>CAEZTO010000001.1_pt1 | contig 191491 bp, 196 predicted proteins | sample 7264241 | NCBI WGS metagenome assembly CAEZTO01 (sample SAMEA6813806, study PRJEB35770) | uncultured Aquiluna sp. | biome: Freshwater; feature: Freshwater reservoir; material: water | place: Czech Republic | collected 2017-08-18 | depth 0.5m m
AAATCGTGAGCCTTGAATTCGATGAGTCCAGCTTCTCTGGCTTTACCGAGCAGTGAGATGTCTAAGACAGAGAAGAAATCTGGAAAAATGGAAATTGCATCAATTCGCATTCTTTTCCTCTTCCAGTTCCTCAAACAAGCCCCCGGGTGGTGTGATGTCAATTCGAGAACGTGCAACGTCCACTTGTGGCACAAATGCTTTCACAAAAGGAAGTAGTACTTCCTTTTCCGAGGTTTGGATGGCTAACAAATCTTGAGCTGGCAAATGATCGACTCGTGTTACAGAGCCAACCTCTACTCCGTCCCGGAAAACCCTAAGTCCAACTAGTTGGTGGTCATACCAGGCGTCTTGCTCTGGCGGGAGTTGATCAACCTCTTGCTCCACAATCAAGATGGCTTTGATTAGGGTCTCGGCTGCAGAGCGATCATCCACGCCTTCAAGAATCACTACGGGAAGGTTGTTGTACCAGCGCAGTTCCTTAACCGTCACGCTTTTGCCATACCAAGGAGATGTTTCCGGCACTTGCAACTTCAAGACGTTGCCAGCGGCAAATCTTTCGTTTGGCGAGTCCGTGTATAACTCCAGCTTGATAGCGCCTTTAAGGCCGTGTGCTTTGAGCAGGCGGCCTACCCGAAGCGACGTGGTGTTAGTAATCGGTATCCACCACGTCTACACGAATTCTCTTACCGTCGGCAAGAGCATTAACGATTGTTCTCAGAGCAGTCGCAGTTTTTCCACCCTTGCCGATGACTCTTCCGAGATCGTCTGGGTGAACGCGAATCTCAAGCAGGTCACTTTTTCCAATCGAGCGCAGCTCAACCGCAACATCTTCAGGGTTATCTACTATCGCTCGCACTAAGTGCTTGAGAGTCGCTGCCAACATCGCTTATTCGCTCTTTGGCTCTTCGGCGGCTTCCTCAGCTACAGCTTCGGCAACTGGCTCAGCTGCTGGCTCAGCGACAGCTTCGGTTACTTCAGCCGCTGCTTCAACAGCAACTTCCTCAACCACCACTGGTTCACTGGCTTCTGCAGCTGGTTCTGCCTTTACCTCTTCGACAGCCTTGGCCTTCTTCTCTTCTTTAGGAAGAAGAACTGACTTCTTGGCGTTGTCTGGGGAGAAAGCTTGCTTTGCAACCTGAGGCTTCAATGTGTTCTTCTTCTCGCCCTTCTCGTTTGCAAGGTCACCGGTAATACGGAGAATTGCAACTACTGGCTCGGTTGGTTGAGCACCAACGGAAAGCCAATACTGGGCACGAGTCGAATCAACTTCAATGATGGATGGATCGGTAGTTGGCACATAACGGCCAATTTCCTCAATTACTCGACCATCTCTGTGAGTTTTTGAATCTGCTACCACAATGCGGTAGTGAGGGGTGCGCGTTTTTCCAATGCGCTTTAGGCGGATCTTTGCAGCCACTTTTCTCCTGTTTGAGTTAGGGGGCGAGTTTCCACCGTGAGCGTGGGGGCACACTCGGTAGTTTGCTCAGGTTGGTTGCTGTCTGGATAGAGGGTCGAGACAACCGTGAAATTCTGCCAGAAAAACCGGTTTGGCGCTAGTTTCAGAGCCCGAAGCTGCTGCCAGACTGTTTTGGTTGGTAGCTAATCCCCTGATTCTCGGCAGCTCGTTTAGCGGGATTGCCGCTCTTGGAGCCCTTCTTTTTCTCAACCTTTGCAACCTTCTTGGGCGCCACAGGGAAAGGCGATCCAGGCATCGGTCCACCTTTTGCCATGGACTTCATGACCTTGGCTGATTGCTCAAACCGCTGCATCAATTGGTTTACCTCGGTCACAGTAGTTCCCGATCCTTTGGCAATTCGAACGCGACGGGACCCGTTTAGGACCTTTGGTTGATTGCGTTCGAGTGGGGTCATGGACTGGATGATGGCCTGAGTGCGGTCTATTTGTTTCTCATCAAATTGATCCAGATCTTGCTTGATCTTTCCCATGCCAGGCATCATTCCCATAATGCCTTTTAGACTTCCCATCTTTTTCACCTGCTGCAGCTGCTCGAGAAAATCCTGCAGGGTGAATTGATCACTCGCAATTTTCTCGGCAATCTTTTTGCTCTCTTCTTGGTCAAAAGTCTTCTGGGCTTGTTCGATAAGCGTAAGGACATCGCCCATGTCCAAAATTCGACTTGCCATGCGATCAGGATGAAAAACCTCAATCGCATCTAATGATTCACCTGTGGAGCTGTAGATAATCGGGGCGCCCGTAATTGTTGCAACCGAAAGAGCCGCACCTCCTCGAGCATCACCATCTAGCTTGGTTAGCGCGACTGCACTAATCCCAACGCCATCCTGAAAAGCTTTTGCAACGCCAACCGCATCTTGACCAAGCATTGAATCGATTACAAATATCAGCTCATCCGGAGCTACGGCATTTCTTATGTCGATTGCCTGCTGCATCATTTCCTGGTCTACTCCAGTTCGACCAGCAGTGTCAACAATCACAACAGAATGCTGCTCGCGCTTTGCCTTTTCGATAGCCTGCTTCGCAACTTCAACAGGATTGCCAACACCATTGCCCTCCGCCGGAGCAAATACGGGAACAGATATCTTTTGTCCCAGCACTTTCAACTGGTCGACAGCATTTGGTCTTTGCAAATCACAAGCGACAAGCAAAGGAGTTTGACTGTCTTGCTTTAGAAGATTGGCTAGCTTGGCTGCAAACGTTGTTTTACCTGATCCTTGTAGGCCGGCAAGCATAATTACAGTCGGCGGCGTCTTCGCTAACTGCAGGCGCCTAGTTTCCCCACCAAGAATCTTTACTAGCTCTGAGTTGACAATTTGGACAACTTGCTGGGCAGGATTTAAGGCTTTCGAGACTTCGTCACCCAAGGCACGTTCTCGCACATTGGCTATAAAAATCTTTACAACATCCAGAGCCACATCCGCATCGAGCAAGGATCTCCGGATGTCTCGAAGGGTTTCATCGATATCTGCCGCTGTTAGGCGACCTTTACCACGCAGTGACTTGAAGGTCTCAGACAAACGATTTGAAAGAGAGTCAAACATAATGCCCCTAGTTTGCTACAAGCCCGGTTGCAAAGTCTTTTGGTGAAAAGAAGGCGAAGTCATCTTGGCCCTCACCAACTCCAACGAGCTTAATCGGAATGTTGAGTTGCTGCTGAATTGCATAGGCGATGCCACCCTTGGCACTGCCGTCCAATTTGGTGAGAACTATCCCAGTAACATCAGCTGCCTCTGCAAAGGCCCTGGCTTGGCTGAGGGCGTTCTGCCCCATAGTGGCATCCAGAACCAACAAAACTTCACTGACCAACCCCTGCTTCTGAATGGAGCGAGTGATCTTGTTCAGTTCATCCATCAAGTCTTTTTTGTTTTGCAGTCGTCCTGCCGTGTCGATAATGACTATGTCGGCTCTTTCGGTGACAGCCTGCTCGACAGCCTGATAGGCCACGGAGGCTGGATCCTGACCGTGCGTTTGGGGCTTCACTAGTTTTGCTCCCGCTCGCTTAGCCCATGTCTCTAGCTGATCCACTGCTGCAGCTCGAAAAGTGTCTGCTGCTCCAATCACGACATGCCAGCCTCCATCGGAGAGCCATTTAGCTAATTTTCCAATTGTGGTTGTTTTGCCAACTCCGTTCACCCCAACCACGAGGAAAACGTATGGGAAACTCTCACCCTTTAGATTTAGCGCAGAATCTTCTCTGGTTAGTTTTTCCGTCAGCAAATCTCGTAGCAATACTCGAAGTGCTGAGTCTTCGGTAGGGCCTAGGTGTTTGGCTAGCTGCTTCAGTTCTCCAGTGATTTGCTCAGAAGCTTGAGCTCCAAAGTCTGCGCGAATAAGAATTTCCTCTAGGTCATCAAGTTCAATTTTCTTTGGGAAAAGTGAGCGAATCGCGGAGGTAATGCTTCGCGTGGGTAGTTCAACCTGCTCCACTTGCTCGCTCTTGCGATTCCTTCTAAGGAAAGGGAACACTAGCTCGCCTTGTCGAGCTTCTGCCCAACTACCTGGGTGATTCCATCCTGACGCATGCTGACGCCATAGAGCGCGTCCGCAATTTCCATCGTCCGCTTTTGGTGTGTGACGATGATTAGCTGCGAACTCTCGCGCAGGGTTTCAATCACAGAAAGTAGCCTGCCAAGGTTGGCATCATCCAGAGCGGCCTCAACCTCGTCAAGCACATAGAAGGGACTTGGTCTGGCTTTAAAGATTGCAACTAGTAGTGCAACTGCGGCAAGCGATCTCTCTCCACCAGAGAGCAATGACATCCGCTCAATACGCTTACCGACCGGCTTAACTGCGACTTCAATACCTGTTTCACCTGACGGGTCATCAATTAATGAAAGAGATCCGGTGCCGCCTGGGAAGAGGATTGGGAAAACTTCCTCAAAGGCCTTCTTAGTATCGGCAAATGCCTCCTGGAAAGTAATCTCCATTTTTTCATCAAGATCAGAAATGATGCCTCGAAGATCGGCCCTAGCTGAGTTCAGGTCTTCTAGTTGCTCACTTAGATACTTATGGCGCTCTTCCAGTGCAGAGAACTCCTCTAGGGCAAGAGGGTTGAATGCCCCAAGCTGGTTCAGTTTTCGCTCTGCCTGTCGAAGGGAAGTCTCTAATTCAGACTGAGTCTCAACAATCTCTTGATATTCGTTGAGGAGATCGGCAGCACTAAAGCTGAGCTCTTCCTGGCTTCGATCGCTCAGGCTTTGCAACTGAAGTCGAAGTTCGTAAGAGCGCATTTCAATTTCCTGAACGCCCTGGGTCATCGAACTCAATTGGCTTTCCAGTTGCTGAGCCTGTTGACGCAGTTGCTGAAGTCGCTGCATCTTCTGACCACGTTCGGCATCAAGTTCTCGCACCTTAGTTCTAGCGGTGAGAATCAATTGCTCAATCTTCGCCAGCAATTTTGGCGAGAATTCCAGGATGCTCTCGGCATTTAGAACTTCTTGCTTTCGCTGGTTCAGCAGCTCAGCGCGAGCCTGGTCGGCGGCTAACGCCTCGGCCAGACGCTGTGAGATCAAAACTTGCTCTCTGCCAACACCACTCTTACGCTCTTGCAAAGCACTGAGACTTACCCTGACATCAAGTTCTTTCGCGCGAGCGCTATCGAGGGCAGCTAGTGCAGTTTCCCTAGCTGTCAGATCAACTTCCGTTACATCAGCGAATTGAGTCAGTTGCTGTTCGTAGGAAGCTTTCTTACTAGCTAACTCCGAATTAGCTGATTCAACTTCAGCTAATTCGGACTGGAGTCGAAGAATCTCAGCATTGGTCGAATCGAGCTGTGCTATTACGCGTCCTAGACTTTCGGCCTTCTTTGCTAGTTCTGAGTCATGCTTTTGCAGGTCCCCTAGCGATTGCTCACTTAGGCGGGTGGCGGCTGTCAGTTGCAGCTTCGCGTCTTCCAGCTTGGAGGTCAGTTGGTCAATAATGCGCGCATAGTCCTGGAGTTCGCTGGAAGCTCGATCTCGTTCAGCTGCTAATTCAAGTTTGGAGGGTTGCTTGTTGCTGCCGCCTCGAATCAAAGAACGAGAGATGTAGTCTCCGTCCTTGGTGATCACAGGTCGATCGGAAGACCGTATGGACTCTGCTTGCTCAAGTGAATCAGCAACCAGGAAGCCGTCAAGAATATCGAGGACACCCTCCGGAGCCTCAACAAGCTCTGAGGCTCTTGGTAATTCTCCTGTTGAAACTCTTCTTCTTGATTTAGCTCCATCGAAAATCACAAATTCCGCGCGACCGAGGTTTTCTCGCTTTAGATAACGAAGGGCTGCCAGGGCCTGCTCTTTACTCTCAACTAAAACTGAATCGGCAATGGTTCCTAGAGCAACTGCAATGGCTGTTTCATAGCCTGAATCTATTGTTATGGCATCAGCAAGCAGCTCCCCAACTCCATTGAGGTTGGCTTTACGGACGTTCTTTGCTCCATCCTCTTGCTCTAGAAGCAGACCCAACGCGGCATGACGTGCAGCTAATGAATCACGTTCTCTTTCCGCTCGGTGCAATTCTTCGCGAGCAGCGTCTAGCCTTCTTCTGGCCTCTCGCTCCCCGCTTTGAGCATTCTCATAAGCGCGACGAAGAGCATCGTCTGAAACAGCCTGGCCTGTTGGGTCAAGAATATTTCGCTCTTGTTCCAAGGCAGAAAGCTTTAATCTAGTCTCGCTAATGCTGCCTCTGAGGGTGTTCTCTGCCGTCAGATTCTCCTGTCGGCGGGTAACGATGTTTTCGATTTGCGCAGCGATCTGGCTCTTTTCGGTGCGCTTGTTTTCGGCTTTTTCTCTCGCGCGATCCAATTCAGCTTCGTGACGCGCCAACTCCAGAGCCATTCTTTCGCGGTGCTGTTCGGCCTGTGCGAGATCAGCAGCAACTGCCTGAAGCTGTGTGTCGAGTTGTAGTAGTTCCTGCTGCAAACTGGTCTGCTGCTGGTTGAGCTCATCTACTTCATTTTTTGAGCTGGTAGTGGTGTCACCGACCAACAATGTTCTTTTCTGGCTTGCCAGATTTGTGAGATTCCTAATCCTGGTTTCTAGCGCCTCAATGGCATACAGATTGCTACGAGCGGAATCCAGTTCTCCTGAGTCAAAAGAATTTTCAATTTCTCTAATTCCAGTTCTGGCGCTCTCGAGCTGCTGCTGCGCATAAGAAGTTTGAGCTTTGCGATCGCCCTCGTCTTTACTGACAGAATCTAATTGTTGGCGAAGTGACCGCAGTTGCGTAGCAATTAGTTTTCCCTTTAGTTCCCTCGCACTAGCAGCGATTTCTTTAGCCTGCTTAGCAACTTCTGCCTGGCGACCTAGTGGCTTGAGATTTCTCCTCACTTCCGACACTAAGTCTTGCAACCTCGTGAGGTTTGCCTGCATGGCATCTAGCTTGCGCTCAGTTTTTTCTTTTCTTCTGCGGTATTTGAGGATTCCTGCTGCTTCTTCAATGAATGCTCTGCGCTCACTGGGCGTTGCTCGTAGAACTGTGTCGAGCTGCCCCTGTCCAACGATTACGTGCATTTCGCGACCCAAACCGGTGTCGCTCAGTAATTCTTGAATGTCTAGTAGCCGGCAAATCTCGCCATTAATTGCATACTCACTAGCTCCGTTTCTGAACAAAACGCGAGAGATTTTGACTTCTGTGTATTCAATCGGGAGATGGCCATCGGAATTATCAATTACAAGTTCGACTTCTGCCCTGCCAAGGGGAGCTTTATTGGCGCTACCGGCAAAGATGACGTCTTCCATCTTTCCACCGCGCAGGGTCTTTGGTCCCTGCTCACCCATGACCCAGGCCAATCCGTCAACCACATTGGACTTGCCTGACCCATTCGGACCCACAACGCAGGTAATGCCTGGTTCCAACTGCAAGGTAGTGGGTTGGGCGAAGGACTTGAAGCCCTTAAGGGTGATGCTCTTTAGATACAACGCCCACTCACCCCGCTTTCTCGTCTCCAAAGCCTACCCAAGGCTACCTCCCCTCTTTGCGCATTCGGTGTTGCCAATCAGGCTTGCCATAAACCGCACTCTCAAGGGTAGATTGAACCTTTAATGGGATTTTTTATTGGTTTAGCACTGGCGCTGGTGGCTGGAATCTTTGGCACTGTTTTTCATCAGACTAATTTGGCATCGGTTCCCATTGGCTTAGTTCTCTCGCTGACAGGTGTGACGCTGTTAGCAATTGAAGCAAGAGCTGGCTGGCCCAAGCGCCTTGGATTTCTTTGTGTGTTTCTAGTGGTGATTATTTTCTCGGCGCAGGACATCACTGGTGACACTCTGATCCCGGCAAACCAGGTAGGAACAATTTGGTCTTATGGTTCAGCTTCATTGGCCCTATTGATTACGCTGTGGCCGAAGCTGAAGCGCTAAATCTTCAACTTTTGACAGCGCGGGCAGAAATGGCTTCCTCGATTGGACCAGGCTTCTCTTCTTATGGGTGTGCCACAACGCGGACAAGGCTCGTCAGTCTGTCCGTAAGCATTCAGGGACACTGCGAAATAGCCGCTTTCTCCATTGACATTCTTATATTGCTCATCAAAAGAGGTTCCGCCCTGAGCAACTGCTTTTCGTAGCACATCAGTCGCAAGCTCTATTAGCTCAAGAGCCTTCTTTTTGCTCAAGAGTTCAGCTGGTGTGTTGTAGTGAAGTTTGGCAAGCCAGAGAGATTCATCTGCATAAATATTGCCAATTCCACTCATTAGGTTTTGATCCAACAAAACATTCTTTATGCCAGTTTTACGAGTCAACATCTTTTCTACCACCGCATCTGGGTCGAAGTGGGGATCCAAAAGATCGCGTGCTATGTGAGAAGCAGAACTAGGAATGAGCGGCTCGACTCTACCTTCGGGACCAAATCCAGCAGGTTTTCCGTCGCTGGTGAGAACTAGGTCGTCAAAATACAGGCCACCAAATAGCCGCTGGTCAATAAACCTGACTTGTTTGCTGCTTCTACCTCGGCTGAGTTCAAGAATGACTCTTGTGCACTTGTCTTCAACATCTGCTGGCTTCCTTACCAGTATTTGACCACTCATTCCAAGATGGCCAACCAAGGCACGTTCTTTGGAAATAGGGAACCAGAAGAACTTCCCTCTTCTGATTACTTGCTGAAACTTGGCTCCCAAGATTTCTTTTTTGAACCCCTTTGGTCCACCGGCATTTCTCTTCAACGAGCGAGCGTCCAGAATTTCAACCGCTTGGACGCTGTAGCCGAGAATTGAATTTGCTAGTCCCGCTCGAACAGTCTCGACTTCAGGTAATTCGGGCATTATCGATTTGCGATGGTTCTCAGCGCAGCCAAAGCCGCTGACGTTTCAGCTGATCGAATTGTGGTTCCCTCGCCCTGACCGAGGAGTTCACCGGCTAGATAGCACTTGGCAAAGTACATTCGATTGTGTTCTGGTCCTTCGAAGCTAACTTCATATTCAGGTTTGGCCTTTTCGTCTTTAAGTTTTTCAAGCAGGGTCGTTTTTGGGTCAGCAAGTTCTCGGAGCGAGACTGGATCATCTAATAGAGGAATGATTGAGTGTTCGATTAGCTTTGCTGCACTTTCAATCCCACCGGTGAGGTAAACAGCGCCAATAATTGCCTCCATGGCATCGGCGAGGATGTTGAGTCGTTGCCTTCCACCGGTGGCGAGCTCACCTTTGCCAAGCAATAGGTGCTTTCCAAGGTCTAGATGATTTGCTGCCACGGCTAGGGCATTTGCGGAAACGATTGAATTCTTGAGTCTGGTTAAATCTCCCTCTGAAAGATCAGAGTGCTTTTGGTAGACGTAACTCGCAACTACATAGCCAAGAACGGAGTCACCTAGAAATTCCAGGCGCTCGTTGCTCTGAGTTTGATTTTCGTAAGCGAAAGATGAGTGCGTAAGCGCAAGCTCAACTAGCTCGGGCTTTATTTCAACTCCGAGCCGCTCTAGCAGCTCGTTTGAAACCATACTGGTTAGACGTCCGCTACCTTGCGGCCCTTGTATTCCATGTAAAGCTCAGTACCAACAGAGTCGGTGACTACCTTTGCACGGTGAGGCAACGAGTAAACGGTTCTTCCGCCCTCAATGCTCTTGACCAACGCAACTGGCTCAGCTTTCCACTGTGAACGGCGTGCGTGAATGTTGGCACGCGATTTACGTCGCTTAGGTACTGGCATGATGAATCCTTAGTTGTTTTGTTGGGTTTTGGCTTGTTGCCTGGGACCGAGAAGCAAGAATAGAGCAATCTAGTCCAAATTGCCAGTGGCCTAGCTAGCCTGCGGGGGCACTGCAGTAACAATGGGGTGATCGCCAGGGATTGGGCCAATCTTGGCTGCCCCGCCCGGAGAGCCAATTTCATTGAAGAAATCGACATTTACCGAGTAATACTCGCTCCACTGCTCTGGCAGGTCATCCTCGTAGTAGATGGCCTCAACCGGGCAAACTGGCTCACAGGCTCCGCAGTCAACGCATTCATCCGGGTGGATGTAGAGCATACGGTCACCCTCGTAAATACAGTCCACTGGGCACTCGTCAATGCAAGCTTTATCTTTGACATCGACGCATGGCAGGGCAATTACGTAAGTCACTTCTCTAACCAACCTTTGTCAAAAGCATTTTCCACAATTCTAACGGTTCAGAGCTTGGATTTGGCTCTCGCCTCACGGCGCTGGCGCTGCTCTTGTGGATCTGGAACAGGAACAGCTGAAATTAATTTCCTCGTGTATTCGTTCTGAGGATTGTTCAAGATCTGGTCTCTGTCGCCAATTTCCACCAGCTCGCCGTGCTGCATTACCGCAATTCTGTGTGCCAAGGTGTCCACAACGGCCAAGTCGTGGCTAATAAACAGGCAAGCGAATTTGAGCTTGTCCTGCAGATCAAGCAGCAGATCCAGGAAGCGAGCCTGTACCGAAACGTCTAAGGCGCTGGTTGGCTCATCAGCAATCAGCAGGTCTGGGTTTAGTGAAATAGCCCGGGCGATTCCAACTCGCTGTCGCTGACCTCCGGAAAGCTCGTGCGGGTAACGGTTTCTGTAGTTTCTAGGTAGCTCCACTGAATCAAGTAAATCTTCGACAATCTGATTGAGTTTCTCGCCTTCGGCCTTCTTAGCTAGAAGCAGCGGTTCTCCGATGCTCTCGCCAATCGGAAGACGTGGGTTGAGAGAACTACCAGGATCCTGGAACACAACACCTGTTCGTTGACGCAAGCCACGCAGCTGTTTTTGAGTTGCGCCAGCGATCTCCTCGCCAATCAGCTTGATGCTTCCCTCGGAAACAGGCAGCAGACCGATTGCGGCACGGCCAACGGTTGTCTTTCCGGAGCCAGACTCACCAACTAAACCGAGAATTTCACCTTGATAAATTTCGAAACTTACATTCTTAGCAGCGGTGAATGCTGCCACTTTTCCTCGTTTTGGATAGACGATTGAGACATTTTCCATGGATAGAACAGGCTTGGCATCCTTGGGGATTTCAAAGAATCTACGAGCACTTCGGCCCAGTTTTGGAACAGAAGCCAGAAGAGTTTGAGTGTATGGGTGTTGAGGTCTATTAAAAATTTGGTCCGCTGTTCCCTGTTCAACTGAGTGGCCATCCTTCATAACCAGAATTCGATCAGCAAGATCAGCAACGACTCCCATGTCGTGAGTAATCAGGATTACCCCAGACTGGAGTTTTTGATTTAAATTGCGAAGCAAATCAAGAATTTCGGCCTGCACTGTCACATCCAGAGCCGTTGTCGGCTCATCTGCGATGAGCAGTTTTGGATCACAGCTGAGGCTTTGGGCTATCATCGCTCGCTGCCTCTGCCCACCAGAAAGCTGGTGAGGGTAGGAGTTGAATGCTTTTTCTGGATCTGGAAGTTCAACCATTGCAAGCAGCGACAGTGCTCGCTCTTTTGCCTCCGCTTTGGTCATCTTCGGGTAATGCACTTTGAGAGCTTCCGAAATCTGGAATCCAATTGTGTAAACAGGATTGAGAGCGGTCATCGGCTCTTGGAAGATCACGGCGATTTCTTCACCGCGAATTTGACGCAGTCTCTTTTTCTCTGCACCAATCAGCTCCTCGCCCGCTAACTTCACGGAACCAGATGCTCGGCCATTCACCGGGAGTAGCCCTAATAAAGACATCGCGCTTGTGCTCTTTCCAGAGCCAGACTCTCCCACCACAGCCAGCACTTCGCCTGGCGAGACTGAGAAATTGATGTCGGTTGCCGCCATCACCCATTGACCGTCAACCCAGAACTCAACGCCAAGGTTTTTCGTTTCAATTATTGGAGCATTCATCTATTTGCCCCCTAAAGTCTTAGTTGTATGAAATTTCAATCCCGCTTCGGCAAGTACTTGACCATCACCTTCGGCGCTATTCTGGCGCTGGCCATCATCTTGAGTGGTCTCGAATTCGGAATTGCTGAATCCCTCGAAAGTCTGCTGGTTGCCTTCTGGCTTTGGTACAGCTGTTTCTTGCTGCTTTGGAGACCCAGTGTGGTTATCACTGAAACCGGTGTAATTTTGAACAATTTGATTCACCGGATTGAAATCCCTCTGGGCAACATTCAGCGCATCGACACCAAGTGGGCTTTGGAAATCACCACTGAGCAAGGAAGATACGTTTCTTTCTCCGCTGTCGCTCCTGGCAGACATTCCACTTTCACCGCTTCCCGTGATGACGGAAGCTATCTGCCCGAAACCAGTTACGTTGCTGGAACTGTTCGACCCGGGGATTTGATTACTTCCGATTCCGGCGCTGCTGCTTACGAAATTCGACGACGACTCGAACAGCCCCAACTGGTCACTGGACAAATCAGAAAAACGCTGAACAGTAAAAGCCTCATCCTGTGGTTTCTGCTGACAGCTGCAGTCTTTGTATTGCTCTTTTGAACGAATGAGAATCATTTCTGACCTCGCTCCGCAATTAGTTTCTTGAGGTCCTGCCAGGCTCCACCCTGTCTGGGCAAACGTCTTTGTCTTGGATCAAAAGCATCACGTAAACCATCACCAACAAAGTTGATGGCGAGTGCGATAAGAACAATAAAGAGACCTGGATACCAGAACAGCCAAGGTCTGGTCTTGAATGCCTCGTTGTATTCAGAGATGATTTGGCCCAGAGAAATGTCTGGAGCAACAATTCCAAACCCTAGGTAACTCAATGAAGTCTCAATCAAAATGGCGGCGGACATCAGAAGAGTTGCATTCACCACAATCACACCAATTGCATTTGGCAAAATATGCCTGAAGATAATTCTCGCGTTACTTGCGCCCGCTACTCGAGCCGCGTCAACAAATTCACGCTCACGCAGTGATAAGAATTCAGCTCTGACCAATCGCGCAAGGCCTGTCCATGCGATAAGACCTAACAGAATCCCCAGCGAAACAGCATTGCCACCGAAGGTTCTTCCCAGAACAGCGCCTAGAACCAAGGTTGGGATGATGATGATGACGTCTGTGAATCGCATTAGCAGGCTGTCTAGGCGACCGCGGAAGAAACCAGAGACCGAGCCAACAATGACACCGATAAGCGTTGCAATCGTTCCTACCAAAGCAATTACCAATAGAGACTGCTGAATGCCGCGCATAACGCGAGCAAAAATGTCTTTACCTAAGGTGTCTTGCCCAAATGGGTGCTCTCCGATTTGGAAAGGCCAGAGCGAAAGTGTTGGAGTACCTCCGGAATTTAGAACTGGGTAGTTCTCATACCAGTTGTATTTCCACCAACCCTCAATTCGCAAACCGTCAACAATTAGACGGCCAGTCTCTTGATTCACTACCAGCTTGCCGGATCCGCCAATGACCACTCCCACAGATGTGAAAGCAAGTAGGGCAATCAGGAACAAAACAATCAGCGAGGCAACCGCAGCTTTGTGTCGGAAGAATCGACGACGAACGATAGTGCCAAGTGAAAGACCCTCAGTCTCACGCTGCTCAATAGAAATCTCGCGGTTTGACTGCGTCTCATCACTAACAGGTTTCTTTGCCATTAGTTCACCCGGATTCTTGGATCGAGTGCTGAGTAAAGAACATCAGCAACTATGTTGAAAATTACAGCGATGGCCCCTGTGACAATAAAGAACCCCATCACAAGGTTGACATCCACCGCCTGTAGTCCCTTATTAAACAGCGCACCCATGCCCTGCCAGGCAAAGACTCGTTCGGTGATGATTGCACCACCGATCAAACCTGCAATGTCAAAAGTAATGATTGTGGCAATTGGGATCATCGCATTTCTAAATGCGTGACGCATGATTACTGTTCGCTCTGGCAAGCCTTTTGCTCTGGCAGTGCGAATGTAGTCCTGGTTCAACACTTCCAACAAAGAAGCTCGGGAGTAGCGGGTGTAACCGGCCACGGAAACAATCATTAGCGCGATGGTTGGAAGAATAAGGTGGCCAAAGCTATCCAGCATTCTTAGCCACATGTCATCACTTCTAGCTAGTGCAGGCGTAACCGCCCCAATAGTTGAAATGAATCCAGCCTTGAGGCTAATCGCGGCCTTATATTCTTCGAACCTCATAAGCATTTGATCAAGAACCAAGACCAAGACTGACGCTGCACCAATAATCGCGCCAAGCCTCGAAATTTCCTTCTTGTCATCGCCACCAAAGAAGGTTCCAACCACAAAACCAACTACACCCAGAATGACTACGGCAGCCAAGATACCGAGCGGGTTATTGACGAAGAAGAACAAGAACTGCATCGGATACCAAAGAGCAGCCACCGCTGCCACCATGCCAACAGCAGTCCAAACTGCCTTCCTGTCATCTAGTCCTCGATTGAGAATAGTGATTAGGAAAGCAAGTCCGGACGTGAGAAGAATCACACCAATAATTCCAAGCGAAGGACTCTTCAACCACTGAGTCAAGGAAGATAAAGTCAAAATAGCCAGGCTCAATAGCAAGCTAATCCCAAAGACGCGGACTCTGGTCTTTAGGCCTCCACCCACTATTCCTGCAACGACGAGCCCCAGGCCTAATGAAATCAATATGGTTGCGAGCGGCGATAGAACTGGATCATCCAGGAATTGATTGAACCGAATTGCTCCAAATTCCTTTAGTAGAACAGCAACCCAGAAAATTGGAAGCGAGTAGAAAACAAAAGCAAAAAATGTCACCGTGTAGTCGTATCCGGAGTACTGACGAAGAGCAGTAGTCATTCCGATGGTAATACCGACAATGATTGAAAGAATAGTTGCGAGAGTTACGAGCTGCAGGGTCGAGCCCATGGCTGCGCCAAGCGCATCAATGACTGGTTGTTCACCCTGTGCAATGGAAATTCCCAGATCGCAACGACCAATCAGACAGCCTGCTGCTCCCCCAAGCCATAGGAAATATCTCAGAACTGGTGGAACATCAAGATTTAGTCGCTCTTCGAGCGATGCAAGCTGAACAAGCGCCTGTCTAGTGCCGGCAGATCGCAAATCTGCTAAGGGGTCGCCCGACATAGCTGTTAAGACGTAAACAAGAAACGATGCAACTAAGAGCACCACCAGGGTCGCAGCAAGGCGACGAACAACGAATCCAAGCATCTTTGCCTCTCAGTTATGCATAGGGGCCCCCGCCCAAAGGACGGAGACCCCTCTGCACTACCTGTCTAGGTTATCCTGCGACAGGTCTCCAATCCCAGAAGTTCCAGAAGAAGTAAGGAACCAGTGGGTTCATGCTTACGCCCTCTGTGCCCTTGTCCCACCAAGTGAGACCAGGGAACTGGAAGATGGTAATTGAGTATGCGTCGTTCCAGATTTCCTTCTCAGCAGCGAGCTGTAGCTCGAACTGTCTCTCTGGGTCAAGCGCAGTGTTCAGGTCCTTTAGGGCCTGGTCAACATTTGCGTTTGAGTAACCAGAGAAGTTAGAAGGCTGGCCGGTACCGAGGTACTGGTCAGATCCGGTCACTGCTAGTGATGTTGATGCCCACGCGAAGATAACTGCGTCGTGTGGGTTGATGTCAGCACCAGTGAATAGCCAGTCAGGCTCAGACTCGTCAACCACATTGAATCCGGCTAGCGCTGCGTTAGCGGCGATTAGCTCGTACTCCTGGCCACGACGAACGTTGCCTAGTGGGTACCAGAAGCCAACCTCAACTGGAGTGGAAACTCCAGCCTCAGCTAGCAATGCCTTGGCCTGCTCGATACGAGCAGCTGCATCACCAGAGGTATAAACGCTGGAACCGTTTTCTGCAACCATTCGGTCGTAGTTAGGTGATCCAGGAATCAACAGGTGAGAGTTACGTAGCTCAGCATTTGGGTTCAAAGGCTTGATTAGGTTCTCAAGAATTTGCTCGCGAGGAATCGAGAGCAAGAATGCCTGACGGACCAAGCGTGCCTTCTCAGCATCGCCACCGTAAGACGCAGGGTCGAATGGACCGCCGTTGTCGAAGGTTAGGTCGATGTGCTCGTAAGCAGCTTCGTTACCAGTTGCATAGTTTGCATTGGTTAGAGCTGAAACAAGAGCTAGCACGTCAGCAGTTGGCTGACCTGAAGCAATCTGAACCTCACCGTTCTCAACAGCCTGAACAGCAGCAGTTGAGTCAGCGATCTCGCGAATGGTTACGCGCTCGTACTTAGGTGATGGACCCCATGCGAATAGTGGGTTGGATACGAAGGTTACGTACTGGTCAGCAACTGCTTCCTCAACGATGTATGGACCGGAGGAAAGAGACTGTAGAGCATCTGGGGTACCAGTGGTCTGGTAACCAGTGTTCCACTTCTCAGCAACTGGCTTCAGCCACTCGAGGTCACCGTTGGTGACTGCATCGATGAACTGTGCCTTTGCATCAGCAGCAGATAGGTCTGGGTATGCCATCTGGACGGTACCGTGTGCCGAAACACCTAGACCGAACTGAAGCTCCCAGTCCACATACTGAATGTCGTATTCAAAAGTCAGCTTGCGACCATCGATTGTTGGAAGCTTGCTTGCAAGGTCAGCGCGAGGGTTAGCGTGCTGGAAAACAAAAGCATCGCCTTCCTTGAAGTAACCAAAGCCAGCTACCCATGAAAGAAGTAGGTCGGCTGCGTCGATTGCAACACCATCTGACCAAACAACACCATCGTTAATGGTGTATTCGACAGTCAGTGGCTCGTCGCTGATCTTTGCGTAGGTACCGAATGCCTCGTTCTTAACAAGTGCTGGGTCACCGTTGTAATAAGTGAAACCAGAACCGGTTAGGTAGGCAGTCAGACCATTCTTTACATTGTTACCGGTGACAGAAGCCGAGTTGTACTCGTCTGAAATGTCATTCCAGGCAACAGTGATAGAGGTTCCCTCGATGATCTCGGACTGGTATGGCAAAGCACAGCCAGATAGTCCGACAGCAACGGCCGCAGTTGCGGCGACGAGGGAGATAGAGCGGAATTTCTTCATTATTCTCCTTGTATATAGCCAGCCTTCAACTCGTGGCTGAGTGCTGATGCTATAAGCCTATTTCGCTAGGACCCCTGTCAGCCAATCCCCACTACCAATTGGGTAACGTTTTAGGACCAAAACCCCAAACCTTCCGCCTAGGTAGCGATATCCTGCAGGAATGAAATCAGGACTGGCGGCTCTTGCTGCAGTGGTCCTATGGTCATCCCTTGCCGCTCTGGCGACGTTACTGCCTGATATTCCGGCATTCCTAAAGACCGGTATTGGCCTTCTCATCGGCTCGCTGATCGCACTCCCATTGGCCAAATTTGATTTGAGAAACCTAAAGGTAAGTTGGGGAACACTGTTGCTCGGCGTGTATGGACTATTCGGTTACCACGCAGCGCTTTTCATTGCATTGCAGACGGCACCAAGTGTTCAAGCTAACCTCGTGAATTATCTGTGGCCTCTATTAATTGTTTTGCTCGCGCCAATCTTCATCAAGTCAAGCAAACTCACTCTTCGCATTGTTTTAGCTTCCGCAATTGGATTCATTGGAGCGGCAGTTGCCGTGCTTTCAGGAGGAACAACCGATGGAGGATTCGCAATTGGTTATCTTTTTGCTCTAGTCGCGGCAGTTGTCTGGGCAACTTACTCACTAGGAACAAAAGTTGTTACCCCGTTTCCAACTGCGGTCGTTGGGCTCTTTGCCCTGGCAGCTGGACTACTGGCACTAGCTTCGCACTGGCTATTTGAAAAACCCACCTCCATTCCGATGGAGTCTTGGCCGCTACTAATCGCACTTGGAGTTGGACCACTGGGGGCTGCATTTTATTTCTGGGATTATGCACTGAAGAACGGCAACCCCCAGCAAGTTGGATTGCTTTCTTTTCTCACCCCGCTACTTTCAACCGCACTACTAGTTGTTGTTAGTGGTTCGACTGTCTCTTACTGGTTACTTCTTTCGGCCGTGCTGATAATTGGTGGCGCTGTGTTGGGTAGGCAAAAAATCTCATGACCGACAACTTCAGAAAAAGAAGCCTGGCAGCGCCGATTTATCTGCCGTCACTTTTGATTACAGGTGCTGAAGGAGCCCTACTTCCAATTTTGCCAGTAACGGCAGTGAGCTATGGCTTTTCACTAGCTGAGGCAGGAATAGTTGCAGCGGTATTGATGATTGGAACTTTAGTTTTCGAAGTTCCTGCTTCCTACCTAACTAATCGGATCGGCGAAAGAAGCACGATGCTGATTGGTTCTGGCCTTGGTGTAATCGCTGGAGTGCTAGCTTTCCTTGATCTTGGATATTTCTCGCTGCTTATTGCAGCTCTAATGTTTGGTGCTGGACACGCATACTTTGGACTGGCGCGACATTCGGTACTGGCTGAGTTGGTTCCAGTCGAACACCGCCCCAAGTCGATGTCTTTACTAGGTGGGATGTTTCGCGGTGGGATGGCGATAGGTCCGATCATCAGTTCCGCCTTCATCGCACTCTATGGAGTGCAGGCAGGATATCTGGCCGTCGCTCTGATGTGTTTGTTAGCGGGTGTTTCTGTCTTTACAGTCCCCGTGCATAAACTCACCACGCCTCCTTCTGGACTAGGTGGGAACGTTAGACAAGTAGCAAAAAAATATGCAAAGCAATTAGCAACCTTGGGGGTTGCGTCAGCGATCATCAACGCCGGTCGCACAATTCGAATGGTTGGTTTGCCGCTATTGGCCATCGAGTTGGCACTTGATCCCGCCCAAACCTCTTTCATTTTTGGAGTGACCGGCTTTTTAGATTTTGCCTTGTTTTACCTTTCGGGAATTGTGATGGACAAGTTTGGAAAGTTCTGGGCATCTGTTCCAACACTGCTTGCACTTGGAGTTACCTACGCCTTCTCGTTCTTGGTGATTGACCCAGTTGCATTTTGGATAATGGCTGCAGTGACCGCTTTGGCCAACGCCATGTCTGCGGGGATAAATATGATTCTGGGTGCAGATATGGCGCCACCTGGTTCTAGAAGCGAGTTCTTGGCGGCCTATCGCATTCTCACCTCTGGTGGCGTAGCCATTGCACCGGTAATGATCTCGGGTTTGACCGCTGTGATTGGATTGGCCTCAGCCCTTGCGGCAACTGGTCTACTGAACTTTGTTGGGGCCTATTTGTTCTGGAAGTATTTACCGATTTATGCCCCTGACAAACTAAAAAACTAGGAAACTTCTGGCTGATGCTTCTCGACAGAGGCTCATTGAATTAATTTTGAGTCCAAAAAGATCTTGATAGCGGGCACAGATTCGAACATGGCTTGTTTGCCCGCTGGTCCAAGCCTCTACCTGCAAAATCTCGAGCCGGTGTGAAGCAGGGGTTGTTCGAACGAATTCCTCGACGTGAAGTTTCAATCTACCTACGTTTGGCTTACCCGCTCTGACTGCACGATCATGTCCGTAGAGAACAGCAAAGTCAGCAACGCCCTGAACTCTGTGACTCGCCAACATTGCAACACCAACACTGCTAAACCCAATCACCGTGAGAAGGACAATAGACAAATAAGTTGCGAGCAAAATTGCAATACTCCCCTGCTCTTTCATTTTGGCTCCAAACCAGCAGCCTGAACTGCAACAGCGTTACCGACTTGAATGCTCAACACTAAAAGGTCTCCCTTTTCGCATCTGCCGCAATCAAAGTCGAAACTGGCAGTCCTAAGCCAGCTGGTCGAAAAAGTTTCGACTGCCCGTTGTAATACAGGTTCAAAGTCTGTCTCATCTGACTGCAATACGGCCAACCTAAGTGAATGCCTGGCAATTGACTCTGCCGCAAGGGCATTAAAAACTTCATCGAAGAGAGAAAGCATCGGACCGAGTGGTAAAAGTAGCACAGCCAGCAAAGCTGCTGTTTCAACCGGTGACGAACCATCTTCACCGGCTAGAAATTTGCTCTTTAGCAACTAGAACCTCGGTGAACGATGGTGAAAGAGGAATTAGCCCAAGGACTGGGAGCTGGGCCCGGACTCGAAAGCCAACCACCGCATCACCAACAATTTCCTCAACGCTGTAACTGGCGAGCAAAGGCAGGCGATCGTCCAAAAGCTTTCTTAGATAAGGCTGCTGAGAGTGCGCCTGGGGCAAAGCCGCTTTTGCGGCTGCATCTATTGCTGCGTCCCTGATCAGCAAGGTGTTGTATGCGCTCAGCGAGAGACTAAGCAGGCTCAATGTGATCAGAGTGGCGAAAGTTATGTTTAGCAATGCTCCGACTACTGAATTGCCTGCCGCGTCAGAAAGAGATGACTCTATCCAGCGCTTCATCGAAGACTCCCTGCAGTGCTGGACCAGCCACTGCCCAAATTAGAACAACCAATCCGGCTGTCATAAGGGTTATAAGAACCCAACCTGGAACGTCTCCTCTTTCTGTAGTAACTATTCGTTTCATATTGCTTCCTCTCATATTCCAATTTGCAAAAGCGTCAATGATGGATAAACGGTGAACAAGATTGTGATGGGCAAAATGAGAAAGATTGTTGGCACCAGCATTTTGGTTTCGTTGCTGCCTGCTTTTTTGAGTAAAAGGGCAGAAGTCTGTCCATTTGCAGTCCGAACTAGCGAATCAAGTTGCTGAGCCAATGGAGTCCCTCGCTTGACGGAAACCAAGAGCTTCTGAGCTAACTCAGACATGATCGGTGAGGGTAGCGACTGCCATTGCTTCAATAAGTCAGAGAAATCAGCACCTAATTCAAGATCGCTCGATGCATCCTTCAAAACTTCTCCAATTGAAGATTTCATTTTGGTGGCGAGCCAACTAATTGCGACCGTTGAGGGAACGCCATTGCGAAGCAAAAGAGAAAGGGCTCTCACAAAGTCTGTCGCCTGGAATTCGAAATCTTGCGAGAGCTTGGCACGCTGAGTCTTAGCAATGGCAAGTATCTGCGAGAAGTTTCCACCTACTCTTGGGGTTTCGGTGTGAGTAGAGAGAATTCTTTCAGCTAACATCGAACACCCGCTGAGGGATAGGGAGGCGCCCTAATGCTGAAGTTAGAAAGTAAGCGAAGAAACTTAGCAAGAGTCCTATCAGCAGAATCATCGTGCCGGTACTGGACGCAAAAGCTTCTTGATTTGATTTGACAGACAACAAAACAAAGACGATGAGCCAAGGTGCAAGGACTGCCATCTTTGCGCTTCCCAAGACCCAGCCCTGTTTGGCGAGAACCTGATTCATCAGTTGCTGTTCACTACGAATTTCTTGACTCGCACGCTCCCAGATGCCAGCCTCACCCCGTCCGCCAAGCTCTGAAGTTATGAGTAAAACCATCACCATAAAGTCACCACTTCGAGAACCGACTTGATTTTGAAACCTAGATAGAGCTTCTTGAATTGACTTACCGTGTTCCAAATCCATAAAGAGCTGCTGAAAATAACGTCGAACTGCCAAAGGTGATTCATTGGCTAGGTATTCAATTTGCTCGTGAAGGGTCAGGCCTGCTTCGGCGCCAGAGCGCAGAACATCAAATAATCCAGGCCAGATCTGATCAAGGGCTTTTTGCCTTGTCCGTCCTACCAGACGAAGAAATTCAAGGAATATGCCAAGGCTCAGAAGTGAGAGTGAAATACCTAGACCTGCTAGTCCAGTTGTAGCGTAAACGACCATGCCTATAAAAATCAGAGCCAGCACTAACCCCATCAGAAGTTGTTTTGCGATGGGACCTAACCCTGCTGCACTCAAGATTTCACGCCAGAATCTCATCACGCACCTTCAGAATCTCGGAGATCTTTCTGGTTCCAGCTGCACTTCTTTCACAATGAACAACTAAATCAATCGCTGTGGGAATCGTCAGCCGTAGAAAGCGATCCGTGATGTTCTCACCAGCTAACAGAGGCAACGTGAGCAACTTTTCAAGGGCTCCTTTTGCGCTGCGGGCGTGAATTGTGCCCAGACCAGGAATTCCTGAATTCAAAGCAACCAAGAGATCTAAGGCTTCAGCGCCTCTCACCTCTCCGATAACTAGCCTGGAAGGCCGCATCCTCAGTGCTTGCTTAACTAGTTCTCTGAGGCTGATTTCAAAATCGCCTTCAGGAGATGTGGGTCGAGTCTGCATTGCTACCCAGTCAGGGTGATCAAGTGAAATCTCAAAAGTATCCTCGCAAGAAACAATTCTTTCCCCTGGTCCAAGCTCATTGAGTAGCGCCGTCAACAAGGTGGTCTTGCCAGCTTGAGTAGCACCACTGACCAGAATGCTTTTGCCGCCTAAGACTGCTGAAGTAAGCAAGCCAGCTTGGTCAGTCGTCAGGGCCTCTTTGGAAATCAAGTCGCTGAGTGAAATCCGGGTGCGAGAAAACTTACGAATGTTAATTGCCCAGTTTCTTCGCGTCACATCAGGCATAACCACATGCAGGCGTGACCCGTCCGCCAGGTCTGCATCAACGTAAGGTGTAAGGCGGTCAAGTTTTCTGCGGGAATGGCGGAGCAACCTGCGAACTAGGTTTTGAATTGTTAATTCCGATAATTCAAGCTGAACAACTTGCTTGCCCTCTTTAGAAAAGTAGTGCAGCTCCCCCGGTTTGTTTATCCAAATTTCTTCGATATCCTGATCATCTAAGTAGCGTTGCAAAACTCCATAGCCAAGCAGTTCGACTTCAATTTGGCTTGTCAAAGATTCTTCTTGAACAATCTGTTCTGAGCTTTCAGCGAACTCGTCGATGGCAGTTTGGACCGCTTGCTTGGCGGTTAGCCCGCGCTGGCGGACCAGTTCCCTTGATCTGTCAATTAGAGGCGCTATCTGCATGCGGCCAAGATTTACAAGGATTTAGGAACCACGCTTTGAGTTTTCCACAGCCTCTATAGCCACTAAGCTAGCTAGGTCCCAGCGGGTGTGGCGAAATTGGCAGACGCACCAGATTTAGGTTCTGGCGCCGAGAGGCGTGGGGGTTCAAGTCCCTTCACCCGCACGAAACAGGTGGAACTAATTATTTCTTAGTTTCACCTTATTTTTTTCGTGGTCAATCTCAAACTTGTAGGGGCCGCGACGGACTACCTCCGTCGACTCTCCACCTTCAGATTCGATACCAAGTTCCTTGGTAATTGACTTAAAGAACTTACGTTGGCTACCCAGCTTTAGCTCGGTTCCTTGATACCAGACCTTCGATGAACCATGCGACTTCACCGTTAGGGCTGGCGAGCCATCTACATCACTTTCGACAAACTTTGCGATTACATCAGCCGACAAGTTTCTGGTTAGCTCGCTCCAAAGCTCTATTTTGTAGCCATTGGACAGAGCGCCTTGGCCTTCGCGCAGTGGATAAAACTCCTCGACATAGACTCCGGCCAGTTCCTTGACCAGCTTTCCGCCGTAACCGCCAAGCTTCACTCGAAGCGTTCGATCTGCGGTGTTGGTGAAGTAGGAGACAACTAGGTTTCCCCCTTGTGCAACATAGTCGTGGAAAACTCTTTCTTCCTGCTCGCTCAACATATGGACCAAAGGCATTAGAACCAGTTCATATTTACTCAATGTTTCAAGTGAAGCGTCAGCTGGAACAAAGTCGACTCTGGTTCCGTTTTCCCACATGGCTCGATACCACTTAGCAACAGTCTCTGCATAATTGATGTCTTGAGTCGGCAGGTTAGCCTGCATCAGTGCCCAGAACTGTTCATAGTCATAGACGATGGCCACATTTGCCTGATCTGTTGGATAGTTGGCAACATCGGGATTCGACTTCAACCAAGCACCAAGTTCACTCACCTCGCGGAAAACACGAGTGTCAGATCCTGCGTGAGGAACTAGCGCTGAATGGAACCTCTCGCTGCCGGCTTGTGACTGGCGCCACTGGAAATACATCGAACCTTGCGAACCGCGTGCAACAAAGCTCGCACTGTTTCTAAATTCTTGGCCCGGAGTTTTGGCATAGTTTCTTGGTTGCCAGTTCACAGCGGAAGTGCTGTGCTCCATTAGCAGCCACTGCTTGCCATCCGCAAAGCCACGTGTCAGGTCTGCTTGTTGAGCAAGATCGATGTGGTTTAGCGGGTCGTGCTGAGCTAGATAGTGGTCTGTAGAAACAAAATCCATTTCCTTTGCCCACTTGAAGTAATCCATGGCATACGTAAATTTCATAGACATGAAGTTGGTGGTGATGGGACGCTTTTGGTCATACTTGCGAATGATGTCCCGTTCCATCTTGAATAGTTCAAGGTGTGCATCACTGGAGTAGCGCTTGAAGTCCATCTGTTGACCAGGGTTTGGGTGTGTTCCGTCTGGTGTTCTCTTCGGAACAACTAACTCATCCCAGTCGTAGTAACGCTGCGACCAAAAGTCAGTTCCCCAAGCGGCGTTCAGTTCTTCAATCGAGGCGTACTTTTTCTGAAGCCATTCAATGAATGCCTGTCTGGATTGCTCCGAATAGCAGTAGGGAGAGTGGCAGCCGTACTCATTGTTAACATGCCACATTTCAATCGCAGGGTTATTGCCATAGCGCTTTGCGATCTGCTCAACTAATGCCGCGGCCTTCTGCTGATAAACCTTAGACGCCGGTGAGTATTGCTGTCGTCCCCCATGCGAAAGGCGAACACCATCAAAGTTGATTGGAAGAACATCGGGATGTGCCTTGGTCAGCCACGCTGGAGGTGAAGCAGTTGCGGTGGCCATGTCGATTGCAATGCCACCCTGGTGCAATAGTTCGATTGCTTCGTCTAGCCAATCAAAGTGGTACTCGCCATCTTTGCGTTCAATTTTGGCCCAGGAGAAAATGCCTAATGAAACCAGGTTGACTCCTGCTCGCTGCATTAGTTCAATGTCTTGCTTCCAGACTTCCCTTGGCCACTGCTCAGGGTTGTAGTCGCCGCCAAAGTGGAGTTTTCCAAGATTGAGCATCAGCTCTCCTTTATTTCGATCAACATTGCATTTTCTGGATTTAAAACCGGTGGTCTGAGGCCAACCGAAGCTAGAGCTTCTCCGGACAGCTTTGCTCCAGCTAGCCATGCCACCTGGGTTCTTTGAATGTAGGTGGGTTCCCCGGCTGGGAAAACTGCCGAAACGGTGTAACCCTTCTTCGGGTCTAGGCCGGGGATAACGATTGCGTTCGGCCTAGAGCCCATCGCACCAGCCAGGGTTACGTAAGCAAAAACGGCGTTGGTTTGGTCATGGGAGACAACTCCATGCACGAAAGTGCTGGCGTCAATCTCTGAGCGAATCATCCGACCTGAATGAATAAGTGAGCGGTGTTTTTTGTAGTAGTCGCTGAATCTTCTGAGTAATGCTCGTTCTTCGGCATTTGTTTGAGTGACATCCCACTCCAAGCCGGCGTGACCAAAAAGTGCGGTTATAGCTCTGAAAGATAGTGAGTGAACTCGACCGGTGGTGTGACTCTGAGTTGGCCCGATGTGGCTACCCAGCATTTCTGGTGGAATGGCAATCTGCGTATAGCGCTGAATGTATTGACGCTCAAGGGCATCATTGCAATCCGAGGTCCAGAAGCGATCGACGACTTGGGCCATGCCCAAATCAATTCGCCCACCACCAGAGGCACAGGATTCGATTTCCAATCCTGGATGACGTCGTTTCAGCTCCGCAAAAAGTTTATAAATTGCCAATGTTTGATTGTGAACGGCAGGAACGCCTTGGCTTGCCGGTTCCAGGAGAAATCGATTGTGGTCCCATTTGATGTAGTCAATTTCATACTCACTAAGAATCTTGTCAACCGAGCTAAGGATGTAGTCATAGGCAGCTGGATTGGTTAGGTCAATCACGAGCTGCCGGCGTCCTTCCAGCGGAACTCTGTCTGCAGATTTCAAGATCCAGTCAGGGTGTGACCTATAGAGATCACTGTCCGGATTGACCATTTCACCCTCAAACCAAAGGCCAAATTGCATTCCGTTGCTCTTGACTTTCTTGATTAGCGGCGACAAACCTTCTGGCCAAACATCTTTAGAAACAAACCAGTCTCCCAAGCCTGAGTTATCAGATCTTCGAGAACCGAACCAACCATCATCTAACACAAATCTCTCGACTCCAATTTCCTTGGCGACATCGGCAAGCTCTGAAAGTTTTTCTAAGTTGTGATTGAAGTAGACCGCTTCCCAAACGTTTAGGGTCAAAGGTCTAGGAGAACTCGGGTGATTCTTTCTGGCTCTGAGCCAGCTGTAACTGCGGTCAGAGATGCCATCAATTCCGACATCTGAGTAAATGGCATAGACATTAGGAGCCTGGTGCTCCTGACCTTGTCCGAGAATTATTTCGCCTGGCAATAGCAGCTCGCCGGCGCTAATTGTTTTTCTACCCGACTGTGACTGCTCGATGGTGTGGCGAGAGTTTCCAGAGAAGCCAACTCCGAGGGACCAAACATCTCCAGATTGATAGTCGGCTGACTTGGTCATTGCAAGTTGCAAAATCGTGTAATCATGAGAAGAACGACCCTCGCGTACTTCCCTCACCCAGAGCCCCGACTGAATTTCTCGCCGTTGTGGTTGCCTTTCCTTAACCCAGCGCCCTGTGAAGTCCATCGATTCACTTGCCCGATCAGGCAAAGAAAGGAACACTTCCAGCGCCTGAATTTCAAAACTCGTCGATCCGAGGTTTTTTACCCCTTGCTGAATTTCTAATACGCCACTGCCTACAAACTCATATGAAATTGAAACTTCTAATTGCGCTCTTTCATCACGACTCACAGCAACAACGCGAGTTTTCGAAACATCTACGCTCACAAGTTCAAATTTTTGAGAAAAATCCTGACCAGAGCGGTGGCCCAAGAGCGCTGGACGAGATGTATTGCCTCGGGAGTTTTCTCTCCAGACTCCGTGAAAGTGGTGTGCGTCTAATTCAGCATGAGCCGTTGGCTCAATTGCCGCGAGCACTAATTGATCTGCTGGGTCAACTAGTTCGGAACCCCAATGAAGGACTTGCGGAGTGCCATGCGAAAAATCCAACACAAGACATACACCGGCTTGGCTGATTTTCGCCGAAGTGGGAATCACGGAGTCCTTCATCTTCCTAGTCTGATAGCTGTCACTGGGCGGAGTAAAGCCCCGCCCAGTGACTACTCAGTTGCTATTCAATTGTTGCTCTCTCCCGAAGAAGAGGGCCTGTCCGCTCGAACCGACCCAAAAACCTGACCTTGTTAGACCCCGATGATTAGGTCTGAACGAACTGGACCAATATTCCCAAACTTTTCGAAATAAAAACGACAAAAGTAATCATTCCGTTAGTAAGAAAACGGGCATATTCGTAAATCGGCAATAATCTTTTGCCAAGGAGGGTGGCCAAAATGCTTGCAGCACAGCGAAAAGCCAAGATTTTAGAGGAGGTCGGCTCATCAGGAGCTCGCAGAATCTCTGATCTGGCAGGGGCCTTGGGCGTATCAGAGGTCACTATTCGAAGAGATGTCGAGCAGCTCGCCTCGCAGGGCCTGGTAGATAAGGTCCACGGTGGCGTTACGGCCAACACTCTTTCGCTCACGCTCGAACCTCCCTTTGCGGCGAATTCCATGAAGGAGCAGCAAGCTAAAGAAGCCATTTCGGCAAAAGCAGCAGATTTGGTTAGACCAGGCATGGCAGTTGCGCTCATGGGGGGTTCGTCGGTCTATGCACTCGCCAAACGACTGCGCGATGTTCCGGCTCTGACCATCGTCACAAATTCAGTTCCAATCTCAGATTTGTTCGCTCAAAAATCCAGAGCTGACCAAACAATTGTCCTTACCGGTGGAGTGAGAACTCCAACCGATTCTCTGGTTGGAAATATCTCAACTGAAGTTTTTTCCCGATTCAATCTTGATTTAGTTTTCATGGGAACCCATGGAATGGATAGTGAGTTTGGATTCAGCTCTCCGAATTTAGTGGAAGCTGAAACAAACCGAGAAGTAATTAGGCGCAGCGCAAAATTTGTTGTCTTGGCAGACTCCACCAAATGGGGGGTTAGAGGATTTTCATCATTTGCGTCATTTGATCAAGCAGATGTTGTTATTACCAGTAAAGGTCTAACCAATAAACAACTGGTCGTTCTTAGATCTAAAGTAAAAGAAGTTATTGTTGCCAACTAGAGCTTGAGGGCGAGTAGGTGGCTTCCGATCGGTCTTCCGAAACGCACAGCTACGTTGGCTAAATGGCCCTGCTCTAAAAATCCTTTTTTCTTATGAAGTGCGATAGATGCCTGTGCGCCTCGATCTGCAATGATTGCAATTACTTCTTTGATGCCTACTTCTCGACAAGCATCAAGAAGGGCATCAAACAGTTTGCCTCCTAAGTGCTTCCCAGTGGCTGCAGCAGCCAGATAAATCTGATTCTCGACTATTTTCTGATATCCACTCTTTTGGCGCCACGGGGAAACAAGAGCGAAACCAAGAACCTCAGACTCTCTATGCATTACCAGAAAGGGCAGTTCCAACTTCCTTAGATGGTCGTGTTTTTCCTGCCAGTAACTAAGGTGTAGTGGCTTGTCATCAAAAGTTATGACTGTATTTTGAATATAGAAGTTGTAGATGTCCTTGATTTGCGGAAGGTCAGCAGGTTCGGCAGTTCTGATAAAGACATCTGGTTCGGTCGTGATTGATTTCTGCTTTTGTCTTCGAACTAGTCGCCAGCGAGTTTCGGAATCGACCATCGTCAGCTCCAATCGATGGGTTGTTCACCCAGTTCAGTCAAAAGCTGATTGGCTCGGGAGAAAGGTTTTGATCCAAAGAAACCCCTATAAGAAGATAGCGGGGAAGGGTGAACGGACTTGATAACTTTTGAGTTGGCCAATTCCTCTTCAAGCTCCTGGGCTTTAGTCCCCCACAAGATTGAAACCAAACGGTTTTCTCTAACTGCTGCCAAGTAGCGGACAGTCGCTTTCGTAAAAGCATCCCAGCCCAATTTAAAGTGAGCTCCGGTCTGATTTTCATTGGTGGTTAGGTGTCGATTCAGAAGCATTACACCTCTGTTTTGCCATCTGGAAATGTCTGAGTCACCATCTGTTATGCCGAGATCTGATTCCAATTCCATCAGTATGTTTTTTAGACTGGGTGGAAGTGGTCGTGTCTGAGCGGGAACTGCAAAGGCCAGTCCCATTGCGTGCTCCGGATTTGGATAGGGATCTTGTCCAATTATTAGGACTCGGTATTGCTGCGGTGAGCGCTCGTATGCTCGGAAGATAGCAGTTTCAGATGGGATGAAGGTCTCGCCGCTTAGCTGCTGGCGAATTGAATCCAACAGCTCGCGCTGAGCATGAAACAGCGGGTTCCAATCAGGATGGACGGAATCGAGCATGTGCCAATAGTAAAAGTGCAATGATGATTACAGAAGAAGGAGCATCGATGCCATCAGCACAGGATCTGCTTAGAGAAGCTGCCGAGTACGGCCCAACCATGGTTGAAATTCGCAGAGAGCTGCACCAGATGCCTGAGTTTGCGCTCAATTTGCCAAATACTCAGAAGAAAATCCTGCAATCGATTGAGGGCCTTGGGGAGATAACTCTCGGAAAGGGTCTCACCTCGATTGCTCTTCTAATAAAAGGTAAGAATCCCGGCCCAACAGTTCTGTTGCGAGCAGACATGGACGCGCTAAAAGTGGTCGAAGAAACAGATCTGCCTTATGCCTCGACCAATGGCTACATGCACGCCTGCGGACACGACCTCCACATGGCAGCGGCAATCGGAGCAGCTCACCTAATTGCAAGTCATAAAGAACGACTCAACGGTGATGTCCTCATGTGGTTTCAACCAGGAGAAGAAGGTCATCACGGCGCCGATGTGATGATCGAAGAAGGAATGTTGGAAGTAAGTGGGTCTCGTCCGATAGCTGCATATGGTTTGCATGTCTTTACTTCAATGCCCAAGGGCTTAATCGCGTGCAAGAGTGGTCCACTAATGGCCAGCGCCGGAGATTTAACTGTGACGTTCCATGGTTCTGGAGGTCACGGTTCAATGCCATGGCTGAGTAAGGATCCAGTTACTCCAATGGTCGAGTCAATTACCGCACTCCAGAATCTTCTAAATAAACAGTTCGACCAATTTGACCCAGTCATCTTGAATGTCGGTTGGATCAGAGCAGGTGATGACGCGACAACCAATGTCATTGCTGACAGCGCGAGCTTCGGTGCAACTGTTAGAACATTCTCTGAAGAAAACACTAAAAAGTTGCATGAACTAGCCCCTCGATTGATCCATAGCATTGCTGAGGGTTTCTCCGTCAGAGCGGACGTTAGTTTTGGCCAAGCCACCAAGGTCCTGCTAAATGATGCGGCCGCTGTCCAGCGGGTAGAGGAGGTTTCTAAGCAGCTGGTTGGTGACCAGGGCTACATGCCTATGCAGAAACCAATCGCGGGGGGCGAGGACTTTGCATCCATAGTGGCTGAGGTGCCAGGCGCTTTTGTGTTTGTTGGAGCATGCCCGCCTGACATCGATTTTCAAACGGCACCGACTAATCACTCTGCCAAAGCAAAATTTGATGACTCTGTCTTACCGCTGTGTGCTGCACTTTTGGCGTCTTTGGCATTTAGCCACCTCTCCTAGCGTTACTTTTTATTTCACCAGGATTGCCATGGGACCTAAGATGACTTCATCTCAAATCTTTAGAAGGGTTCACTAGAAAGCCCATGGACTTTCAAATATCCGAGGATTCTGCTCCCTCTGAGTTCATCTCGGAGGAGCAGCGTCGACAGCTGGTTGGAAGACCGCCCGCTACTGGAGCATGGCTGGCAGGCGACCCGATCGGAGACCGAAAGTTTTCCGAACCGTTTGCTATCGAGCTTGAATCTGGCAAGCAACTTCCCTCTGTCCGACTGGCCTATGAGAGTTGGGGAGAACTAAACGCCAGCAAAGATAATGCCGTTCTAGTCCTGCACGCTCTGACTGGCGACAGCCACACCATTGGTAATGCAGGTGATGGTCACCCAACAGCAGGCTGGTGGAACGGTGTTATTGGACCAGATCTCTACATAGACACAAACAAGTATTTTGTCCTTACGCCAAATGTTTTAGGCGGCTGTCAAGGTTCGACTGGGCCTAGCTCACTTGATTCCAAAGGTAGAGAGTGGGGAGCTAACTTCCCACAGCTAAGTATTAGAGATCAGGCGAAGGCTTTTGCGCTGTTGATGGAGCAGCTAGGAATCAGCAGCTACTCCGTAGTTGGCGGATCAATGGCTGGCATGCACGCACTCGAATTGGCAATTGAATATCCTGATCGAATTAATCGTTTGGGTATTTTGGCCGCTCCTGCCTACTCAACGGCCGATCAAATTGCGTTGAATACCGTTCAGTTAGAAGCGATTCGATCTGACGAGAACTACGCAGGTGGCTGGTACTACGACGCTAAACCTGGTTTTGGTCCGCATCGGGGATTAGCACTGGCCCGCAGAATGGCCTTATTGAACTATCGATCACCGCAAGAACTAAACGAAAGATTTGGCAGAGCTTGGCAGTCGAAGGTTAGCCCAATCACAGAACAGGGTAAGTACGCAGTCGAGAGCTATCTAGATTTTCATGGAAACAAATTTGTTAGAAGATTTGATGCCAACAGCTACATCACGCTGGTGAGCGCAATGAATTCTCACGATGTTGGCAGAGATAGAGGTTCCGTTGTCGAAGCCCTGCATCAAATTAAGTGCCCGACTCTGGTCCTTGGAATTGAAAATGATCGACTATTTCCGCTCAGTGGGCAAAAACTGATAGCGGACTCCATTGGTGGCCCACTGGTGGGTGGAGAGTTGCAAGTGATCCAGAGTGAGTATGGCCACGATGGTTTCCTAATTGAGACACAAGCAGTTGGCTCTCGACTAAAACAGCTTCTCCCCTAAAGTTGAGGGCGTGAGTCTTCTTCGTCCAAAAATTGCGGTTTGCTTTTTCTTCCTGTCTGGTGGCAGCGCACTGGCACTCTGGGCAGTCCACATCCCTCTCATTGAGAAAACAGTTGGCATTACCTATTCAGTTTTAGGTGCTTTGCTCATGCTCAGCGGTTTGGGTGGCTTTATTGCGATGCAGCTTTTCGGATACCTGGTCGACCATGTTGGGTCTAAGACTGCAACTCGAATTGGTGGTGTGGCAGTTGGACTTTCGCTACTTGGGCCTGCCTATGCAAACACTCCCCTAACCCTCGGAATAGCGATTCTTTTATTGGGTTTTGGAATTGCCGGGGTTGATGTTGCTATGAATGCAGCAGCCCTGCAGGTCGAAAAAGAGAACCATCGTCCGATATTTACTTTCTTTCATCTTTTTTGGTCGGTCGGAGGACTGGTCGGAGCAGCTCTTGGATTTGCAACAATTTCAGCTGGACTGGTTCAGTCTCAGACTCTCAGCACAATTGGCATCGCGTTATCTGTTTTTGGCTTCTTTATCGCTAGCTGGCTTTTACCAAACAAACCGAACGCTGTCTCGAATGATCGGGCAGCAGATAAGCAAAGCGGTAAGCAGAATAGAAGAGTTCTCGGTTTTGTAATCTTGGCTGGCTTGATGAGCGCATCAGGGGCAATTATTGAAGGCGTCGCACATGACTGGTCAGCACTTTATCTGCGAGACATTCAACTAACCGATCCAGCAACTGCCGCCTGGGGTCTGGTCGCCTTCAACATTGGCATGATCACGGGAAGAATCTTCATAGACCGAATTGTCGAAAGAAAAGGTAGAGGATTTGTAATTGTCTGGGGGTCTCTCTCTGCAGCGCTGGCGATTGGTCTGCAAGCAATCGCTCCAAACCTCACGTTGTCACTAATCTTCTGGTTCCTACTTGGCTTGGGAATCTCCGGAGTGGTCCCGCAACTTTTTGCAGCAGGCGGCGAGATTGGGGAAGCTTCTCACTCTGGAAGAAACATGGCGAGAGTGGTGGGAATCACTTACATCGGAGGTCTTGCTGGCCCATCGGTAATTGGACTGCTCACACTGGCTATGCCACTGAACTTTGCTATCGGCTGGGGAGCAGTGCTAGGTCTATTTATAGTTTTTTCTTGGCCTCGACTACAGAAAATGGATAAATGAGCAAGCTATTCACGCCGATCAAAATTCGTGATGTTGAAATAAAAAATCGCCTTTGGGTTTCACCGATGTGCATGTACTCCTGTGAAGGTCGAGACGGAATAGTCGGAGATTGGCACCTTGTTCACTTGGGCGCCAGAGCAATCGGTGGAGCTGGTCTTGTCATGGTTGAAGCGAGTGGTGTAAAACCGGAAGGTCGCATTACTCCTTGGTGCGCGGGTATTTGGAATGATGAGCAGGTGAAAGCCTGGAAGAGAATCACAGACTTTATTCGAGACGCTGGCGCGGTAAGCGCAATGCAGCTTGCTCACGCTGGACGCAAAGCTTCTGTCTACAGAGCTTGGTCAGGCAATGGTTCGGTTCCAATCTCCGATGGCGGCTGGAAAACCTACTCCAGCACTGACGAGGCATTCACCGGCTACGAAGCTCCGAGAAAGTTATCCACCGCTGAAGTCAAAGAGTTAGTGCAAGACTTCAGGTCGGCAGCGAGAAGATCAATCGAGGCGGGCTTTGACGCAATTGAAATACACGCGGCCCACGGCTATTTGCTTCACCAATTCCTATCTCCCATCTCAAATAAACGAGATGACGAATACGGCGGAAGCCTAGAAAATCGTGCTCGGTTGCTGCTGGAAATTGTCCAGGCGGTCAGGGCGGAAATCGGTGAATCAATGCCGCTGCTGGTTCGATTCAGCGCGACTGATTACGTTGAGGGCGGTTGGGATCAAGAGCAAACCAATCAAGTTGCCAAGTGGGCTCATGAACAAGGTGCTGATCTATTTGATCTTTCATCTGGTGGGTTAGTTACCGGAGTGAAAATTCCTTCAGGGCCTGGCTACCAGGTTCACTTCAGCCAATCCGCCCACCAGGCAACCGGCGCCCCTGTTTCAGCAGTTGGCCAAATCACCGATGCCAAGCAAGCGGAAGAGATTGTTGCCAGTGGACAAGTGGATGTTGTGATGATGGCAAGGCAGTTGTTGCGTGATCCATATTTCCCTTTGCGGGCTGCTCACGAACTAGGTGTTTCAGTTTCCTGGCCTAGCCAGTATGAAAGAGGAACTTGGCCTAGCGCCTAGTTGAGTCTTCAATTTCTCCGACTAGAACCTCAATGATGTCTTCTAAGAACAGACAGCCTGTGATGGTTCCGTCAGCAGAAAATGTTCTAGCGATGTGAGCTCCATACTTGCGCATCTGTGCAAGAGCATCTTCCAGTTCTGCACTCTCAGAAACTGAAATCAGCATTCGCATGCGCTTGGATTGAAGCGGTGCAGTGAACTTCTCTGGATTATCAATCAGCGCGTCCTTGATGTGCCAATAGCCAACTAGGTCTCCAGCATCACTTCTAACGGGGTATCTACTAAAGCCATGCTCGCTCACCGCATCTTGGAGTTGAGCTGGCGTGGCATCGGGCTTCAATGTGACCAGCTCTTCGATCGGATGGGTTATGTCAGCCACGATTTTTTCAGTGAATTCAAAAGTATTTGAAATTGTCATTGATGCATCGGCTAGTGTTCCACTGCGCTGCGACTCTTCCACAATGTCTTCTACCTGATCGAGAGTGAAGGCAGAGTTTGCCTCATCACGAGGTTGGAAACCAAACAACTTGAGAATCAAATTCGAGACCTGGTTCAGTACCCAAACCACTGGCTTTACCACCTGTGATACGGCGTAAAGCATTGGTCCGAGAATTAGTGCCGAGGACGTTGGTAAAGAAATGGCCACGTTTTTTGGGACCATCTCCCCCAGCACAACATGCAAATAGGTAACCAAAATCAGTGCAATCACAAAGCTCAAGACAGAAACAGTTGCATACTCTAAGCCGAGTGCTTTGAGTGGTTCTTCCATCACATACTTGATAGAAGGCTCCGCGATCACCAAGATCAGAAGAGATGACACAGTAATACCAAGCTGAGCCGTGGCTAGCATCAGTGACACATTTTCCATGGCTTTGAGAGTTATCTTTGCCGCCGGATTTCCCTTGTTGGCTAAAGGTTCGATTTGTGCACGCCGAGCAGAGATGACCGCGAACTCTGAACCAACGAAGAAAGCATTCGAAATCAACAGGCCGACGAGCCAAACAAAGCCCGAGAGATCACTCGACATCGTCGCCTCCCGGTTGATACTTAATTCTGTCCACTCTGCGGCCATCCATGCGAATAACCTTCAGCTCACCAGTTGGTAATTCAACGACATCGCCATCTTGCGGGATACGACCTAGTTCACTCATCACGAAGCCGGCGATTGTGTCGTAGTCCTCGTCATCGGAAATGCTCAAACCAATCTCGCGAAGCTCACTTGGTCTAGCTAAGCCGCTGAAGGAGGCGGAACCATCTGAGTATTGAACAATGTGCGCTTTCGTTCGATCGTGCTCATCCGCTAGCTCGCCAATCAGTTCTTCTACGGCATCTTCCAACGTAGCAATGCCGGCAGTACCTCCGTACTCATCAACGACCACACCAAATTGGAGTCCCCTGCCTCGTAAGGTGAGAATCAATTTATCTAGCGGCATAGTTTCAGGAACGCGGATGGGCTCAACCATGATTGCAGTGATTGGCACCTGATCTCTGCGTTCAAGTGGAATGGCGACAGCATTTTTTAGGTGCACTACGCCAACGATGTCGTCAGAGTCTTCGCCGATTACCGGAAAACGTGAGTGTCCTGTTTCTCGAGCCAGGGTCACGAGTTCTTTTGCGGTCTGGTCTTTGTCTAACGTTTGCATCTGTGGACGCGGTGTCATGATGTCGCTAGCGAGCAGTGATGTCATCGAAAGGGTTTTTTCAAGCAGCTTGGCTGTGTCGCTTTCTAAAGATCCCAGATCAGCTGATCTCCTAACCAATGAAGTTAGTTCTTCGGCTGTTCTTGCAACAGACAACTCCTCCTTGGGCTCAATTCCAAATCTTCTCAAGATCCAGTTGCCGTTTCCATTCAGGAAAAGAATCAACCACTTAAAAACAAATGTGAATCCAAGCTGAAATGGGGCCACGGCTTTCAGGACCTTTTTAGGTGAACTGAGGGCCATGTTCTTAGGAACCAGCTCGCCAAGCAAAAATGAAACAAGTGTGGCAATTGTCATTGCAATCACCACAGAAAGAATGGAGAGCCCTTCGTCTGATAATCCAAAGCCGCTAAGACTTGGAGCCAGTAGACGCGATAGGGCCGGTTCTGCCACAAAGCCAGTTAGCAAGACGGTGAGGGTAATTCCCAGCTGAGCCGCTGAAAGTTGGGTGGCGGTGGTCTTAACAGCCTTGATGGAAAGATCTAGACCACGCTCGCCCGCCTCACGCTTTGACTCGAGATCAACCCGGTCAACGTTGATGATTGCGAACTCGCTGGCCACGAAAAGACCCGTGCCTACGACAAGTAGGGCTCCAAACAGGAGTATTAGGTAATCGCTCAAGCAATCACCCTAGGAAAGCGTTTATCATGCTCCATTTCAGAAAACACTATAGCCCCTGAATTGGTTAGACTTTAGGGCGTCCGCCAGCAACTCAATAAGGGGAAATGTTGTCCTCCTCCAATCCAGGCAATACCCAGGCTGATTTCGGTGCAAATGAATGGCTAGTTGCCGAAATGTACGCCCAGTGGCTCGAAAACCCAGACTCCGTCGACAGATCCTGGATTCCTATTCTTGAGCGGTACCAGCAAAGCCAAGCCGGCGCCCCACTGCCAACAAATCCGGTTAGCACGCAGGCTGCACCAGCAGTGACTGAGGCAATCACCATGCCAATCGCCAAAGCAACCGACACCGGTTCTTTCACAGCACCTGTGCCAGCCAATCTTCCTGCCACGGGATCAATGCCAATAGTGGTTCAAGAGGAAGAGGCGCAACCTGAAGTAAACATCCTTCGCGGCATGGCTAAGACATTGGCTTCCAACATGGATGCTTCGTTGAGCGTGCCAACGGCCACAAGCGTGAGACAACTTCCTGCCAAGCTTCTGATTGATAACCGTATTGTTGTCAACTCGCACCTCAAGCGCACAAGAGGTGGCAAGGTTTCGTTCACCCACATCATTGCTTATGCCGTGGTACAGGCACTAAAAGAGTTTCCTAGTCAAAATGTTTTCTACGACGAAGTCGATGGCAAGCCAGCTGCAATAACCCCACCAAACATCAATCTCGGTCTAGCAATCGATATTCCAAAGCCCGATGGAACAAGAGCACTGCTAGTTCCCAACATCAAGAAGGCACAAAAACTTAACTTCGCAGAATTTCTATCTGCTTATGATGACTTAGTTGCAAGAGCAAGAGAAAACAAACTAGCCGCTGATGATTTTGCTGGCACAACAATTTCTCTGACCAACCCAGGCGGTATCGGAACCGTCCACTCGGTGCCAAGGCTGACAAAGGGTCAAGGCTGCATCGTTGGTGTTGGCGCTTTGGAATTTCCAGCCCAGTTCAAGGGCCTCAGTGAGGAACAGTTGGCCGAACAAGGCATTGGCAAGGTTTTAACTCTTACTTCCACCTATGACCACCGCGTGATTCAAGGGGCAGGTAGCGGTGAGTTCCTAAAGATTATTGAAGAGCTTCTGCTCGGAGAACGAGACTTCTACGGAAAAATCTTTGCCGATATGCGCATCCCTTACACCCCGGTTGTTTGGGTTAGTGATTTCTATTGGGATCTCGCAGATCAGTCAGGCAAGAACACCCGCATCCAGGAGTACATCTCTGCCTTCCGCGAGCGCGGACACCTAATCGCAGACATTGACCCGCTTGAGTATGTCCAGCGCTGGCACCCAGATCTCGATATCAGGAACTATGGACTATCTCTATGGGATCTGGATAGAACCTTCAAGACCGGCGGCTTTGGTGGAAGAGCAAAAGCCAAGTTCCGCAACATGCTTGGCATCCTGCGCGACACCTACTGCCGTACCGTGGGCGTTGAATACATGCACATCGCAGATCCAACCGAACGCAAATGGCTGCAGGACACACTAGAGCAGCCCTATCGCAAGCCATCGAAAGAAGAGCAGTTCAGAATCCTCGCCAAACTAAACGAGGCTGAGGCATTTGAAACTTTCTTGCAAACCAAATTTGTAGGTCAAAAGCGCTTCTCATTGGAAGGTAGTGAATCTTTGATTCCAGCAATGGATCAGATTCTGCAGTCAGCTGCCAATGCAGGTTTGGACGAGGTTGCAATTGGCATGGCCCACCGTGGTCGTCTGAATGTTCTAACCAACATTGCAGGAAAAACCTATGGTCAAGTTTTCAGAGAGTTTGAAGGCTCCACCGATGTGAAAGGCGTGCAGGGGTCTGGTGACGTGAAATATCACCTTGGAACCCACGGCACTTTCACCTCCCCCCAGGGTTCTTCAGTGAAGGTTTACTTGGCGGCTAACCCATCACACCTAGAAGCGGTAAACCCAGTTCTCGAGGGAATTGTTCGTGCCAAGCAAGATCGCCTTGGAAACCCAGCTAACTGCCCGGTGATGCCGGTTTTGATTCACGGTGATGCTGCCTTCGCAGGTCAAGGAGTTGTTCCTGAGACCATGCAATTCAGCCAGCTCGAAGGTTACAAAGTTGGTGGAACAATCCACGTGATTGTGAATAACCAAGTTGGTTTCACTACCCTGCCCAAGGATGCGAGAACCTCCACCTATGCCACTGACTTTGCTAAGGGCATCCAGGCGCCAATCTTCCATGTCAACGGCGATGATCCTGAAGCAGTTGTTCGTGTAAGCCAGATTGCATTTGATTACCGCCAGCAGTTCAACAAAGACGTAGTGATTGACATCATCAGCTACCGCCGCCGTGGTCACAACGAAGGAGATGACCCTTCGATGACTCAGCCGCTGATGTATAACCTGATTGAGGCCAAGCGAAGCGTCCGCACTCTTTATATGGAGAACTTGATTGGAAGAGGCGACATCACCCAGGCTGAATTCGATCAACAGAACATCAACTTCCAAGCAACTCTAGAAAACGCCTTCGTTGAGGTTCACCAAGCGATGAGCCAGCCAGTTGGTTTGCCTGAGCGACCAGTTGGAATTGGAACTACCGCGAGTGAGAAGCAAGAAATCACCAAACCAACAGCAATTAGCAAAGAGCTGGTGGAAGCAATTGGAAACGCTCACGCTAACTTCCCAGCTGGCTTCACCGTTCACCCCAAGCTGGCCCAGCTGCTTCAAAAGCGCGTAGAGATGAGCCGTGAGGGCGGAATTGACTGGGGCTTTGGCGAACTGATGGCATTTGGATCTTTGCTAACCGAGGGAACCAAGGTACGCCTAGCGGGCCAGGACGCTAGACGAGGAACCTTCGTGCAGCGTCACGCCACCTTCTTCGACCGCGAAACCGGTGCGGAATGGATGCCGCTGAGCTTTATTTCCGAACAGCAGGCCAAGCTTGAGGTTTACAACTCTCTGCTCAGCGAATACGCCGCAATGGGATTTGAATATGGCTACTCAGTAGAAGAACCAAATTCACTAACGCTTTGGGAAGCTCAGTTCGGTGACTTCGCCAACGGCGCTCAAACCATCATTGACGAGTTCATTTCATCGGGAGACCAGAAGTGGGGGCAGCAATCCTCGCTGGTACTGCTATTGCCCCATGGTTATGAGGGACAGGGTCCTGATCACTCCTCTGCTCGTATCGAGCGCTTTTTGCAGCTTTGTGCGGAAAACAACATGACAGTTGCTCAGCCTTCAACCCCAGCAAGTCACTTCCACCTTCTGCGCAGACAGGCGTATGCCCGTCCTCGCAGACCTTTGGTTGTGTTTACTCCAAAGTCAATGCTGAGACTCAAAGCTGCTTCCAGCTCTGTTAGTGATTTCACTTCTGGCACGTTCCAGCCTTTGATTCTGGATGAGCAAGGACTTAACCCACAAAATGTGAAGAAGGTTATCTTCTGCTCCGGCAAAATTTATTGGGAACTCCTGGCGGAGAGCCAAAAGCGTGGCACTGCTGACACTGCCATCTTGAGACTCGAGCAGCTTTACCCAACTCCGGTTGAGGAGATGAGAGCAGCAATCGCTCAGTATCCAAATGCCGAGCTGCGCTGGGTGCAAGATGAGCCAGCTAATCAAGGCCCTTGGACCTACATGGGATTGTTCATGCCAAAGTATGGAATCAACTTCAAAGTTATCTCCAGACCGGCATCAGCTTCTCCGGCGACGGGTTCAAGCAAGCGTCACGCCGCAGAACAAGCAGATGTTGTAGCTAGGGCGTTTGCCGACTAATGCGAAATTTGCGAGTAGTAGTTCTCGGTGACGAGCTACTAACCGGCGCCGGTGATCCCAAGGGTTTGGGATGGCTGGGTAGAGTGCAGGCCAGGACACCAGCGGGTGATGATGTTGCGGTTTTCCCACTTGCAAAAATTGGTGAATCTACTGCTCAATTGCTGGAACGTTGGCAGACCGAAGCGCTGCCGAGATTCAGTAAGGACACCGAAAACTATCTCGTCCTCGCACTGTCTTCGCAAGACATTCTTGCCCAAACCACAATTTCTCGATCCAGGTTGAATTTGGCATCGCTGTTGGATGATGCAATCAGAGAAGGCGTGCAGGTTTTTGTGGTTGGCCCAACTCCAACTGGTGTGAAGGAATATGACTCAGAAGTTGAAGAGCTAAGTGCAGGTTTTGCAGATGTGGTTAAGCGCAGACAACTTAAGTACGTTGATTGCTTTAACCCGCTAAAGGAGCATGAGGGTTGGCTGGCCGAGGTGAGCCAGCATCCTCGAAGATTGCCAGGCCAGGTTGGTTATGGCTTGATCGCGTGGTTGGTGCTGAACCGGGGATGGTTTGAGTGGTTAGGAATGACTGAACCTCAGTCGTGATCCTGAATCTCGCGCAGGCGCTGCTTGACTCGCTCCGCTAGCTCATCGGTGGGAGCCTCGTCGCAGGATCTTTGGATAACCTGGTTAAAGACGACCTCAATGTCATAGTGCTTCTCGCAGGACTCGCAATTAGCGATATGAGAGGTAATCCCCTCTAATTCAGTCTCCTGCAGCTCGGAGTGCAGGAATTCATGGACATTGCGCTTTACTTCCTCACAGTCAACCTGCTTCATTCCGGCACCTCCTCAGTCCTATAGCCTTCTTGTTCTGCGTATTCATGCAACAAAGTTCTCAGCATTTTCTTCCCGCGATGGAGCCTGGACATTACAGTCCCCACGGGGGTGTCCATAACTTCCGCTATTTCCGCGTAAGGTAGGCCCTCCACCACGGCATAGTAGACGACCATTCGGAACTCATCGGGCAGCTGGTCCATGGCACTCTTTATGATGCTGGCCGGCATGTTGTCCAGGGCGACCGACTCGGCTGAGCGGGTGCTGACTGAGGTCAGTGACTCACCTCCACCAATCTGCCAATCCTCCAGCTCGTCCAGGGCAGTTTTCGCCTGATCTTTACTGCGCTTGTTGTAAAGATTGATATGGGTGTTCGTCATGATTCGAAACAGCCATGCCTTCAGATTGGTTCCTTGTTCAAACTTGTCCCATGCCACGAAGGCCTTGGCAAATGTTTCCTGAACTAGGTCTTCGGCGTCAGAGGGGTTTCTGGTCCAACGAAGGGCTGCTCCAAACAGCTGCGGCATCAGCGGCAAAGCCTGTTCTTCAAAGCTTCGAAGCTTCGCTGATTTGTCTTTCATCCCTTGCAGTCTATGGGTCTACTGACAAAACCAAAAACTTTGCCAAGCTTGCAGGTATCTTGGTTAGGTGTCGATAGCCAGTTGGTCAGCCCCGCAAGCGAAGGGCTTCAAGGCCAGCCTTCGCCTACCCGGTTCCAAATCACTCACCAATCGCGAACTAGTTCTATCGGCGCTCGCCAATAAGTCATCCACCCTGCTAGATCCGCTCTATTCCAGAGACTCACAACTAATGATTGAGGCGCTGAAATCACTGGGGACAAGCTTCCAAAAAAATGGAAACAGGCTGATTGTGACACCAGGCAAACTCAGCGGCGGGGTAAAGATCGATTGCGGTTTAGCTGGCACGGTTATGCGCTTCATCCCGCCGATGTCAGCACTGGCAACGGGCGAAATCATCTTTGATGGCGACAGCCAAGCCAGACGAAGACCGATGGCGACCACCATCGACTCTCTGCGAAAACTTGGAGTAGAAGTTGAATCTGAAACAAACGCTCTGCCGTTTTCAATCACTGCAACCGGCCAGGTGGCAGGAGGCGAACTATCAATTGACGCGTCAGCGTCATCGCAGTTCGTCTCTGGTCTTCTGCTGGCAGGAGCGCGCTTCGAAAAAGGAATCACCGTCCACCACAGCGGCGAGAGCGTGCCTTCACTGCCACATATAGATATGACTCTTGCCTGTTTGGCTCAGCGCCAAGTTGTTGCTAAACAGATCTCTAGCAGCAGTTGGCGAGTTGAATTTGGTGAAATATCTGGAATCGAGGTTGAAATTGAACCCGATCTTTCGAACGCTGGACCCTTCCTAGCGGCGGCCGTCGTGACCCAATCTGAGGTTTCAATTCCCTGGCCAGAAACCACCACTCAAGTTGGAGATCAATTCAAAAACCTTCTGCAGCAAATGGGGGCAGAGGTTGATTACCAAAACAAACTTTTAACTGTCCGTGGAACTGGGACCATTCAAGGAATTACAGCTGACTTATCGGAGGCTGGTGAATTGGTGCCAACCATCGCTGCCATTGCGGCCTTGGCGTCCACACCGTCTGAGCTGACTGGCATTTCTCACCTGCGCGGACACGAAACAGATCGAATTGCAGCGCTCGTTAGCGAAATCAATGCCATGGGCGGGTCTGCCGCTGAGTTGGAAGATGGGATTTCAATCTCGCCAAAACCACTGCACGGGGGAACCTGGAAGACATATGAAGATCACCGAATGGCAACAGCTGGTGCAATCATTGGCCTAGTGGTGCCAGGAATCCAAATCCAAGACATCTCTGTGACAAGTAAAACCATGCCTAACTTTGCCCAGCTATGGATAGAAATGCTGGAGAGTAATTGAACTGGCGGGATCTAGACGAAGACGACGTTCGGGTTCGCCCCAACCCCCGAGGTTCAAGACCAAGAACCAAAATTCGACCTAGCTATGAGAATGCACCGCAAGGAATGGTTCTCGAAGTTCATCTGGCTCGCTATCGAGTGCTAACGGACGATGGAGTGGAAGTTTTGGCAACGCTAGCCAAAGAACTTCGCTCTGAAGGGTGCGTCACCTGTGACAGGGTGGTCCTGGCGGGCGATGTCTCCGGTAAGACCGGTGCCCTGGCAAGAATCGTCCAAATAAAACCACGAACCAGTGAGCTCACCCGCATTGCTGATGACGGCAGTGAGCAACGAATTGTGGCTAATGCAGATCAACTGGTAATAGTTATGGCAGCTGCCAATCCTGAACCTAGAACTCGCCTGGTGGATCGATTTCTAGTGGCCGCCTATCGCCAAAACTTAACCCCGGTGCTGGTAATCACCAAATGTGATTTGGCCGATCCTGCTGAATTTATTGAAAACTTCTCAGCTACGAATCTGCAAGTGATCAAGACCTCCAAGCAGCAACCGGCAACTCTAGAACTTATGAAACTGATTCAGGGTAAGAAAAGTGTTTTTGTTGGACACTCGGGTGTTGGTAAATCAACCCTGATAAACATCTTGGCTCCACTTAGCGCTCGTGCAACTGGCGAGGTGAATGAAGCTACTGGCAAAGGCAAGCACACATCTTCTTCGGCGGTGGCACTAAAAGTTGATGGCGGCTGGATTATCGATACACCAGGAGTAAGGACCTTTGGGTTAGCTGGAGCCACCGCGAATGAAATTTTGCCGGCTTTTTCTGAACTAAGTGAGGTTGCTAACTCTTGTCCTCGAGACTGCTCGCATTTAGAAGGCTCGCCTGATTGCGAACTTGATGTGGCCGTGGCTAGTGCATCACTTAAACCTGAGCGATTGGCCTCTTTCCGTCGCCTTGCCGAATCAATTTCCTCGGTAGATTGGCAATGATGAACGATTTACAACTTGCCTTAGCACTAGCCGATGCGGCTGATCAAATTTCTCTTACTAGATTTAAATCACTAGATCTCAACGTGGAAACAAAGCCAGATCGAACTCCGGTCACGGATGCAGATAAGTCGGTCGAAGCCGAGATTAGAAAGCTGATTGCCGAAGCTGCTCCGGAAGATGCTGTTATCGGCGAGGAGTATGAAAACACGGGTTCTGGGCTGCGCGCTTGGATTATTGATCCAATTGATGGAACAGCAAACTTCCTCCGCGGAATTCCAATATGGGCAACTCTCATAGCACTCAAAGAAAATGGAGTACTCACGACTTCAGTAGTTTCAGCCCCTGCGCTAGGCCGCAGATGGTGGGCGACCAAAGGTGCTGGTGCGTGGACTCAGGATGTGGACGGAAGCGTTCGAAGGATTAGCGTTTCTGCTGTAAGCGACCTTGCTGACAGCTACATTTCCTACAACTCGCTGCAGCAGTGGCAACGAATCGGCAAAGCAGCAAACATTGAAAGCCTTTCAGAGAAAGTATGGCGAATCCGTGCGTTCGGAGACTTTCTGAGTTACATGTACGTGGCTGAAGGCGCGATTGATGCAGCAAGTGAGCCCGACCTGAAGATTTATGACATAGCTGCGCTGGTGCCAATTGTCGAGGAAGCAGGGGGCAGATTTACCGATCTTTCGGGAGAGCTGACAGCTGAATCCTCAAACGTTTTGGCAAGCAACGGACTGATTCACGAGGCAATTCGTGCCGAACTTAACCGCTAATCGATTTTTAGCCCTAGCGGCGATTGCCCTAATTGCAATAAATCTAAGAACAGCGGTTAGCTCACTTTCACCCGTTGTGACATTTATTCAACAAGAGTTTTCACTCCCAGTGGTTGCTATTGGCCTTCTTGGACTAGCTGCTCCCTTGGCGTTTGCGTTTGCAACTTCAATTTCAACCAAACCGGCCAGGCGATGGGGTGTTGAACTGACTTTGCTAATTACTGTTTTTGCAATTATTGCTGGGAATAGCATCAGAGCAATCGCAATTGACGCGGGAACATTATTTGCCGGCTCAATGCTCAGCCTGCTTGGCATGGGAATTGGAAATGTTCTATTGCCGGTGATGGTTCGCAGGTATTTCCCAAATCGAATTGGAATTGTCTCTTCTTTCTACATCACCCTGACTGCTCTCTCAGCTACCATCGGTTCACTGTTTGCCGTGCCGGTTGCTGAAGCGGCAGGGTGGCGTTTATCGCTTGGGCAGTGGGCTCTCTTCGCAGCTTTTGCTCTCATTCCTCTTTTCCCGCTTCTGAAAAACAACCGACCTCCTGATGAGATAAATCCAGAGAAAACGCGATTACCAGTCTGGAAGTCTCCAACCGCTCTTGCAATTGTCGGAGTACAGGGAATGACTGCCATTTTTGGATACGTCAGCTTTGCTTGGCTTCCACTACTACTGGTTGAACACTCTGGCGTCAGTGAATTCACTGCAGGATCGCTCCTGGCGCTGTTTGCAATTATGGGACTGCCGGTTTCTCTAGTGGTGCCAGTCTTGGCTTCAAAATATCCGCGCGCACAATCCTGGATTGTTTTCTTTTCAGCAACAGTCGGTTCGTTAGGTGCTTTAGGAATTCTTTTCGAATTCCCTGGGCTATGGCTGTGGGTGGTTCTTCTCGGCTTGGGTCCAACAATGTTTCCACTCGCACTCACACTCTTCAACCTTAGAAGTCGAAGCCAGCAAACTGTTTTAGCCGTTAGTTCCTTTGGGCAGGGAGTTAGCTACTCGCTGGCAAGCATTGCAGTTTTGATGGTCGGCATCCTTCGCGAACTAACCGGCGGATGGGAAGCGTCGCTTTGGTTGATGTTCGCAGTTGCAATAACAAGCTCGCTAGCAGGAATTCAAATTGCTAAGAGGAGCTTCGTTGATGATGAACTTAAGGTGTGACTTCTACTCCGACTGCTTGGCAGCGGGTGTTGATAGATGCAGTTACCTCATCGACTCTTTGCTGTGCACCTTGAACCGACTGACTCTCGCCCAGCGCTGCAGTTAGGTTTCTCAGATCTTCAGCCAACCCTGTGGAAAGCACCGAATCAATTTGGTTGCCAATCAACTTGTCAATCTGATCAATCACTCCACTGTCCACTAAACCGGACTGGTAAGCATCAGTGATGCCGCTCAGGGTCGATGAAAGGGCGGTGCAGGCGGCGGCATCAGCCGCCGTGGTGGCAACCTGCTCGAAGCTGCAGGCACTTAGAGGCAATACGCCTAGGGTAAGGATGGGTAGGGCAGCAAGTCTGTTCATGTGAGAAAGCCTAGATATCTAGCCTGAGAGTCTCCTTGGAAGTAATAGAAAGTTAGATAGGAAGGATTTGGGCAGTTCCCAGTTACACTTCCTTGGGCCTTTGAAACTGGAGCTAGTTTGCGCGTTTACAACAACATCACTGAGGTATTTGGCAATACCCCGTTGGTTCGCCTGAATCGAATCATGGATGGAGCCAAGGCTGAGGTCTACGCCAAGCTCGAGTTTTATAACCCTTCCAGCTCCGTCAAAGATCGCCTCGGCATCGCGATGATTAATGAGGCTGAGAAATCTGGTGAGCTGAAGCCAGGTGGAACCATCATTGAAGCAACCAGTGGTAACACCGGAATCTCGCTTGCCATGATTGGCGCTGCCAGAGGTTATAGAACCATCATCGTTATGCCGGATTCAATGAGCCTTGAGAGAAAAATTCTTATCCGTGCCTATGGAGCGGAGTTGGTGCTGACTCCAGCTGCCGAGGGAATGAAGGGCTCAGTAGCAAAAGCCGAAGAACTCGGACAGACAATTGATGGTGCAATTTTGGTGCGTCAATTTGAGAATCCAGCTGGCCCCAAGATTCATCGCGAGACTACAGCTGAAGAGATTTGGCGAGACACTGATGGAAAAGTAGATGTGTTCATCGCAGGAAGCGGAACCGGTGGAACCATTACAGGAACTGGCCTTCGACTCAAAGAACTAAACCCTTCTATCAAGAACTTCGTCGTGCAGCCTGCAGCTTCTCCCATGCTGACCGGTGGCGAAGCAGCCGGACATCCACTTGCCGGAATCGGACCAAACTTCATTCCTGCAATTCTTGACACCAAAAGCTTCGATGAAGTTATTAGTGCGCCAAACAAAGTTGCCTTTGAGTTTGCTCGCAGAGCATCCGCCGAAGAAGGCATTCTTGCCGGAATTTCATCTGGTGCAGCTCTGTGGGCAGCCAGAGAAGTTGCTAGCCGCAAAGAGCACGAAGGCCAGGTAATAGTTGTGATCGTGCCTTCATTTGGTGAACGCTATGTTTCTTCATCTCTTTATCGAGATCTGCAAGAGGAATACCAGCAAAAGTGATGCTTGACGACATTAGAGCAGGCCTAGAGCGCGATCCTTCTGTCAAGACAGGGTTTGAGCTCTTCTTCACCTCACCTGGCCTGCACGCCATCTGGGTGTATCGAGTAGCCCACGTGCTCTGGAAGTGGAAACGCAGAATTATCGCCAGGATTCTTTCGAATTACGCAAAATTCTTTTCAGGTATCGAAATTCATCCAGGTGCCACAATCGGCAGACGACTGGTGATTGATCACGGCGTTGGGGTTGTTATTGGAGAGACCGCTGAAATAGCCGATGACGTACTTATCTACCACGGGGTGACCCTCGGTGGAAAGTCACTTGATCCAGGCAAGCGCCACCCAACGGTGGGAAGTCGGGTGATTCTAGGAGCGGGTGCAAAGCTAATTGGAAACATCACTATCGGTGATGACTGCCGAGTGGGTGCCAATGCAGTTGTCACCAAGAGTATGCCCGCTGGAACGGTAGCTGTTGGAGTTAACGCCAAGCTGGTTCGCAACGTGTCGGAAGATCACTACGCGATTTAGTCTTTGTTTTTGTAGTAAAGACAGCTCCAAAACTTATCAATACCAACCTGCCGCGTTCCCTTCATGCCCTGTTTGAGCATGATTGCCCAGGTCTTGTCTCGATTCAGATCAGTATCTAGGTGCGGGGCTTTTGGGTAGAAAAGCCAAAAGTTTACTTTTTGAGCCCAGAGCTTGGTTAGTTTTGGTAGCTGTTTGGTGAGCGCTGTTGAGTTCTCGACAAAAATGAATAGTGCTGGAGCGCTGCCTTCGCTAACCATTTTTTTGGCAGTTTCGAAATTGGCTGCCCAGGGTTGAATGTCTTGAAGGTTAACGTCGCCCGCTAGGTTGACACAAGGAACCTGAATCCCGGCTGGGACATACATTTTTTCTGCAAGAGACATAACCAGAAGAGTGTATTTAGAAAAAACCCTGATTGAGACAGTCAGAGGAAAAATTTACTTTCTAAATCAATTACCCAAGTAGCGGGCCCAGCAAGTAACGGTCCAGCGCAGCAGATGGTCTGGACTCTCCCCCATGCTGGGACAGGAATTGATTAGTGCCATCCGTTCCACACATAGAACGGATGGAGCCAGAGCCACCAGGGTGTTGAGAGATCCAACCGGTCAGGTCATAAACATTTCCATCAATCGCCACCCAGCACTCTGCCGGGGTGTTGCGCTTGGCAACATCTGCGAGCGTGTAACCGGATTGGGTTTGAGTGGCCGTGGGTGACGGGCTAGCCGTTGCAGCAGGAGACCTAGTTGCACTGGCTGTCGGTGATGGTGACTCATCGGCTTCCTCGGTCGCTGTCGGCTCCGCCGTCTCAGACTCCATCGGATCCATTGGATCCATGGTTTGCGTCTCTTCACTCGACGGTGACTGGGTTTTATTCGGAGTAACAGAGACTTCGGATTCAGCAGCACAACCCGTCAGGGTGAAAGCAACAACAAGAGCTAGAAATAGACGCATGCAGAGAAAAACCGAACTGACTGGAAATAATTCCCTAGGTCTTTGGAGTCTCTATGTCTTTACTTCCTCCGCCGGCCAAAACGAGTCCGATGGTGATTAGTGGAATACCAATTAGAAGACCAATTGTGATGGGTTCGCTCAAGAACACAATTCCCAGGAATAGTGCCACAGCCGTGTTGAGATAGGTAATCAGAGAAGACTTCGCAGGCCCAACTTCTTTGATCAACATAAAGAACAACACAAAGGCTAAAGCCGAACAAACCAGACCAAGGACTAAAACTGCCACCAAGCTCTGCATGCTGGCATTCATAACTTCACTACCCAAATTAGGCAAGGCAAAAGGTGCATAGACCACCGACACCATCAGCATGCTTAGGCCAATCATTGAAGCAGACGAAACATCGCGAAGCTTTATGTTGGCAACAATCGGTGCCACTGCATATCCCAGGGACGCAAGAATCACAAATAATACATAAAGCGGGTCAATCGCCCCGGTGAGAGAGTCGACTCCAACTAAGGCGGCAACTCCAAGAAAACCAATCAACATTCCACTTAGAGGTCTCAAGCGCAAAGCTTTTCGATCCTTTAGGAAGATTGCCAAGATGGCAACCACGAAGAATGGAACGGTAGCAACTAAAAGGCCTGACAAGCCGGAAGGAATGTGCTTGCCGGCTTCAGTAATCAACCACCAGGGCACAACCATTTCAGTAACCGCGAAAACTGCAACATATGGCCACGCCTTGATCGCTTTAGCCAGTCCCCCTGCATAGATGGCATAAGGAATAAGCACTAATGCACCCAGCACTACTCTGAGAAAAACAATTGATGGCGTTGAGAAGCTATCTAGAGCAAGAACGATAAAGAAGTATGGCAAACCCCAGAAAAAGCCTGTCAATAAAAACAGAATTAAGCCTTTTTGGGTCACTCATGGAGTGTAGTGGCTCAGCTCGGGAATTGCTGGCAAGCAGACTTTGGCACCTTCCAACGAATCCTAACCATCAGCAGCGGCGCGGATAGAATTGGGAACATTCCTGACTGAACGAAGTTATAGACCTATATGACAATTCCAAACAAACCAGCAGACACCTCAGCTCACTTAGCAGATTTGATTAGAAACCGCTGGTCACCAAGAATTTTTGATCCCACTCACTTGCTTTCTGCTGAGCAAATTCAATCTCTGGGAGAAGCGGCTAGATGGGCACCTAGTTCTTCAAACCAACAACCCTGGCACGTTGTATTCCTCACTCAGGGAAGCAAGCTGTTTCAAGAAATCAGCGAGAAGGGTCTAACCGGCTTCAATCAAGCTTGGGCTCCTTCATGTTCGCTATACGCCGTGATGCTGGCTAGGCAAACGGAGAAGGGTAAAGCCAGGGATCAAGCTGGAACCTACTTCGATTTAGGTTTAGCTTCCATGCAAATGGTCATGCAAGCCGAAGCAATGGGTCTCAAGTCTCACTTCATGGGTGGCATTGTGCCTCTAGAGATCGAGAAAACTCTAAACGTGAAGGACCACTGGGTGGTCTGCGTCATTGCAATTGGTAAGCAAGCTTCGCTGGAAGCGGCGAGCGAAGACCTGATCGCAAGAGAAACTGCCGAACGAACCAGACTTCCGTCCGAGAGTGTCTACTCGGTCGACAAGCCCCTTAGCTAGGTCAGAACCATGCTGCTTGACTATCGGTCAGGTTTAGAAAAGGCCTTTTCTACCCTTCAGGACAAGCAAGAGGCAGGTCGACTCCCAATTGTTTTGGTGGATGGTAGGGCTGCTTCAGGCAAGAGCACCTTTGCTCTAGAGCTTGCCGCTAGATACTTTCAAGTGGACAAGCAAGCGGCTCGAGTTATCTCAATGGATGATCTTTATCCGGGCTGGGAAGGCTTGGCAGATGGCTCAATCTATTTGCTAAGGCACGTCCTGATGCCCCTATCGCAAGGCAAAACTGCCAGCTGGCAAATTTGGAATTGGGAAAAAGGCGAGCGCGGTGGTGACGATGCCATGAATGGTCACCGCGAATTTTCAGGAGGAACTGCTCTCATCATCGAAGGTTGTGGCTCCATAAGTCGTCTCACCAGTGACCTAGCCGACATAACCATCTGGATTGATTCTGATGACGCAACTAGAAAAGAGAGATTCAACAAGCGCGACCAGGGAAAGTTTGATGAGTTTTTTGGACTGTGGTCTGTCCAAGAGGATGAGTTTTATGAAAGAGAAAACTCTCGCGAACTTTCACTTCTAAAAGTTAAGAATTAACTTTTCGGTTTTCCAGCCACGTTCTTACACCGGCAATAACGCTCAGCGTGATCACTCCAATGGCAATTACATAAACGGTGCTGCGAACCCAAGGAATTGAATAGGTGAAATAACCGGCAAGAGTTAGCCCGCAACCCCAGAGTAAAGCACCTACTAAGTTGGCACTGAAGAACTTGTAGTAGTTCATGCGACCAATTCCAGCGAGCGCCGGAATAATCACTCTTGCCCAAGGGACGAACCGAGCAACCACGATCGACCACCAGCCATAGCGTTGGTAAAAAATCTCAGACTTGGCAATCGCTGTCTTGATCCACTTGCCTTGCCGCTTATCTAAGTACGGCCGGCCGAAATGCCTGCCCATGGTGTAACCCACCTGATCACCTAGCCAGGCTGCGATGCCCACCCCCACCACCATGAAATAGATGTTGATGGAATCTTGATTGGCAGCTGCCACTAAGCCAGCGGCGAAGACCAAAGAATCACCTGTAATAAACGGGATAAAAGCCCCAACGAATAGCCCAGTTCCAGCAAAAACCAACCCGAAGACAGTCAGATAGAAAAGGATCGGCCCGATCTGATCGAACCAGCCCACGATGTCTTGGGAGATTGAAAGGCGGATTTGGGTTGAAAGCACGGGCCTATTCTAGCCCATAACTTAGGGTTACCTAACCACTTCAGACGTTGAAGCGGAACTCCACCACATCGCCGTCCTGCATGACATAGTCCTTGCCCTCCATGCGAACCTTGCCCTGAGCCTTTGCTTCCGCCATGGACCCCGCCTTGCTGAGGTCCTCGTAGGAAACCACCTCAGCCTTGATAAAACCTTTTTCAAAGTCAGTGTGAATAACCCCTGCAGCTTGCGGGGCTTTCCAACCCTGACGGATGGTCCAAGCTCTGGATTCTTTTGGTCCAGCAGTTAGGTAGGTCTGTAGGCCGAGTGTTGCAAAACCAATTCTGGCTAGTTGATCAAGCCCACTCTCTGCTTGGCCGAGCGACGCAAGTAATTCCGCTGCTTCTTCCTTGGACAGATCGATCAATTCACTCTCAACCTTGGCATCAAGAAAAACTGCCTCTGCCGGTTTCACAAGTTCCGCCAGTTGCTTGCGCTTCTCTTCACTGCTCAAAATTTGTTCATCAACATTGAAAACAAAAAGCATTGGTTTGGCAGTTAGCAACCCGAGATCTTTGATCAGGCTTATGTCCAGCTTGCTGAGAGACAGTGGTATGCCCTGGTTTAGAACAGCGATTGCCTGATCAATGGTCTCTAGAACGGCAGGTTCGGCCTTTTTACCTTTTACCTCTTTTTCAATGCGTGGGCGGGTTTTTTCTAAAGTCTGAAGATCAGCCAAGATAAGTTCAGTGTTGATAGTTTCAATGTCAGAGCTGGCATCAACTCGACCCTCGACGTGAATCACGTCAGTATCAGTAAAGCCTCGAACGACTTGCGCAATGGCATCTGCCTCTCGGATGTTAGCTAGGAATTGGTTTCCCAGCCCCTCGCCCTCGGATGCTCCTTTAACAATTCCCGCAATATCAACAAAAGAAACCGGTGCGGGGATTATCTTCTCGGAATTGAAAATCTCAGCCAGTCGGTCTAATCGAGCATCTGGGAGATTCACGACCCCGATGTTGGGTTCAATAGTCGCAAACGGATAATTTGCTGCTAGCACCGAGTTTTTGGTTAGCGCATTAAAGAGGGTGGACTTACCTACGTTAGGTAATCCGACGATTCCGATAGTTAGAGCCACCGGGGCAGTCTACTTCCCCCATAATTGCCATGTGGCATTGGACTTCGTGGCAATCGACTTTGAGACAGCTAATTCCTCGTCAGCCTCGCCCTGTGCAGTGGGATTAGTCCGAGTAAGAGAGGGCATAATCCAGGAAAGTCTCTCAATGCTGTTTCAGCCGCCACTGGGTCATGACTGGTTTCATCCCGGCAACATAGCAATCCATGGAATAAGGCCAGAGGATGTGGCAGATGCTCCTGGCTTTGCCGATGCACTGCCAGAAATGCTGCTTTTTACTGAGGGGTTGCCATTGGTTGCCCACAATGCAAGTTTTGACATGGGAGTGCTTCGCGAGGCTAGTCAGGCCGTTGAATTTGATCTTCCAAATCTCAGCTACGCCTGCAGCTTGAAGATGGCCAGGAAGACCTACGAGCTCGAGAGCTACCGTCTGAATGCCGTGGCCTACGCAATTGGCCATGAGGAGTTCCATCACCACGACGCCCTGGCTGATGCGGATGCCTGTGCCAGGATCGTGCTGCACATGGCCAATCGCCACGAGGTTGAGGATCTAGAGGGACTGTTGAGCAAGACCTCCCAGCGTTTGCTTCCGCTTGTTGTCGGATAGCACTGCGATACTTCGAGCATGGAAACTTTCATCTGGTTTGTTCTCAACGCCCTAGTACTTGGGTTGATCCTTGGAGCATTGATCGGCTACCAACTCGGTAAGCGCAAAGGCGGAGGTGAAGCTCAAATCGCTGCACTGAGCGCAACAGAAACTGAACTCAGAGCCCAGCTGAAACGGGCTGATGAAAAAAGTAAAGAACAGGCTTTCCAGTTAGAGCAGGAAAACAAGGTTCTTTTAGAGCTGGCACCTGTGCGGCAGCAGTTGGAGCAAATGCAGTCAGCCGTGCAAAGACTCGAAAAAGAGCGCTTAGAGCAGTTCAGCACGATTTCCGAACAGCTTAAGAGTGCAATTGAGATTGATGAAAACCTTCGCAAACAAACCCAAGCACTTTCACAAGCCCTGACGTCTAATTCACTCAGAGGAGTTTGGGGTGAAACTCAGCTAAGAAAGCTGGTGGAGCTGGCAGGTCTTATCAAGCATGCAGACTTCACCGAACAAGCCACCATCACTAGCGGTGACAAAAGTGGCCGAGCTGACATGATCATCAACTTGCCAGGCAAAAAAACTTTGGCTATCGACTCCAAGGTTCCGTTTGATAAGTATCAAGAAGCTTCAACTATTAGTGAATTGGCAATTGCAGAGGAGCAAGAGAGAAGGAAGCGTCTTCTTTCCGAACACGTGAAAGCCCTGAAGGGACACATTGATGAACTTGCTTCCAGGGCTTACTGGGAGGGGCTAGATAGTTCCCCGGATTTCGTGATTTGCTTTGTGCCGACGGAATCTCTGCTGTCCTCTGCTTTGGAGCTGGATCCTGGCTTGATGGAATATGCATTCAGAAAGAACGTGGCGCTGGCATCGCCAGTCTCATTGTTCTCAGTTCTAAAGACAATCAACTACATCTGGCGACAAAATGCTGATGAAAATCAAGTTCGCTCGATGCTCAAACTAGGTAGAGAGCTCTACGAACGTGTGGGTAAGGTTGCGGAGCTAGCTTCAGACCTTGGAAGCAAAATTACCTCCACTGTCAAAAGCTACAACAGCTTTGTGTCTTCCCTTGAGTCCCGAATGCTAGTGACCGCTCGCAAACTAAATGACCTAGACGAAAATCAGCTTGGGGTAGAAACAATTGAGACCCCTAAGCAAATTGAGCAGTCCCCTGCGGCCCTAACCGCTAAGGAATTAGCCGAAGAGAAATAGCCGAGGCTTAGCTATGCTTAGCATGGCGCCTACAACGGTGTGAGTGTCTCCCCATTGTTTTAATGCCCAAGGAGTCTCATGGCCGAGCGGAAATCCCCGGTAGTCACCCTGACGCCCTCTCCCACACTCGATCGCACCTATTTCGTAAAAGACCTCGTAGAGGGTGGAGTGAACCGCGCGGAGCGAGTGGGTGAAGAACTTGCCGGCAAGGGCATCAATGTCTCTAGAGGTTTGCAGCTGGTCCAAATGGCAGCTCCGGGCGTAATCCCAATTGGAAACGCAGACCCCGGAGTGCTCAAGCGCACGGGCTCTAGTTTTCTTATTCCGCTCTGGGTCGATGGAACGCTTCGAGTTTCCACCACAGTGGTTGAATTCGACGGGCCTACCACCAAGATTAACGAGCACCCCAGGCCACTTTATGAGCGGGACTGGAAATCAGTAATCGACCTCACTGAGCGAACGGTTCGCGACTATGGTGCAAAATGGCTAGTGATCGCGGGAGCACACCCAGAAATTGTGGAAACCGGAAAACCAATTGATCTTCAACCGCTGTTTGATCGGATGTCTGCGCTGGGTGTCAGAGTGGTTCTCGATACCTCCGGCCCAGCACTACGCTACTGGGCTCAAAAAGGCAGTGCAACAATCATGAAGCCAAACTCACACGAGCTATCAGAGTGTGTGAATAAGGATTTGAACACCATTGGCGATGTGATTGATGCAGCTCGTGAGCTCAACAATTGGGGAGTTGATTGCGTAATGGCTTCGCTGGGAATCGATGGCATTGTCGCTGTGACTAAAACCCATGCCATTCATGCCTTCACGCAACCGGTGAAAGTCATCAACACAGTTGGAGCAGGTGATTCAACCATCGCCGGTTTCCTAGCGGCTATCGCCAGCGACGAGTCAGAACCCAGTGCATATGGGGTTGGTTTTGACGTGGCCAAAGGTATTTCATCGGCAGTTCAGTGGGGTGCTGCCAAGGTTCAACAGCCAACCAGCGGCCTTCAATCAATTGAAAACCTGGTGGAGGCTACAGTTGAGCTAATTCCTGATCGTGCTCGACTACTTGGCGAGCCAGCAAAGGCAAAGGGGTAAAGATGGCAGTTGTAACATCAGCCGAATACAAGGAAATGCTCGATCGAGCAAAAAACGGTTCTTTTGCATACCCGGCCATTAACGTTTCCTCTTCTCAGACTTTGAATGCCGCCCTAGCCGGATTGCAGGCGGCTGGCAGCGATGGCATCTTGCAAGTTTCAACCGGTGGCGCTGACTACTGGAGCGGTCCAACAATCAAAAACCGCGTTAGTGGAGCATTGGGATTTGCCGCTTTCGCGCGTGAAGTTGCCAAGAACTACTCGATAAAGGTTGCTCTCCACACCGATCACTGTGCCGAGGACCAGTTGGCTGGTTTCGTTAGACCGCTTCTCGACTTGTCTGCAGCTCAGGTCAAAGCTGGTGGTGAGCCAATATTCAATTCCCACATGTGGGACGGATCCGCTGTTCCACTGAATCGCAACTTAGAAATCGCCAAGGAGCTGCTAGCAAAGACCAATGAAATTGGTGCAGTGCTAGAAATTGAAGTTGGAGTGGTAGGCGGCGAAGAGGATGGTGTCGAGGGCGGCATGGGTGAACACCTCTACACCACCGTAGAAGACGGTCTCAAAACTGCCCAAGCTCTTGGTCTAGGAGAGAATGGTCGATACTTGGCAGCTCTCACCTTTGGCAATGTCCACGGAGTTTATAAGCCAGGAAACGTGAAACTGCGACCAGAACTGCTTGCTGAAATTCAAGCTCAGGTTGGCAAGCAATACGGAAAAGATAAGCCTTTTGACTTGGTCTTCCATGGCGGTTCGGGTTCCACCTCGGAAGAGATTGCCGAGGCAGTGCGAAACGGCGTAATCAAGATGAACATCGATACTGATTTGCAATATGCATTCACTCGACCAATCGTTGACCATGTCTTCAAAAACTACGACGGAGTGCTTCGCATTGATGGCGAAGTTGGCGACAAGAAGACATACGATCCACGCAATTGGGGAAAGCTTGCTGAAGCTGGAATGTCTAAGCGAGTTGTCGAAGCAGCTAGCCAACTTGGTTCAGCTGGAAAATCCAGCTGGTAGTTAGTGGCCGGCTGCCTTTAGGTCTTTTCTTAGTTCTTTTGGTAGCGAGAACTGAATGTCCTCTTCGGCGGTGGTAATCGTCTCTACCGAACCATAACCGCGATCTGCAAGGTATTTGAGCACATCATCAACTAACTCTTCCGGCACAGAAGCGCCTGAGGTAACTCCAACAGTTGCGACACCTTCAAACCATTTCTCGTCAATTTCACTTGCAAAATCAACGCGATAGGCTGCCTTAGCTCCAGCGTCCATGGCAACTTCTACAAGTCGAACCGTGTTGGAGGAGTTGGCAGAGCCAACCACAATCACTAGGTCCGACATTGCACCAACCTTCTTGATAGCAACCTGACGGTTCTGGGTTGCGTAGCAAATGTCATCACTGGGTGGGTTTTGCATAAGGGGGAAGCGTTTGCGAAGTTTGGTAACGGTTTCCATCGTCTCATCAACTGAGAGAGTGGTTTGCGATAACCAAATCACTTTTTCAGGATCTTTTACTACAGCGGATTCAATGTCTTTATCGCCATCAATCAACTTAACAGCGTGTGGCGCTTCCCCTGCAGTTCCTTCGACCTCTTCGTGTCCTTCATGACCCACCAAGAGTATTTCGTAACCTTCATTAGCAAATCTGATTACTTCACGGTGAACCTTGGTAACCAGCGGACAGGTGGCATCGATAGTCCGTTGATTGCGTGCGTGAGCGGCTTCAATAACGGTGGGGGCAACTCCATGAGCAGAAAAAACCATGACACAGCCCTCTGGGGCCTCGTCAACTTCATCAACAAAGATTGCGCCTCGGGCCTCCAAGGACTGGACCACGTGCTTGTTGTGAACAATTTGCTTTCGAACGTAGACGGGTGCTCCGTAATGATCCAGGGCCTTCTCAACTGCGATAACCGCCCGGTCTACTCCGGCACAATAACCGCGGGGTGCGGCCAATAGGACCCTTTTCTGGGAATCTTTGTCTGCCCTAGCGTTAGGGTTAATAGCAGTCACCATCCAATTCTACGAACCGCTGAGGGAGCCAGCTTTGCAGGAAAAAGCGGATCTAGAGTCTCAATCTAAAGTCTCCAGCGAACATTCCCCCTGGCGGGTGTCTCAGCTATCTAAGAGCCTAAAGGACTGGGTCGAGAAACTTGGTCGAGTCTGGGTAGAAGGTGAACTTCAGCAAATTCAACTCCGTGGCAGCAACCTATTTGGTTCGCTGCGAGACCTTGATACTGAGAATTCTGTTGAAATCCATGCTTTTGAAGCTAGCGACGTCGATATTGAAGTTGGGCTTGCCCAAGGAGATCGAGTCGTCGCGTTGGTTCAACCTGCTTTCTGGGGTAAAAACGGCAAGCTCACCATGCGTGTTCTCAAAATGCACAAAGTTGGACTCGGTGAGCTCCTAGAACGCATTGAAAAGCTTCGTCAGCAAATCATCAAAGAAGGACTAACGGACCCGGCTCGAAAGAAAGCGCTTCCCTTCCTGCCAGGAAAAATTGGCTTGGTCACCGGTGCAAATTCTGATGCTGAGAAGGATGTCTTGCAAAATGCCAGAAACCGTTGGCCAGAAGTTGAATTCGAAGTCATTCACACTCTGGTGCAGGGTGACAGAGCTGCGGCTGAAATCATCATGGCAATTCAGCAGCTCGATGCAATGTCCGATGTAGATGTCATCATCGTTGCCCGCGGAGGTGGCAGCTTTCAGGACTTACTGCCGTTTAGTGATGAACGTCTGGTTCGCGCAGCCGCGGCACTGAGTAAACCTCTGGTCAGCGCTATCGGCCATGAGAACGATCAACCGCTGCTTGATTTGGTAGCTGATCTGCGTGCCTCTACACCCACCGATGCAGCGAAGAGAGTTGTGCCTGATGTTGAAGAAGAGCGAGAAAGCATCCAAACAGCTATGGATCGAATCCACTTCAGAATCATTAGTTTCATTGAGACTCAGCACCAATTGATCAAATCAATCGTCTCTAGACCCGTTCTTGCGAGCCCCTTTGGTTTCGTCGACTATCAGGCCGAGCAGCTATCGCTGCTTACAAGGCGCTTGACGGAAATTCTTGACTGGCGATTGACCCAGGCCAGCAGTGAATTAGGTCAAATTGTCACAAGTGTTCGAGCCCTATCCCCCAAGCTAACAATGGAGCGTGGCTACGCGGTGATAACAAATGAAGCCGGGGAGATCCTCAAACAATTGACGGAGGGCGACGAATTTACGGTTCAGTTAGCAAAACAGGAAATAAAGGCAACGGCAAAATCGGTTAGGAATAAGTGATGGCAAAAGATATCTCAAAAATGAGCTACGAAGAAGCGCGCGATGAGCTACAGCAAGTGGTCGCCCAGCTCGAGCAACAGAACGTCACTTTGGATGCCTCGATGGCCCTCTGGGAACGAGGCGAAGCATTAGCCAAGATCTGTGAAGAGTGGCTAAGCGGTGCTAGAAAGAAGTTGACTGACGCACAAGGCAAAAAAGGGAGCGAGTGAGCAATAGCGCTGAACGTCGGGCTAAGCAAACAGTTCGCAACTTAGTTTTCTCGCTTCTTGCAACCCTTGGCGTGGTGGCAGTGCTGGTACTGGGATTACCTCGAGATGATTCGAGTTTGATCCAGCGAATTGATTTTCAAAGCGTTGCAGCCGAAGCAGAAGCCTCGCTAGGAAAAAAGGTATTGGCACCGGCTGTTCCAACTGACTGGTGGTCCAATGCTGCCAGGATGGAGAAGCAACTTGGTCTTGATGCTTGGTATGTGGGGTTTGTAACCGGGGATTCACAGTTCATCGCAATTACACAGGTTTTTGAACCCAATCCTTCTTGGGAAGCGGACATTCTGGAAGGCAATCTAGTGACGGGCAGTAGGGAAATTGCCGGATTGACCTGGGAGATTTACCCCACACTGACGCCATCCAATCCGCCCGGCACTAAAGAGCTAGTTATGCTCAGACGCCAAGCCAGCTCAACCATTGCCATATTTGGTACTGCTTCAGAATCTGATTTTGAGATTCTGGCGGCTGCTATAGCCAAGGAATTGGCTGAGTAACAAGCCTCGCTTCCCGAGCCCAGCAATTGAATGGAGAAGGCGAGTCTCAGCCTCAGCTGCCCCTAGCCCAAATCTGGCAGACTGACAGTGGTCTCACTCACGCTCAAATCGCTTGGCGAGGCTCTGCTGGAAAGGATTGGCGATGGAATACCGCATTGAACGCGACACAATGGGCGAAGTAAAAGTCCCCAAGGATGCGCTTTACCGAGCCCAGACTCAACGAGCAGTCGAAAACTTTCCCATTAGCGGCACGCCGCTTGAACAAGAGCACATTGTTGCTCTTGCAAGAATCAAAAAAGCGGCAGCGGAAGCAAATTCCAAGCTCGGAATTCTTTCAAATGACATAGCCGATGCAATAGTTGCAGCTGCCGATGAAGTAATTTCAGGCAAGCACTTTGCTGAGTTCCCAGTTGATGTGTTTCAGACCGGTTCTGGAACATCTTCGAATATGAACATGAATGAAGTTTTGGCAACCATTGCCTCAGCTCGTTTGGGTAAGGAAGTTCACCCCAACGATCATGTAAACGCTAGCCAGTCTTCAAATGATGTATTTCCAACCAGTGTTCACGTTGCAGTAACTAGTGCCCTGGTTGGTGACTTAGTGCCAGCTCTGGATTACTTAGCGAAAGCCTTAGAAGAGAAAGCCAAAGCTTGGAAGGAAGATGTCAAGCCGGGTCGCACCCACCTAATGGACGCAACCCCTGTCACCTTTGGCCAAGAGTTCAGCGGCTACGCAGCTCAGATTAGATATGGCATTGAACGGGTAAATGCCACCATTCCACGAGTGGCAGAGGTTCCCCAAGGTGGCACAGCAACCGGAACCGGCATCAATACTCCAAAAGGATTCCCGCAAGAAGTAATCAAGCGACTGGCCAAGGAAACAGGGTTACCCATCACCGAAGCCAGAGACCACTTCGAAGCTCAGGGAGCTCGTGATGCGCTCGTAGAGGCGTCTGGTGCGTTGAAGGTAATTGCCGTCAGTTTGACCAAGATCAATAATGATTTGCGATGGATGGGGTCTGGCCCCAACACAGGTCTTGCAGAAATTCACATTCCCGATCTGCAACCAGGTAGCTCCATTATGCCTGGCAAGGTAAATCCGGTTGTTCCTGAAGCGGTACTAATGGTTTGCGCCAGAGTAATCGGAAATGATGCGACGGTAACGTGGGCAGGAGCGTCAGGTAACTTTGAATTGAACGTTGCGATACCCGTAATGGGCAATGCTCTATTGGAGTCAATTCGTTTGCTCACCAACTCCATGCGAGTACTGGCTGAAAAGACAGTCCACGGGCTCGAAATCAACAAAGACAGAGCAAAAGCAATGGCGGAGTCATCGCCGTCAATTGTCACTCCCCTCAATCGCTACATCGGGTATGAGGCGGCTGCCAAAATTGCTAAGCACTCAGTGGAGCAAGGCATCACGGTCAAGGAAGCCACGGTTGCTCTTGGCTACGTTGATGGTGAAAAGTTAACGATGGAGCAGCTTGATAAAGCTCTCGCTGTTCTACCTATGACCAAGCCTCCGCAGTAGCAGAAAAAGCCACCGGGAAAACCGAGAGATAAAAACCCAACAGCAGGTATGGCCCAAGAGCAATGGAGCTGTTGAAGTCAAGTTTTCGACTCAAAATCTTGAATACACTCACGGCACTAGCCAGAACTAAACCTAAAGACATCAAGATGACGGGAAGCAACAGCGAAAAGTAGCTTGCAATTGCATTTAGTGACACCAGCAATTTAATATCTCCCATCCCAATGAGACCTTTGGCTGCCATTAGCCAACCGCAAAGGAAAGTGAGTAGCCCTATCGCTAAAGCCAAGAGCGATCTTCCCCAATCGCCGCTCAAAAAGGCTGCCACCGCCAATCCCAGCACTGTCACCGCAATCGAGGAAATGGTTAGGCGATTGGGAAGCCTGTGTTCTCGAATATCGATAAGGGCCAAAGGGATTCCTACAGCGAGAAGATACCCGAGCGGGGCAAGCATCGCGAGTTCCGGCATTTGCTCAAACTAGCGAGGTAAAGGAAAAGAAGCTCGGAGTTATCCCCAGCTAGTCCAAGAGGTCTGTCACCAAAGCAGCGATGTCACTGCGTTCGCTACGGGTAAGGGTGACATGACCAAAGAGCTGTTGTCCTTTGAGGGTCTCAACTACCGAGGCAACACCATCGTGTCTGCCAACTCGCAAGTTGTCTCTTTGGGCAACATCGTGAGTCAGCACAACTCTCGACTTTTGACCAATCCTGGAAAGCATCGTAAGTAGAACATTTCTTTCGAGAGACTGAGCCTCATCCACAATCACAAAGCTGTCATGCAATGAACGGCCACGGATGTGAGTCAGAGGGAGAATTTCAAGAATGTTTCTGTTGATAACCTCATCAATAACTTCCTTTGAAACCAGAGCCCCCAGGGTGTCAAAAACAGCTTGGGCCCATGGATTCATTTTCTCGCCCTCGGTGCCGGGCAGGAATCCCAAGTCTTGACCTCCAACTGCATAAAGCGGCCTAAAAACCATTATGCGCTTGTGCTGTCTACGCTCCAGCACGGCCTCTAGACCGGCACAAAGTGCCAGAGCACTTTTTCCGGTCCCTGCCCTACCACCTAAAGAAAGAATTCCAATCTCAGGATCCAAGAGCATGTCAATTGCAAGTCTCTGTTCAGCACTTCGACCGTGAACTCCAAAGACTTCCCGGTCTCCACGAACCAGCTTGATTGTTCCGTGCTGACTCACTCTGCCGAGAGCGCTTCCGCGCTCTGAGTGAATGATAAGGCCAGTGTTCACAGGAAGATTCTTAGCATCAGGATGCGAAAGCTCTTCGGAGTCATAGAGATTAGCCATTTCACTGGCTGAGAGGTGAAGGTCTTTGACTCCACTCCACTCATCTGTCGCGAGCTCGTGTAGATATTCTTCAGCTCGCAATCCAATGGCCGAGGCTTTTACTCGCATCGGTAAATCTTTCGATACAACAGTTACATCAAAGCCTTCGCTGTTTAGGTTTGCGGCAACTGCCAAAATTCTTGAATCATTGTCACCTAACTGGAAGCCGGCCGGCAGGATTGCAGGATCGATGTGGTTTAGCTCTACCCGAAGCGTTCCGCCATCTCCCACCTCAACTGGGAAGTCAAGTCGCTCATGTTGCTGGCGGAGATCGTCTAAAAATCGAAGTGCCTTTCGAGCAAAGTAACCAATTTCAAGGTCATTTCGCTTCTTCTCTAATTCGTTAATAACAACAATCGGAAGAACGACCTCATGCTCGGCGAATCTGAAGAGGGCCCTGGGGTCGGAAAGTAGGACTGAGGTGTCTAATACGAAGGTTCTGACAGCGGTCTCGGACTTTCGAATCGCACCTGGCTTGCTCACCTCCTTGGCCGCGGACTTCTGAACTGACGGCTTGGACTTTGGAGAGCTTGCCACTTGTGCTCCTGCCTGTTGAGCTTTTGCTCAATCTACGCCTCAGGTTTAATGTTGCCCCGAATAAACACGCCGAGTATTTGCTGTGTTAATCAAAAAGATTGAGGGCCTTAGATTCGGGGTTTAGAGGTTTTTGGCTTACACTCACGGAGTGAGCGAATCCAACTTTCCATTGTCCGAGTTAGCTCCAGCACCGCAGGAGACCAAGCCAACCTGGCGTGGTTGGATTCACACTGGAGTGCTCCCTTTTGTGGTTCTAGGCGGGATTATTCTGCTTGTCGCAGCGGATGGGTGGTTGGCAAAGACAGCGGCAGCTATTTATTTCGCCAGCTCGGTTCTCTTGTTCGGCAACTCAGCCTTGTATCACAGATTTAATTGGCGTCCCATGATCAAGTTGATTCTGAAGAGAATCGATCATGCCAACATCTTTCTACTGATAGCTGGGACCTATACTCCGATGGCTTTTTCGGCGCTGGAACGAGATAAAGGAATCATGTTGCTCGTTACGGTCTGGGTCGTCGGTCTCATTGGAATTTTCTTTAGAGTTTTTTGGATTGATGCCCCACGTTGGCTATACGTACCAATCTATTTGGCCATGGGTTGGCTAGCCGTGTTTTATGTAGTGGATCTCTGGCAAGCCAACTGGATCATGATGCTCTTGATTGCAATTGGTGGAGTGTTTTACTCACTGGGAGCAATTTTCTATGGTGCAAAATGGCCGAAGCGTAACGCTAAACATTTTGGCTATCACGAGTTTTTCCATGCGCTGACGGTAGCCGCGTTTTTCTGCCACTGGACAGCGGCCTTGCTGATCAGCATGGACCCCGTGGCGGGATCTATCGCTGGGGCTTAGTTGGTGGTTCAGGTCGCTGAGGTTTTTCACTGCTAAAGCTCGCAATGTCTTCTTCAGCTAGCTTTTCGCGAATCTCCGAACGATACTTTGTCTTCCTGATGCGGCGGTTCATGTCAAAGAATAAGAAAACTGCCCCAACTGCCACCGCGAAGGTGATGATGAACCCAATTGTTCCAGGAGAGTTGTAGTTATCATCAGCAACCGGCGTGGGCATAGTTGCCAAGAGGTTTAGACGAAGCAGAAGGTTCACGTCACCAGTATTCCATCAATGCCTTACCCTTAAGGCATGCCAGAGCAAAAAGATGACCTACTCGAGACCCGATATGGGCAGAAACAACCACGCCCGGGTCGCTTTCGCTGGCTTGCCTATCTTGGTGTCGCGGCAATGACGGCTGGAGCAGTTGGCTTGGGACTTGCCAATTGGAGCCCAGTCCAAGCGACAACAATCAGTTTTAGAGTTGTGAGCCCCTGGGTTACAGAAGTTGACTTCGAGATCCAAATGCCGCCGGGGTCAGTTGCAGAGTGCGAACTCGAGGCACTCAACAATGCTTTTGCTGTGGTTGGCTATGTGAAGCAGACTTTTGGACCGTTTGATGGACTTATCAATAACCAGCAGGTAGCAATCAAGACCTATGAAGAGGCTGTAACCGGCCTGGTCGACACCTGCACCTTGCGATAGGATTTTTCTAGCTCGCTAGGCGAGCTTTTTCAATTCCTGAAAGCAAAAAATGACCGACAGTATTCTTTTGACCCAAGACGCTTATGATCGTCTGCGGGACGAGCTGGAACAGCTTATTTTGGTTGAACGTCAACAGATTGCCAAGCGCATCCAGGAAGCGAGAGAAGAGGGAGACCTCAAAGAAAATGGCGGCTATCACGCAGCTAAAGAAGAGCAGGGCAAGCTAGAGGCTCGCATAAATCGCCTTGAAGAAATGCTTGCCAATGCAACCGTCGGCGAGGCGGATGCGAGCGATGGAATCGTGAAGCAAGGACTTCTGGTCGTCTGTGATATAAATGGCAAGGCGAATGAGTTTTATCTCGGGTCGCACGAGATTTTTGAAGATACGAAGTATGAAAAAGAAATTGAAGAGGGCGATTTCGCGGTTTACAGCCCCGATTCGCCCATCGGCCAAGCCATCGAGGGAAAAAAAGTTGGAGAGAAAGTCTCTTATTCCGCCCCGAATGGCAAGGAGATTACAGTCGAGATTAAGCAGATTAAGAACTTTAAGTTCTAGTCATTCAGAAGTTTAGGGTTCAGTCCAGCCTGCTTGAGAGACAGTAATACTTCGTCTCTGTGTTCCTTGCCCCTCGTCTCGACGCTCAAATCGAGTTCTACTTCGCTGATTTGCAAACCATTTCCGTGACGGGTATGAAGAACCTCAACCACGTTTGCATGAGCATCAGCCACGGCTTGTGCTGTCCTAACTAGCTGACCTGGACGGTCTGGCAACATAACTGCGATGTTGGTGTATCGATCTGATGCGGCCAGGCCGTGCTTGATCACTCTTTGCAATAGCAGTGGGTCAATGTTGCCGCCCGAAAGAACGATGGCAGTTGTCCCTTTAAGCTTTAGTTTTTTGGCAAGCAAAGCAGCAACCCCAACTGCTCCACCAGCTTCTACAACTAGCTTGCTACGCTCCAGTACTCCTAGCATGCCCTTGGCAATTTCATCCTCAGATACTGTTATCACCTTGTCGACATACTTAGAAATAATGTCAAATGGAACCTTGCCTGGCTTCGCGACTGCAATTCCATCGGCAATGGTGGGTTGTGTCTTTATTTCAATTGGCTTTCCAGCTCGAAGAGATGGTGGATAGGCTGCAGCCAACTCCGCCTGAACTGCGTATACCTTGACCTTGCGACCTAATTGTTCAGCCTTCAGCTTTGCGGCTAGAGCGACACCTGCTGTCAATCCGCCGCCACCGAGGCAGACGACAATGTTGTCGACGTTTGGTAATTGATCAAAAATTTCCAGAGCAACCGTTCCCTGACCACGAACAATGTCTAGGTGATCAAACGGAGGAACGTAGACTGCACCAGTTTTTTGAGCAAATTCCTTGGCAGCTGCGTTTGTCTCGTCAAATATCGCCCCGCTCAAGACAACATTGGCACCGTAACCGATAGTTGCCTGATACTTGGGTAAAGATGCTCCCACTGGCATAAAAATCGTTGCCTTGATGCCCAGTAGCTGGGCGGCCAGCGCAACTCCCTGAGCGTGATTGCCCGCAGAGGCTGCGACTACTCCTTTGCGCTGCTCTTCTTTGGTTAGTTGTGAAATCAGGTTGTAGGCACCGCGAACTTTATATGCACCGGTTCGCTGGAGATTTTCACATTTGAAAAACACCGGGTGGCCTGAGGCTTCTGTTAGCCAATGGCTTTCTAGTAGGGGGGTCTTACTAACTACTCCCTGGACTCGCAGCGCAGCTTCTTCAAATTCCTGCAGCGAGGGAAACTTTTGCTGAGCCATTAAAACCTTCAATCAAAGAATGAATGAAAGTCTAGCGATTAGAAGCCTCTAGAGATTTCGGCCAGACGCTTAATTCGGTCAGGAATTGGGGGGTGGGTGGAGAAAACCCGCTCAACCATGCCTGGCTTGAGTGGATCGTTGATGTACATATGGGCCATGGCGCTGTTGGCTCGGCGCATTGGTCTGCCATACTCCCCCAACTTCTTTAGGGCACTTGCTAGTCCCTGGGGATAGCGAGTCATTTCAGCCCCGGTCGCGTCTGCCAGGTATTCACGCTGTCTGGAGACAGCTGCAGAAACTAGCGGCCCTATCAGCCAAGCAATAATCCATCCGACAACTCCGAGGAGAATCAAGATCATGCCCAACTGACCGCTGTCACGGTTGCGAGAAGCAGAACCAAACCAAGCCATCCGGATTGCCAAGTCTGCCAAAATTCCGATGGCAGAGACCAATCCGAAAACAATTGTTGAAACGCGGATGTCATAGTTTTTCACGTGACCTAGCTCATGAGCCATAACACCTTGGAGCTCGTTGTCATCCATGATTTCAAGTAATCCAGTAGTGGCAGCAACGACCGCGTTCTTCGGGTTTCTTCCAGTGGCAAAAGCATTAGGAGCTGGATCATTGATGATATAAACCTTGGGCATTGGAAGTCCCTCAGTGATCGCAAGGTTCTCGACTATGTTCCACAGTCTTGGGTTGTCTTGCTTTTTTATCTCATGTGCTCCGCTCATTGATAAAGCGAGTCGAGACGCCGCGTAGTACTGAAAAACCGTATAGATAAGCACAAACAGCACGATGAAAATCGCACTTGAGCCATTTCCTGATGCTTGCCCCCACCACACTGCTAGGGCCGTCAATAACCCCACGAACAAGCCAATTATGAGAACTGTGTTTCGCTTATTAGCGGATATTGCTCGATACATAAATTAGAACTTGACCTGCGGTGGTTCCTGGATCGCGGCAGGGTTTTCAACATCAAAGAATTCACGGTTAGTGAAGCCGAGATTCTTAGCGAAAACATTGTTTGGGAATTGCTGAATCTTGGTATTTAGCTCTGCAACTCCACCGTTATAGAAACGACGCGATGCCATGATTTTGTCTTCGGTATCAGTTAGTTCGCGCTGCAACTCTAAGAAGTTTGTTGATGCAACTAGCTGCGGATAGGCCTCCGAAACAGCAAACAAGCTCTTGAGTGCTCCTTGCAACATTCCCTCAGCTTCAGCCGCCTGAGATGGGTGAGAAAGCGCTTCAGGGGAAACGGTCGCAGCTCGCGCGCGGGTAACGCTGTCAAAAACCTCACGCTCGTGAGAAGCGTAAGCGCGGACAGTCTCAATCAGGTTAGGGATTAGATCAGCTCGACGCTTAAGTTGGACCGTTATGTCGCTCCACGCCTCATCAACTCGAACTTTGAGAGCGACCAACGCGTTATAGGTAATCCACAGGTAGATGCCGATGAGAGCGGCCACACCTAGCAGAATCAGAAATACTTCCATTTAGCTCCTTAGAAACCTGACTTCAGACTATGCGAACTGGCTGTGCCTTTGCTGAAGATGGTGCCCCGAGTGGGACTCGAACCCACACTGTGACGATTTTAAGTCGTCTGCCTCTGCCATTGGGCTATCGGGGCAATGAAAAGGGCCCAGCTGTGCTGGGCCCAATCTAACCGGTTATTTGCCAGGTTTGGTTGCCCAGGTCTCAAAAAATAATCGTGGGGTCTTAGTGGCCTCGATCGCCACCAGGTCACGTCCGAGAACTGCGTTCCATACCCAACCAGAGATAACTCTGATCTTTCTCTCCCAGGTCGGCATTGCCAGACCGTGATAACCACGGTGAGCAAGCCATGGGAAAAAGCCAATCATGCCAAATTTTCCAACTTTTATGGCACCAATGCCGATGCCGAGTCCTGCAACAGCACCAATAGTTGTCCATTTGTATTCTCGGATTTCTTCTCCGCGAATGCTGGCAACCACATTTTTAGCAAGCAATTTCGCTTGTCGAACTGCGTGCTGAGCATTTGGAACACAGTAACCGCCTACGCCTCCACCAGAGAGATCTGGGACAGCTGAAACATCGCCAGCGGTCCAGGCGTTCTTGATAACTTTGTCACCTTCAACAATCTGCAACTTGGCATTAGCCAAGATTCTGTGTCGAGCATCTAGAGGAAAGTCGCAGTTCTTAGCGACTGGCGCCGCAGCAACGCCAGCTGTCCAAATAATGATGTCAGACTCAAAAACTTCACCTGTTGAAAGTTTTACTTTTCCGTCTTTGGCAGAAACTACCTGCGTGTTGAGGTGGATATAACCTGCGCGCTTATTTAGGTTTTCAATAACTTTCTGAGCCGTCTTTTCTGAAACTTCAGGCATGATTCGACCCATAGCCTCAATCAGGTGAAAATTAACTTCGTCGAAACTAATTTCGGGATAGTAGCGAAGTAGAGCCGTGGCAGTGCTTCGCAATTCTGCAAAAGCCTCAATTCCCGCAAACCCACCACCAACCACAATCAAAGTTAGAAGGCGTTTGCGCAGTGGGCTTGACTTAGGGAGGGCCGCAGCTCTCTCAAAGTTTCCAAAGAGCCTGTTGCGTACTTCAACTGCTTCTTCAATAGTCTTCATTCCGATAGCTTGTTCAGCAATGCCATCGATTGGAAAAGTTCTGGTGACAGCACCAGCAGTCATGATGATTTGGTCATAGCTGAGAGTGATTGACTTGTCACCCTCGATGGCAATTGTTGCTTTTTTGCTCTTGTGGGTTACCTGAGTCATTCGACCGCTGACCAGTTTGGTTTTCTTCAAGTGTTGGCGGTGAGAAACCACCACGTGTCTTGCCTCTATCGAACCTGCTGCGACTTCTGGCAGGAAAGGCTGATAGGTCATGTATGGCAGTGGGTCTACCAAGGTAACCTCAGCTTCACCTTTCTTGAGAAGCTTTTCTAGCTTCCAAGCGGTGTAAAAGCCGGCGTATCCGCCACCGATTATCAAAATCTTCTTGGGTTTGGCTGGCTCCAAGACTTGCTTTAGCACTGCCTTAGGCGTCCTTGACTTGCTGGTCTCGACCGTCATGAGAATGAATTACCTTCTGGTTTTTTCTTTCCAGCCCGCCCCGATCTTTTGCGGTAACTAAACCACAGCAACAGAGCTAGGGGAACTAACAGAACATAGAGTAGCGGATTAGACCACAGCTCGGCCGTGAGAAAGGCCTGATTGGGTTGAATATCCAGCTCTTCTGGGCCTACCGAAGGAGGAATTAGCAGTTCAGCCTCATCCTCTAGGGCTTGCGGTCTGTATAAACGAATCCAGTCCCCTAAGGAACCCAATGGGTTGTTGGTAGCGCTTGCTTGGGAGGACAACGCCCCTGCGGGACTAACAATTCCAAAACCAAACTCAGCATCAAAGCCTGGCGCACCTGCATCGATGGAGCTGGCAAGCAGTCTCTGAATGATGTCGTTCGCACTGGCCATTGGGTCTTTTTGCCTCAGAAGTGCAACCAAGCCAGTTACTAAGGGAGCGGCTGCAGATGATCCTGACCAGGATCTGATTTCGTCACCTGGATAAGAGCCGTATAAATCCACTCCCGGCGCAGCTAACGCAATTCCGATGCCACTGGAACCAGCACCGATGACTGTTTGATTTTCTCTATTGATTGCAGTCACGGCAACCACTCCGGGGATGGTCGCGGGGGCGGTCGCGGACTTTAGGTTTTCTGATTCATTGCCACTGGCGGCAACGATCACGACATCATTTTCCATCGCATACAAAAATGCTGAGTCCCAACTAGCTGGCCAAGTCAGTGAGTTGCGTGAAATGGACAGGTTGATGACATCGGCCCCATTATCAACTGACCAACGAACTGCCTGCGCCACTTGCCTATCTGTATCAGCACCTTCAACGCCTAGCCCAATCGAAACGGATAGAAGCTGGGCCGCTGGTGCAACTCCAATAACACCACCGGTGACTTTTCCTTGCCCCGCGATCAGCGAGGCCACCATCGTTCCATGAAAGCCACTGGGCCCCACAGGTGAAGTGCCATTCGGAGTTCCAACTCCGGAGAAGTCAGCTCCCCCAATAACTGTTCCAACTAAATCTGGATGAGATGTATCAATACCTGTGTCAATTACTGCGACAATCACCCCTTCACCATCGAGGGAGGGGTTGCCAAGATCGTATTGTTCCAGCCACCACTGAGACTCCGGCGATATCAGATTAATCAGCAGCGCAATACTTTGCACAGCTGCTAAAGACATGTGCAAACTTTCGGTGACCATTCCAATTTAGCAAGGGCTAAATCGCCAACTGGATTAGCTCCTTTTCCAGTTGCCAGGGAGTGGGCGACCAATGCATGAAGGCACTTAACTCGATAAGGCATTCCGCCAGCTGAAATTCCGTCAATCTCATCTACTACTTCAATCTCATCACGCTCTTGCAGATACTTTTGGTGAGCCTTGTTGTAGGCATTTGAAAGCTTGTCGTCTTCCAATAAATCTCGCTGAAGCTGGGTCATATATCCTTCAGCCTCCAAGGCGGACACTGCAGCTGTCGCAGATTTTTGGGTTAGGTAGTAAAGAGTTGGAAACGGTGTGCCATCTTCCAGCCTTGGCTTGGTTTTGACAACCAACGGTCTTTTGCAGACACAGCGCGCTGCGACTTCAATGATGTCTCTAGCTGGTCTTCCGAGTTGTCTTGAAACCTCATCTAGATCTTCTTGGGAAATCACTCTGCCTCCTCTTCGGGCTGTTCAACAGCTGCTCTCAAGAATGACTCGAGCAAGGAATCAACCCAATTGTCGTTGGCCGCTACTATCTCGGTTGAAATTTCATCACCACGGCGCCGCTCGGCGAGATAAGCCCCGACTGTGCCCGATGTGTCTGAGAAGTCCATTCCGGATGAATCCATGACAAGGTAGGAAACTTCGCCTGGCAAAACATAGTAAAGACGATCCCTTGCTTGAGAGCGGATGTATACCGGGTCTTGCCAGCGATCCCGCTCGGCTTGCATTTGCTCGACCTGCTCCCGTGCCTGCCTGATGCTCTCTTCCATTTCCGCAATTTGTCTACGCTGATTCAAAAATGCTTCAACGTCTGGAGATATAAGAAAACTACCCAAGACAACTATGGTGATGACACTTACCCAACTGCTGTTCAGCTTCAGTGATTTGGCAAGTAACTTCCCCTGGGATAGGGCAACTGGAACCTTGGGTTCAGTCTTTCTGGGGCGCGCCATAACAGGAGTCTAGAACTGTATTGAATAACAGCCGAAGATTTAGCGAGACTTGAAACGAGGAAATGCTTCGCGACCTGCATATTTTGCAGCCTCGGCCAGTTCCTCTTCAATTCTCAGCAGTTGGTTGTACTTGGCAACTCGCTCACTTCTTGCCGGAGCTCCAGTTTTGATTTGACCAGCATTGGTAGCCACGGCCAAATCAGCGATGAAGGTGTCCTCGGTTTCACCACTTCGGTGAGAAATGATTGCCTTCATGCCATGGCGTTGCGCCAATGAAACTGCATCCATGGTCTCGGTGAGGGTACCGATTTGGTTTACCTTTACCAGGATTGCATTCCCTGCTGCTAGATCGATTCCTTTTTGAAGGCGCATTGGGTTGGTCACGTAGAGATCGTCACCGACGAGCTGAACTTTGCTTCCTAGTTTTGAAGTGATTTCTGTCCAACCTGCCCAGTCATCTTCTGCAAGTGGGTCCTCAATTGAAACCAATGGGTAGTTGTCAATCAAGTCCGAGTAGTAGGCGATCATTTCAGCCGCTGTCTTCTCGGTGCCTTCGAAGGTGTATTTTCCGGTGGACTCATTGAAGAATTCAGTCGATGCAACATCCAGGGCGAGGGCAATCTCAGTCCCAAGCTGGTAGCCGGCTAGCTTGATTGCCTCTGAAATTAGATCTAGAGCTGCACGGTTGGTTGGAAGGTCTGGAGCGAATCCACCCTCATCGCCTAGACCAGTAGCAAGACCCTTTTCGGAAAGGAGCTTCTTCAAGTGGTGATAAACCTCAGTGCCCCAGCGCAGTGCATCAGAAAATGTTTCGGCTCCGAGCGGAACAATCATGAATTCCTGAATGTCCACACCATTGTCAGCATGCGCACCACCATTGATGATGTTCATTAGCGGTACAGGCAAGACGTGTGCATTGGGTCCGCCCAGGTAGCGATAAAGAGGGAGATTTGAAGAATCTGCGGCAGCTCTGGCATTAGCTAGCGAAACTCCGAGAATCGCGTTAGCACCGAGCTTCTTCTTGTTGTCAGTGCCATCTAAATCGATCAGTGTGGTGTCGACCAGCCTCTGGTCTGTGGAGTCAATCTCTGTGAGCGCCTCATCAATGCGATCTACCACTACCGCAACAGCATTGCGAACGCCTTTTCCGAGATAGCGAGACTTGTCACCATCTCTAGATTCGTGTGCCTCAAAAGCTCCAGTCGAAGCCCCGGAAGGTACGGCAGCGCGACCAAAGGAATCGTCAGCCAATAGAACTTCAACTTCGATAGTTGGATTACCGCGTGAATCTAGAATTTCGCGGGCGCCGACAGCGGAAATAATTGACAAAAGAAGCTCCTAATTAGTGGGACAAGAAAGCAGCACTGGCTTCGGGCTAAATTCTAGCGGTTAGCCAAGATTGCGAATGTCGAGTTTTTCCCCAGGTTTGAAATGGGCAAAACTAGCAAAGCCTTGATCCGCCAGCTCGGTCAGTTGTGCCTTGGTATTCTTGGCAGCTCTTTCGATTCGAACTTTCCAGCCCTCTTTTATTAGCTCGGCTTGGACTTCCAGCGCTGCTGTGTAGTCAGAATCAATTAGTAAAACCAGTGACTTATCTTCTGAGCTGTCCTCTGGCAACAAATCGAGAATTCGCTCAATACCCAAGGAGATTCCAACCGCGGGAGTCTGGTTTCCCGACCACTGACCGACCATGTTGTCATAACGTCCGCCGCCACCGATTGAAGATGAGGAGCCCGGGTGTTCAATCTCAAAAATTGCACCCGTGTAGTAACCCATTCCGCGAACTAGTGTCGGATCGAAACGTACCTTTCCAGGGTTGGCCAGCTGTGAAACCCAAGCAAGCTCTTTCGGAAGTTCCAATTTCCTCGAATCACTTAGCCAATTAGCGACAGCGTCTGCAACTTTTGAATTGTAGGCCTCTTCAATTTCAGCTCGCACTCCACTAACTTCAATCTTGTCAAGCTTGTCAATTGCAATCATTGCTTGTTCTTGGTTATCAATTCCTAGGGACTTCAGTGTTTGAGAAAGAACCCGCCGATCGTTGACGCGAATTGTGGCGTCAGTTATTCCTATAGTTTCTAGAGCGGCAAGTGACGCTGTAATCAGCTCCAACTCAGCAAGCTCACTGTCATCTCCCAATATGTCTATGTCGCACTGCAAAAATTGTCTATATCTGCCTTTTTGCGGTCTTTCCGCTCGCCAAACCGGACCAATCTGAATGGCTTTCAAAACGCGCGGCAGTTTCGCATGATTTGATGCGAAGTATCGCGTGAGTGGGACTGTTAGATCAAAGCGCAAACCAAGATCAGCAAGTTCTACTCCGTCTGCTAGCGCTCTATCAAGTTCTTCGCCTCTTTTTAAGACCTTGAAAACTAACTTTTCGTTATCGCCACCTTGACCAGCAGTCAGCCTTGCAAGATCCTCGAGAGCGGGTGTCTCTATTTCTTGAAAACCTCTACCTCGGTAGACCTGTCGAATCTGTTCCAGAACCTGCTCGCGCCTGGCCTTCTCTAAAGGAAGAAGGTCGCGCATTCCGCGAGGGGGATTTATTGACACGCCTTCAGTTTGGCATAGCCCCCTGAAAACGAGCGGTTTATCAGGGGTGAGGCTTCAGAAGGATGAAGAGAAAAACTTGGGGTTTAGTTTGTTTACGCCCGTTGCTAACCTTTCCAGCATGACCGGCCAAGAGAAGCCGAAGCGGGGGCGACCTGTTACTACAGACCCCGCTGCAGTTGGCCTAACCGCTCTTCGACTCTTTAGTCAGCGCGGGATTGACAAGGTAACGATGGATGATGTTGCGGAAGCTGCAAATATCTCCAGGTCAAACCTATTCAGAATTTTTCCATCAAAGGCTGCCGTGGTTTGGGGAGGTATGCATGAATTTAACATCGAACTGGCTAGGCAAATTCGCGAAAATCCAGAAACAGACTTAGTGAAATTGCTGCACACTTCCTGGGTGCAAGCTATGCATGTGCTGGACACTTCTCTAGAAACAGTCCGCCTACGTTTGAAGCTGATTGCTAGTTCACCTGAGATTTATGGCTGGGGTCAAGGTCAGCTTGAGGAAGCTAGACAAATGATTCAGGAAGCTGCTCAGAGATTGAGTAAGGACCCTTTTCGAGCAAGGATTCTTTCTTCGGCGCTTATTTCTGTCTCGATGTCAATTTTAGTTTGGTGGGCTGAAAGCAACGACCCTAGAAATCCCTCAGAATTACTGGCCGCAGGCTTCAGAGACTTTGAGAAAACTTTTCACTAGTCTTCGCTAACTCTTCCTATAACACCCGCGTCTGTAGCTGCAGCCATTTCTGCTTCTCGAATTTCTATTTCTAAAGTCCTGGCAGCATCACGCAAAGCTCGCTCAGGATCTAAATTCAATGCCCTGGCACTAGATACAACGGCAAGTAGTAGCCGGCCCAAATCTTGTTCGTCGGAAATTGGAACCGCAGGAGCAGAGAGGGGGCTCAGTATGCCTGCTTTTTCAGCTTTACCAATAATCTTGTTTGCCCGAGCTAGCGCAGGGAGCTCTTTTGGTACACCGTCCAAGATGGAGGTTCTCCCCGGCTTCTCCTTCTTCTTGTGGGCGTCCCAGTTTTGCATTACCTGGTCGCCTGTTTCCGCTCGATACTTAGCCAGTTCTTCATCCGAACCAAAGACGTGCGGGTGACGAGAGCGCATTTTTTGCTCCATGAAACTGGCAACGTCCTCAATATCGAACGGATCGCCAAGTGTGCCTGTAGAGGCAAGATCAGAATGGAAAACCACCTGATACAAAACATCACCGAGCTCCTCCAAAACCTCATCGCGGTTTCCTGATTCGATGGCTTCTATTAGCTCATAGGTTTCTTCGAGTAAGTACTGGACCAGGCTTTCATGGGTTTGTTCGGCATCCCATGGACAGCCGCCAGGTGCTCTAAGTTGGTGAGCTGTTTGAATCAGACTTTCCAGTTTGTTCATCGATGACGCCCTGCAATTCTTCGAATAGTTCCTTGACCCAGTCAATCACTTCTTGGTCCCGAATTGTCTCAGCGCTATCCGTTTTGGGAATGCCAATTGTCACCAAATTGGCACTCTTGAGGTACTTCAAGGACGGGTAACGATGACTTAGCTTTACCAGTTGCGAATCAGTGAGGTGGACTGGTTGCAATCGAGCAACTGCTCCAAGGAGGTTAACCTCTAGAAGGTTAAGCCTGTTTGCTTCCTGACGCAGCTGAGTAACGGCGAGCAGGTTCAATACCGCCTGCGGTGATGGACCAAAGCGATCTTCGATTTCATCTTTTATTTCCACTACTTGATTCAGCGTGCCGGCAGCGCTGGAGGCAGCGGCTAGCTTGTGGTAAGCCTCAAGCCTCAATCGATCTGAGTCAACGTATTCGATTGGAATCCTTGCGTCGATTGGCAATTCAAGTTTTAGCTCTGACGGAGTCTGTGCCTTTATCCCTCTGAATTCGCTGACTGCTTCCGAAATCATTCGCATGTATAGATCAAAGCCAACCCCTGCAATGTGGCCAGATTGCTCGCCGCCAAGCAGGTTTCCAGCACCGCGGATTTCAAGGTCCTTCATAGCCACCTGCATACCGCTACCAAGCTCGTTATGGGTCGCAATAGTAGACAGGCGATCAAAAGCCGTCTCTCCGAGTGGTTTGACTGGATCATAGAAAAAGTAGGCATAAGCGCGTTCACTGGATCTACCTACGCGACCACGAATCTGGTGCAGCTGGCTAAGGCCGAAGTTTTCAGCCCGGTCAACAATCAAAGTATTAGCGTTTGGTATGTCGATACCAGTTTCAATAATTGTGGTTGAAACCAAAACGTCGAACTTCTTTTCCCAAAAATCCACTACAACTTGCTCTAGTAGGTGCTCGGGCATCTGCCCGTGAGCGACGGCTATTCGCGCCTCAGGAACTAACTTGGCAATGCTTGCGGCCGTGGAGTCAATAGTTGCCACTCGGTTGTGAATAAAGAAAACCTGTCCATCGCGAATAAGCTCGCGACGAATCGCAGCAGCAATCGTTGCATCATTGTAGGCACCAACGTAAGTAAGAATTGGGTGCCTATCTTCAGGCGGAGTTGCCAACGTGGACATCTCACGTATTCCAGTGACTGCCATTTCTAGAGTCCTTGGAATAGGCGTAGCGCTCATTGCTAGGACATCAACGTTTTGCCTGAGATCCTTGATCTTTTCCTTATGCTCAACGCCAAACCTCTGCTCCTCGTCAATAATCAACAAACCCAGATCGCGAAACTTGATTGACTCAGACAGCAGTCGATGAGTGCCGATCACCATGTCAATTGCGCCAGTTTTCAAGCCTTCCAAAATTTTCCTCGACTCGGTCGCTGTCTGAAATCTGGACAAGGCAGCAATGTTGACTGGAAAGCCAGAGAACCGCGTTTGGAAGGTTTCGAAGTGCTGCTTTACGAGCAATGTAGTTGGTACCAGCATGGCAACCTGCTTGTGATCTTGGATTGCCTTAAAGGCTGCGCGAAGAGCGACCTCAGTCTTTCCGTAACCAACATCCCCCGCCAGCAATCGATCCATCGGAATCGGCTTTTCCATGTCTCGCTTTACTTCATCAATGGTCGTTAGTTGATCTGGGGTTTCCTGGAAGGGGAATGCGTCTTCTAACTCGCGTTGCCACTCAGTATCTGGAGCAAATGCGAAGCCTTGAGACTTCATTCTTGCGGCATAAAGCTTGACTAAATCAATCGCAATCTTTCTAACTGCCTTACGAGCATTGCTCTTGGCTCGGGCCCAGTCAGATCCACCCATTTTTGATAGCACGGGGGCCTCTCCCCCAACATAACGGGAGAGTAAATCCAACTGATCGGTAGGAACAAATAGTGTGTCAGCCGGATAGCCACGCTTAGGGGGTGCGTATTCAACGAGTAGGTATTCTCGCGACTGAGATCGATTGTTTCGCTGAACTAATTCCTTAAAGCGTCCTACTCCATGGATTTCATGAACCACATAGTCGCCTGACTTTAGTTCCAGCGGGTCAACTTGATTTCCACGGCGCCGGGCAATCTTTCTCTCCTTAGGAGCCACATAAGAAGAGCTGAACCCAAAGAATTCTTCCTCGGTAAATACCACAAGCTTTGCATCTGGAAGCACAAAGCCATTAGCTAGGTTTGCTACGGCAACCGTTACCTGGCCAGACTTAGGATCTTTCAAGTTTTCTGTCAGTGCGCACGGGAGCTTCTGATCGGCCAGCAATTCAAGAATTCTCTCTGCTGTTCCGTGACCACGAGCCAGGAGAACAACGGACTGTTCGTTGTTGATTTGATCTGAAATCCAGTCCAAGCTTTCGCCTGGTGCAAAATTTGGAATTTCCTTTAGCCCCAAATCCAAAGATTTTTCTGATGTCAATGATGAAACCTCGACAAGTTGCCCATTCTTCATGAGTAAAGACCTAAGGCTGGTTAGGTCTAGATATCCACCGCCAGAAAGGTCGATTGGTGCCTTTGCTCCCGAAAGGGCAACATCCCAGGCAGCATGCAAGAACTCTTCGTTGGTCTTGATCAAGCTCTCTGCTCTCGCAACCAGCTTCTCTGGTTCAAGCAAAATTGAAACGGGCGTTTTAATAAAATCGGTAATCGGTCTTAGGCCCTCGGCCAGCACTGGGGCAAGGGATTCCATACCTGCCACGGGAATTGCATTTGCTATCTTTTCCAGCATTTCGCTTAGATTCGGAAATTCAGGAGCCATTTCCCTGGCTTTGCTAGCGACGGCGGGAGTAATTAGCAGCTCTCTGGCTGGAAAAATATCCACTTGATCTAGTGCTGAACTAAATGAGCGTTGATCAGCGACGTGAAACTGCCGAATCTCTTCAACCAGGTCTCCAAAGAACTCAAGTCGAACAGCAAACTCCGAAGTAGTCGGGAAGACGTCAAGAATCCCACCTCGCACCGAGAATTCCCCGCGTTTGGTAACTAAATCAACTCTCTCGTATGCAAATTCAATTAGCTTCAGGGTTAGCTCTGGCAGTAAATACTCGCCGCCCTGCTTGATAGCTAAAGGTTTGTAATCTGCAATACCCGCAATCAGTGGCTGAAGAGCTGCTCTAACTGACAGCAGGATAGCCACAGGAGTCTTTAGCTTTTTCCCGCTAATTTCTCGGATGCGATGCAGTGCTTGCAGTCGCTTACCGATTATCTCGGGTGACGGAGAAAGTCGCTCATGAGGGAGGGTCTCCCAAGCTGGAAACTCAATCACTTCTAAGTCCTCCACCAGCTCAGGTAGCGACGAAGAGAGTTCTGTTACTTGTCGATTGGTTGCGGTGATGATTAGAAATGGTTTTGTTTGATTGCTAAGGGCACTGCCCAAAGCTATGGCCTGCGTCTTACTAGGGGCGAATAGCTGGGAGGACTTAAGCTCACGGGTAGGCGAAAGCGAGCGCGCTTGCGCGGCCGCAAAAATCAGTGAGCGGATGGTCACCCTAGGAGTTTAGGGCTATAGCTGGATGATTGACTTAATTCTCTGAATTGACTGATCGACTAGCTCTTTTAGCTTCCCGCGCTCTTCCGAGTTGAAATTTTTGAGGACGTAGTCCGCCACCTCTTGACCGTGGGTGGGCCGCCCAATACCAAATCTGATTCGGTGATAGCCAGTTCCGCACTTCTCACTTATGTCTCGAAGACCGTTGTGGCCGGCGTGACCTCCATCAAATTTTGTTCTAACCTCGCCAAATGGAAGGTCTAACTCATCATGTACAACTATCAATTGACTTGGCTCTAGCGAAAAGAACTGCAGAAGCTGGTTAGTTGGGTTGCCCGACAAGTTCATGTAGCCAATGCTTTTTGCTAGTACTACCTTCGGACCGCCCGGAGATCGGTATTCCGCAATCGTGGAACCGCTCTTGTGCGACTTATAGCCAACACCAAACTCGTGAGCAAGCTCATCGACAATTATTTGGCCGATGTTATGACGGTTGGCTTCGTGCTCCGGCCCTGGATTTCCAAGGCCGAGCACGAGCCAAGTTAAATTACTTCTTGTCAGTTTCTTCAGACTTTTGTGCAGTTACAACAGGTTGGGCAGGAGCAGCTGCAGGAGCTTCTTCGGCAACGCCTGCCTTGGTCTCAACCACGGAAGCAACCAACTCAGTAGCAGGAAGTTCCATAATCACTCCTTGCGGAACACTTAGGTCCGCAACTGTGTAGTGGTGACCAACAGGGTGGTCTTTCGAGATTACCAACTCTATGAAGTTTGGAATGTGAGTCGCTTCAGCCTCAACCTTGACGGTCTTGTGCTCAAGATCCAAAACAGCACCACTAATTGTTTCACCAACGATGTGTACAGGAATCTCTACGTGAACCTTCTCACCCTTGCGAACCTCGACCAGGTCGATGTGTTCGATAACTTGGGTTACTGGGTCCTTGGCTGCGCTCTTCACAAGCACCAACTCTTGCTTGCCAGAAATGTTTAGTTCCAGCAATGCATTCTTGGTTCTCAAAGCCAGAGCAACCTCGTGGGCTGGCACATGGATGTGACGAGTAGCGTTTCCATGGCCGTAGATAACGGCAGGAGTTCTTCCAGCGGCACGTAGTTTGCGGGCAGCGCCCTTGCCGAATGATGATCTAACTTCGGCTTCAATTTTTGTCTCAGACATTATTTCCTCGCAGTAGTGGGCGAGGAAACCTCGTCGATAACGGATACCTTGGGCATCCCTCGCCGCTGAACTTGAAAAGACTAGCGGATTTGGCGCGCGACTCTCAAGCCCCATCTAATCAGCATGGTCGCTCCAAGGACAACTACCCCAAATACCAGCCCCTCCAGTGGGACGCTTAGAGCCAGCAGGAGGCAAAGTGCGACTCCCAAGAGGTTCAAAACCTTTGGTCTAGATGACTCAGCGGGAGGCTGCCTAAACGCAGCGAAGTTGACTATCGCGTAATACAACAAAATTGCAAACGAAGAAATGCTCAGGCTGATCAAGACTCCCCCAGAGAGAACCAATGTCACGATCAGGAGCGCCACCGATACCTCTGCAAGAAAGGGTGCCCCGTTCTTCAACTTGCTTGAGAAAGCTTTAGGGAGTTCCTTATCAAGCGCCATCTCTGCGCCAGTTCTACTGATTCCAGCCAATAAAGCAAGTAGGGATCCCAACCCTGCCATAGCTGCAAACACCCAGATCAATTGGCCGCCGATCCACGTCTGTTCGGCCAGGTCAGCGAGTGGAGTAACAGTTGAGGCCAACACTGAACCTAACTTGTCAACCAAAAGAATTGAAAGAACTAGGTAGATAACTAAAACCATCGCTAGAGATAACCAGATTGCTCTAGGCACAGTTTTTGCAGGGTTATCCACTTCACCGCCAAGTGTTGCGATTCGGGCGTAGCCGGCAAAGGCAAAAAAGAAAAGAGCGGCGGCGGAAAATATGCTCACAGGATTTGCCATACCAAGGGAGTCTGTTGAACTTGGGATAGCTAGTGCGGCGAAAAACAAAACCGAGAGAAAGACGATAGTTATGATTGCTAACACTTTGGAACCAAATGCGGTTCGATTGATCCCAGCGAGATTGATTAGAGTCATAAGAAGCACCGCTCCAATCGCGGTTGGAACCGCGTAGTCGCGTGAGACATAATTGCCGACAGTAAGTGCGATAGCGGCGGAAGATCCGATTTTGCCAACAATGAAGGATGCACCAGCTAGAAAACTAAAATTCTTGGACACGTAAACTCTGGCGTACGCATAACCGCCGCCAGATCTAGTTACTCGGTTAGCTAGCTGTGCAACACTGCCCGCGTTTAGATAAGCAACAATTGCGGCTATCAAAATGGCAACTTGCAAGGCAGAACCGGCAAGTGCAGCGGCAGGTCCAAAAACAATGAATACCCCAGCGCCAAGCATGGCGGCTAGGCCAATGAAAACAGAATCAGTTAGAGAGAGCTTGCGCACACTCAAACTCTAGGCATGGCCGGGAAACAATGAGTTAACAGAGTCATCGTAAAAGACTGCAGCAATCGCTTTCGCAATTAGAGGGGCAATCGACAGCACTGTTAGATTTTCAAATTCTTTGTCTGGAGTAATAGGCAAGGTGTTGGTGACAATTACCGCATCAATCAATGGGTCAGAAAGCCTGTCAATTGCAGGAGGAGAGAAAACTGGATGAGTGGCCGCGACAATGACTTTGGCTGCTCCATTTTCTTTTAGCGCACTGGCGGCTGCCAAAATCGTGCCTCCGGTGTCAATCATGTCATCCACAATCAGGCAATCTCGGCCGCGGACTCTACCTACAATCTCATTCACCTGGACTTGATTTGGTTTGTCTGGATCACGACGCTTGTGAACAATGGCGAGTGGGCTTCCCAATCGATCTGCCCAAATGTCTGCTACCCGAACTCGTCCGGAGTCTGGTGAAACAACGGTTAGGTTTTCAGTTCCGAACTTCTCAACCACATGATCGGCTAAGAGTGGCAAAGCCCAGAGGTGATCAACTGGCCCATCGAAAAATCCTTGAATCTGTGGTGCGTGAAGATCGACAGCCATCAAGCGCGTCGCGCCTGCAGTTCTAAACAAATCGGTTACTAGACGTGCCGAAATAGGTTCACGACCTTTGTGTTTTTTGTCTTGGCGCGCATATGGAAAGAACGGTGCAACAACTGTGATTCTCTTAGCGCTAGCTCTGTTCATGGCATCAACCATTAGAAGTTGCTCCATGAGCCAGTGGTTGACTGGGTTAGGGTGCGATTGGATTATGAATGCGTCTACTCCGCGAACGCTTCTTTCATATCTAACGAATGTCTCACCGTTCGCAAAATCGTAAGCAGTAACCGGGACTAGATCGGTTTGAAGTATTTCAGCCACTTCTTGAGCAAGACCTTGATGAGCTCTTCCAGATGCAATTACCAGCTGTTTGCTGGCGGTCTTCTCAATAGCCAATGACTACTCCGTCTCTTTTTTAGCGACCTTGGCAGATGCTGATCCTGGACGCTTCTGTAGGACCCAGTCTGCCAGATTCTTCTGCGTCACGGGATTCAGTGCCAAAGACCCGGCCTCGACATCTCGACGAATCGTGGAGCCGGCAGCCGTGTAAGCCCCATCGCCTATTGAAACAGGGGCCACAAATACATTTCCACTGCCAGTTCGAGCGTGCTTACCTACCTTGGTTTTATGTTTATCAACGCCGTCATAGTTAGCAAAGATGGTTCCTGCGCCTATATTGGCGCCCTCGCCAATTTCTGCATCCCCTACATAGCTCAGGTGAGGAACCTTTGCGCCAGGACCGATTTTTGCGTTCTTTGTCTCAACGAAAGCACCGATCTTTCCATCACTTCCCAAATCAGTACCCGGACGCAAGAAAGCGAATGGTCCAACCGAGGCTCCATCTGCAACTCTCACTGAATCTGCCACTGACCTAGTGATCTTTGCCGAAGATCCAATTTGGCAGTCCTGCAAAGTTGTGTCAGGCCCAATCGTGCTTGCTTCACCGATTGTTGTAATTCCATGGAGACGAGTGGACGGCAAAATTCTGACATCCTGACCAAGCTGGACTGTGATGTCAATCCAAGTACTGGCTGGTTCATCAACTGTGACTCCGGCCAATTGCCATGCTTGAACAATTCGTGAATTCAGCTCCCTGGAAACCTCACTCAGTTGAACTCTGTCGTTTATGCCAGCCACTAACCATCGATCCAGAATCTGGAAGGCCTGAACTGGCCCTTTTTCAATCAACATTGAAACAACATCAGTCAGATACTTTTCATTGGAAGCGTTGTTGGTGGTGACCTTGGCCAGAGCTGACTTTAGTTGAACTGCATCAAAGACATAAACACCTGAATTCACCTCAGTGATGGCTCTTTGTTCATCGGATGCATCTTTTTGCTCAACAATTCCAACGAGCTCACCTCTGGAGCGGATAATCCTCCCGTAACCGGTGGGGTTTGACAATTCACAGCTCGCTAAGGTTGCAAGTGAGCCACTTTCCCTGTGCCGCTCAATTAATTCGGAAATGCTCTGCACATCAATTAGTGGGACATCACCCGAGAGCACAAGGACATCACCATCAAAGCTCTTTGGTAGGAGATCGAGTGCTACCTCAGCCGCACGACCAGTGCCCGGCACCTCATCCTGAACAGCGATTTCCGAAGTTGGAAAGTGCTGAGCAACATAACTTTCAATTTTCTCGCGCTCATGTCTGAGCACAACAATTACGTGATTGGCGTCAAGCGAATGAGCAGTTGCTAGAACATGGCCGATCATAGGAAGGCCAGCTATTTCGTGCAGGACTTTGGGCACAGAACTTTTCATTCTGGTTCCCTCACCTGCCGCAAGGACTACCACAGCCAGTTGGCGCATTTAGCCTCCTAATCACTGCTGGCTCCGCCCCTAGGATTCGAACCTAGACCGGACGCCTCCAAAGGGCGCCGTGCTGCCATTACACCAGAGCGGAATGGGGCCTAAACCCCGCGATAAGTCTGCCAGAACTTTGCTAGGACTGGAGTTTCTGGGCTATTTCCAGCCAGCTTTCTTCGGTCTTGGCAATAGCTAGCTGAATTTGTTCCTCTTTGTCAGCCAGTTCTGCAAGTGATTGATAGTCAGATTGGTCCGCTTCTGACAGCAGACGATGCGTCTCTTGCAAGTCCTGCTGCTGCTTTGCAAGCTGCCGCTCCAATCGTGCCGATTCCTTTTCCAATGCTCTCTTCTCAGCACCAGTCATCTCTTCAGCAGCTACTTTCTCTTTCTTCACTTCTGCGGAGACCACTTTGGTGTTCAGATACTGATCCACGCCGCCCGGTAAATGTCTGAATGTTCCGTTCGGCAAAATCGCATACTGATTATCAGTTGTTCTCTCCATGAGGTATCGATCATGCGACACAACAATTAGAGTTCCTGGCCATCCATCTAACAGGTCTTCCAAAGCGGTCAACATGTCGGTATCGAGATCATTAGTGGGCTCATCCAAAATCAAGACATTGGGCTCAGTGAACAAAAGTCTGAGCAATTGAAACCTACGTCGTTGGCCGCCTGAGAGATCTGCAATTGGGGTTTGCAGCTCAGCCGATTCAAATCCCAATTGCTCTACTAGCTGGCTGGTCGGTATTTCCTTTTTCCCCACCATAAAGGCAGTTTTCTCACGCCGAATCATTGTGTAGATGCGTTCGTCACCGAATGCGTCGAGCTCTCGTATATCTTGCGAAAGCTTGGCGAACTTAACTGTCTTTCCGATTTTGACTTTTCCGGATGTGGGGGCTAATTCACCGGTAAGAATACGAAGAAGTGTTGTCTTACCAATTCCATTGCGCCCTAAAAAACCGATGCGATCGCCAGGACCAAGTCGTAAAGTCACATCTCGCAGGATCGACTTTCCATCAACCTGATAGTTGACATCTTCCAAGTCGACTACATCCTTACCCAGTCGAGTGGTTGCCAGCTTTGCAAGTTCGATCGCATCACGTGGTGGTGGTTCGTTACCAATCAATTCAAGAGCAGCGTCCATGCGAAATTTAGGCTTGGTGGTTCTAGCCGGTGCTCCCCTGCCGAGCCAGGCCAACTCCTTGCGCAGCAGATTTTGACGTCGTGCTTCGATGGCAGCGGCTTGCCTAGACCTCTCAGCTCGCTGTTGGACATAGGCGGCGTAGCCTCCAACGAAAGGTTCGATTCTTCCACTAACAACTTCCCAGGTGTAATTGGAAATTGCGTCCAAGAACCAGCGATCGTGAGTGATCACTAGTAAGCCGCCAGAATTCTTTGACCAGCGAGTCTGCAGGTGCTTTGCCAACCAGTTCACGCCTTCAATGTCTAAATGATTAGTCGGCTCATCCAACATAATCACGTCGTGATCACCAACTAGCAACTTTGCTAGTGCCACACGGCGAAGCTGGCCTCCCGAGAGATTGGCTACCGACTGATTCCAGTCAAGATCAGCCACCAGACCAGCTAGGACATCTCTGATTCGGGCATCTGAGGCCCACTCATATTCCGCTTTGTCCCCCACCACCACCTGGGCGATTGTGAGTTCTGGTGAAAAGTTATCCTGCTGCTTCAAAAATCCAACATCAAGTCCCCCGCGCCAAGTGACTCTTCCTTGATCTGGTTGAAGTTGCTTTGTGAGAATTTTTAGAAGGGTTGATTTGCCGTCACCGTTTCTGCCGACGACACCTATTCGATCACCCTCATTGATGCCAACGGTTACGTTCTTGAAAACCTGTTTAGTGGGAAAACTATGCGAGATTGATTCGGCGCCAAGTAAATGTGCCATTACTGCGCTTCCGCACCGTGGCTGGCGGTGGTGGTGTGAATTGCAAAGTGTCCCAGGTCGCTCAGCTGTTGCTGCCAATCACTTGCTTGCTGAACAGAATTTGTGACGAAATAGATGGTGGGGCCAGAGCCAGATAGGTGTCCGACAGTGCCAGGGAGTAGATTCTGGAACTCAACCAATTCAGGTCGAAGACTGATTGCGGGTTCCAATAAAGAATTTTTACCAATCTTGCTTCCAGCTCGAACGCCACTGATTGCATCGGCTGGATCAGCCACTAGGTCCCCATCGGGAAACAATTCATCAAATCGAGCAAAAACTTCTTTAGTGCTCAAGCCGATGGGGCTAACCAACAAGACGACTTGCATTGTCGGTAAGTCACTCAATTTCTCTAGTTCAATACCTGTGTCTAGGCCAAGCGCTGTGCCGCCCAGTAATGAGAATGGAACATCTGAACCAACTTTGCTTGCGACTTTCCTCAGTTGAACATCATCCAAACCAAGCTCCCAAGCTGAATTCAGTGCGAGTAGCGCAGCAGCCGCATCCGCACTACCGCCTGCCAAACCAGCCGCAACCGGCACTTGTTTGAAAGTATGAAATCGCATGGGCTGTGGATTAGAAATCCCAGCAAAATCTGCCAGAGCTTTCGCGGCAACGACAGACAGATTTGTTTCATCCTTAGGGACCAGATCTAATTGAGCCTGTGGCAAATCGCCTTGAGTTATGACTTCCCACTTGTTGGAGGGTTCAACTCCAACTGTCTGACGGATAGCAAGCGCTTGATAGACACTCGTTACGGAGTGATAGCCGTCGGGACGAAGGGCCCCAACCTCAAAGAACAAATTGAGTTTGCCAGGGGCGGATGCATAAATCACCTGCTCGAGGCTACCCTGACAAAGTCATCGATGGTTAATTGCTCGCCTCGGGCCGATGGATTGACCCCTGCTTTTGTCAGAATTGACTCCGCAATCTGTGCGCTGCCTGCCCAGCCAGCTAGGGCCTGGCGAAGGGTTTTTCGACGCATCCCAAAAGCCGCGTCGATAAGTTTGAAAAGCTCGGGGTTAGCAACACTTTGTTCCCTCTCAAAATAAACCAAGGCTGAATCAACCTGTGGAGCTGGCCAAAAGACATTTCGCCCGATGGAACCTGCCAACCGAGCAGATCCATACCATGCCAGTTTGACGCTAGGAGAACCATAATCTTTGGTCCCCGGTCTAGCTGCTAATCGATGTGCAACTTCTGCTTGCACCATGACCAAAACTCTTTCAATGGATGGAAAGTTTTCAAGGAAGTGCAAAAGCACCGGCACTGAGATGTTGTAGGGAAGATTAGCTACCAGTGCCGTTGGTGTAACCGGCAACTCTCTCACCTTGAGCGCATCGGCATGAACAACTGTGAGCCGCTTGGTTGGCGCGTAACGATTGATTGTATTCGGCAAAAGCTCAGCCAATCGAGAATCTACTTCGACTGCCACAACCTGGTCGACTACCTCAAACAATCCCAAAGTCAGTGAGCCAAGACCAGGGCCGATTTCAAGAACTAAGTCATCACTGCGGAGATTGGCCTGGGCGACAATTTTTCTAATCGTGTTGGGATCAATAACAAAGTTCTGACCGAGCTTTTTGGTTGGTCGAAGGTCTAAAGATTCCGCCAACTGTCTAATCTCAGCAGCGCCAAGCATTTAGATGCCTTCCGACCAAAGGCCGTATGCTTCTTCGGTGTTCCGATTGATTTGTTCTGCCAATCGGTTTACATCCACATCCAACAACTCTGCCATGTAGCGGAGAGTGTGTGGCACTAGGTATGGGGCATTCGGTCTACCACGCAGCGGTTCAGGAGTGAGAAACGGTGCGTCAGTTTCAATCAGCACTTGCCGAATGTCTGCTGCAAGTAAAGCATCTCTCAGATACTGATTCTTTTTGAAAGTGATGTTCCCAGCAAATGAAATGAACCAGCCATTGCGCTTTGCTATTTCAACAAGTTCTACATCCCCTGAGAAGCAGTGCAGGACTACTTTTTCCGGCTGTCCCACTCGCTTCAATGTGTTGACCACGGACTCGTGAGCTTCCCTGTCGTGAATCTGCAGGGCCAAATTGTTGAGCTTTGCAATCTCGATGTGCTGCTCAAAGGAGTCTTGTTGAAGCTTCAAATGGTGATCGCTAGTCGTGCGGAAATAATCCAACCCGGTTTCTCCAATAGCTCTAACTCGAGGCTGAGTTGCCAATTCTGCAATCTCTGCCACGGCATCATCGAGAGCCGCCTTGGTTTCATACAGCGGGGCTTCATTTGGGTGAAGCGCTACAGCAGCCAAAAGCATTGGGTTCTCACTGGCCACCTGGGCCGACCACTTCGAACTCTCGAGAGTGACACCAACTTGAACTGCTCCGAGCATTCCAACTTGGCCCATTAGTGCAAGATGCTGGGCAACCGTTAGTGGAGTGTCACCATCTGCAATTTCCAGATGAGTGTGGTTATCGTAAGTGCCGACTTCTAATGGCTCAGGAAGCTCTGGATAGTTTTGCGGACGTGCGTCATTTCCGTCGTAGCTCACTCGAGTTCGTAGGAAATCACTCATTGATTCTCGTCAAGGCGAGGGAAGAGCGCCTCCAACTCAGTTACTTTTTCCCCTGGCTTGAGTTGACCCCAAACTGCACTGTCTTGAATCTTCTGGTCTGAGAGTCGGCCTAAAGAACTGGCAAGTGCCGCAAAGAGCTTGTTTGTTGCTTTTGGCATAATCGGCGCGAGTAAAACAGTCAGCACTCGAAGGCCTTCAGCCGCTGTGTAAAGCACGGTGGCCAATCTCTCACGGTTGGCTTCATCCTTGGCTAGAGCCCAAGGCTCTTGAATGGTTATGTAGTTGTTCAACTCATCCACCAGTGCCCAAGTCTTAGCAATCGCTTCATGAATCATGACTTTTTGCATAGCCGAGTCAGCTCCGCTAACTGCAGACTTGGCAACTTCCTGGATAGCTAAATCTGCCGGCTCATATGTTCCAGGGGCCGGTATGGCGGAATTGAAATAACGGTGAATCATCGCAAGCGTGCGAGATGCTAAATTGCCAAATCCGTTTGCTAGCTCTGCTTGATAGCGAGCGGATAGGTCTTCCCAAGAGAATGATCCGTCCGAACCAAATCCGATTGCCTTCATGAAGTAGTAGCGGAATGCATCAGAGCCAAATGAATCTGTGATTTCATTCGGCGCAATACCCGTGAGTTTAGACTTTGACATCTTCTCTCCACCCACCAACAGCCAGCCGTGACCAAAAACTTGCTTAGGTGGTTGCAAACCTGCTGCCATCAGCATTGCCGGCCAAATTACAGCATGAAAGCGAAGAATGTCTTTACCCACCACTTGAACATCCGCTGGCCAGAGGGAGTTTAGTTTTGCATCGTCTTCCCCAAAACCAATAGCAGTTATGTAATTCAGCAGTGCATCAAACCAAACGTAGGTGACATGGGAATTATCCCAAGGAATATCGATTCCCCAGTCAAATCTTTCTTTCGATCTAGAAATTGACAGATCACTCAGCCCCGAACGGACGAAAGAGATAACCTCATTCCTCGCTGATTCAGGTTGAACAAAAGTTGGATTCTTTTCGTAGTGATCTAAGAGCTTTTGCTGAAAATCGGAAAGCTTGAAGAAGTAATTGGTTTCATTCAGCTGCTCAACAGGCTTGGAATGAATGGCGCACACCTGTTGCCCTTGGAAGTCGCCGGTTCCGGGAACAAGGTCGGAATCATTTTTATACTCTTCACAACCCACGCAGTAATTGCCCTTAAATGAGCCTTGGTAGATAAATCCGTCATCGTGCAATTGCTTGAGGAATTTCTGTACAGCAACCTTGTGGCGGGATTCAGTGGTACGAATGAAATCTTGATTATTGATATCTATTGTTTCCAACAGCGGAAGCCAAGCAGACTCAACTAATCGATCGGTCCACTGCTTGGGGTCAGTGTTGTTTCCAAGTGCGGTCCTCAGAACTTTTTCGCCGTGCTCATCAGTGCCCGTTAGAAGAAAGGCATCCTTGCCGCTTTGACGATGCCAGCGCGTGATTACGTCCGCCGCAACCTCTGTGTAGGCGTGACCGATGTGCGGAGCGTCATTGACGTAGAAGATGGGGGTGGTTACGTAGAAGGACTTGGTCACTTCGATATCCTAGGCTTTCAGCCGCAAAGCTCGCTCGTAAATAACACTCTTTGAAGCGCCAGTGCTGGACGCAATCTCGCTGACTGCCTGCTTCAAACCGATACCCGTGCCAGCTAACTCAATTGCCTGCCTAGCAAGTTCCTCGTAATCAAGCTCCCCAGGCGTCGTTCCGGCCAACAGTAAAACCATCTCTCCCTTGGGCTGAGTTTCGGCCCAACTGATCAATTCAGAGATTGTTCCCCGCTTTGCCTGCTCAAACTTTTTTGTTAGCTCTCTAACCACTACAGCTTGATGTTCCGGACCAAAGACTTCAGCTGCGTCCTGCAGGCTCTCCAAGATTCGATGTGGTGCCTCAAAGAAAACCATTGTTCTCTGCTCGGAGGCAAGTTTTCGAAATATAGCTTTTCGCTCACCCGATTTACGAGGCAGGAAACCTTCAAAAACAAAACGATCAGTAGGTAATCCTGAAATGGCTAGAGCAGCCAAAACGCTCGATGGGCCAGGAATAATCGATACTTCAATTCCATCCTCGATGCAGGCACGTACCAAGTTGAACCCCGGATCTGAAATCGTGGGCATCCCAGCATCACTAACTACCAGTAAATCCTCTGTTCGAGCGATCTCAACAAGTTCTTGCAATTTGGAGTTTTCATTCTGCTCGTTGAGGCTGTAGAGCCTGGCCTGGAAACGAACCTCCAGTGCGCTTGCCAGCTGCTTGAAACTACGTGTGTCCTCGCAGGCAATGTGCTGGTAAGAGCCAATGGCCTGAATCAACCTCGGTGAAGCATCAGAGAGGTTGCCTATGGGAGTTGCAGCCAGAATCAACACAGCAAGCAAACTAGCATCTAAGCGTGGTTTCAGCTCTATCCAATGCTTTTTCCCGGATTTCCCAGCACCGGCAATTTGGTCTGCTTTCAACACTTTTCATTGTGCTGTTGGGCGGAGTAATCAGGCTGGGAAATCTTGCTAATCCAAAATCCTTGGTTTTCGATGAAACCTATTATGTAAAGGACGCCTACACTCTGGGAAAGTTTGGTTCCGAGAGAACATGGCCGGAATCAGCAAACCAGTTCTTTGAGTCCGGCACTCCTGATGTCTTTGAATCGACCGGCTCATATGTTGTTCATCCACCACTCGGAAAATGGATTATTTGGCTGGGGCTAAATCTGTTTGGAGTCGAAAACAGCTTCGGTTGGAGATTCTCGACCGCAGTTCTAGGAACCATCTCAATAGCTCTGATAATCGCTATTGCTCGTCAGCTAACTAAATCGAATGCCTTTTCAGCAATCGCTGGCTTCTTATTTGCTATTGAGGGCCATGCAGTTGTGCTATCTAGAACTGCCATCTTGGATGGCATTCTTACTTTCTTCGTCCTGCTCAGTTTCTTTGTTCTTCTCAAGGCAGATCGGGCCTGGAAAGAAAGACTGAAGAGACATCAAACTCTGGCGGTGCAACCGTGGCTGATTCTCCTAGGCATCATCATGGGAATGGCAGGTTCCGTTAAGTGGTCAGCCATCTACTTCCTAGTGACATTTGGGCTGTTCACGTTTTGGTCCGATTGGAAAACACGTGCCAAGTTTGGACTCTCTAAAGCTGCAGCCCTTGGGCAAGGCTTGGTCAATGCTCTAACCCTGGCAGTTTCCTCTTTTTCGATCTACCTTTTGTCTTGGCTCGGCTGGCTCGCTGATCCCCAAGCTTGGGGCAGAAATGCTGAGGCTAACTGGTGGGAATCGCTTTTTTCGTACCATGTGCAAATTCTCGACTTTCACACCAACTTGGATTCAGAGCACCCCTATCAAGCCAACGCTTGGCAATGGCTGCTAAACCTTCGTCCAACAGCTTTTTACTTCGAGCAGTTTGAGGGAACAGAATCCTGCGGTTTGCTTTCCAGCTGCACAGTCGCAATCACCGCCATTCCAAATCTCGTGGTTTGGTTTGCAGGGCTGGTGGCGATGCTGTGGCTCATCAAAAACAGATTGCGTAAGCCTCAGTCCCAATTAGTCGTTCTAGGCTTTCTTGCCGGCTGGCTCCCCTGGATCTTTTTCCTGGATAGAACGGCATTTCAGTTTTATGCCGTTGTAATCTCACCATTTTTTGTTCTCGCCCTCACTTTGGTGCTGCAGCACTACTGGCAGAGAGGTTTGCTGCTAAAGGTTAGGGCAGTCCGAGAAAGACGAATCACCTGGCTGGTCCTGCTGGCCTCAGCAGTTGCCGTCTTCTATTTGCCAATCTGGATGGGTCTGCCTGTGCCGTATGAGTACTGGCGACTGCAGATGCTACTTCCGATTTGGATCTAGTTTTTTCTTTTCCCCAGCAGTTGCCGCGAGAGACCAGATAGTTGTGATGATCAACGTGATCATGATTACGAACAGTGAGAGCTCGGTCGGTATCTCAGGGATAAAGGTGACTGCATCTCCACCATTGATAAATGGAAGCTCATTCTTATTAAGTGCGTGAATCACAAGCTTTAGACCAATCCAAGCAAGAATCAGCGAAAGGCCAATTCCTAGGTACTTCAGGCGCTCCATCAGGCCACCCAGCAGGAAGTAAAGCTGTCTAAGGCCAAGCAGCGCAAATACGTTCGCCACAAACACGATGTATGGCTCTTTGGTTAGTCCATAGATGGCCGGGATGCTATCGAGAGCAAATAGCAGGTCGGTAAAACCAATCGCAGCCATTACCAAAAGCAGAGGAGTGGCGTAGCGCTTGCCGTCCTTAACGATTGTCCATTTGGATCCGTGGTATTCCTTGGTGCTGCGCATGTGCTTTTGCAGGAACTGAATAACCTTGCCACCGGCATATTCATCATTTTCCGGCTCTTTCAAGCCGTCGAATGTGTCCTTCATAATCTTCAGTGCGGTAAGCAGCAAGAACGCACCGAAGGCATAGAACGCCCAGCTGAAGTTCTCAATGAAGGCAGCTCCTAGCAAGATGAAGACAAATCTGAGGAACAGCGCAATGGCAATTCCAATGAGCAGCGCTTGGCTTCGCAGTTCCCTCGGAACCGCAAACTGGGTAAAGATCACGAGAAAAACAAAAACATTGTCAACTGAGAGTGATTTCTCAGTAATGAAACCTGCGAAGTATTCCTGGGCGTACTGCGGTCCCCACACTCCACCAATCACAAAGCTGAACAGAAGTCCCAGCGTGATATAGATCGAGCTCTGGATAGCGGATTCCTTGAAAGATGGGTCGTGGGGGTTTCTGGCCTGGACAATAAAGTCCACAACCAGAACGGCGGTCAAGATTCCAATGGTGAGGGCCCAGACCCAGAGTTCTACGTTCACAATTTCCTATGCTTCGGAATAAACAAGTAGGGTCCATTGTAGAAGCTCAGTGGCAATCAAAAGGAGTCTGTGGTGAGAGTTCTTATTTCTGGCGCAACCGGTCTAATCGGCACAGAGCTAGCCAAGCAGCTGAAAGAGCTTGGGCACACCCCAGTCCGGTTAGTGCGTCGAGCACCTAAAAACACCGATGAAATCTTTATCGATGCATCCCAGGGCAAGTTGGATTTTTCGGTCATGGACACAATTGACGCAGTTGTGAACCTAGCCGGTGCCACCACGGGCAAGATTCCCTGGACCAAGAAATACATGAAAGAAATAGTGGACTCCAGACTCGAGACCACTCGGCTCCTAGTCGAAGCCATCAACAGCTCCAACAATCCACCAAAAGTCTTAGTGTCCGGATCAGCTTCTGGAATCTATGGTGACCGAGGAGATGAGCTCTTGGATGAGGACTCCGGCAAAGGTGAAGGCTTTTTATCAGACTTGGCTTTTGCCTGGGAAGAAGAGGCCAAGAAAGCAAAGACCCGAGTGGTGCTCATTCGAACCACCATGGTGATGAGCAAAAAGCTTGGAGCGCTAGGAAAACTGCTGCCACTGATAAAGCTTGGTGTTGGTGGCCCACTTGGGTCCGGCAAGCAATGGTGGGCTTGGATAAGTTTGGAAGATCAGGCCAGGGCCATCATTCACCTAATTGAGAATAAGCAAGCAACTGGTGCCTACAACATCACCGCCCCTGAGCCAGCCACCTGTGAACAAATAGTTCGAGCTCTCGGCAAGGCCCTGCACCGTCCGACCTTGTTTAGAGTGCCGGCTTGGCTGATGAATTTAGTGATCGGGGTTGCCGCGAAGGAACTTCTACTCTGCTCGCAAAAAATGAGCGCTGAAAAATTGATATCTTCCGGATATAAATTCAACCACCCCACATTGCGTGGGGTGGTTGAATACGTAGTTTCTTAAGACTACTTAAGCAGCTACAGCAGCCTTCTTCTTACGACGGCGAGCTGGCTTCTTTGCAGCAGGAGCGGCCTTCTTAGCAGCAGTCTTGCGCTTAGCAGGCTTCTTTGCAGCAGTCTTCTTAGCAGCTGGCTTGCGCTTCGCTGGCTTCTTTGCAGCAGTTGCCTTCTTAGCAGCAGTCTTGCGCTTCGCAGGCTTCTTAGCAGCAGTTGCCTTCTTGGCAGCAGTCTTGCGCTTAGCAGGCTTCTTTGCAGCAGTCTTCTTAGCAGCGGTCTTGCGCTTTGCAGGCTTCTTTGCAGCAGTCTTCTTAGCAGCTGGCTTGCGCTTCGCTGCCTTCTTTGCAGCTGGCTTCTTAGCAGCTGTCTTCTTAGCAGCTGGCTTGCGCTTCGCTGCCTTCTTTGCAGCAGGCTTCTTAGCCGTGGTTGGCTTCTTAGCAGCTGCTGCTGTTTCTGTAGTAGTTACAGTGGTGTCCATATGTGTGTCTCCATTCACCTAGACGAATTAAGCGTATAGCAATGTCAACTAAATTGCCCTACGTCGAGCAAGAATTTCATCAATCTCTTTGCTCGTCATCATTCGTCTAGGTTTTGATATATCGATTACCTCAGCGACGTCCGGAGCAGCTGCAGATTGCTTTTTGCTCAACGGATCCGGTATCGAAACAGGTGTCCACTCCTTATTATTTACGGCCTTTTTCATAGCTCTTGAGGCCGAGGAGCGCACCTGCTGTCGCGCCGAATAGATTTTGTGAGCGACTTGCCCGGCTTGCTTAGCAGCCGCACGGGCCACCAACAAACTTAGGACTGATAGTCCGCTCACCGTAATCGACAAAATCCACGTGCCGGAGTTTCCTCCAGCGAGTAGGCCGGTCGTCACTCCGGCTATTAGTAGGAACAAAAACAAAATTGAAAAAATACGCTGCGTTGCGACCAAACGATTTAGTCGGTACTGCGGTGAGCTCTGCTCTAACTCGCGTTCAGCTTTTAGTTGTTGATTTGCATTTCTCACAGCGTCGACAATTTCGCCACGCTTGGACCAGCCAGGTACAAAGACCATTAGCCAGACAACGGCTGCGATCACTAGGAGGACCCCACCCATTCCCACCGGAGAATTCATGCCTCAAAGGTATTGTCAAATAAGGGCAAAACTGGCTATTTGAGTTGCGTGTTTGCTAGGCGATTTAGCATCGTGTCGGAACGTTCTTCACGAGTAATTGCGAACACAAAATGATCTCTCCACGCTCCGTCGATATGTATAAACCTTTCCTTGAGACCTTCTTTTCTGAGACCGAGTTTCTCTACTACTCGAATACTCGCTGTGTTCTCAGGTCTGATATCTATCTCGACTCGATGCAGCGCCAGAGCATCAAATAAGTGGTCTATGGCCAGTGCCACAGCGTAGGGAGTGATGTTTCTGCCTGCATATTCCTTGGCAATCCAGTATCCAATGGTGGCTGAGGAGACCGATCCGTGAAGGATGTTTGCCACATTCAACTGCCCAACCACGGACCCTTCATAAAGGATTACAAACGCCAGGCCAGTTTGTTTTCGCTCGTGATAAAGAAGGTTTGAAACCATCGCCCTGGCGTTAACTGGATATCGAATCCCTGGCGTGGATGCCTCCCATGGCTTCAGCCACTCTCGATCAGCTTCAAGTAAGCGTTGAAGGATTCGAGCATCCTTGCGACTGAGCGGGCGAAGTTTTACTTTGCCAAAACTGGGAGCGGGGAATGCCTGCACGCTGGCAAGATTACGCTATGGAAAACCAGAAAGAAGGATTGCGTAAGAAACTGCAATCGCTTCGTCCCCACTCCTCCACCGGCTTGACCGAGCAACTGCTCGCACTAGTGGCTGAACTGAGTCCAAAAAGAATTGCCAGCTACCAGCCGCAGCCAACTGAACCAGATGTCAGTGAGTTCAATCAACTGGCTAGCCAGAGGTTTGAGCTGGTGTTCCCGCGAGTAATTGGTGAGGACCTGGAATTTGCAGCTGGCCCAACTGTTCCCGGAGAGTTTGGCATTTTGGCTCCCACTGGACCGGCAGAGACTGAAATCGATTTGGTGCTGGTTCCAGCCTTAGCGGCAGATCCAATGGGAAATCGACTTGGCAAAGGCAGGGGCTTTTACGATCGATTCCTCGCTGGCTTTTCCGGAGTTTGCTACGCGGTGGTGTTTGAAGAAGAGCTACTAGATAGCGTGCCGGTGGAAAGTCATGACCGAGCGGTTGACGGGGTCGTTACTCCGCACCGCACCATTGATTGCGATTAGGATTTAGTCCCATGCCTACCTACTCCTATGTCTGCAAAAAGTGCGAACACGGCTTTGAGGTGCAGCAATCTTTTCAGGACCAACCTCTCACTACCTGCGAAAGCTGTGGCGGGGAATTGCGAAAGGTGTTTGGCAACCTAGGGGTCAGCTTCAAAGGCAGTGGCTTCTATCGAACCGACTCAGCAGCCAAGAGCGAAAGCAGCTCTAGCGACTAACCCCAATGCGGGGGTTTGTCATCTCGCAGGCGATCATCATTTGAGTCATCGCCATCTCCCCATCGCTCAGGGCGATCTTCAGTAGCGAGCTCATCAAACAACTTCTCCGGCTTTCCCTGCAAATTGATCCCCAGGGTTTGGGCAATGCGGTTTGCCACATCTTGAGGTTTAGCGAATATCTCAAAAGCATGAACTCTCTGATATTCCCAACCCATGGCTCGAAGTAAGCCTGGTCTCAGTCGCAACTGTTCATCCAAGCTATCGCCGACCAACGACCAATCAGCATCCACCACCACGGCCTTGGAACCATAACTGGCGGCCAGGCCGATCCGCGATGCGAAGTTCAGCACGACCTTGATGCCTAGTTTTTCTAAACGCTTGGCTAGATCCTGCAAGAGCGGATCCGGCTTTCCATCGGGAGTCTCTTGCAAGAAACTTGGTGCAACTAGGTCTTTGAGCCAGCGCTGATTTTCTGGCAGGGACATTCCCGCGAAGTCCTCGAAGTTATAGCAAGAAACAGCCGTCATCCGCTTTCTTGCTGACACCACTTGGTTCACCATCCAGCGACCAGCGCTTGCAGAGTTGAAGTCTCCAAGAGTGCCGGAGATTCTTCCCTCCGCGGTTCGCCCAAAGCCCACCGTGAAGATCACTCGGTCAGCTAACCGATGGGTTAGCTCACTCATGCTTAGGCACTCAAATCTCTCCCTGCCATGGGCGTCAAAAAACTCCGCTAGCTCAGGCTGCTTTGCCACCTCTTGGGCGACCCGCTCCTCAACTCTTTCGGCATGCAGTTTGGATGCGCTGACCACCAGGAGCGACTCATCCGGTGTCCAACGCGCGTGTGAAAGAACTAAAGCCACGACCTGTTCAACCTCGGAAGCTAGAGACTCCGTTGACCCATCTGCGCTTGCTATGGCTCTAGCATTCTCGGTCACCTCGAAGTGTTCGAAGTTGTGCTCGCCAAACAGCATGGCTGGGGTTGGCTCAAGCACCAACTGATTGTTATAGAAGGTCTGGTTCAAATATTTGCCCAGCACCTGACCGCTGGTTCGCCAATTGCGATTTATGCTGACCACCTCAAATTGGTCAGCCACCAATTGGTAAGCCGAGTCGCGCTCCGCTGGCTCTTTCTCGCTACTCACTCTTGCCACGGTGTCAAAATTCTCTGGAGCGGAGATAACTGGATCTCCAAATGCGATTGCCTGCTCGGCTAGCGAGAGGGCTGGCAGAATCTCAGCGGCTCCAGTAGAGGCGGCATCCAAAATCAATAGAACATCAAACTGCTCACCTTTAGCCAGCTGGCTGATTCGATAGGGAGAAATAGCAACAGCGGGCGAAAGTGCTTTCCAGAGTTCTCCCCCTGAGCTGTATCCCTCTTTTAAGTTCAGCGATCGCTGCCGGAGTTGGGCTCGAAGCTTGTCTGCGTTAGCCGGGTGTTTGGCAATACCGCTGCGCCAGCGCTCAGCCAACGCGTGCTGGGTGCTAATGACCCCCTGCTCAATAAGGTGATTGCCTGCCTGCTCGAAGCCGAGTTCAATCATTGCGAGGCGGTCGGCTGAGTATTCAAGCAGCTCTGGGCTGCGAGACACGATAGCCTCCAGGGCGGATTGCCACCAAGACAACTCAAATTCCCGCTTGACCTGATCAAGCGAAGGAGATGACTCACTCACCTCGCGGATGAACTGGCCCAGACCTAGCGACTGAAGTTTTTCAGTAATCGGTCGACGCTCCTCCAAGCGATTGAGCAGCTCGGTGTTAATCGCCAACAGCTCTAGTTTCATCCCCAACTCTTCGAGCGGCAATCTGACCAGTAGCGGCAGATCCGGGTTTGGGTCGAGGTGACCCTGAAGTAAATTCAAAACTTCAACAATTGACTCGAACTTGGATTGCACATCAGCCAAACCCAATGGGACGGAGGGCGGAGCGGAAGTGGTGTTGAACTTCTCCCAGCCCTCGCGCTGTTCTTTTGCCGCCACCAAAGCTTGGTGCAGGTTAGGAACAGATGAGCCAGGGCGAATAAATTCTTTGGCCAGTTTTTTGTAGCGTCGGCGTTGAGCACCACTTAGCTCGGAGGCAACGCCTCTGGGAGCGGTGGCGGCAATCAAATCTGCCAAGGGATGATCGAAGATGGTGGGCAAGAATCGATCCAGTGTGTAGCGAATTCCGAGCAGCAATCGCAACTGCTCAGACCACTGCTCAACAGAATCGCTCTTGGCTAAATCTAGATCAGTGAGATATCTGGAGATTTGATAGCTCAACATCCTCCAGTTTTCTCCGGCCAGTTGCTTGACAGCCGATAGGGCTTTATCTATTTCAACTTGAGAGGAAAAGCGAGCGCCGAACCAAGGATTGCTGGTGGGCTGATAGCTAAACAGCCCTGCTTCGTGTGCCTGGGCCAGCAGCGGTTCAATCACGTTTTTGATTTGAGGCAGAAGCTCGAGTCGAATGCGCGCTGAGTTAGTGGGTGGGTGGGTGCTGGCTGCTAACTCGGCGAGCTCAGTTATGCACTGCATGAGGGTGATTGCCAGTTCTGGATCTGGCTCGCCTATAGCTGTGAAGTAGTCCGCGACCTCTTTATTGGAGGTTTGATAGCGAGCCCGAGCAGAAATCAGATCCCCTGGCACAGCCTTCTCATTTCTAGAAATCGCTGCCACAGCATCGCTCCAGCTGTCACTCTCCCGCACCGCCAAACCGGCTAAGCCAGCTTGGCTAAGCCGCTCGGCAAGCTCATCCAAGGTTTGCTTGCGAGGAGCTACCACTAGAGCTCGCTTACCATCCAGGGCTAAGTTGGCCAACAGGTTCACCACGGTTTGCAGATAGCCGCAACCTGGCAGGGTCTGAACTGCAAACGATTTTCCGCTATTGGCTTTCTCGATCACTGCTACCTGGGATTGGTCGGCATTCTGAACCAGGGTGATGGGTGTGACAGAGGGCTGAATGGAAAGTTGTTTTTGTTCAAAAAGGTAGCCTGCCACGCCAGCCGCCAAATCAATTGGCTGTAGCTGAAGCCTTACTAAATCTGGCACGAAGTTACCAAGTACCAGTAGTTTTTCTAAATCAGAATTAGCTGGCTGGAGATACTCGGCGAGCAAGGACATTACTCCCACCGGCAACAGGTCAGACTGCCCGGCACAAATTGCCAGCAGATCGCTCTCTCGAAAATCTGGTCGATACTTCCTGACTATCTCTGCCACGGCGGGGTTGATCTGAGGAAGATTTGAAAGTCGCAATTCAAAATCTGTGCCGTGGCGAAGAATGTGAGTTTGCCAAAGCAGGATCGGTAATCCTCGGTCGAGGTAGCGAACTAGACCTGCTGCCACAAACGATGCCGGAACACCAAAGTTGTCTTCAATCCGATCAGCCTTGCGCTTGATTTTTTTTGCTACGGCCAGCGCCCTGGAAAGAGCAATCTCTTCTCTAACCAGGCTCGAGAGATTGGCAGTCTTGGCTGTGCTGAGCTGAGCAAGCCCGGAAGGGTGAGCGCGAAACAGATCCAATTGCCCCAGGCTGGATGGCTCAAATTGCAGAAGTGGATTGGTGCCGCCAATGTCGGCTAACTGCCTCTGCCAACTTTGGTATTTCGATTCATCCACGCCCAAAGCCTAAAAGTGAAGCGCGAAAAGCCTAGGTAGCCTTGCCCGAGCTGGGCCAACTGACAGTTTTGACTGCCGTAAAGTATTTAGCGCTAAGGCCTCGTAGCTCAGTGGATAGAGCAGCGGTTTCCTAAACCGTGTGCGGAAGTTCGATTCTTCTCGGGGCCACCTAGGCAGCTTGGCGCTGCATAGCAAGAAACTCAGTCCACTGCGGAAGTGGTTTGTCTGCTCCCCGAACACTCCAAACTAATCCGGTTGGCATTTTTGGTGAAATCTTGAGTTGCCATCCCATTTCCTGCGGGGTGCGGTCACCCTTTTCGTTATTGCAGCTAAGGCAGCAGGCAACTAAGTTTTCCCAGGTGTCCTTACCGCCTCGCGACTTTGGCAGTACGTGATCGATGGTGTTGGCGCCTCTGGCGCAGTAAGCACACTTGTGGCCGTCGCGCCGCAGGACTCCCCTTCGAGAAACTGGAACTCTTCTAGCGTTGGGAATCCGGACATACCTCTGCAGCAAAATCACCGATGGCATATCAAACTCATTGGATGCGCTTCTCACCACCGCTCCCGTTACTCCAGCTAAAACTGTCGCTTTTTCATTTAGCACCAGCACTAACGCTCGCTTGAAAGAGACAACGGCGAGTGGTTCGTAACCGGCATTGAGGACTAGTGTGCGCATGATGCTCCTATCGAATTCGCCCACACGGCTTGTGGGCATTCGGTCTTCGCGATAAATAAAAAACGCGCCGCAAGAAAGCGACGCGCTGATTTGTCCGGCATGGATATGCAGGGGTGTTGGTGGAGATGGATCCAGTTGCCATGCCTGGATTGCATGTCTAGTGGCATCTCGACCTCCCTTTCATCCATTCAAAAACTTGAACAAAGATTAAGAGCTGATAGGCCTAAAGGTTGGCAGAAACGCAGACCGAAACCGAAGGTTTAGTAGTTGAGTACGTCGGCTACCCGGACGATGTGGTAGCGATCGGTGTAGATAGGAGCCAACTTCACTCGGTCACCCTTTTGCGGGGCGTGGTAGAAGTTACCGCCACCGGCATAAATACCGTTGTGGCTGAAGTCGTTGAAGATAACCAGGTCACCTGGAACCGCCTCAGAAAGAGGAATCTTCTTTCCTAGCTTGGCCTGCTGATAAACGCTGTGTGGGAGCTTTACTCCGAACTGTGCATATACAAAGAGTGTGTAGCCGGAGCAGTCAATTCCAGCTGGGGTTCTACCGCCATGAACATAAGGGGTTCCAACCAGCTCAGCCGATGCCTGCATGATGTTGGAGCTGGTGATCTCAGAGAATCTAGGTCTGGCGAGATAGTCCTCAGCCAGTGGGCCGGTGTAGCTGGAGCGTCTGACTTCGACAAAATCTTCAGCGTCGGCTGGCTCGTAGTCGCCTCGAGAGAACTCAACTGCTCTAACTGTGGCAACCGATAGACCCTGCGAAGGAGCAGAGATTTGAACCATCTCGTTGTCAACGGTGAGGCCAGACACTGCTGTGATCTCAGGAGAGAAACCGTAGGAAGGAAGTGCCACGGTTGCCATCAGACCGGTGGTTGATATGAAGGTCATAACCGTCCGCAGCGAACTGCGACCCGCCACCTTGGCATTGGCTCGCTCGAGCTTGCGCAACTGCTTGCGAGTCGCTGGGCTCGTTGATTCTGAAATCAAAAGGAATCCTCCGAAAATCTCATTGGGACTTCCAGGAACAAGATTATAACTATTTGATAGCCATGGGGCTAATAAACAGATGTTGACCGTAACGCTCGTCGAGTAATAGGCCCTCTTGAGCCCCATTGGCGGTCATGAGCCAGCCTTTCCCGGCTTCCGACACGCCAACCGAGACCCCTGGCCTTAGCCCCAATCCAGCCATCTGCGCCAAAAAAGCAGGGTCAATCTGGACCGGTTCTCCGATCCGGCAAAGCTGGAAGTTACCGGGGCCAGCCTCAGTGACTGGCTGACAGGGTGTGGAAACGACTGCTGGCAATCCCAATAGTTCTAATCCTGGGATTGGCATGCCAAAGGGCGAGTGGGTTGGGTTGTTCAGCCGTTCCAAAAGCTTGCGCTCTACCTCTTCGCTCATCACGTGTTCCCAGCGGCAAGCTTCGTCATGGATCTTTTCCCAGCTCAACCCCACAATCTCAAGCAGCATCAGCTCCGCCAGGCGGTGCTTTCGCATGACCTCAATGGCGGTCAATCGGCCTTCATCGGTGAAGTTCAATCGGCGATCGTCTTCCACAACTAGTAGGCCGTCGCGTTCCATTCGGGCAACGGTCTGGGAGACGGTGGGACCCGAGTGGTCTAGGCGCTCGGCGATCCGAGCGCGCATTGGGGTTATGCCTTCTTCCTCAAGTTCCAAAATGGCCTTGAGATACATCTCGGTGGTATCAATTAGGTCTGTCATGTTCTCCCTGAGAGCTAAGACTAGCCATGGCTATAAACTTTCAGCGTGCCGCAAATCCTTATTCCGAATTCTATTCGTCCTCGCGATGGAAGATTCGGCTGCGGACCCTCCCGAATGCGACCTGAGCAGCTGGAGAACTTTCAAGTTTTTGCCCAGAAATTCATGGGCACCTCACATCGCCAGCCACCAATTCGTGCTCTGGTTGGCGAAATCAAGGCTGGCCTGACCGAACTGTTCAGAGCCCCTGCTGGCTATGAAGTGATTTTGGGAAACGGTGGTGCATCGGCATTCTGGGACGCCGCGACATTCTCGCTGGTTGAGAAAAAAGCTCAAGCGCTGGTCCACGGCGAATTCGGAAACAAGTTCGCCAAGATTCTCGGCGCACCCTGGCTAGAACAGCCAACTGTTATTGAGGCAGAGCCGGGGACTCGATCAGATTTGATTGCGGAGGCGGGTGTGGATGTTTATGCCTACCCACACAACGAAACATCAGCCGGTGTAGTGACAGATGTTCTAAGGGTTACTGGCGCAGACGCCAATTCACTGATGCTGACTGATGCCACATCCGCAGCCGGTGGAATTGATTTTGACATTACTCAAACTGATGTTTATTACTTTGCTCCTCAAAAGAACTTTGCATCAGATGGTGGTCTTTGGTTAGCACTGGTTTCCCCGAAGGCCTTAGAGAGAATTGAGCGCATTTCCGCATCGGGCAGGTACATCCCAAACATCTTGAGCCTAAAACTTGCCCTGGATAATTCCCGCGAGAACTACACGCTAAACACCCCTGCCCTGGCCACTCTGTTTTTCTTGAATGACCAGATTCAGTGGATGCTAAAAAACGGTGGCTTGAGTTGGGCGGATGCTAAGACCAAGGCCAATTCCAAGGTCTTGTTTGATTGGGCTGAGAAGAACCCACTGACTGAGGCATTTGTGAAGAACCCGCTACACCGTTCGCAGTTGGTGGCAACCATTAACTTTGCCGATCAGATTGATGCATTAGGCATAGCTCAGATTCTGCGAGAGAACGACATTGTGGACACTGACCCCTATCGCAAGCTAGGAAAAAACCAACTCAGGGTTGCCACGTTTGTCTCGGTCGAGCAATCAGACTTAGAAGCGCTAACTAATTGCATTGATTATGTTTTGGAGAGACTGTGAGTGAAGAGCTAGACCCGGTAAAGGTCAACATTCGATTAGTTCTCGCTATCGGCACTGGCCTCTGGCTGCTCGTCTTGATTGTCCTCGCTGCGTTTTATCAATCTCTTGCGGACGCGGGTCTTACGTGGTGGCTCCACACTGCTGCTGTTGGAGCCGTACTTGGAGGAATTGGTTTCCTCACCGTGCGCACCTGACATTTGAGAAATCAGAGCATCAGCTTCGGCATCAGTTTTCGCCTTGCCTTCTTTACGAAGCAGTTCACGAAATTCCCTTAGTCGCTCAGACCATGGCACCCAGGCAGGTGCCAGCAGAGCCTGCGGTCCTGCCAGCAATGAAACTTCCGAAATAGTTGGTGGTTTGCGCTTGTCTGGCTGAGTGACGGTGACCACCCAGTGCCAACCCTCATAGCCCCGCTTGTTGGATTCGAACCGAACATCAAAAATGCCCTTTTCAATTTCCTTTTCAGAAACAAACTTGCCAAAGCTGCCATCGCTGAACTCGGCGAGTGCGCTCTTGGCTAGAGCCTGGTGCTTATTACCCCTCAAGCTCATCGGCTACTCGCCTCAGCAGCTGGGCAACTTTTTTAGCGTGGGCTGCTTCAGGGTATTTTCCGCGCTTCAGGCTGGAGCCAATCTGATCCAGCAAGCGAATTAGGTCTTCGGTAATGATGGAAAGATCCTCGGCTGGTTTGCGAGCCGCTGCAGCCAAAGAAGGAACTTCGAGAATTCTTAGAGAAAGAGCTTGAGCGCCTTTGCGCCCGTCCACAATTCCATACTCAACTCTGGTGCCAGGGCGAACGGTCCCGGTGCCCTGCGGGAGGGCGGAGGCATGCAAAAACACCTCGCTGCCGTCATCGCCAGCGATAAACCCAAAGCCCTTTTCGTCATCAAAGAACTTCACCCGACCAGTTGGCATGGCTTCCCTTTCATAAGTCGCAGGCAAGTGTAACCCAAAGGCATAGGCTTAACGGATGTCTGAAAATAGCAAGCGTTCTAGGGTCGAGGTAATACTGGCTGCCATGGCGGTCTCGGTGCTTGGGTTGTCGGTTCTGTCCATTTTGACCACGCTCCTTCTGGTCTTTCTTGGGGTTAGTGAACTGCCCGTGCTACTGGCCCAGCTGCCCCTGATTGGCCTACCGGTTGGTTTCCTAATCATCATTGCTCTTCTCATCACGGCCATCATTCGTCGATCACGTGAGGCTAGGGGTAATTGACCTCAATTCTTCCGCTCGCTAATCGCCTGAAAGCGCTGCCGGGGGAAGAGCTAGCCAAACTCCTGGGCGAGCTAATTGGCAACACCGCCACCTGCTCCGACCTGTTTGATCTAGCCAAGTTGATGCTCTCACGCCGAGACCTAGAAGAGAGAATTCGCAAGCTGCCCACCAAAGAGCTACAGAACCTCGCGAACTCTAAACATTCGGTGGCCCTAAAAACTGCCTGGTTGGCAGATAGCAAGGTTTTTCCGGAAGCTGTTGAGGTTTACCAGCAGCTCAAACCTGTTCCCATATTTCGTCTAACCCAAACTGCTAGCTCACTTTCGGCTTATGAAACTTTGGTTGCAATCACTGAGATTCTTTTTGCACTAGAGCAGCACTGGTTTGAAAAAACTAGAACTGGACTAAAAGCCGCGGATGCAAAACTAATTGCCGAGAAACTGAAATGGCCAAGCGCTGAACTTCAAATCAGATTTAAGTTAGCAATCAAGGCTGGCTTGATTGGAGAGCATGCTGGGCGATGGGTGGCCAGCGAGCGAGCAGATCAGTGGCTGGAACTTTCAAGAGCAGATGCTTACGCGCAGCTAGTGACAAGCTGCTGGGACCTACCCAAACTAAAACTTCAACCAAATCGAATCACGGATCAGATTTCAGCTGAGTATCCACTGCTTGATCAAGCCAAGCTTTCCCTATTGCAATTCGGCGCAAGTCTGGGACTGCTGGATCGTGACGAACCAAGACCGGCGCTACTAACCGGGAGTCTTGCGGCTGTCATCAAGGCGGTGACACAAGAGCTTCCTAAGACTCAGACCAAGTTGATTGTGCAGGGCGATCTAACAATTATTTGCCCGGGTCCAATTGATTCGAGTCTGCAAAGAAAATTAGATGCCTTTGCAGATAGCGAGGACCTGGGATTAGCTTGTCGTTTTCGACTGACCAACCTGTCTGTCTCTCATCACCTCGAATCAGCTGGAGATATTTCAGAGATTCAGACCACCCTAGAAAAAGCAAGTGGCGCTGCACTTCCCCAGCCAGTTAGCTACTTACTGGCAGAGGCTGCCAGAAAATTTGGAACTCTCAGAGTAAGGACAGGAAATCAAACCGAGGTGGTGGCAGAAGACGAGATTCTTCTGACACAGATTTCAAACGAAAGATCGCTGGCACACCTTGGGCTCAAAAAAGCAGAAGGAAAATTAATCACTGCCGCCTCCCAAGAGATTTGTTACTTCTCTCTGCGCGAAAGTGGCTATGCCGCGGTAATGGTGGATGAAGCGGGTCAAATCATTTCTCCAAGATTCAGCGCACCCGCTGCAGAAATGGCGGACAGCTCTGAACTACTCGCCAGGGCGGCGAGCTTGCAAAGCGGTGAAAAGGCGAGCGCCGACCAAGGTGACATTGCCAGGCAGCTGGAGTTCGCAATCAAGAACAAACTGCAGGTGAGCATCACGATTGAAGTTGATGGGCAGGCTACCGAAATGCTGCTGACGCCACTGGGGCTGGCCAATAACCGTCTGCGGGGCCGGGACGAGGCTAAGCAAGCCGAGCGAACACTACCGCTGACCAAGATACGCTCGGTCGTGCTGAGTTAGGCTGGAGGGATGTCTGGGCCACTGATTGTGCAAAGTGATCGCACAGTTCTGCTTGAGACTGATCATCCTTCTGCCGATGTCGCAAGACATGAGCTAGCAATATTCGCCGAACTGGAGCGTGCGCCCGAGCACATCCACACTTACCGCATAAGTCGATTAGGACTATGGAATGCCAGGGCCGCTGGCCACAATGCCGATTTCATTATTGAATCTCTAACTAAATGGTCGAAGTATCCACTGCCAGAAACGGTTACGAGTGAAATCCGTAGAACGATTGACCGATTTGGAAAACTGTTGATAAGCCGCGATGCGGAGGGTTTACTACTGCAGAGCGAGAGCCTACCGATTCTCACCGAGGTAACAACCAATCCCAAGATTGCCGAATTGCTAGAGGGCAAGACAGACAGTGGCTACCGAGTAAGGCCATGGGCTCGCGGTCAGCTCAAACAGCAGCTTTTGAAACTGGGTTGGCCGGCAGAGGACAACGCTGGATTTACGCCGGGCACACCGCACAGCATTGAGCTGGACCAATCCAACTGGTCTCTGCGCGACTACCAGAAGCTGGCAGTTGAAAAGTTTGCAGAAGGAGGCTCAGGGGTTGTGGTTTTGCCGTGTGGTGCGGGTAAGACCTTGGTCGGGGCCGCCGCGATGGCTCACTTTGATACCAACACTCTGATCTTGGTCACTAACACAGTTGCCGCTAGGCAGTGGCGGGATGAGCTACTAAAGCGAACAGATTTGAAGCAGGAAGATGTTGCTGAGTATTCGGGTGCTTCGAAGGAACTGGCGCCGGTGACCATCGCCACCTATCAAATTCTCACCACTAAGAAGCAAGGTGAGTTTGCCCACCTAGCGCTGCTGAATGCGCGCGACTGGGGTCTCATCATCTATGACGAGGTTCACCTCTTACCTGCTCCAATCTTTAAGATGACCGCTGATCTGCAAGCAAGAAGAAGACTTGGTCTCACTGCAACTCTGGTGAGAGAGGATGGCCGAGAGTCAGATGTCTTTTCGCTGATTGGGCCGAAGCGCTTTGATGCCCCCTGGAAAGACATTGAAGCTCAAGGATATATTGCGCCTGCAAAGTGTTTTGAAATTCGCATCAGCCTGCCCGACGAAGATCGAATGAAGTATGCCATTAGTGATGCTGATGCCAGATTCCGAATTGCTGCAACCGCCAACGCCAAGCTTCCTCTACTGCGCAAACTGCTAGATAAAAATCCGGAAGAGCCGACGCTGATAATTGGGCAGTACCTGGATCAAATTGACGAAGTTTCTAGCGCACTGAATCTTCCTAAGCTCACCGGCCAAACTCCAGTGGTTGAGCGTGAGCAGCTTTTTGCTGATTTTCGATCTGGAAAAATCAAGGCACTGGTTGTTTCTAAAGTTGCCAACTTCTCGGTAGATCTGCCGGAGGCATCCCTAGCAATTCAGATTTCCGGCTCCTTTGGTTCTAGGCAGGAGGAGGCCCAGCGCCTGGGAAGATTGCTGAGACCTAAGCAAGACGGACGAACTGCCCTGTTTTACACGTTGATTGCTCGCGACACCGTCGAGCAGGACTTTGCACAAAACCGCCAACGTTTCCTGGCGGAACAGGGCTACTCCTATGAAATAGTGAACGCTGAAGACATCTAGTCCAGACAATTCCCAGAAATCTTCCAGAAATCTGGGGCAAACTGACTTCATGGAAAATCTCAAGGTGCTCGTAGTTGATGATGAACCCAACATTCGCGATCTACTCTCTGCCAGCCTGCGCTTTCAAGGGCACAGAGTCCTAACCGCCGCCAATGGCAATGAAGCAATCAATCAGATTGTTGATAACCAACCAGATGTGGTTTTACTGGATGTGATGCTGCCTGATATCTCAGGTTTTGGTGTTACTAAGAAGATCCGCAGCCTCGGGATCGAAGTTCCAATTCTTTTTCTCACCGCGCGTGATGACACAGAAGATAAAGTCACTGGCTTGACAGTTGGTGGCGATGACTATGTAACCAAGCCATTTAGTTTGGATGAAATTTTGGCCAGAATCAGTGCCATCATGCGCAGAACTGGCAAGGACCAAACAAAGTCAGTCATTGTGGTTGGAGAGCTAACCATAAACGAAGATGCTCATGAAGTAACTGTCAATGGAAATCTGGTAGACCTCTCCCCGACCGAATATCAGCTTCTGCGCTACCTCGCCACAAATCCAAACAGGGTTCTAACCAAAGCTCAAATCCTTGACCATGTTTGGGAATACGACTTCAATGGGGAAATGGGAATTGTCGAGTCTTATGTTTCTTACCTAAGGAAGAAACTAGATCCAATCTCCACCGAGCCACTAATTGTCACTAAGCGTGGAGTTGGCTACATGCTCAAGGGCCCCAAGGCTTAGTCCAATTGAAGAATCGTTTTTTAGCCGCCTGGGAGAGAGTATCTCTTCGGGCGAAGCTAACTACGATGTCTGTTTTTCTGATTGGCCTTCTTCTCACAATCTCTAGCGCCGGAACTGTTGCGCTGCTATCGACTTACCTGCAGCAGAACACCGACAACCTTCTGATTGCCACCGCAAACCAGCTAAGAGCAGAGAATCCACTTCGGTTGCAGATCCGCGTTACTACCGGCGATCTGACACTGCCTGCTCTCCCAAGCGACTACTACATTGCAATCCTTGATTCGGATGGAAATCAGTTTCTTGGTTTAGTTTCAGCAACCGGTGGAGGGCGGCAAGTACCAAACTTTTCTACCTTGACCTCTGAGAAAGTAATTGAGTTTGGCGGTGTGCCATTTGATGCTGAAGTTGATGTGGCGGGCCCAGATCAAGCCTGGCGGGTAGTGGCATTGCCACTGCAGAACGCCAACGGCTCAGTGGTTGTTGGTTTGCCTACCAACACCAATCGACAAATTATTAATGAGTACGGAGTGATTGGTGGCAGGTTCGGAATCCTGCTGCTCTTTCTTTCAGGTCTGAGTATTTGGCTGACTATCACCTCTGCCCTTAGGCCGCTGCGAGAGGTAGAGAGAACGGCAGAAGCCGTGAAGAGTGGAAAGTTCTCCTCCCGTTTGGTTCAGCGTCATGGCAAAACCGAGATTGGAAGAATCAACCGTGCTCTAAACAGCATGCTTGATTCCATTGAGTCTGCCGTTAGAGGAAAAGATAAGACTCTTGACCAAATGCGCCGCTTCGTCTCTGATGCCAGCCATGAACTCAGGACCCCGCTGGTAACCGTTCGAGGTTATGCGGAGCTCTATCGCATGGGAGCAATCAAGAGCAAACATGACCTCACCGAGGCAATGGGAAGAATTGAAAGCGAAGCAATTCGCATGAGCGGTCTGGTGGAAAGCCTTCTGACACTGACTCGCATGGATGAGCTCGGAAATCTAAAGAAACAACCGACTGACATAGTGGCACTGGCGCAAGCCAGCGTTAAGGATGCCTCGGTCGCTCACCAAGCCATCAGCTTTAGGGTGTCTACTCCGTTCGATAAATGCAGCTTAGAAATTGATGGCGATCGCATAAAGCAGGTCTTCACTAACCTTCTTGCCAACGCCGCCCGCTTTGCTCCCAACTCCTCAGAGGTGACAGTTGAAATCGAGGACGCAGGTTCTCGAATTAGAGCAAAGGTGATTGATCGTGGAGAAGGTGTCCCACAGGACCTTCGTGAAAAAATCTTTGAACGTTTCTACAGAATCGATAATTCCAGAAACCGCGAAACAGGGGGCTCAGGATTAGGTCTTGCTATTGCCAAATCAATCATTGATGCACACGGTGGCAAGATCTGGCTCGAGGAAACTCCTGGTGGCGGCGCAACTTTCATATTTGAGCTGAACAAATAAAAAAACAGGGCGGCCGGAGCCACCCTGTTTTTCTAGTTGACCTTCTTAGAAGTCCATTCCTCCAGCGCCTTCACCGGCAGCAGGAGCTGCTGGTTCTGGTCTCTCCGCAACAACCGCTTCGGTTGTTAGGAATAGACCTGCGATGGATGCAGCGTTCTGCAGCGCTGATCGAGTTACCTTAACTGGGTCGTTGATTCCAGCTTTCAGCATGTCGACATACTCACCAGTGGCGGCGTTGAGTCCGTGACCATCTGGCAGGTTGGCAACCTTCTCAGCAACGACGCCTGGCTCGAGGCCTGCGTTGATTGCGATCTGCTTTAGCGGAGCAGAGATTGCAACGCGAACGATGTTGGCACCGGTTGCCTCGTCGCCCTCCAGCTTGAGGTTTGCGAAGGTGGTCTTGCCAGCCTGAAGCAGTGCTACTCCACCACCGGCAACAATGCCTTCCTCGACAGCTGCTTTAGCGTTACGCACTGCATCTTCGATGCGGTGCTTGCGCTCTTTGAGTTCTACCTCGGTAGCTGCACCGGCCTTGATAACTGCAACACCACCAGCCAGCTTGGCTAGTCGCTCCTGCAGCTTCTCACGGTCATAGTCGCTGTCGGTATTTTCGATCTCACGACGGATCTGCTCCACGCGACCCGCAATCTGACCTGCGTCACCGGCACCCTCCACGATGGTGGTTTCGTCCTTGGTGATTACAACTTTGCGAGCACGGCCCAGCATTGCTAGGTCAGTGTTCTCGAGCTTCAGACCAACCTCTTCGGCGATAACCTGACCACCGGTAAGGATTGCGATGTCCTGGAGCATTGCCTTGCGGCGATCTCCAAAGCCTGGTGCCTTGACAGCAACTGACTTGAAGATTCCACGAATCTTGTTGACAACCAAAGTTGCAAGAGCTTCGCCCTCGATGTCTTCAGCGATGATTAGAAGGGGCTTGCCTGCCTGCATGACCTTGTCAACTACTGGCAGTAGTTCCTTCATGTTAGAGATCTTGCTGTTTGCAATCAGGATGTAGACATCCTCCAGCACAGCTTCCTGACGCTCTGGGTCTGTGACCATGTAAGCAGAAACGTAACCCTTGTCGAATCTCATACCTTCAGTCAGCTCTAGCTGAATACCAAAAGTGTTTGACTCTTCAACAGTTACAACACCTTCCTTGCCAACCTTGTCGATTGCTTCAGCGATGATTTCACCAATTGTTGAATCACCTGCAGAAATGGAAGCGGTAGCAGCAATCTGCTCTTTGGTCTCTACCGGCACTGCCATCTTCAGAAGAGTCTGAGTGACAGCCTCGGTTGCCTTGTCGATTCCGCGCTTCAGAGTGATTGGGTCAGCTCCGGCTGCGACGTTACGCAGACCTTCTTTGACTAGAGCTTGTGCCAAAACAGTTGCAGTGGTGGTTCCATCACCCGCTACATCGTCGGTCTTCTTCGCTACTTCCTTAACGAGCTCAGCACCGATCTTCTCGAATGGATCGGATAGCTCGATTTCCTTGGCGATTGAAACACCGTCGTTAGTGATGGTGGGGGCGCCCCACTTCTTCTCGAGCACTACATTTCGACCGCGCGGACCTAAGGTCACTTTCACGGTGTCGGCCAGGATGTTCAGGCCGCGCTCAAGGCCACGACGAGCCTCTTCATTAAAGGTAATAATTTTTGCCATTTGGGTTTCTCCCGTTTGCACTAAGACTTGGATTAGCACTCAACGTTTGCGAGTGCTAACTCAGTTTTAGCACTCTTGGGCCCAGAGTGCAAGCGGAAATACCCCACCCTAGGGCGGGGTCCCGGTTTTAGCCTTATTTAGAGGACTGTGATGTTCTCAGCTTGCAGGCCTTTGTCGCCCTGCTTGACGTCGAACTGAACTCGCTGGTTTTCCTTGAGTTCACGGTATCCGTCAGTCTGAATTGCTGAGAAGTGTGCAAATACGTCTGGTCCGTCGTCCTGAGTGATGAACCCAAAACCCTTCTCAGAGTTGAACCACTTTACGGTTCCTTGTGCCATTGTTGCTCCTGATGCCTAAAGCCACGTGCGTAATTCACACGTGCATCGGGCTCAACCTAGGTCCTGCTCGACAAGACCCACTCTATTCTGGATACGGCCAGGAGCAAAATTAGTTACAGAACGGTTATAAATGCCCAGGAGGCTAAAACCATGAAATATGAGGTCTATAAGACAGATGATCAGTGGAAACAGGAGCTTTCCGAGTTCGAATACCAGGTTCTGAGGCTTGCTGGCACGGAAAGACCCTGGACCGGCGAGCTGCTGGAAGAAAAGCGCTCCGGTAGTTATCACTGCCGAGGTTGCGATGCTTTGCTCTTTGAATCCGACACCAAGTTTGACTCTCACTGCGGCTGGCCAAGCTTTTATAAACCCCAGGGCAACGAAGCAATTGAATACATTGAAGATCGTTCACACGGCATGCTTCGAACCGAAGTTAGATGCGCAAAGTGTGGATCGCACTTGGGTCACGTCTTTGAAGATGCTCCACAAACCCCGACTGGCGATCGCTACTGCATCAACTCTGTCAGCATCACCTTTAAAGCAAAGTTAAGCTAAAGTCTTCTCATGGCAAAAACATCGGCGGAGGGTGGAGCGCTGTATGGCGTGGGATTCATTGGGGCCGTTATTTACTTCATCTCAACAGCTGAAGGTTTCTGGGACGGCGTTCTCGGTTTCCTGAAGGCACTGGTCTGGCCGGGTTTCTTGGTTTACGAACTCTTGCTTCTAGTGAGTGCCTAATACAACAAACGTTGTCAAAGTCAGTTCTTAATAAAGAGCCGACCACGGGACTCGAACCCGTAACCCCCGCATTACAAGTGCGGTGCGCTACCAATTGCGCCAGGTCGGCTTACTGCCCAGAAAGTTTAGCGTTACTGCGCCATCATTGACTGGACAAATGCGGCAAAGTTAGCCGCGGATACAAGCTCTTCTCCGGTTGCCCAGACATACTGCTGTCCGTTCACCAAGATGGTTGGAGTTCCCGTAACCGAGATTCCTTGCTGGGGTTCTCCAAGAACAGTTTGAGTGTGGGCGAGGATGTAGTCCTCGAAGCTCTTGGCTTGGATGCAGCCCCTGATCTCTTCACTTCCGGCACCCGCAGCGGTTGCGAATTCAAAAATTGCATCGTCGCTGTGACCCTCAGTGCCTTCTTCTGATTGGTTGAGCATCATGGTCTCGTGGAAATCAAAGAATGCATCTGGCTCAAAGTTCGCAACACAGAAAGCTGCGTTAGCAACGCGTGATGAGTATTCGTTTAAAGATGCTCGGTCTAAGAAAGATATCGGTCGAATTTCTAGTGTTGCAGCGCCGGTATCAACCCAGGAACGAATCTGAGCGGAGTTTGGAACATCGAACGCTTGACAGACCGGGCACTGGTAGTCGACATAAACCACAATCTCCGGAATCGCTCCTTCGGCATCTGGGGTTGGGGTCTTGGTGTCGGTGAAAGCCTGCAGACCAACACCCATCTTCAATCCACCCCACTCAGTCAGATTGTTTGGAACTTCAGAGACAACTGGAGCTTCGGCACGATTTGCCTGCTCAACCACGATCACCGCTGCCACTCCACCGATGATGCCCAGAGCGACCAGCACAACTGAAACCTGGATGAGCAGCTTGCTGCGCTTTTCCTTTTTGGCATTCTGAGCTCTTAGCTCTTTGGCCTTGGCTCTAGCGGCCTCGCGCTGCTCGGATCTAGTTGGCTTCTGGTTCAATTTGGCTCCCTGTTTGAAGGTCGTTTACAACCCCACCATTCTAAGTAGTTGGTGGCATACTTATCCCACCTGCCTCGGCAGGAGCTCATCACTACGGATCGTCCGGCACGTACCTGCCGGTGAAGGGGTAATCATGGCATCAGTGTCATTTAAAAGCGCTACTCGCCTGTATCCAGGCGGAACCAAGGCAGCAGTCGACAAGCTAGATCTGGAAATCAGAGACGGTGAATTCCTAGTTTTGGTAGGCCCATCGGGATGTGGTAAATCCACCTCTCTGAGAATGTTGGCCGGACTAGAAGAAGTCAACGAAGGTGCAATTTACATCGGAGACCGTGATGTCACCGATGTTCCGCCAAAAGACCGTGACATCGCCATGGTCTTCCAGAACTACGCTCTCTACCCACACATGACAGTGGCCGAGAATATGGGATTTGCTCTAAAGATTGCTGGAGTCAGCAAAGAAGAGCGTGCGGAGCGCGTGTTGGAGGCTGCGAAGCTGCTAGACCTCGAACCGTATCTAAACCGCAAGCCAAAGGCACTGTCCGGTGGACAGCGTCAGAGAGTTGCGATGGGACGAGCAATTGTTCGTAAGCCTCAAGTCTTCTTGATGGACGAGCCACTTTCAAACCTCGACGCTAAGTTGCGCGTTCAGACTAGAACTCAGATTGCATCACTACAAAAGAGACTTGGAGTCACAACGGTTTATGTGACACACGACCAGGTTGAAGCTATGACCATGGGCGACCGGGTTGCTGTGTTGAAAGACGGAATCCTGCAGCAGGTTGACGCACCACGTGCTCTATATGACAAGCCACAGAATGTTTTCGTTGCAGGCTTCATCGGCTCACCGGCTATGAACCTAGTTCAGCTAGCAATAGTTGAAGGTGGTGTGCAGTTTGGTGACGAAGTTTTACCAGTTGACCGCAGTGTTCTTGCTAAGACCAGCGCCAAGAAGGTTACGGTTGGAATTCGTCCCGAGAAGCTAACTCCTGCCGCTCACGGTCTGGTTGTTGATGTCGATGTTGTGGAAGAGCTTGGTAGCGATGGTTACCTATACGGCCGCGCACAACTAGACGGAACCGAGCAGGCCATCGTTGTTCGAGTTGATGCACTAAACCACCCTCGTGCAGGAGAGAAAATCCACCTACACGCTGACAAGGACGCACTCCACCTCTTTGATGTGGAAAGTGGCGAGCGCCTGAACTAATTGATGGCTCCTAGCCTCTCTATTACGGCTGCCACGGCAGAACCAGCACTACTGGATCTGCCGTGGCATTTGCCGTTGGAAGATTGGCCCAAGGAAACGATTGCTGCGCTGCCCAAGGGTCTTTCCCGCCACACCGTTCGCTTTGCTCACCTTGGCGAGCATGTGATTGCAATCAAGGAAACTCTGCTGGATCTAGCCAAGCGCGAATACGAAATGCTGCGCAAGCTAGAGAAGCTAGATGTCCCCTGCGTTGAGCCGTTTGCAATAATTTCGAATCGCAAAGATGCGAACGGAAACGATTTGCCGGCGGTTCTGATCACCCGTCACCTAAAGTTTTCACTGCCCTATCGCGCGATGTGGTCGCAAGGTCTCAGAGAGCAAACTGCTAAACGATTAGTTGATGCTCTTTCCCTGCTACTGGTGCGACTTCACCTGGCTGGATTTTTCTGGGGCGATGTTTCACTATCAAACACACTATTTAGAAGAGATGCTGGAAGATTCGCTGCCTACCTCGTTGATGCGGAAACTGGGCAGCTTTATGAGGGCAGGCTCTCCAATGGTCAACGCGAGAATGATCTGGAGATTGCCCGAGTCAACATAGCCGGCGAGCTAATGGATCTGATTGCCTCTGGCAAAGGAATTGACATTGATCCAGCGCTCGTTAGCCAGCGAATTGTTGATAAGTATCGCGAGCTTTGGAAAGAGTTGACCGCTGCTGAGGTTATTGATGCTTCCGAGCGCTGGCGCATCGCCAAGAGAGTTCAGCGCCTGAACGAGCTTGGTTTTGATATTGAAGAGCTTTCGATGACCCAGGATCAAGACGGCCAAACCGTGAAGATTCAGCCAAAGGTGGTGGATGCCGGTCACCATGCTAGAAGACTGCTACTCCTCACTGGTTTGGATGTGGAAGAAAATCAGGCTCGCAAACTCCTGAATGACATTGACCAATACCGCTTGAATAACGCCCGTCCCGGTGCTGATGAGGAAGTGATGGCACATGAGTGGCAGTCCAATATCTATGAGCCAGTTATAAATGCCATTCCTCAAGAGATGACTGGCAAGTTGGAGCCCGCCGAGATCTTCCATGAAGTGCTCGAACACAGACTCAAGAAGTCAGAGCAAGCAGGACAAGACATTCCACTCGAGGACACAGTTCGCTCTTATGTGGCAGAAGTTCTTGCCAATCGCCGCGATGAAGCCTCTTATCTGGCAACTGGCTCCAACACGGCAGCCATCTCGCTGCCCGAACCTATTCCCACCGGTCTGATAGTTGCCGACGATGAGGAAGAAGGCGACTGGCGCGACAAGGTCTAGCGAGAGCTAGCGATTTTGTAGAGCGCTACCGAAACTGCGATTCCCGCGTTGAGAGACTCAGTCTTGGCACTAATTGGAATGCTGACGATCTGGTCGCAGTTTTCACTAACCAACCTGGACAAACCTTTTCCTTCAGACCCAACTATTAGCAGCAGGGGCGAATCAGAGAGTTTGAATTCAGGCAGGCTGACGTCACCGTCGCCATCTAATCCAACTACGAACATTCCACGCTTTTTGTAATCAGCAATTACTTGATTTAGGTTTGCGACCATCGCAATTGGCATTCTTGCTGCGGCGCCGGCTGAAGTTTTCCAAGCGCTAGCTGTCACACCAACACTCCTGCGCTGAGGCAGCACAATCCCATTGGCACCAAACGCTGCTGCAGATCTAATGATTGCTCCAAAATTTCTTGGATCAGTGATGCCATCCAAAGCGATCACCAGTGGCGAGGTGGATTGAGAAAGAGCCCGATCGAGCAGTTCTCCACTGGAAATGTATTGGTATTCAGGAACCTGTAAAGCGATGCCCTGGTGAACCACGTCCCCGCCGCACATGCGATCAACTTCGGCTCTGGTTACCTCAGCCACCGGAATCCCACGATTGTTAGCTAGAGCGATTGCTTCACGGACTCTGTCATCGAGATCTACTTTTTGAGAAATGTAGAGAGCAGTGGCTGGAATCTTTGCACGTAGAGCCTCAACAACAGAGTTCCTCCCCCACACAACTTCGTGAGCGGAGGATTTCTTTGCACGCGGACTCGTTTGTCTTCTTGGCTTAGTGGTCTGTGCTTGCTTAGCTTTTTTAGCCTTGTATGCCTTGTGATAGGGACGATCTTCGGCTTTCGGGGTTGGTCCTTTACCGCGCAAAGCTTTGCGGCCGTGACCACCGGTTCCCTTGGTTGGTTTTTTGCTTTTTGCAGCCATTAGCTAACACTCCAATGAGTTCCAGTAGGTCCATCTGACAATTCGATACCGCTATCTTCGAGTTGTCGGCGGATGGAATCTGCCAACTCAAAGTTCTTTTCCTGTCTTGCTGTTTCGCGCTGTTCAATCAGTCTTCTGACCAGTTGATCAAGGGCTACGTGTTCTTCGCTCACAGCGCTTGGCCATTGCGAGGGAGCAAGGCCAAGAACGCTCAGCATTCGATTCACCTGAGCCCGCTTCTGGGCCGCTTCCCGCCATTGCTGCTCGTCGAGATCTTTGTTGGCGGCGGTGACCGTGTCATGAATGACGGCGAGCGCCGCTGGGATATTGAGATCGTTGTTCATCTCTTGAGTGAATTCATCTGGAAGCGCCACTGAATCATCAATCGCCGCAAACTGAGTCTGCTTCAGCTCTCTTTCGGCACGCTTCAGAAATGTGTGCAATCTTTCAAGGGCAGTCTCCGCCTCGGTCAAGACCGACGGCTGGTAATCCAGGACAGATCGGTAATGGGCGCTAGATAGGTAGTAGCGAACTGCCGGCGGAGAGGCCAGTGCAAATAAGTCTTTACTGGAAACAGTATTTCCGATTGATTTAGACATTTTTTGACCGCCAACATTGACTAGTCCGTTGTGAATCCAGTAATTGGCAAACTTATCGCCAGCGGCTTTTGACTGAGCAAGTTCATTTTCATGATGCGGAAAGCGCAGGTCTAATCCACCGCCGTGGATATCGAAGTTCGCGCCTAGGTAGTGGGTGGACATTGCGGAGCATTCGATGTGCCAACCCGGTCTACCTTTGCCAAATGGTGATTGCCAACTAGCGCTCTCGGGTTCGCCCGGCTTAGATGCTTTCCAAAGTGCAAAATCTGTTTGTGCTCGTTTACCAGGGTGGAGTTCTTCTGACTCAACATCCGAAAGATCTTGATTGGTCAGCTCGCCGTAACTTGGCCAACTGTTGGTGTCAAAATACACATCCGCGCTACCCTCAGCCTGATAAGCGTGACTTTTTTGGATTAGCTGCTGGATAAGTTCGATCATCTGCGGGATGTGTCCAGTAGCTCTTGGTTCTAGCTTTGGAAGAGCCAATCCAAGTCGCTCGTAATCTTTGGCGAAAAGTTGCTCGTTCTGATACGCAACCTCCCACCAAGGTCGTTTTTGCTCTTTTGCTTTTTCTAAAACCTTGTCGTCAATGTCAGTGACATTTCTTACCAATGTCACCGCCATGCCCTGTTCGGTCAACCAGCGCACGAGTAGGTCATAAACCAATGCAGAGCGAAGGTGTCCAATGTGGGGTTCAGATTGAACTGTTGGACCGCAAACGTAGATGCCTACCTCGCCTGAGGTGATTGGCTTAAACTCGCGTAATTCACCCGCCTGGGTGTCGAACAGCTTCATATCAAAAAGCCTAGCTTTGGGTTCTAACCAAGGCGGTTGCCACCGCGGCAATACCGCGTGAATCAGCTAGGAAGCCAAGTCCATCGGTGGTGGTAGCGAGAACCGAGACAGGGGCCCCGACCACTTCAGTCAGGTGATGTTCAAGCTCAATACGTCTAGGCGCAATCTTCGGCTTTTCAGCAATGATCTGAACCGCCACGTTCACCGGGGTGAATCCGCTATCCGTCAGGAGCTTGAGAGTCTCCTTGATGAATCGCTCGCCGGATGCTCCTGCGTATTCATTGCGATCGGTTCCAAAGTTAGAACCAATGTCACCAAGGTTGGCGGCGGATAGCAGCGCGTCGACGATTGCGTGAGCCACAGAATCACCATCTGAGTGACCAATCAATCTTGGGAGCTCTGGCCACTCAACGCAGCCGAGCATTAGGGAACCTGAGTCGCCAAAGTGGTGAGCATCCGCACCAATACCACTGCGGACATCGGCAAAGATTGCCCTGGCTCTTTCAAGATCGGTTGGATACGTGATCTTGAAAGCATGTTCGTGCCCATCGACGATAGCTGTCTTGATCCCCATAGATTCCAAGAGACCAGCTTCATCTGTGAAGTTTCCTTGAGCCTTAGCAAGGCTTTCACGAAGGGTTTTGACTCGAAAGCCCTGCGGAGTTTGAACCATTCTTAGTTTTGATCTATCAAGCGTGTGGTGAACCCAGTTTTCTGCAACCTCTTTAACGGTGTCTGCTGGATTGATTGCTGGCACCACGCTCTCGGCGGACTGCAACCCCGCCAGTACTCTTTCAAAAACTTCCTTTGGAGTGAAGGCTCTAGCAGCATCGTGCACCAAGACATAATCCGTGGTGACTTCCGCCATTCCACTGGCAACAGAGTCTTGTCTCGTGTCTCCGCCAACCACAACTTTGAAATCGTCAAAAAACTTGGCTGTGAGACGAGTGAACTCTGATAGGAGCTCACTAGGAGCAACAACCACTAGTTGATCTGGTTTAAATTCTGAAATGTGTAGAAGAGAGAGCTCGAGTAGAGATTTACCAGCAACCGTAGTTGCCGCTTTAGGTTGTCCGGCACCGAGTCTTGTCCCTTTACCGGCGGCAACTAATACCACCGCAACTGACATGAGCTAGCTGGCCAATACCTTGTCGAGTTCGGCTGATGCTTTTTCCTCATCAACCTTGCGGGCAAGCGCAAGCTCTGAAATCAGAATCTGTCGCGCCTTCGCAAGCATTCTTTTCTCACCGGCGGACAGTCCGCGATCTTGATCTCTTCTCCAGAGGTCACGAACCACTTCCGAAACCTTTACAACATCACCGCTGGCTAGCTTCTCTAGATTTGCCTTGTAACGACGTGACCAGTTAGTTGGTTCCTCAACAAACTCAGCGCGCAGAACATCGAAGACCTGCTTTACGCCCTTCTTATCGATGACATCTCTAACGCCGACCATTTCAACGTTGGCGGCAGGTACCTGAATGATTAGGTCACCTTGGGCAACCCTTAGCTTGAGGTACTTCTGCTTTACCCCGCGGATTTTCTTGTCAGAAACCTCAATGATTTCTGCTGCTCCGTGGTGGGGGTATACGACAGTTTCGCCAACTTCAAATTTCATAGAATTCTTTCGGCTCCAAATCCCCTATTTTACCACAGTGTGGGGCTTACTCCTAGGGTAAACTGAGCATGTTAGGCCCCCGGAGGACCGTTGAAAACCAAGAAGCTCATAGCAGCACTTGCTGCCCTGGTGACTGTATTTGCCCTAGCCGGCTGCTCGCTCTCTCGAGAGGTGGCATCGCTAGACCCTTACTCGCCAAGCGATGGAGTGCAGGTTGATCTTCCAGAGCTAAAGGCCAGAAACGTTTTGTTCGTCTCTGATGCTGAGGGCAACTCCGTTCTTATCGGTTCATTTTTGAACACAACGGATGCGACGTTAGTTGCACAACTGGAAACTATGGATTCCAATGGAGAAGTTGTGTTTACTGACATCACAATTCCTGCCGAAGGAAAGTTTGATCTTGGATATAACGGAACCGAGGGTAAGCGTCTGTTTCTAACTGAGCTACCAGGCTCAATGCACCCTGTTTACATCCGAGCTGGTGGAGACCCAACAGAGATGTTGGTTCCAATTTTGGACGGAACCCTTGAGGAATACCGTCCCTTTATTGACTAAGCCTCGAACTTGTAGCCAAGGCCTCGCACGGTAATTAGGTGTCTTGGCCTAGATGGATCCTCTTCAATCTTTGAACGAACGCGCTTGACGTGAACGTCCAAGGTTTTTGTGTCTCCGAAGTAATTACTTCCCCAGACTCGATCAATGATCTGACCTCGCGTTAGAACCCGGTTCACATTCTCCATTAGCAGCTCAAGCAATTCGAACTCTTTAAGTGGCATTTGAATCGACTCTCCATTGACAGAAACAGTGTGGCGATCAAGATCCATAACAACAGGCCCTGCCTTCAGCAGTCCTGTTTCAGATATTGCAGGTTCATTCCCTCTTCTAAGTACGGCCTTCATGCGCGCCAAAAGCTCACGGGTTGAATAAGGCTTGGTGACATAATCATCGGCACCTATTTCTAGACCCACCACTTTGTCTATTTCTGTGTCTTTTGCCGTGATCATGATGATTGGTACTTGACTCTCTTGCCTGATTATTCGACAGACTTCGTTTCCAGACATGCCAGGAAGCATCAGGTCGAGCAAGATTAAGTCTGGCCCTTGCTTTTTGAAAACTTCAACAGCCGCATTGCCGTCCTCAGCTTCCAGTACTTGGTAGCCTTCTTTCTCAAGGAGATAGACAAGCGGTTCTCTAAGGTTAGGTTCATCCTCAACCACTAATACACGGATCATTCTTCCTCACTTGCGTTTACTGGTAGGCGGAGAGTGAATGTTGAGCCAACGCCAACTTTCGAAAAAATTCTTATCTCTCCCTTATGGTGAGATGCTGCGTGCTTGACAATTGAAAGTCCAAGTCCTGTGCCGCCAGTCTGACGAGATCGGGAAGGATCAACTCGGTAGAAACGCTCAAAGATACGCTCTTGCTCGCTTTCTGGGATTCCAATTCCTGAGTCAGTGACCGTTACCTCAGCAACGTCATGAACTACTTTTACTCTGACGCCTACCTGCCCGCCAGGCTCTGAGTAAAGGATTGCATTCTCAATGAGATTTCGAACTGCAGTCACCAACATTTCATAGTCTCCCTGCAGGGTGATTGAATTCTCAATCTCGCTCACTAGGCGAATGTTGTTTTGATTAGCCAAAAGTTGATTTCTGTCGATAGCGTCGGCAATAACTGTGCCTAAATCCACAACGTCGATTGTGTCGGCAAGATTTGCACCTTGCACTCTCGAGAGCTGAATCAATTCTTGAACAATGTTGGCAAGGCGTTGTGATTCCTTTTGGAGACTTTGTGCAAATCTAGTGACTGCGACCGGATCCTCGGTTGCACCTGTAATCGCCTCAGCTAGGAGGCTAATGGCACCAATTGGTGTCTTTAGTTCATGGGATACATTGGCGACAAAATCTCTTCTAGTGTCTTCTAATTTTTTTGACTCAGTTAGGTCATCAACTAAAAGCATCACGTAGCGATCACCAAATTGAACAGCTTTTGCATGTATCCATGTTTGATCTTTGTTGAGCCCCGTCTCAATCTCAGTCTCGATTTCAACGGCAACCGCTTTAGCTCTTGCCTGCTCAACCAAGTCCTTAAGAGCTAAATGAACCAATTTGCCGTTCGCAATTAACCCAAGCTGAGCTGCACCTGGAGATGACTTGAAAACTAGATCAGATTGGTCAAGCACTACCCCGGCGCTTGCGACGACGTCGATTAGCTGAGAAGCCACCAGTTCTAGTCCATCGACCTGCGGCAGCTCGGAGCGAGCGCGCTTTACAGAAAAAAGCCTCACTTCTACCCCGTTCACTAGGTTAACGACCAACATGGATAAGGTTAGGAGTAAATTTGGGTGAACATGGGCCAGTTTTCCGCTGGTTTGGCTGAAATTAAGCCATTGTTTCACTGAGCTTGGTTTGCTGAGGCTGCCTAGAAACGAGGAATTATGCGCAAGATTTTCGAGCAGGAGCTCCAAGAAGTTCAGTCCCGATTGGTCGAATTGGCCGAAGGGGCAAGGGTCATCATGAAAAAGGGCACTGGAGCTTTCCTGAACTCTGATGTTGCTATGGCAGATGAGGCACTAGCCCTGGCCGATAGCAACGAGCGAAAAGCACTTGATCTGGATGAGCTGGTCATCAAGATTCTTGCCACTCAGTCACCGGTGGCCAGAGATCTTCGAATTTTAGTTTCAGCATTACGAATGAGTGCATCCCTAGAGCGCATGGGTTCGCTTGCATCGCACATCGCTGCCATAGCGAGATACCGCTTTCCCGGCAGCGCAATTCCTGAGTCTCTTCGCGGAACTTTTTCCGAAATGGCAAAAATTGATTTGGAGTTGGCGGATAAGGCAGTCGCTCTTTTGCAGAATCCGGACGTTGATTTAGCTCGGGAAATTCAAGCCCGTGACGAGGCGGTCGATCTGCTTCACCGCAAAGTTTTTGATGTCGTCCTGGCCCCTACTTGGTCAGAAAATGCAATGTACACAGTGGATGTGACACTGGCATCGAGATATTTCGAACGCTTCGCAGACCACGTAGTTGACATAAGTTCAAAGGTTAGCTTTTTGCAAACCGGAGAGTGGTAACTACTACTTCTTCCCTTGGTTCGCCACTGCCGCGGCACCAGCGGCGGCGGCTGCCGGATCTAGATATTCTCCACCTGGATTTTCTGGCTTTAGTTCCTCATTAAGTTTGTAGTGGAGAGGAATTCCGGTGGGGATATTCAGTTCTGCAATTTCTGAATCACTAACCCCATCTAGATGCTTTACAAGAGCTCGCAGGGAGTTTCCGTGTGCAGTTACAAGAACTGTCTTCGCTTGCTTGAGAGATTGAGAAATGTCTGACTGCCAATAAGGAAGCATCCTCTCAAGGACATCCTTTAGGCACTCTGTTTTTGGCAAATTGGGGCCTAAATCTAGATAGCGTTCATCCCCTGCTTGTGAATATTCCGCGTCATCTGCAATTGGTGGTGGTGGCGTGTCATAGCTGCGTCGCCAGAGTTGAAACTGCTCAGGTCCGTACTTTTCAAGAGTTTCTGCCTTATCGAGTCCTTGCAATGCGCCATAGTGTCGCTCATTCAGGCGCCATGATCGAAAGGTTGGTATCCAATTACGGTCTATCTGGTCGAGTGCAATATGGGCAGTGTTTATCGCTCTCTTAAGAACCGATGTGAAAAGCACATCCGGTTTCAACCCAGACTGACCCAAAAGTTCCCCAGCGCGCTTCGCTTCAGCACGACCTTGATCAGTTAGGTCAACGTCAACCCAACCTGTGAAGAGATTTTTTTGATTCCAGATTGAATTGCCGTGACGAAGAAGAATGAGGTGATAAGTCATAACAACATTTTAGTGACGAAATCAACCACGCTTGCCGGAGAGCTTGAAGGCACTCGGGCGAGGAAGATTGGCGGCTTTACCGGCGTCTGCAGGAACCAGAACCTGTTGGGAAGCAGTCACTCTTCTTCCGGAAGTCTCGACCTGTAAATCCAAGTAAGGGGTGTTGCGCGCTACAAGAGCCAAAGCTAGGGATCCTAATTCAAAATGCAAGGCAGCGGCCACTACCTTGCCAACTGGTTTATCGGTATACAAAACTTGATTGCCTCTGCTTGAAAGATCACCGCCATCTTCTAGGTTCAAAACTATGAGTCGACGGGGCGGATGTCCAAGATTATGTATTTTGGCAACACTTTCTTGCCCCCGATAGCAACCCTTGCTCAGATGCACTGCGGAAGATAGCCAGTCAAATTCGTGTGGCAAAGACTTATCATCGATATCTGTTACTTCAGGTCTTCCAGCTGCAATACGAAGTGCGTCGTAGGCCATGGTGCCCGCCGGAACAAGCTCCGGGCTCGAGTGGGCAATGATTTCCACATAATCGAACTTTGAGCGGTTGGAATTGTAGCTGATGGAAAAAGGATTTGCTTTTGAGAAAGGATCTTTCCAAACTTTCCCCAAGTAATCACCAAACACCCCAAATATTTTCAAGTCTGTTCGTTCAATAAGTACCTTGCTTCTAAAAATCATTTTTTGAAGCCAGTTGATCAGTTCTTCTGCCTTGGCTAACTGTGTTATGAGCAAGACATCGTTCTCATCCAAATAGATTTTCAGCTGGTGCTCTATGTGTCCTTGCGGGGTCAGAAGGAGAGCTTCTGTGGATTCTCCTGCCCCTAGATTCAAAATGTCTTGCGTAAGCAGCGAATGCAGCCAGGTTTTATTGTCTGGGCCACTAACTCGAATGACGACCTCATCAACTCTCTCAACAAATGCTTCTCCAGCCAAGAGTTTTCTCTGTTCCAGAAGCGGATTTCCAAAGTGATCAACCATCTTGGCGAACCAAACGTGCTGAAGCATGGGACTTAATTGGATTTCCTAAGGCAGCCATGTCCCAAGCCCACAACAAAGAGCCCTCAACCAATCCCCACATTCGCTTCCCAGACGAGTACTCCTTGGCATTTGGTGATCTGAGCACAGCGTCGGTAGCTAAGTCAATGCGTGCGCCATTTATGTGCCCAAAGTAAAGTTCAGCAACGCCTGTTGGTTGAATAATAAGGGCCTCGATATCGAAGCCACCTGATTCATTTCGCCACAGCTCCAAGTCCTCTCGAACGGTGATGCTACCTTCCCCTTTTCCAGGCAGTAGGCCAGGACCAGCATCAGATTGATTCTGCGGCCGCGATAACATCCAATATCCCTGCTCAGATGAAACTGCTTTCCCCGCCAGATCCGTCACAAAGGATTCATAGTGAAGTTTTCCATGTGCCACAGGAGAGAACTTAATGGATTGAAGAAATTCACTTTCTCCAGACTCACCGTAGGAGACGACTCCAGACCCTCTCCAATTGCCAATTACAAAAGCAAATGGGGTTAGTTCTATTGGAAGGTCATCCGGCAGGACGAACAACTTAGCGTTGCCCCTTGAAAAGTTTGTAAAGCACCAGAGCTGAAACACCTGCAATTGCCAGTGTTGCAAGGATCAGTAGTCCAGTGAAAACAAGTTCGATAGCTAAAAGCATGGGCTAAGTCTAACTAATCAACGTCAGCAGGGTGAACAGCGCCAACACCAAGATGGTTCCCGCTGATACATAAATCTGTTGGCGAACGGTGTCCTTTGACTTGGAGGAAACCAAGTGCTCCAGGCTAACAATGGCAATTGAGGCAGCTGCTATAGCTCCGAAAGCGGCAAATCTGGCTTCGCCAGTAAGGTTTAGAAAGGCGAGCAATCCGGCGACAAATACACCCGCCCAAATAACGCTGATTTGAAACCATTGATTGGTCATACCAAGACTCTATCCAACGACATTGTTGTAGCCAGTATCATTTTGCCAAGCGTTAGGTGGGCTATGACAACAATCCTTTGTATCTCCCCCCAACGCGAAAATCCGCTCCCACCACTTGAAGTCTTGGGTCACCAGCTCTTGCTAATCGACTTCGAACCCCAATCGCTGGCCTCCGCTCCGCGCCATGATTTAGTCGTGCTTGACTGTCGCAGACATCTTGTTGAAGCAAGAGCGGTGGCAAGAATTTTGCAAGCAGCCAGCTGGAATACTCCACTTTTATTGGTTGTATCCGAGAGTGTGCTGCCAGCAGTTAATGGTGATTGGGGTAGTCAAGACTTTATTCTGGACGGAGCATCCCTAGCAGAAGTTGACGCAAGGATCCGACTACTCGCTCGAACTGCCCCTAAAGCGTTGTCCAATTTCGTTTCTACTGGGCTCGCAATTGACGTTTCCACTTACACTGCCAAGATAAATGGAAAAACTTTAGATCTAACATTCAAGGAATTTGAGCTCTTAAGATACCTGGACGATCACCCCAATCAAGTCTTTACTAGAGAGCAGCTACTCAGTGAAGTATGGGGTTATGACTACTTCGGTGGAACAAGGACGGTGGACGTTCACATCAGAAGGCTGCGCGCGAAACTCGGAGAATTTGAAGGATTGATTGGAACCGTCAGAAACGTAGGGTATCGCCTTGATCCAACTGGCAGTTCAGAAAATTAACCTTTAACCACTTCCCAAGAAATAGTGGGAAGATATGGATATGGCTGATGAGACAACGACAATCTTCACGCCTGCTGTAAATCCAGAACTGCCGGAGAATCGATTTCTCGAAAGAGAGTTGAGCTGGCTTGATTTCAATCAGCGGGTACTAGAGCTGGCTGAAGACCAAGCTGCGCCATTACTCGAGAGAGTTAACTACGCCTCAATTTTTGCCTCAAATCTGGATGAGTTCTTCATGGTGAGGGTCGCCTCACTCAAGCGACGAATCGCGACAGGGATTGCTGTGCCGTCGCCTTCTGGGCTGAGTCCTCAAGAAGTACTTCAAGAAATCTCTGACCGAACTCGGATCTTGCAACTCCGTCATGCCAAATTGTTCATGGATGTTTTAGCTCCCTTGATGGCAAACGCCAAAATCAATCTTGTGCATTTCTCTTCGCTTAGCTCTGAAGAGCAAGAGAGTCTGCATGAATACTTCTCTTTACAGATATTTCCTGTTCTGACACCTTTAGCAGTTGACCCAGCACACCCTTTTCCGTACATCTCAGGTTTATCGCTAAATCTTGCAGTGGTGCTAAAAAATCCCAAGACAAAAGGGGAGCACTTTGCACGCGTCAAAGTTCCTCCTCTGCTCCCTCGTTTTGTGCATGTGCCTGGCTCTTCTTCTCGATACGTTCCACTTGAAGAGATTATGGGTGAATTTCTCGGTGAGCTTTTTCCCGGCATGGAAGTTATTGAACATCACACCTTTCGTGTGACGAGAAACGAAGACTTAGAAGTTGATGAGGACGAGGGGGAAAATCTGCTAATTCAGCTGGAGAAAGAATTGCTACGCAGAAGATTTGGCCCTCCAGTTCGACTCGAAGTTGCTGAAAACATTAATTCCAAGGTTCTCAGTTTGCTGCAACGAGAGTTAGACATTGAATCCAGCGACGTTTATCCGCTACCAGAGCCTTTGGATCTCAGAAGCCTGAGTGTTTTCTACAAGTTGCGACGCCCAGAGCTAAAGTTCGAGCCCCATCAGATCACAACTAATCCGTATCTAGAAGCAGATGAGGATGAGGCAGCAGACATCTTTGCCGCACTGCGCGAGCGTGAAGTTTTGGTTCACCACCCCTACGAATCTTTTGCCACTAGCGTGCAGGCATTCTTGGAGCAAGCTGCTCAAGATCCACAGGTCTTAGCCATAAAGCAAACGCTTTACCGGACTTCTGGTGATTCTCCAATCATGGACGCACTAATTGATGCTGCTGAAGCTGGCAAACAAGTTCTTGCGTTAGTCGAAATCAAGGCAAGATTTGATGAGCAAAACAATATTGGCTGGGCAAGGAAGCTCGAGAGTGCTGGCGTACACGTTGTTTATGGTTTAGTTGGACTAAAAACGCACTGCAAGCTATCCCTTGTGATCCGTCAGGAGGGCGATCAGCTTCGTCGCTATTGCCACGTTGGAACGGGCAACTACAACCCTAAGACTGCCCGCTATTACGAAGATTTAGGCCTTTTGACTGCCCGAGCAGAGGTAGGGGAAGATCTTGCGAAGCTGTTTAACCTGCTCTCCGGTTATGCATCGGAGCCTCAATACAAGGCAATGCTCACCTCTCCCGGCGGCGTGCGAGAGGGGCTGACAGAAAGAATTCATCGGGAGATTGCCAACCATAAGGAAGGTAGGCCAGCTCGCATAGCATTCAAACTCAACTCGTTGGTGGACGAGCGGATCATTGACCAACTTTACCTAGCCTCCCAGGCGGGTGTGCAGGTGGATGTCCTTGTCAGAGGTATGTGCTCTCTGAAGCCAGGGGTAAAGGGTCTCAGTGAAACAATTCGTGTTAGATCAGTGCTTGGAAGATACCTAGAGCACTCTCGTATTTTCTATTTTGAGAACAATGGGGTACCAGACGTTTTCATTGGTTCGGCAGATATGATGCACAGAAATCTAGACAGAAGAGTCGAAACCTTGGTCAAAATAGTGCAGCAAGACCAGATTGAGCAATTGCAGAACATTATTAATCTTGGCATTAGTGACGAAGTTTCCTCCTGGCATCTCGGCGAAGACGGAACTTGGGAGCGCAAGTATCTCTCAGCATCTGGAAGCAAACTGGCTGAGTTGCAAGATCAGTTGATGTTCCATGCTCTGTCCAAAAAGAAGCTTCGGTGATGACTATTTATGCAGCTGGCGTGGTTTGCTGGCGGGAGCAAAAGAGTAACTTAGAGGTTCTTCTAGTTAATAGAGAAAAATACAAGGACTGGTCGTTTCCTAAAGGCAAACAAGATCCGGGCGAGCTTCTTCCAGAAACAGCTGTCCGTGAGATGCTAGAGGAGACAGGAATAAGACTGAGGTTGGGAAGAAAACTCTCCAACGTAAACTACAAAGTTTCGACTCATGAGGAAAAAGAGGTTCACTACTGGGCATCCAAACTGAAGCCCAAAACATGGAAAAAATCTGAATTCCAAGCTAACGATGAAATTGCACAAATTTCTTGGCTAGGAGTTGCTGACGCTCTGCAGGTGCTGACTTATGACCATGACCGAAAACTGATCGAAGAGTTAGTAAGCCTCCACAAAAAGAAAGAACTTGAAACAAAAGCCCTAATTCTGCTGCGCCACGCTAAAGCGACGCCTCGTAGCGAGTGGAACGGTGCTGAAGCCAAACGCCCTCTCCTAGCGGAGGGTAAGCAGCAAGCCAAGCGACTTGTAGGTCTTCTTACTTGCTATGGTCCGAAGAGATTAATCACCAGTCCATGGACAAGATGCGAGCAGACCGTGGCTCCATATGCCAAGGCAACCAACAAAAAGGTAATTCAGCGCTCTCAGCTCACCGAGCTCTCCAGCACTCTTAGCCCCCGCAAGACAATCAATGCTGTCGAAGCAGTTTTTGAGTCCACAAAGTCCGCACTGATATGCTCTCATCGACCAGCCCTTCCAACCATTACAAAGACTCTTGCTACCCGAGCCACAGCTGAAATCAAGGACCAATTGCTGGGTGCAACCTCGCTCGAGCCAGGCGAATTAGTGGTTCTGAGACTAACAATTAGCCCCAAGCCAAAATTCGTTGCAATAGAGCGAGTTAACGCTGGTTTTCCAGCAAATTAACAGGTTTGTTTACCTTCCGTTAACTAGGTGTACAAGACCTCTTTTCATTTGCTGTTTACCTTGTCTTTACCTCCAAAAGAAAGGTACGAATGCAAATCTCTGCAAAAGCTGTTTCAATTGCTGCCATAAGCACAATTTTCTTGACTGGTTGCGCCGCCAATGAAGCGACGGAACCAACCGAATCATCATCGGCTTTGTCTGGAACATTGGATGGCTCCGGAGCTTCCTCGATGGCCGCTGGACAAGAAGCATGGATTGCTGCCTTCCAGACGGCGAACCCTGGTGTCACAATTAATTACAACCCAACCGGATCTGGCACAGGGCGAGACCAGTTTGAGCAGGGACTGACCTTTTTTACAGGCTCAGATTCTTCATTTAAGGATGAAGAGCTTGCAACGCCTCACCCAAACTGCTCGCCGGCAGATGGTGCTGTTTTTGAATTCCCAATTTGGATTTCACCCATCGCCGTTGTCTTTAATCTTGAAGGCATCACCTCACTAAACATGACTGCCGACACAATTGCTCAGATTTTTACCGGAAAGATAAAGAACTGGAACGATCCAGCGATTGCTGCTTCTAACCCAGGCGTAACACTTCCAAACTTGACAATTACTGCAGTGCACCGTTCAGATGAATCCGGCACAACGGGAAACTTTACTGACTGGTTGGCAAAAGCAGCGCCAAACAGTTGGGTTCTAAACGGTGAAAACGTTGGGTCAATTGAAGCTTGGCCATCAGAATTTGCTGGCGAGGGTGGCCAGGGAACTTCAGGTGTTATTTCTGCAGTTCAAGGTGGCCAGGGGACGATTGGTTACGCCGATGCCTCTCGAGCTGGAAGTCTTGGAACAGTAGCGGTGGGTGTCGGTGATGCCTTCGTTCCTTACAGCGCAGAAGCAGCGGCTGCCATTGTTGACGTTTCTCCACTAAAGACCGGGCGCCCTGACACCACACTCGCGTATGACCTCGCTAGAGACACAACAGAATCTGGCGTTTACCCGGTAGTTCTAATTTCTTACCTCCAGGGTTGCATGGACTATGCCGATGACTCTAAGGCTGCACTTGTGAAGGCTTATGCATCCTTCATGGTCTCCGCTGAGGGTCAGCAGGTAGCTGCTGCTGCAGCCGGTTCTGCTCCAATTACTGATGCTCTGCGCCAAAAGGCTCAGGCCATCATCGACCAAATTCAGTAAAGAAAAACCGTAGGATTAGCCCGAGCTTGGGCAACCGGGCTCGGGCTAATCTTCTAAATTAGATAGTGGCGGAGGGGAAATGACCACAGCGGCCAACCGTGGTAAGCCCCAAATACGCCTTGGCGATTTTGTCTTTTCCAAATTAGCAACCATCGCCGGTGCTTCAATCTTGGTTACTTTGGCCGCGGTTGCTTTTTTCCTTTTCATTCAGGCTTTACCGGCTTTTGCACCAGATGCTGAACTTGGTGCTCAAGCGCCTGATGGGCCCCTGGCCTACGTTGCACCATATGTGTTTGGAACCCTTTATGGCGCAATCATCGCCCTCCTAATTGCCACACCTCTTGCAATAGGAATTGCTCTATACATTTCTCACTACGCCCCAAGACGGTTTGCTCAGACTCTTGGTTACATCATCGATCTTCTAGCAGCAATTCCTTCGGTGGTGTATGGACTCTGGGGAATTCTGGTTTTAGCACCGTTTTTGACACCAACATATAACTGGCTTAATCAAAACCTTGGATGGATTCCGTTATTTGCTGGTCAGGTGTCAGCGACTGGCAGAACCATGTTGACTGTCGGTATTGTGCTGGCAATCATGATTTTGCCAATTATGGCTGCAATCATCCGAGAAGTTTTCTTACAAACTCCTAAGCTGCATGAAGAAGCGGCTTTGGCTTTGGGTGCCACTCGATGGGAAATGATTCGAATGGCTGTGATCCCATTTGGAAGACCAGGAATCATTTCAGCGATGATGCTGGGGCTTGGAAGAGCTCTGGGGGAAACTATGGCCGTTGCAATGGTTTTGTCTCCGGCCTCAATTATTAGCTTTGCATTACTGACTTCACAGAATTCCAACACCATCGCAGCAAACATTGCACTCGACTTCCCAGAATCCGGTGGCGACTTCAGAAGCCTCTTGATTGGTACTGGCTTGATGCTGTTCCTCATCACCATGGTGGTCAACATGTTGGCCCGTTACATCATTAGCCGTCGAGCAGAATTCTCGGGGGCTAACTAATGGCAATCATTTCAACGGGATTCCAAGCTTCTGCCTCTCTTCCGAGATGGTTCACCCCCGCTGCTCTGGTCGGATCCTTCTCAGTTGCGTTAGCTGTCTTCACCTTGGCTAGGACCCCGTCTGAGGGCGGCACCAGTTTGGTGGGTGTTGGCTTTGTTGGCTTTGCCCTTTACTTGTTGACGGTTGCAATTGTTTCAAGGCTGGTAGAAGGAAGAAGAAAAGCAGCCGATCGACTCATCACTTCTCTTGTCACGGCCGCGTTTGCACTGGCAGTTATTCCACTGGTATCCCTGGCCTGGACAGTTGTGACAAACGGAATTGCAAGATTGGACGCAGACTTTTTCTCGATGTCAATGAGAAACGTGGTTGGTCCTGGCGGCGGTGCCTTGCATGCAATCGTTGGAACTTTGGAGCTAACGCTTATCGCAAGCTTGATATCTGTCCCTGTTGGAATCATGACCGCTATTTACCTGGTTGAGTATGGTCGTGGCAAGCTAGCTCGTGCAGTGACGTTCTTTGTTGACGTCATGACGGGAATACCTTCAATCGTTGCAGGCCTTTTCGCCTTTACTCTCTTCTTGGTTCTACTTGGACCTGCCGCGGCAATAAATGGCTTTGCAGGGTCAATTGCATTGAGTGTGTTGATGATTCCAGTGGTAGTTAGAGCAACTGAGGAAATGTTAAAAATTGTTCCAAACGAACTTAGGGAAGCTTCTTATGCACTGGGAGTTCCGAAGTGGTTAACAATTGTAAAAGTAGTTATTCCAACCGCTCTAGCTGGTATAGCGACCGGTGTCATTATCGCGATTGCCAGAGTAATTGGGGAGACGGCACCTTTGCTTTTGGCCGCTGGATTCACAACTTCTATGAACTACAACCCATTCAGTGACAAAATGATGACCTTGCCAGTCTTTGTATTTACATCATTTGCTAACCAAGGTATCGATACGCAGTCTTACCTCGATCGAAGTTGGGCTGGCGCACTAACACTTATGTTGATTGTTATGATTCTGAATCTCTTTGCTCGACTCATATCCAAGTTCCTCTCACCGAAGGGTGCCTAAATGGCTAAGCGAATTGAACTAAAGTCAATAGATGTTTACTACGGCAAATTCAAGGCCGTAGAAGACATCAGCATGGTGATTGAGCCTCGTGCAATCACAGCATTCATTGGCCCCTCAGGTTGTGGTAAGTCCACTTTGATTCGAACCCTGAATCGTATGCACGAGGTTATCCCTGGTGCATACGTTGAGGGTGAGCTACTGATGGACGGTGAGAACATATATAGCGATGATGTTGATCCAGTTAAGGTTCGGCGCCAGGTTGGAATGGTTTTTCAGCGACCAAACCCATTCCCAACTATGTCAATCAAAGACAACGTGATATCAGGTTACAAACTCAACAACAACAAAATGTCCAAGAGCGATGCTGACGACTTGGTTGAAAGGGCCCTCAAGGGTGCGAATCTTTGGAATGAAGTCAAAGATCGCCTAGAGCGTCCAGGTTCTTCACTCTCTGGTGGACAGCAGCAAAGGCTCTGTATAGCCCGCGCGATTGCTGTTGAGCCAGATGTGATTCTGATGGATGAGCCCACTTCGGCTTTGGATCCAATTTCAACCGCGGCAATTGAAGATCTGGCTGTGGAGTTGAAGGAAAAGTTCACAGTTGTGATTGTCACTCACAACATGCAGCAAGCCTCTCGAATCTCAGACATGACAGCGTTTTTCAACATTGCCGGAACAGGGCTACCTGGAAAGCTCATCGAATACGACAAGACCGAGAAGATTTTCTCCAATCCTGCTCAGCAGCAGACCGAAGATTATGTTTCTGGCCGCTTTGGCTAGAAACAAATTTGCCCTAAATGGGGTTGAGAACTAGATGATCGAAACAGTCACTCAAGACCTCGCCGTTCTGCGCTCTTCAGATGGTCTACCGGCTCGGGTGCTGGTAACTGGCGCCACCGGCTACGTCGGAGGCAGGCTGGTGAGGGAGCTGCTGAGCCACGATTATCGAGTTCGGGTTTTAGTTCGAGACGCCAAAAGGCTTCAGGACTACCCGTGGCGAGATCAGGTTGAAATTGTCGAGGGCGATGCAACAGATCTTGGCGCCCTAGAGAAAGCTCTCCACAACATCGATCTTGCCTATTACATGCTTCACGCTTTGATGGCTCCTAAAAACTTTGAGGAGTTAGAAGAGGAACTGGCAAGAAAGTTTGGCCAGATAGCCAAGGCCAATGACGTGAAAAGAATTGTTTACTTAGGCGGTATTGCCTCGCCAGATGACAACCTCTCCCCTCACATGTCAGCGAGAGCAAAAACTGGAGAGATTCTGCGATCATCCGGAGTTCCGACAATTGAACTGCGTGCGGGCGTTGTAATTGGCGCGGGTTCGGCATCGTTTGAAATGCTCCGCCACCTGACCGAACGATTGCCAATTATGGTGACACCTAAGTGGTTGAAGAACAGAATTCAACCAATTGCGATACGAGATGTTTTGCGATACCTAGTAGGCAGCGCAACAATTGATTCAAGTGTCAACAAAGACTTTGACATCGGTGGTCCCGAAGTGTTCACCTACATGGAGATGATGCAAATCTATGCATCCGTAGCCGGACTTAGAAAGAGAATCATCATTCCGCTACCTGTACTTACGCCGAAGCTTGCATCGGGCTGGATTGGCTTAGTCACTCCAGTGCCAGTGACGCTTGCGAAAAGATTGGTCGCTTCGTTGAAGCATGAAGTGGTTGCAAGAAATGATGACATCAGAAAGTACGTGCCTGATCACCCGGAAGGAATGACCGACTTCCGGAAAGCCGTTTCACTAGCCTTGACTCGAATCAAAGATCTCGAAGTGGAAACTCGTTGGTCATCGGCACAAACACCCGGTACTCACTCGCAACCACTGCCAACGGATCCTGACTGGGCAGGTGGGTCGCTCTACATCGATGAGCGAAAGTATCTATCAGATGATGATGTGCAGACAGTTTGGCAACGGGTCGAAGCAATCGGTGGAGACAATGGCTACTCAACTGCCACTTGGGCATGGGAACTGCGCGGTGTAATGGATCGCATGGTGGGTGGTGTCGGTTTGCGCCGAGGCAGAAGAGATCCACTTAGTTTGCGTGAGGGTGAGGCTCTGGATTTCTGGAGAGTGGAAGAGATTCGCAGGCCAGAGCTTCTGAGACTCAGAGCTGAAATGAAACTGCCAGGTTTAGCCTGGCTCGAGTTTAAGGTAGAGCGGGTTCCGACCGGCAAGACACTGGTTACACAAAGGGCTCTTTATCACCCAAGAGGATTGTTTGGACATCTCTACTGGTGGTTGGTGTTGCCGATGCATGGAATTGTCTTCCCATCAATGGCCAAAAAGATGGCTGGCAAGAGCGCCAAGAAAGCCTGAGCTATTCTTAGCCAATGACAAAAATGCGCCTAGCAGTTTTTGCCCTGCTGGGCGTTGGCTTTGTTTGGGGCGCCGCTTTCGTCCTAATGAAAGATGCCATCAAGCAACAGCCCTACATGGATTTTCTTGCCACCCGTTTCACGGTTGCTTTTTTAGCCATGCTGATTTTGAGACCGGCAGTTGCAACTAGATTCGAAAAAGGCGATGTCTCTTATGGGGCACTGCTGGGAGCAGTGTTGGCTCTTGGCTACATCACGCAAACTATTGGACTAGAACTAACCACTGCCGCCACAAGTGGTTTTCTTACCGGGCTTTATGTAGTTCTCACACCGCTCATCGCGTGGGTCTTCATGCGGCAGACGATCGCCAAGAGGGTAGTTGTTGGAGTACTAGTAGCCCTGGGTGGACTGGCCATATTCTCTGGTGCCGCTAGTGACGTTGAGTTTCAGGTTGGTCAACTTTGGTTAGTGGCATGCGCCGTGTTTTATGCCATCCACATTCTCCTGCTCGGAAAACATGGAAAAGGACGTTCTGCTTATAGATTCGCCATGTTGCAAATTGGCTGGATGGCTGTTGTTACATGGGGATTTGCAATTGTCGATGGTTACCAGCCTCCTCCTAATGCGGAAGTTTGGTTTGCGATTTTCTTTACTGCAATTCTCTCCACGGTAATTGCTTTCTGGGTTCAGACGTGGGCTCAGACACTAATCGATCCAGCCCGAGTGGCCCTAATCATCACATCGGAAGTTATCTTCACTGCGCTCGTCGCCGTTGCAGTGGGTCAAGAGCCAATCACCTTTGCCATGATTTTTGGTGGTGGATTGATGTTTATTGCAATGCTGATTGTGGAATGGCCGAGTAAAAAGCAACCAGTTCAGTTACAGACCCAGCTCCACGAGTAGTTTCTGCAGCGGCTGATTAGCCCTAAGTTCTGCGTCCGAACGCGCCATGCTAATTGGAAGGCGCCTTCTGAGAAGATCCTCGCGTTTTTGCACGCGCTCATTTATTGCAATGTATCGAATCTCTTGCTCGGTTATTCCAAGGCCAGGAACTATGTCATCGAGTTCTGAATCTCCAACTATTTCAAACGCCTCATCGCCATGCCTACGCCAAAGGCCATCAGCGATTAGCTGTGGGTCAGATTTAGCTAGCCTTCTGATAAGTGCAAAGAACTCGTCTTTTCTAATTTGGCTTCCCTCGCCAAACCAACGTCCTGGCACTTTAACCTTTAGGCCAAAACGATTAAGTTCGCCAACTAGCTCTTCGCCCACATTCAAACAGTCTGTTAGCTTGCCCCCCAGAATTGTCACGACCTTGCGATCTTTGTCACCCTCAACCACGTGTTTGCGAGACAGTTGGTGCCAATCTGCAATGTTTCCATCACCAGCACTTTCGATCACTAGTGGCCTTACTCCGCATCTGGCCGAGACAATCTGATCTTTAGTGATTGGTTCCGCCAGCTCCATCTGAGCGTTTATCTGTCTAAGGACAAACTCAACATCTTCATCAGTTACCTCTGTCACAGGATGGTCAACCCTGGTGTCAGTTGTTCCAACCATGGATCTATCTCCCATGGGTAAGACATAGAAGAGTCGACCTTGCTCGTCCCAGAAAGCTAGAACCTGATATTTACTTGTTAGCTTTCGATTCAAAACAAAGTGAACACCTTTTGAAAAAACCAGACTCGCTTTAGTTGGGGAGTTCAACATGCTTGTGACATCGGAAGCGAAAGGGCCGGCAGAGTTTATAACGGTCTTAGCAATCACGTGACTCTCACCGCTTAGCGATTGCAGCCTAAGGGTCCACTCGCCATCAAATTCAGCGCCAACCAGCTCGGTGTAGTTTCTAGCTTGCGCACCTTGCTTCATTGCTTGCTTGACAAAGTCAAAGACAAATCGGGAGTCATTGTCAGGTAGCTCAGCGTCAAAATACTTAACTGCTTTTCTGCCTGTGATCAGATTTGGTTCAAGCCTCTTTGCCGATCTTGCGGAGTAGGAAAGTGGTGGCTTGGTGCCAAACAATCCAATCCCCCAATAGAACAAGGTTCCAAAAGTGCCAAGCAGTCTTCCAAAGGGGGCAGTTGGCCCTAACGATGCTAGAAAGCCAATTTGTCTAATCCGATTCGGATATGCCCGCATCAGACGGTTTCTTGCCAGACAAAGCTTGAAGACCAACCAGAACTCGTAGCTTTGTAAGTATTTGATTCCTCCCCAGACCAGATTGGACGATTCCTGGGAGGTGAATCCGGCGAAGTCTCCCCGGTCGACCAGTAAAACCTTGAGACCAGCGGCCGAGAGGGCAGCGGAAGCAACCGCGCCGTTGATACCGGCCCCGACAATGGCAACGTCAAACTGTTCGAATTTGTTCGTTTCAGTTTGATTTTGATTGGTCACAGTGCAAGCATAATTCCAGATTTATTGGCTGCGGTTCATCTAGCAATTTCGAGGAGGAAATAAAGTGTCGATTCTTGCCATTGATGCTGGTACCACCGGCGTAACGGCTCTCGTTATTGATAAGGCCGGTCAAATTATTGCCCGCGGCTACAGCGAATTCGAGCAGCACTTCCCAACCCCTGGCTGGGTCGAACACGACCCTGAGCAGATATGGCAGGCCACTCTGCAGGCTGTTAAAGAGTCCGACGCGATCAACCACGGGATTAGCTGCATCGGGATAACAAACCAAAGAGAGACGGCGGTTATCTGGGACCGTCAGACACTGGTCTCCCCCACCAGGGCTATTGTCTGGCAAGACCGCAGAACCTCGATCTTCACAGAAGAACTAACTGAAAAAAACAAGGGTGACTGGATTCGAAAGAAGACAGGTCTAAACATCGACCCCTATTTCACCGCTAGCAAGTTTTTGTGGTGGAAAAGAAATAAACCTGAAATTTGGTCTGGCGTTGAAAATGGAAAATATGCGCTTGGCACAATTGATAGTTATCTAGTTGCCAGACTCTCTGGTGGCAGACATCACATCACAGATGCATCGAATGCCTCACGAACTCAGCTCATGGATTTGGTGACATGCCAATGGGACAGCGACCTGTTGGCTGCTTTTGAAATCCCCCGCATCGCACTTCCAGAAATTGTTTCTTGCTGGGGAAACTTAGCAAAAACAGATCCCGATAGCTTCTTAGGCATTGCTGCGCCAATCACTGGTATGGCTGGAGATCAGCAGGCAGCACTTTTTGGACAGACTGGATTTGATGAAGGCTCTTCTAAATGCACATACGGAACCGGTGCATTTATTCTCACCAACACCAAAGACAAAATCGTCATCAGCGACAGAGGATTACTTGCCACAGTCGCTTGGAAATCCCCAGATGGAGAAGTCACTTACGCATCGGAAGGTTCAGTTTTCGTTGCAGGAGCTGCGGTGCAGTGGCTAAGAGATCAACTTGGGATTATTGAATCTTCGGCTCAGGTTGAAGAGTTGGCCACAACAGCCGGCAGCAGCGATGGAGTGGTTTTCGTGCCGGCGCTAACAGGTTTGGGAGCGCCGTTTTGGAACTCTGAAATCCGGGGCAGCCTGCTGGGCATCACCAGAGGAACCTCCAAGGCAAACATCGCCTATGCAACTTTGGAGGCAATCGCATATCAGGTTGGTGCAGTAGTCAAAGCTATGAGTGAGGACTCTGGAAAAAAGGTTGCATTACTCAGAGTGGATGGTGGCGCTGCAGCAAACTCCTTGATGCTTCAAATCCAGGCAGACCAATTGCAAGCAGTTGTAGTTCGGGCAAAGAATCTAGAGTCAACCGGTTTAGGAGCCGGCTTACTGGCAGGTTTGGGTTCTGGTATCTGGTCTTCTCTAGACCAACTTAGGCAGCTCAACCCTGCTGCCGAAGAGTTCGCTCCAAAGCAGGATCGCTCCGACTCATATCAGCGCTGGTTGGAAGCGGTGCAAGCTACTAGCAAGTTCTAAGCTTGCTGATATGTACGAAGCCGAATCAAAGCTAGCCGCGCAGGCTCTGAACGCTGGCTATTCTGCCGATGACATCATCAAGAACCTGGACTTAGACTTCGCGCCAGCTTCTATCACCGCAGTGGTCGGCGCCAATGGTGCTGGAAAAAGCGCCTTGCTAAAAGCTCTGGCCCGCAAGATAAAAGTTTCTGGTGGAGCAGTCTTGCTAGACGGTGTTTCAATTTCCTCGCTAAGTAAAGCTGAAGTTGAGGGAGCTATCGGTTTTCTGGGAACAATTCCCGCCACTAGAAATAATGAAACCGTTTACGACCTGGTTTCTAGAAGTGCGATGTTGGCCAACCAAATTTCGAGAGTAAGCCCCCGCCTAAAGACTCAAATTGACGAAATTCTCACGCGCACTGGCCTGGAGTCGCTAAAGAAAAAGAAAATAGGTGAACTCTCCTCTGGTTGGCGACAGGTGGCAGTAATTGCTGCTGCTCTAGTAAAGGATCCTCAGGTCTTGCTGCTGGATGAGCCCACCAGCTCGCTAGATTACTCGCACCAGTTGCAGGTGATTAATTTGCTCTCATCGCTGAAGCGTGAGAGAAAGATGACGATTATTACCGTTATCCACGACTTGAACCTCGCTGCGCGTTTTGCTGATTGGGTGGTTGTTCTAAAAGAGGGGAAAGTGATTTCTCAGGGAACTCCCAAAGAAGTCATCACCCCCACGACTTTGGCCGATGGATTCAACATTTTGGCAAGGGTTATTGAAGATCCGGTAGCAAAAACCCCAGTGGTTATCCCGATTCGCCAGCTAGGCGACTAGCCAAACCACTAATCCTGGGTAATAATGGTCAGGTAGTTCCCCAGGTGAAGGCACAGTTACTAGCTGTGACGCCAAAGAGGCTTGTGCCTATCGGGGAATGAGGGCAAAGACTGGGCCCGTCCAAGAAATCGGTCACTTGTTTGGTTGTGAAATACAATGCGAATCTTGCTCATTGGAGCAGGCGGTGTTGGCGATGCTATTGTCAAAATTGCCGCAGAACGTAACTTCTTCGAAAAAATGGTTGTTTCTGACTACTCGTTAGAAAGAGCCCAAAGAACCGTCGACTGGGTGAAGAAATGGCACCCGGGCGACATCGCTAGCAAATTTGAGGCAGCTCAAATTGACGCAAGCGATTCCTTCCTGGTGGTGGAACTGGCTAAGAAACACAAGGCCACACACATCCTGAATGCTGTTGAACCTAAGTTTGTCCAATCTGTCTTCCAAGGCGCGTTGGACGCAGGGGTCAACTATTTAGACATGGCGATGAGCCTCAGCCACACTCACCCCGAAGACCCATTCAACAAACCAGCTGAAAAGCTCGGTGACTGGCAATATGCCAAGCACGGAGAATTTGAAAAAGCAGGTTTGTTGGCGCTAATCGGGATCGGAGCCGAGCCAGGAATTTCAAACATTTTTGCTCGTTATGCAGCTGATCACCTATTTAGTGAAATTGACGACATTGCCATTATGGATGGTGGAAACCTTGTGGTCACCAATGACGAAGGCGAAGAGATCTTTGCTCCTTCGTTTTCGATCTGGACAGTGATTGAAGAGTGTTTGAATCCCCCACTGATCTGGGAAAAAGAACGCGGTTGGTTTACTACTCGACCTTTCAGCGAACCTGAACTGTTTGAGTTCCCAGAAGGCATCGGACCAATTAAGTGTGTGAACGTGGAGCACGAAGAAGTCAACATGCTTCCTCGAACCATGGATGCAAAGCGCGTCACGTTTAAGTACGGCCTAGGTTCTGAATTCATTAGCGTGCTGAAGACCTTGAATGCTCTAGGCCTGGACAAGGTGAACCCTGTTTGGGTTCGCTCTCGCTCAGGTCGAGCTGAAGTAGCTCCTCGTGACGTGGTGGCAGCAGTTCTGCCGGATCCAGCCTCACTGGTGGATCGCATGACGGGTAAAACCTGTGCTGGAACTTTGGTTACTGGAAAGAGCAAAGAGGGTAAGCCAAGAGCCACCTTCCTATATCACGTAGCCGACACCAAGTGGACCGCCGATGAATTCGACGCGCAAGCTGTTGTTTGGCAAACCGCTCTGGTTCCGGTGGTAGCTCTCGAGCTACTTGCGAGAGGCACTTGGGGAGGCGTTGGGGTTAAGGCTCCCGAAGAGTTTGATGCCAAAGCTTTCCTCGATCTAATGGCTACTGCATATAAGCAGCCATACGGTGTTCAGGACAGAAACCCCGAGAATCCAAGCGTCATCGACGAAGACTGGGAATAGAAGTGAGCGTCCCAGGGTTGTTATTAGATGTTGTCTAATAAAAACCCTGGGGCTTTCAGTCAATACCCAGATGAAACCCCTAGCGTTATAGGTGAAGGGTGATAAACATGAAAATCTCAAAGCGCTGGCTTCCAGCAGTAATAGCTCCCGCAGTCGTCGGTGCGGTGGCGGCCTTCCCTATCCAGGCAAGTGCAGTTGATCTGCCAGACCTCAGTCCAACTGAGGTGATGGTGATGATGCAAGATGCGCAGCCTGTCGAGTTCACCGGCGTGGTTCTAAAGACCACCAACCTAGGTCTTCCCGCTTTTGAACTTTCCTCCATGCTCAGTGAAGAAGAAGTTGAGCGCATGAGAGAAAAGACTCCTGAAGAGTTTGCTGAGTTTGTTCCCGAAGTTGCCGCTTCAGAGGAGTTGGCCTCAGCGATGGAGCTCATCACAGGAGAACACAGAGTAAGAATTTTTGTTGGCGAAACTGGAATGCGCGCTCAGATTCTTGACCGCATGTCTCAGCGAGACCTAATTGTTAATCAATCCGAAGTATGGACTTACAACTCACGCGAGCAGCTAGCAACTTTTGCGTCAATTGATCAGCAAAAAGTTGACCAGGGTCGAGTCAGCGCCATGGAGCAAATTGAAAAGTATGCTGCCGAAATTGGCCTAGACATGACAAACCCGCAAGCAGTAGCCGAGTACGTGATGTCTCTAGTTGGCGATAGCTCAGAAGTTTCTGTTGGAACAGACCACTACAAAGCTGGTCGCACCGCTTACCAACTAATCGTCAAGCCAAATAGCGATGTTTCGCTGGTTGAGTCAGTTGTTCTTTCGATTGATTCAGAGACCGCTGTTCCTCTAGCTGTCACTGTTTATTCAGTTGAGCAAGTGGAGCCAGCAGTTGAAGTTGGTTTTGAGAGCATTACATTTGCAAACCAAGACGAGTCTTTGTTCACCTTCACAGCTCCTGCTGGTGCGGAAGTGAGAAATCTAGATGAACTAGAGGCGCCGGAAACTCCAAAGCCTGAAGCTGGTGAGTATGAAGGACCAGAGCCAACCATGGTTGGTGAGGACTGGGATTCAGTTTTGATCATGCCAGCGGGTGAAAACGATCTGCTCGCAGAGATTCAAGAAAATCAGATTTTGAGTTCGCTAATGACTTCGGTCGATGGTGGCATGGTTTTTGAAACGCCTTTGATGAAGGTTTTCATCGCTAACGACGGCCGCATCTTTGCCGGAGCGGTCACCCTCACACACCTTCAGAAGCTGGCCAACTAATCAATGGTCGAGCTGGCAATCAAGACCAGCCAGCTCACCAAAAGATTTGGTGATCAGGCGGCAGTTGATGGGATTGACCTATCAGTTCCCAAAGGTTCAGTCTTCGGTTTTCTAGGTCCAAATGGCTCTGGTAAAACCACAACCATCCGCATGCTGCTTGGTTTGGCCGAGGCCACCGAGGGAACTATTGAGTTGCTGGGTGAAGAAGTTCCAAAGCGAATTGAGCAAATCCTTCCTAAGGTTGGCGCCTTAGTTGAGGGACCGGCCTTCTATCCATTCATGTCAGGAAGAAACAACCTCCTGAGAATCGATGCAGCTGACAGGTTTGCCGATCAAAAAACTACAGAGGCAAGAGTTGAATCCGCTCTAAACCGGGTGGGATTAGCTAATGCAGCCAAGAAGAAAGTTCACGCCTACTCACTTGGAATGAAGCAAAGATTAGGTCTAGCGAATGCACTACTAAAGCCTCGTGAGCTGCTAATTCTGGATGAGCCGACTAACGGCCTTGATCCTCAAGGAACCAGAGAGGTTCGAAACCTAATTCGATCTCTGGCCGATGAAGGAATCACAGTTTTTGTCTCTTCCCACTTACTTAGTGAAATAGAAATGCTGTGCTCCCACGTTGCGGTCATGAGTGCCGGAAAGATTGTTGCGCAAGGAAAGATTGAGGATCTTCGCAATGAAGAACCAACTCGATTGATTTTGGCAACCGATGAGGCTGATGCGGCGATTGATGTGCTCAAATCTGAAGGACTGGGCAAATCAAGAATTCGCGGCCTTCAGATAATCACTGAAGTCGAAAATGATTTTGACGTTGCAAAGCTTGCAGCTGTATTGGTTTCTAAGAATATCCCGATTCGAGAGATAAGACTAGAAAAACCATCCCTGGAAGAAAAGTTCGTGAAGCTAACAGGAGAGGGGTTTGAAGTTGTTCGCTAAATCCCTTGGACTACGCCTAATGGCATCAGAACTCAAAGTAATGTTTACGCGTCGCCGCACCTGGGCGATGTTAGCCGCAATCGCACTAATTCCGATTCTGTTAGCAATTGCCGTCGCTCTGTCATCCGAGCGTCTATCACCTGGTGAGGGCCCGCCATTCTTGGCACAGGTAACACAAAATGGATTCTTCACTGGCTTCACAGCGATGCTGCTGGCACTTCCGTTGTTCCTGCCTCTAACTGTGGCGGTGGTTTCCGGTGACACAATTGCCGGTGAAGCTGGACTGGGAACCATTAGATATCTTCTAATTGCTCCGGTTAACCGAGTGAGATTGCTGGTGGTTAAGTATTTAGCGAGCCTCGTATTCATTCTGGCTGGCACCTTCACTCTGATGATCGCTGGTGCTCTAATCGGTGCGGCATTGTTCCCTGTCGGTCCAGTCACCTTGTTATCTGGCGACACAATTTCAATATTTGAGGCATTTGGACGAATGGCGCTGGTTGCCCTTTATACAACAGTTTCACTGTCTGGGATGGCAGCGGTTGGGCTCTTTATCTCGACCTTGACCACGGTGCCAGTTGGAGCCATGACTGCCACGTTGGTAACATCCGGCGTGAGCAACATCTTGGGAAACATTCCACAGCTGGAGTGGATGCACTCCTGGCTTTTCACCTACTACTGGCTAGATTTTGCGGACCTCATGCGAGTGCCGATTGAATGGAGTTCTTTAGTGTCCAATCTGGTTCTGCAATTGGGCTGGATTGCCGTGTTTGGCGCCCTGGCCTATGGCCGATTCACTACTAAAGACATCCTCAGTTAGCCTGTTAGACTTCTAGGCTGCAAGGGCCTCTAGCTCAGTCGGTAGAGCAACGGACTTTTAATCCGTGGGTCGTCGGTTCGATCCCGACGGGGCCTACTTCAAAACTCAAGCAGCTGATGAGTGTTTTGTTAGCTTTCCCAGCATCGTCTTTAGAAGCAGCCAAGCCCCGGTAGACCATAGAGCCCAAACAACAAGAACTGGCTGGAAGAAGAGTCTGGTAAGCCTCGCCTGATCCGTGTCGAGACCAAAAGCGCTGATTCCTTCAACGTATTGGTTGATGTTGCCAGGAAAAATAATGACGAAGAAGGCTGCTGCTGCCAAGCCAGCCAGCGGAACAATCTTTCCGAAGGAAGCCACCCCAAGACCCAGGAGAATCTCCACCACCCCAGATGCCAAAACTACGAAGTCTGGATCGAGTGGCAACCAAACCGGCACCTGTGCCTGAAACTCTTGTCTGGAGAAGGTGAGATGGCCTGTGCCAGCAAATACCAAGGCTGCGCCTAGCAGCAACCGAGCTGACAACTTTGCAAACTTCACAGCTACCTCACTTTGAGTCAACCTAAGAAGCATAAAGTGTTGGTGGCTATCTCGGAGTCATTATGCAACCGTTAAGCGCCATAGAAACGAGCGCTAAACCTTGCCATTCTCATTCCTTCAGATCAGACCAAATAAGCTTTACGCATGGATTACCCACTCTTAGCTCAGAGGCTAACGATTCAGCCTTTAGCTCGGGAGGATTTGCTGGACTTTGTTAGTTACAGACAAGATCCAGAGATTGCTAAGTTTCAAAGTTGGGATACGAACTATTCCAAAGAACAGGCTTTGGCTCTAATTGAGTCACAGGCAGGAGTACTCATTCCTGCCCAGGGGAATTGGCTCCAGCTAGCGCTGCATCATGCTGAGAGTAACGAGCTACTGGGAGACCTAGCCCTTCATTCTTTGACTGAGGATGAATTTGAAATTGGCTTCACCATTGCTAAGCAACACCAGGGCAAAGGGTTTGCCAAAGAAGCTGCCTCAGCCCTCATAACGCTCCTTTTCCGAGAGCTTGGAGCAATAAGAGTTATTGCCAACACGGACAGTCGAAATGCCGCATCCATCTCAGTACTAAGAGCTCTGGGTTTTGTCCAGGATACCTCAAAAAGCTGGGTGGAGTTATTCAAGGATGCAATGGTGACTGTTCACTACTTTGAACTGAATTCAAACCTCCGCCAGACAAACTAGGGCTGAATTCGAGGATGAAAAGCCTGTGCGGCTCGGTTGTTATCTAATGTGAACAGCAAAACCCTTATCGGCGTCTATAAAGCCAACGGTGGGCTTATCGGCGAACTCAGCTACTTCTTTGGCCATCTGATTGGTCAAGCCGAGTGCAGCTTGTGCGACATAACCCACTCGCCGATAAAGAAGAAAGGTGCTTTCAAGGCGCTTGAGAAGAAACTAAATGATGAATTTGGCATTGGCTTCCGACTAGTCCACATGAACGAGCGCACTGAAGCCGAACTGGCAGCTTCTCAAGGTAGGGAGCCCTGCGTCCTGCTTCAACACCAAGACGGCTCTATTTCAATGTTTCTAGACTTTGTCGACCTAAAAGCAGCCGATGGAAGAGTCGAATCTTTTGAAAGATTGGTCAGAACCAGGCTGGATCTCTTCAACTAGTAGTGGCTATTCTCGGTTTCTCTTTAGCTGCTTGAAGAAGTTGATCAACACATAGATCACAATGACAGCCAGAAAGGCGTAAGCAGCCCAATCAAGAAAGCTTGCAAACTCCTCGCCAAGTTGCCAATTCTCTCCCAGATTCACACCAATCGTCAGCCAGAGTGTGTTCCAAATAAGGATTCCACTTGTGGAGAAAACGTAGAACCTTGCCCATCCCATCTTGACCAAACCAGCAGGAATGCTGACAAGGCTTCTGATAATCGGAACCATCCTCCCGAAGAACACAGACGCTCGTCCATGCTTTTCAAACCAAACCATTGTCTTTGTGAAATTTTCAACGGGTAAGCCAACCCATCTTCCATACTTGGCAATAATGGCAGTCACTCGGTTTTGAGTGAAGAAATAAGCAATTAGAAACCAGAATGTTGCGCCAGCTAAGGAACCGAGAGTAGTGGCGATAAGTGCCTCAATAAACCCGAAGCGACCGAGAGAGATGTTGAATCCAGTTAGTAGAAGTACTGCCTCACTCGGTATTGGAGGAATAATCACTTCGATACCAATAAGAAATGCAGCACCGAGCAGGCCAATTTGGTTGATTACATCAACTGCAAACTCAATCACAGGAAAACACTACTCAACGCAGACTCTAGATGAGCTGGTCGCCACTACCAAACAGAAAACTATCTACTTACCATCATCAGCAGCCCTGGATAGGCGCTGTGAAACATAGACCGGAATTAGCGACAAGATGATGATTACCGTTGCAACGACATTAACCACACTGGCTTGCGTTGGCCTGGCCATTTCCTTAAGTATCCAGAGTGGGACGGTATCAACACCTGGTGGAGCAGTAAAGATGGTCACAACAACTTCATCAAAACTAAGTGCGAATGCAAGCAGGGCTCCAGCGCCAAATGCGGCACGAAATTGTGGGAATGTCACGAGGCGGAAGGTTCCCCAAACCCCTTGTCCAAGATCCATGGAAGCTTCTTGCAGATTGGGATTCATTCTCTTCAATCGGGCAAAAACATTGTTGAAAACCATGACTATGCAAAATGTTGCGTGAGCAACAATCATGCCGAAGTAGCCAATTTGGAATCCGGCAGGAGTCAAAAAGTTGCTGTAGGTATTGCTAAAAGCAACACCAGTAACAACACCCGGCAAAGCAATGGGCAAAACAACCATCAGGTTGACGGTTGTCTTGCCGAAAAAGTCAAAGCGAGACAGGGCAAAAGCTGTCAGCGTGCCCAAGATGGAAGCCACCACCATCGCGCCAAGAGCAACAATCACTGAATTCAGTAGCGCGTTTCTAATTGCCTCTAACTCAGAGGCTGTTTCCCACCACTTCAATGAATAGCTCTGGATGGGCCAGGAAGAGACCTGAGCCTCATTGAAGGAGTTCAGCATCAGGATGAACAAAGGGATGTACATAAATGCCAAAATCAAGGCAATGATTGCAATCATTCCAGCCTTGGAGAGTTTCGAGAATCTGAGCATTACATTCGCTCCAATGAACCGGTGCGACGCGCTACCAATAGGTACATAACTACGAACGCAATTGGCACCATAGAAAATGCCGCTGCAACTGGTGGATTCAGATTAATATTGGCCGCAATAATGCTTCCAATCATCTGGGTCGAACCTCCAACAAATCTGGCAGCCAGATAATCGCCAAGACTCAATGAAAAGGTAAAGACAGAACCCGCGATTATGGCAGGCGTGATGAGAGGCAACACAACGCGAAAAATTGTGGGCCAAGCCTTTTGTCCCAAGTCTGCTGACGCATCAAAAAGATTGTTAGGAATCTGTCTGATTGCCGTAAAGACCGGCAGAGCCATGTACGGAAACCATAGGTAGGTAAGAGTTAGAACAACCACTGGAATACCAAAGCCAGGTCCTGAAATGCCAATCGGATCTAGCAGCCAATTGATAAATCCGTTTTCCGTAAAGGAAAGTCGCATAGCCAGAAGCTTCACAAGGTAACCTGCCCACAGTGGCAAGGTGATTAAAACCGCTAAAAGATTTCGAACCCATGGCCTAGCAATCTTGGCCATGTAGATTCCCAGAGGAATGGCAAGAACAATGCAAAGGGCCGTCACGCCAAGAGCAATCAAAAGAGTACGAATTGAAGTAGATAGATAGGCCGGAACGGTAAAGATGGCCACAAAATTCTCAAGTGTAAAGCCAGGTCGAACCCTAGAAGTAAAGGGGTCGATAAACCAAAAAGCAGTAATCAACAACAAAAACAGCGAGATTATGTATACGCCAACCAGCCATGTCATTGGCAGAGCTAGTAGCGCACGAAGTCTGACTTTTGGATGCAAATGCAAATAGGAAGAAATCGGCATTGTGGACTTGGTTTTCTCTAAAAGTGAAGTCATCCGATTACCTCCTCTCTAATGATTGTTGCTGGGTGGGGTTTCCCCCACCCAGCAACTAGTTTTAGCCCTTTACTGTGAGCCAGGCATTCGTCCAATCTTGGAAGCTCGTGCACTTTACGTCCTTGCGTCCGTCGATGCACTCTTCGATTGGAGTGGTCCATGGCCAGATTCTTGAGAAGAACTCTTCGTCTTCTGCAAAGAACTCGTCACAGTGAGCCTGTGCTTCTGGGCTTGATGCACAGAATGCGATGTTGGCTGGCGCCATACCGAAGTTCATGGCAATTGCGCCATTAACTGATGCGGTGCTGGTGTAGTCCATCCATGCATATGCACAGTTTGGGTTCTTGGCGGTTGAGGACAATAGCCAAGCGTCATACCAACCAGTTGATCCTTCAATTGGCAGTGTGGTCTTGATGTTGTCCTGGCCAGCGAACTTGCGCAGAACTTCCCATGAGGTACCAACTACTACGTTGCCACCTACGAAGGAAGTGATCTGAGCTACTGGATCTGCCCAGTACTCACCGATGATTGTGTTCTGCTGCTTTAGCAGGTCAACTGCTGCAGCAAGCTGAGTTTCATCTAGTGCATATGGGTTCTTGATGCCCAGCTCTGGGTTGTGATACATCAGGTAGACAGCAGCGTCTGCGATGTAAATAGGTGCGTCATAAGCAGTGATCTTTCCTGCGTATGGGGTGTCTGTCTCCCAAACAACATTCCAGCTCTCAGGAGCGCCACCAGTTACAGTCTCGTTGTACTGAAGAAGGTTTGCACCACGGCCGATTGGAACACCGTATGCCTTGCCATTTACTGTGTCGTAAATCTGGCCCTTCATGCCTTCAGCAATGTCTTCAGAGAAGTTAGGGATTAGTTCCAGGTTTAGTGGAGCTACGTCACCACCGACGATCAGACGAAGTGCAGCATCGCCAGATGCTGAAACGATGTCGTACTCTCCAGTACGCATCAGGGTAACCATTTCATCACTTGTTCCGGCAACGCGAGGATTTACCTTACAGCCAGTGTCAGCGGTGAATTTGTCAGTCCAGGCAGGCTCAACAAAGCCTGACCAGTTGATGATGTTTAGTTCACCTTCGAATTCTCCTAGTTCTTGCTGCATTGGGACATCTGGCACGGTTAGTGTCAGCTCTCCGCTGTCCGTTGCACAGCTAGCAAGAAATAGTGAAGATGAAGCAAGCAGAGCAGCAAATGCTAGTTTTCTACGCTTCAATTTGTTTCCTTCCATTATTTTGGAATGCTCGTTACGTGGGATTTCTTCCACTTGGCCAGCACTCGATCACCCACAACGAAACCCTTGGTTTCGCCAGGTAATTCTTCATTTACTCGTGTTGCAATCATCGTGATGCCGTTGACATCCAGAATGAAAAGTGTGTTTGCCCCCAGGAATGCGGTGTCCTTGATGGTGGCTTGAACTCCTTGTTCGTCGCTGCCTAGAGTCTCAGAACTTGCGACCAGCTTGATGCGCTCAGGGCGGATATTGACCATTTCCTGCATACCAATCAGGCCAGATGCAGAATTGGCGTCAATGATGTTGGAGCTTCCTAAAAAGCCGGCAACGAAAGAAGTGGCTGGTCTTTCATAGACCTCTTCAGGAGTGCCAACTTGCTCGATCTTGCCAGCGTTAAACACGGCGATTCGATCACTCATTCGCATGGCTTCTTCTTGATCGTGAGTCACAAAAATAAATGTGATTTTTGATTCTCGCTGAATAGTCTTCAGCTCCACTTGCATTTCTTCTCGAAGCTGCTTGTCTAACGCGCCTAGCGGTTCATCGAGCAGGAGCAGTTTTGGGCGAAGAACCAAGGCTCTGGCTAGGGCAATGCGTTGGCGCTGTCCCCCAGATAGCTGGTGAGGCAGACGGTCGGATAGGTGACCTAGCTTTACTTGCTCAATAGCTTCAGTGGCCTTAGCCGCACGCTCTTCTTTAGAGATCTTCTTAGCTCTCAGACCGAACTCTACGTTCTCCTGAATGCTCATGTGTGGGAACAGAGCGTAATCCTGAAATACCGTGTTGACTTCACGATCAAACGGAGCCTGATCTGTGACGTCTTGCCCGTTTAGAAAAATGCTTCCGGCAGACGCTGTTTCAAATCCAGCAATCATCCTGAGAACAGTTGTTTTACCTGAGCCAGATGGACCCAGCATGGAAAAGAATTCACCCTGAGGGATATCTAGATTGACCCCGGAGACAGCTTCGACCGAACCGAAGCTTTTGCTAAGTCCTCTGATTGAGACACCTGAGGTTAGAGGTGTAGTGCCCTCGTTCAACAAGTTATGGCCACTTTCGATACCTGCCATCCATACAGCCGTGTTCCTATTTGCATCGTTGCAGGGTCATAGCCTATCCCCCTGGCCCAGAAAGGCTCCGCTCAGCCAGGGTTGGGAATTGTTTCGATTTGATTACTACCTGCAATTAGTTGCATGAATAAGGCTATTTAGGCCGAAATCGCAAGTCTTCGAAATAACCAGCGGCTGTTGCCAGTTGTAGAAGAAATGGATATTTCAGGGAAAACGTTTCTGGTTTGCGGCGCCTCTGGGGCACTTGGAAGTGAACTAGTTGTGCAATTGAGGGCAAAAGGTGCAAACGTGCTGGGCACAGCTAGCACCAATGAGTCAGCCGCCAAGATCCCGACGGGCGTTGAGGTGCGACTTCTGCTGGATTTCACCAAGCCCGAGAGCATAAAGACCCTCACCGACTACCTGGCCGCCTCAACAGAAATTGATGGGATCATCAATGCCAGCGGAGTAGTCGCATTTGGTGACGCGACCGAAACATCACCAGAAATTGTAAACAAACTCTTCTCAATCAATGCCCTAGGTCCTATTCAGCTGCTGAGCGCACTCGCACCTGTGTTAGCCAAGAAAGAACAGTCCGTGGTGGTTAACCTGACCGGAGTAGTTGCAGAGACTGCACTGCCCTCCATTGCGTCCTACTCGGCCTCGAAGTTTGCAATCAATGGCTTTCTGCAAGCCGTGGCAAGGGAATGGCGCAGAGCGGGAACAAGTGTAATTTCTGCCAGGCCTGGTCACACAGAAACAGGATTAGCTGACAGGGCAATCGCAGGCACGCCTCCAAAATTCCCAGCAGGTAAGACGGCGACTGAAGTTGCAGCGAGAATCATTCAAGCGATTGAAGCAGACGAAAAAGATTTGCCTGCTAGTTCTTTTTAATAGAAAAAACGAATTTCTTTATTTCGCCGGATTGCAAGAGAACTGAGTCTGGATGCGAATTGAAGGCATTGGTCAAACAGCTCATCGGTTCAATAGCTAGCAGGCTCTTCCCAACACTCTCGCTAGGTCGATAAAGCATAAAGTAGTCAAACCCCTCATCAATATGGATTGAAGCAGAATAGGTTTCGGCCTCTAGGGTGACTTGGTGAGACCCCGAGAAGCAGTCATCCAGAGCTCCTCCTGTGTAGTCAAAGCCTTCAATTTCGCGGCTTGAAACTGGAATCATTCTTTCGTTTGCCAAAATCTGCCGATTGAAATCCGCCCTAACTCTAAAGTTCTTACCGGCCAAGAAATATGGATGGAAACCGAATCCAAATGGAGCGACTATTCCTCGATTGAGTGCACTGGCTGTGACCCTCATCGCGTCAATTGAGATTTCATATCTCACTGACAACTCAACATCAAATGGATAGCTTTGATCTTGCCCTAGTTGATACCGCAGCTCGACTGCTTCGGCGTTGTGACTAACCACCTCAAACTCACGATTAAAGACAAGCCCGTGATTTGAGTTGTTGTCTGAATCCACGTTCGGGGTCGAATATGTTTGGCCGGAAAAAGAGTAGGTATGGTTTTCGAGGCGATTGGGCCAGGGTGCCAAAATGGAACCAAAGAACATATCTTCTACACCGACCACGCCCGTCGCATCAATAATTGAGGTTCCCTGCAGACTCAGCTTCAGCAAGGCGCCACCAACCGGCGAAATAACTGCCATACTGGTAGCGCCTTCGGAATTCCGAGCGATACTCAGTTGCTGTTCAGGGTGCATTTTTGGCACTCCCTAATGTTATTGATTGATGAGTAGGTGGACAGCTTGAAGGCCAGAATAGACGGCAAGCTCTTCGATGGTAGAGACATTTTCTACTTTGATGACGCGTCTTCAACGCTACCAGCCATTCGCAAACAAGACTCTAGGGACCCAGCTGAGCGTCCACAGACCGCTCAGCTTAGATTCGATGCACTCTCCTCGGAATGGATAACCGTTGCCTCACATAGACAGCAACGAGCTTTTCTTCCGCCTGCGCACTCCTGTCCGCTCTGCCCGACCACCCAAGACAACCTAAGTGAATTGCCAGATCAATTCGATGTCGCTGTCTTTGAAAACAAAGGTCCAGCCTTTGGGCCTGATGCAAACGTAATTGACCTGCCAAACGGCGAACGTTTTGGTTTCTCGACTACTTCTTATGGAAGATGTGAGGTTGTTGTTTTCAGCCCAGCACACGCTGGCAGCCTCAGTGAAATGCCTGTCGAAAGAGTGGAAACTGTAATCAGAGCGTGGATGAATCGCACAGCAGAGCTACAGCAAATCAAAGGCGTAGTGCAGGTTTTTCCATTTGAAAACCGAGGCGAAGAGATTGGTGTAACTCTTCACCATCCGCATGGCCAAATCTATGCATATCCTTTCGTAACACCTAGGACTCAAAAGCTGATTCAAAGTGTTGATTCCTTCTCGGGAGATTTTTTTGCAGAACTGCTCAAATTTGAAAAATCAGGAAGCCGGACAATCTTAGAAACAGACAACTTCCTTGCTTTTGTGCCCTTCGCGGCTCGCTGGCCAATCGAAGCCCATTTGCTGCCCAAGAGACAGATTAATGATCTTTCACAGCTAAAAGCTGATGAGGCTGCTGAATTGGCTCAGGTTTACAAGAGATTACTTCAGGCATTTGATTCCTACTATGAGACTCCTACCCCCTACATCTCAGCTTGGCACCAAGCACCGATGATTGAAGGGCGTGAAAAAATTCGGCTCATGCTACAAATCACATCTCCTAGACGTGCAGCTGACAAACTCAAGTACCTTGCAGGTTCTGAAAGTGCAATGGGCGCATTTGTAGCAGACATTGCACCCGAAGAAACAGCCGCTCGCCTGCGTGAGGTGATCTAATGCTGGCTGAGGCAAAAGCTGGTTTTCTGAAAACCTTTGGATACGAACCAACCGGAGTTTGGTCAGCGCCTGGCCGAGCCAACCTGATTGGTGAGCACACTGACTACAACAATGGATTTGTCTTTCCCTTTGGGATCGATAGAAGAACCTATGTTGCAGTTGCCCTAAGGCAGGACAAAGTTGCTCGCGTGGCTTCAACAATTTCTGAGGAAGTCTTCCAGTGGGAAATTTCTGATGTTAAGCCGAAGGGTCTTGATTGGGCGCTGTACCCGCTCGGCGTTGCTTGGGCCATGCGAGAGGCGGCAACGGCTGGTTTTGATGCTTTTTTTGTCTCGGATGTGCCAGTTGGTGCAGGGCTATCTTCGTCAGCCGCCATTGAGTGTTCAATCGGATTTTCACTAAACGAGCTTTGGGGCGCAGGTTTTTCTCGCCAGCAAATTGCACTGCTCGGACAAAAAGCAGAGAACGAGGTTGTCGGAGCACCAACCGGAATCATGGACCAAACTGCCTCTATGTTGGCCGAGGCGGATGCCGCTGTGCTGATTGACTGCAAAACACTTGACACCGAGTTAGTCCCACTAGGGCTTGCAAAGAAAGGTCTAGTTGTCGCTGTTATGGACACTCGAGTTTCGCATCGTCATTCAGACGGAGGTTACCGATCTCGCAGAGAGGCGTGTGAGAAGGGTGCCAGTGCAATGAATGTGCCCTCTCTTCGAGAGCTTTCGGAATCAGATTTAGTTAGGGCTGAGCAAGTGCTAGATGATGTAACTTTCCGCAGATGCCGCCACGTAATTACGGAAAACACTCGCGTAATTGCAGCAGTACAAGCGCTCAAGAGCGAAGACATGGACACGCTCGGAGAGCTTTTACTTGCATCGCATGCCTCCATGCGTGATGACTTTGAAATATCAATTCCAGAGCTTGATACCGCAGTTGAGGTCGCAATGTCTGTGGGAGCAATTGGTTCAAGAATGACTGGTGGTGGTTTTGGCGGTGCAGCGATTGCAATTATTGAACGCTCAAAGCTAGAAGAGTTGGCCATGGCCTGTAAAAAGGAATTTGCCGCCAAAGGATATTCAGAACCCAACATCTTTGCCGTCAAGCCCAGTGAGGGTGCAAGAAAAGATGGCTAGGTAGTCGGTACTACAGTAACTCCAGCATCAACCATTTCATCGATGGCCTTCTCAACGCTTGCCAGACTTACGCCGGCCGTGAGAGAAGTGATAACACGAGTAGTCAAATTATTTGAGATTGAGTCAAGAGCTGAGGCTCTCACGCAATAGTCAGTTGCTATTCCAACAATGTCAACGTGGGAAAGTTTCAATCTCTTAATCAGTTCTGGATATGGCTCGCCAGCCTCATCTGTGCCATCAAAAATTGAATAGCCAATTGCGTTCTGGCCTTTTTTGATGTGAATATCGATCAAGCTCTGATCCAAATTGGGGTGATATTCAGCACCATTTGTGTTGGCAACGCAGTGGATTGGCCAAGTAGTTACATAATCCGGTTCCGAGCCAGCCGATGCAAAATGACCAGCATTTGAATCCCCCGGGGTGTGCCAATCGCGAGATGCAATCACGTAGTCATAGTTGGATTTATTGGTCTTTAGAAAGTTAGTAATTTTTGTTGCCGCACTTGCCCCGCCTTCACAGGCCAAGGCTCCGCCCTCGCAGAAATCGTTCTGCACATCAATGACCAAGAGTGCTTTTGTCATCAGCGATCAGCCAAACTCTTACCGCAGCCATAGAAACCCATGACCAACTCGTCCATGGCCTCCTGGTTGGCAGTGTTTACAGATCCACCTAGGTTGTAAACCGTAAATATCAACTTTGATCCGTCTTCCGGATAAAGGAACCCTGCCAAGGTGTAGCCAGTGCGGATCCAACCAGTTTTTGCAACCACTTTTCCTTCAGCAGTTTCAAACCGATACCCAAGTGAGCCAGGAGTGCCCGAAACAGGCATTCCATCAAGTATTACCTTGAAATTTCGATAGTTGCCATCAATCAATTTCAATAAATCATTAACGGTGGCCGGTGATAACTGGTTGAACCTAGAAAGACCTGATCCGTCTTCAACCTTTAGCCCAGCAAGATTTACACCCGTGCTCCTAAGCGCAATTTGGTAGGCACGAGTGAGCGAAGAGAAACTGCCATCTAAGCCCACTTCTAATGAAACTAGTCGAGCCATGGCTTCCGCCAAAGAGTTATCACTAACCACCAGCATGTAATCAATCCAGGTGGAAAGTGGGGCAGATCGAACACTAGCTATTTCAATAGCATCGGCTGGTGCTTGTCCCTTTGAAAGGACAGCACTGGCAGCACTCTGCCCTAATGCTTGCTTGAAGTGCTCTCCAGCTTTTGTTACTGGATCTTTGGAGCGCGCTGAGTCTTTCGATCCTGGATTAGATCTGTCGCCGTCAACCTGCAAAGCAGAGACGTAGGACATGTATCCATCGGTCAGTCCGCGTTGATCCCAAACGCTCTGATACTCGCCATCTGGACTTCCATAAAGAGTGCTATCTAAGACAATTTGACTAATTGTTTGACCAGGCGCCTTGGTCGCAATCTGTCTGGCAAGGTCGGAAAGTTTAGGAGCGTTTCGGTAAACAGAGTTAACTCCTGGCGCTGTTCGGGACAAGGTCACATCGCCAGCTCCAACAAAATACAAAATGGAAGGATCAGCACTATCGGCATAAACCCTTGTGATGACTCGGTAATTTGGTCCAAGCGTCTCCAGAGCGGCAGCTGCGGTAAGCAACTTCATCACCGAAGCTGGTCTCGCCGGAGTAGCACTGGACCTATCAAAAAGAACAGCTCCACTAGCTGCATCAATAACCTGGGCCTGCAAATCCAAGATAGCTTCGCTTTGTTCTAGCTCCGTAACAACACACTTCACCGTATCTTCAGCAGCGGGATCAGTCGGCTCGCCCTCAGCCGATTCTTGATCGGAAGGCAGTGCTTCTGACTGTTCGGGCGTGACGCTGGAAGTCGCTCCGGATCCTCCCAGCGGACCTAGAAATAGTCCGAGCAGAACCACTAAGCCAACTACTAGACCGCTAGCGACTCCGGTCAGAATTGGCTTCAGTTCTGCGTAAGATTTCACTCATGAAGCATAAACTCTGGATCGCCGTTATGGCCCTTGCTCTAGCATTTTCCCAGCCAGCCCTTGCCCACGATGAAGTAGTGAGCCAGTCACCTACCGACGGTGAAGTGGTATCAGCTGGAGTGATTGAGATTCGTCTGGAGTTCAGCGGAGTCCCAATTTCACTGGAAGATGGATCAGGCAACGAGATAGAAGTAACCGGTCCAACTGGTGAAATTGCCTACTCGGGCTGCTTGCCAATCGAAGGTAATTTTGGAATTTTGCCGATTGATCTAGATGAAGCAGGTTCCCACTCTGTTTCGTGGCGAGCAGTCTCATCCGATGGCCATCCCATCAGCGGCAACTTCAATTTTGAAGTTGAAAACACAAGTGGCTACGTGGCAGATCCTGCTTTTAGTTTCCCAGAATGTGGACAGAACCTAATTGCACCAGCTGAAGAGCCAGCAGACTTTTACTGGCTCCTTTGGTTATCGCTTGGAATTCTGGCCGCTGGGATTTTCTTTTTTCTTAGGCCCAAGAAGAGAATTTAGATAAGCCAAAGCAGTTAGAACCACTCCGCCAAGCACAGTTTCTATTCCCATTTCGAATCTTCCTCCGGCAGGTGCAGCAAAAATTGAATAAAGCACATCCAGAGCTGTTGAATTCATCAGGCCAGCAACAAGGGAGATCAGTGCCACTCTCGCGATCCACCACTTTGTTCCGGTTAGTTTGCTAGATGACCAGGTAATCAAGAAGTTCAGCGCAAGACCAATCACTAACCCACCCATAATCAGTTCAGTAGATGGGTGATACAGAAAACTGGCAATACCAATCACAACCGCGCTTACAATCCAAAATACGAAAGTCATCTGATCCTCTTTGCCCCAGTGTTCTTTAGGCTATCTTGCAAAATTCGTTCAGTGGCTCCACCTGACCAGCAACTACCATTTGGTTTCCCTGGTGAAGAACTGTTTCTGGGAATGCGGGCACGTACTTACCATCACCTGTGGTAACAGCCACAACAGTAACTCCATAAGTCGAACGAATCTTTAGCTCGGCAAGTGTCTGCCCGTCAAAGCTCGATGGAACTTCCGTCTTAACCATCACGAAGTCACTGTCAATTGCAACATAGTCCAGCGTCTCGCCGGAAACCATGTGGGCCACTCGCTTTCCCATCTCTGCTTCAGGGAAAATCACGTGGTGGCAGCCAAGTTGCTTCAAAATCATTCCGTGGGAAGTTGAATTGGCCTTGGCCCAAACACTTGGAACTCCTAATTGCAACAGCAATGAGGTCGTGAGGATGCTGGACTCAATATCGGCACCTATCGCAACTACTGCAGAGTCGAATTCCGAAACACCTAGCTCGCGAAGGGTTCCTTCTTCCGTCGTGTCAGCTTTCACAGTGTGAGTAAGCTCTAGAGCCATCTGTTGAACAATTCGCTCATCGGTGTCGATTCCAAGAACCTCGTGTCCGGTGCGCATCAGCTCTCTAGCTAATGCAGACCCAAATCGTCCCAAACCAATCACCATTACGTTGCTGTGAAGGATTCTCTTTCTTGCTTTTTCCTTAGCCAATTAGGGGCCTTTCCTTTGGTAATTCATAGTGTCTCTTAGAAATTCTTAGTGCAAGCGCGGATGCGACAACCACTGGACCTAGACGACCGATAAACATAAGTACAGATAACCAGACCTTAGCGAAGTCTGGTAGCTCAGCTGTAATTCCAGTAGAGAGTCCTACAGTTGCCGAAGCTGAAATCACCTCGAATAGCAGGCTGTCTAGGCTGAACTTGGTAGTAGCAGTCAAAAGCAAAGTGCTAAGGATGATTACAGTCGCGTAAAGAGCGACCAGCGTTAGAGCTTGGCGCTGAATGGAACGAGGCAATCTTCTATTTCCAACATTGACAGCTGTTTCGCCTCTTATCTCCGTATAGATGATGAAAATCAGAATGGCGACCGTGGTGACCTTAATTCCACCAGCAGTCGAAGCAGATCCACCACCAAAAAACATTAGTAGGTCCATTCCGAGCCAAGTCGCATGGTCTAACTGAGAAGTATCAATACTGTTCAAACCGCCAGACCTTGTCATAGTCGACATGAACATGGCATTCATAATCTGCTCAAATAAATTCATGCTGCCCAGGGTCTTTGGATTATCAGCTTCAAGAGCGAAGATGAACAGGCTGCCGAGCAAAAATAGAATCCCACTGGTGCCAAGGGTAAGTCTGGTGTGCAGCGAGAATCTCCGAGGCTTGCCGTTTAACTGCGGGCTTAGTTTCCAGAGTCTTTCGTGAATCTCAATCAGGACGGGGAAGCCTAGTCCTCCAACAATCACAGCAATCATCACAGGAGCAATGATGAATAGATCGGCTGAGAATCTAGACATACTGCCAACAAACAAAGAAAAACCTGCGTTGTTGAAGGCTGATACCGCATGGAACAATCCATTCCACATTGCCTCTGGAATTGAATAGTTGTAAGTAAGGTGCAGTCTGGTACCGAGATAAATTGCAAGAGCTGCCTCGAAGCCGAAGTAAACCAACATTATGGTTCGTAGCAAGGAGGGCATGCTGTCAATGCCAATGATCTTTGCTTCAGTAATGGTGTTTAGCCGATCGCGCAGTGAGATTCTGCCCGCAATCAACAGACCAACTAAGGTCGCAAATGCAACGATTCCAAGTCCGCCAACTTGAATTAGCAACAGGATCACAAAATGACCAAAACCTGACCAATAAGTAGCTGTTTCGACCACAGTTAGACCGGTTAGGCAAACGGCTGAAACTGCAGTGAAGAGCGCAGTGACCAAGTCAGTGGATTCACCAGATGCCGAGGACATTGGTAGCAGAAGTAATAGGGTGCCAAGCAAAACCGCTAATCCGAAGGCAATTACTACGATTTGCGCCGGATGCAGCGTGCGCTTGCGACTGTCTTGAGTCACTGTTTTAGCCTATGCCTCCGAAGCCCGAAATCAGGCAACCTGTCCACGATACACCTGCATTACGCTGGTGAGCAATGGAAACTCGGGTGTTTATCTTCGATGGTGACTGCGCATTCTGCAGCTCTGCCGCCAGAGTGATGCGGAAAATGACCAAGGAAAAGACCCCGATTAGGCCCTACCAGAAGTTGAACCTGACTTCCCTGGGACTGAGCGAAGAGCTGACTTCCCGAGCTGTTTACTATGTCCGAGATGGCAAGTACCTCGTTGCAGCCGACGCTATTGCTCAACTGCTAATTGACTCAAAGAGTGTTTATTCGATACTTGGTGGGATCCTTAGGCTTCCACTAATCAAAACCGTTGCAAGAACCGTTTACTACTGGATTGCAAAAAATCGCCACCGCCTGCCAGGCGGAAAACCTGAGTGCAAGCTCGACTAAGAAATTGCTTTCTTTACTAGCTTCGTAATTTTCTTTGCGACATCATCATTTAGCTCTATCAGCGCAAAAGAAGTTGCCCAAAACGGACCATCATCTAACTTTGCCGACTCTTGAAAGCCAAAAGTTGAATATCTGCTTTCAAATTTGCTACCAGCTTGGAAAAAACAAATAATTTTGTCTTTTACGTAGTAAGCAGGCATTCCGTACCAAGTTCTTGTCGTGATTGTTGGCGATATTCCAAGGACCAACTTATGAACGGCTTTGGCAAGCTTCTGATCAGCTTTGCTCATTTCAGCAATTTTCAGCTGGACCTGCTCTTCACCAGATAGCTTCTTGAACTCACGGGCCTCACGGGCACGTGCCTGCATTGCCTCTTTCTCGACATCGCTGAATGCTGATTTTGATCCGGCCATTCTTGTTTCTCTCTTTCAGATTGAGCCACCTGACGGAATCGAACCGTCGACCTGCTCTTTACGAGGGAGCTGCTCTACCGACTGAGCTAAGGTGGCGATACAACTGCAGAGTCTAATGGATGTCGCTTATCGCACCGAGTCTGCGGAGTCTTGCTAGAGCCGCATCTTCGATTGGTGAGTCAGGACCGATGGCGAATCTCAAAAATCCCAACAGATTTGTCACAACCGGTCTCAGAAGCCAGATGGGTAAATGCTTGATTCCAATCCTTGTTTGAATGTCTGAAGGTAGCGAAGCTAAGGCCGCCTGGAAAAGCAGTGCATAAACCGGCTTGGCTGTTTTTGGCAGAGGAGCATTTTTGATCCAGCGAATAACGGAAAGAGCCTTTTCATCACAGTTCAAATCCTTTTCAAAGTCACTCATCACCCGAAGCAAATCTGCTTCGCTTGCTGGAACGCTAGTTAGACCTAATGGCTCGACTGATTTTCCCCATAATTTGACGTAGGCGTCTGCTGCGCCAGGAATCTCTGCTCTTGAGTAGAGCTGGTGAGATCTCAGGAAAGAGTCCATGAATGCGATGTGAACCCAAAGCAATAGCTCGGGGTCACTCGCTTGATACTTCTGCTCTACCCCAGACTTGTCAACGTAGCTACCTTTTACGCGATCGTGCATTCGATTGACTCGGTTCGCTTCTTGAGCAACCGCTTCTAGCGAACCAAAGGTGGTCACTGTTAGCCAACGAATGGTTCCAGAAAGCCGACCCAATGGATCTTCTTCATACCTTGAGTGCTGAGAGACGCCGTTTAGTGCACCTGGATGCATTGCCTGCAAAAGCAAAGCCCTTATACCACCCACCAGCGTTGCAAAATCGCGGTGGACAATCCACGGCGCATCACTTGGTAGAAAAAGTCCTGGATCGTTACCAGCCGCTACTTGAGCTAACCACGGAGGCTGGCCATCTGGGGCACCTGAAAGTAGGCGACGAAATTTACGGGAGAAGTACTCCTGCACCGCATTGTTTGCCATTGTCACCTAACCTTATTTATAACCAATTAGGAGCAACCATGACCGAGGCCGAACTAATCCATGAGTTTCAAAGAAATCGACTGCACATCATTCTTGCCCAATTAGCCCCAACTGGTCTTTTAGCCTTTGCCGCAATCGCGACCCCAACCATCGCACAAAGTGAGCCTTTCATCATCCACGCTTTTGCGCTCATCCTGTTGGCTTCCGGAATTTTGGGGGCATTAGCTGAATACTCTGCTGCTGCTCAGGCTCAAGCAGTAATTGATGACCTGAAATCACTACCCGGCTCATCCGCTCTTCGTAGCAAAGTAATCAGCTTTAGACCTTGGTTAGAAGTCGTGAAGTACGTGACGCCAGCTATCTTTATCGGAATCTTTTTAGCGATTCTGGCAGCTCTTTACCTCTGAAGACAGTTCAGGTTTCCACTACCCAAGTCGGTGCCCTCAAGGTAGGCATCAACCAAGGAATTAACACAGCCATTTGAACCATAGGCTGTGTGACCTTCACCTCGCAGAGTCAGTAGCTTGGCGTCTAGCAATTCAGCGAGCGCTACTGCCTGTTCATAAGGAGTGGCTGGATCACCCGTGGTTCCGATAACCATTGGCTGGTTAGCTAATTCAACTTCGTAGTTCAGCTCGATCATGCCAATTCCTAGTGGCCAACCAGAGCATGAAACATCTGGGTAGCTGAAGTAGCGACCAAAAACAACGCTGGCTTCAAGGATGTCTGCACCGACGTCCACACGATCAGGTTGAGCCGCCCGATCGGCACAGGCAATTGCGTAGTTGGCTTCATTGATGTTGGTCAGATAACCTCCATCAGGATTTCTGTCGTTATAAAAATCAGCCAGTAGCAAGAAGATTGAACCATCACCATTGAAAGCCGCTTCGAAAGCTTGGGACAGGTACTGCCAAGACTGATCCGAATACAGAGTGATAATCAAGCCAGCAATTGCTGGTTGAATGCCCAGTGTTCTCTCTGATTCAGTAGGCAGTGGCACGGTTTCGCGAGCTTTCAAAAAACTAGCAATAACGTTCATCGCGGAATCAACATCACCTGAGAACGGGCAGGTAGGTTGCGTTAGACAGGCGGCAAGGTAAGCACGCAGCGCTTTATCAAAACCTTTGACCTGTGCCAATAATTGTGTTCCGGAATCTGCAAACGGGTCAGATGCTCCATCCAAAATAAACTTGCCAACTCGGTCCGGGAACAAAGCTGCGTAAGTTGCTCCCAGCTCAGTGCCGTAGCTAAAGCCCAGGTAATTCAATAAATCTTGCTTGAATAGCTGTCGAATAAGGTCCATGTCTCGAGCTGTTTGCTGCGTATTGAAGTAGGCAGGTGATGGTCCAGTCTCCTGGCAGCTCTCCGCAAAAGCCTGCATAAGGTCTTTTGAGTATTGAATGTCTTCTTCAGATCCATACTCGAGATCAGATTGGCCATACAGAAGGTCATCCTTCAGCGCCTCGTCGGTGCAGGTGACTGCAGTCGATTCACCAACACCTCGCGGATCGAAAGCAACGACCTGGAAGTTTTCCCTTAGGTAGCTCGATCCAACTGTTTCATAGCCATCTCGCAACCACTTAGTAGTAGTGGAACCAGGTCCTCCTGGATTCACTAGCATCACCGGTAATCCTTCAGTGCCGCTTTTGCGCATAAGTTGAATTTGAACAAACTCACCGGTCTCTGCCAGCCAATCAAGCGGAGCAAAAATCTTGGCGCATTCAAAAGTTTCGTTGCACTCACTCCAGTCAAGGGTTTGCTCCTCTATGGCTGTGGTTGGTGTCGGCGCGGGTGCTGCGCCATCCAAGCTGGCACAGCCAGTTAGTGCCAATACAGAAGCAAGTAGCAGAGCTCTAAGCCGCAACGAATCCCCTAACAATCAGTTTGGTGCAGAGTGACTCAAGCACTAAAAGATCACGAACATTAGATTCCAGCCTACTTCTTGAAAGGGATATGGCTTCTAACACAGCGATTGAATTCTCTGCACTTGTCTGAGCTGCTCGGTTCTGGATTTCCTGAGTCAATTCCTGATTTATCAGAGGAGCGGCTGCTCCGAGTTGAAGGCTCAGAATGTCTCTAAACAAGCTCTCAGTGTCGGTAAGAATTCGATCAATTCCATCTCGCAGAGCGCGGGTGTTTCTACGCTTTTGGTTTTCTTCGAGTTGCCTGAACTCACTTCGCAAGTTAGCTGGGATTTTCTCGTCCTCAATGCCATAGGCGGCAAGCAGCTTGGCCCTTTCCTGCTGACTTTTTTCTTCACTGCTCGCTTCAGCATCTTTCTTGGCCAAGGCTAGAAGCCTTTCAGCGGTTGACATTGCGGAGGATAGATCCTTGATTCCAACTAGCTCGCGCAAGGTTTCCATTCGACGAGAACGAGCCTCAGCACTCAAAGCCAAGCGACGGGCCATTCCAACGTGCTGTTGAGCTTGGCGAGCACTCGCCAGCGCGAGCTCTTCCTTCACGCCATCTCTCTGAGCTAGGAGCTGAGCTACTTCTTCAACTGAAGGCAATCGCAAAACAACATTTCTAGTTCTAGAGCGAATAGTTGGCAGCATGTCTGCCGCTGATGGGGCGCAAAGAATCCAGACTGTTTTTTCCTGTGGTTCTTCTAAAGCTTTGAGTAGAACATTGGAGGTTCGCTCTGACATTCGATCAGCATCTTCGATAATGACTATTCGGTAACTGCCAAGGCTGGCTCCAAGTGCCGCGAACTGAACTAGTTGCCTTACTTCTTCGATAGAAATGATTACCTTGTCAGTTACCAGCATCCTGACATCTGGGTGAGCATCAGCTAAGACCAGCTTGCAACTTGGACACTCCCCGCAACCGTTTGAAGAACACTGCAAAGCAGCAGCAAATGCCCGAGCAAGAGTTGAACGACCTGAACCAGCGGGTCCGGTAAAGAGCCAGGAGTGTTGAAAACCAGAGTCTTTATCTTCAACAATTCTGCTTAGCTGCTCAATTGCTTCAGGCTGACCAAGCAGCTCTTGCCAGACTTTCACTGATCTAACAGGGCACTTACCCTGCCAATAACCTGCTGATGAATTTCCTCTGGTGACAAACTTGCATCAACCACCAGAAACCTTGGTTGGTTCGACATCTTTAGATATTCATTTCTTGCACGCTCAAAAAACTCAACTTGTTCCCGCTCTAATCGATCGGGTTCAGTTCCCTTGTTGCCGCGTCGGCGCATCGCCTCATCAGCCGGTAGATCGAGCAGCACGGTTAGATCGGGAAGAAGATTATCTACCGCCCAGAGGGAAATGTTTTTGACCTCATCCACATCTAGTTCCCTAGCCGCGCCCTGATATGCAACAGAGGAATCGAAGTAACGATCTGACAAGACGACCATCCCTGCTTCTAAAGCCGGACGGATCTTGGTGGCAACGTGGTGAGCTCGATCCGCTGCATATAAAAGGGCTTCCGATCTGGCCGAAACATCACCCTTGCGATGAAGAAGCAGATGTCTGATTTCCTGCCCAAGCTCTGTGCCGCCGGGCTCTAGGGTCCGAAGAACCTGCTTGCCGCTGTCAACCAAGAAGCGCTCGAGCATATCCAACTGGGTCGATTTTCCAACCCCGTCGATTCCCTCAAAGGTTATAAACATCAGCGCTTTTTCTTTTTAGAAGTTTTTGGTGCTGCCTGGCCAGGCTCCACTCCTAGTTTCTCACGGCGAATAGCCAGTAGTTCAAAGGCTCGGTCCGGTGAGAGCTCTTCGATGGTCTCTTCTTTTGGAATTGTGGCATTAATAACGCCATCAGAAACATACGGCCCGAATTGGCCAGTTTTTGCCACGACATTTAGCTTCGAAGCTGGGTCTTCACCAAACTCCTTAAGTGGCGTGGCGGCAGTGCGACGACCTCTGGTCTTTGGCTGCTTGTAAATCTCGAGCGCTTCATCCAGAGTGATTTCTAGAATCTGCTCTTCACGCTCGAGTGAACGAGAGTCAGCTCCACGCTTTAGATAAGGACCAAATTTTCCATTTTGCGAAGTAATCATGGTTTGAGTTTCTGGATCAATACCAACTTCGCGCGGCAATGCAAGAAGCTTGAGTGCTTCCTCATAGGTCACTGTCTCAGGTGACATTGACTTAAAGAGGCTCGCCGTCTTGGGCTTTGGTGCACCCTCGTCCATGATTGCAACATAGGGACCATAGCGTCCATTTTTAACAACTATTTCGAAACCGGTGTCAGGGTCTGGTCCAAGCACGCGATCTTTAATTTCTGGAGCATTGGCAAGCTCAACTGCTTTTTCTGTTGTTAGTTGGTCCGGTGTTAGCCCGATTGGAATGTTAACGATTCTTCTTTCTTCGCCTGCACCTATTTCTAGATAAGGCCCATACTTACCGGTTCGAAGAGTAATTCCCTCTCCTAGATCAAAACTATTGATGGCCCTTGGGTCTGAATCTGCCAGGGACTCAACCAGCGCACGTAGACCATCGTCTCCAAAATAAAAGTCCTTCAGCCACTTGCTTCGATCAAGTTCGCCCATGGCAATGCGATCAAGATCTTCTTCCATCTTGGCGGTGAACTCATAATCAACAAGGTGATCAAAGTTTTCCTCTAGGAACCTGGTAATCGTGAATGCAATCCACTCTGGAACAAGGGCACTGCCTTGCTTGATCACGTAGCCCTTGCCGATAATGGTCGAAATAATGGAGGCGTAGGTAGAGGGTCGTCCAATGCCCTTTTCTTCTAGGGCCTTCACGAGCGAAGCTTCGGTGTATCTAGCTGGTGGCTGGGTTTGGTGGCTCTTGGCAGTTGATTCCTTTATATCTACGCTGGCACCCTCGCTAAGACTCGGTAGCTTGCCGCTGTCCTCATCCTCTTCTTCCTTGGTCTCGTCATAAACGGCCATGAAGCCCTTGTAGTTCACAACAGTTCCGCTGGCCGTGAATTCGAGCAAGCCGGTGGCGCTCTTGAGCTCAAGCTTGGCGGTCGTGGTGGAGAGCTTGGCATCTGCCATCTGGGAAGCCAGGGTTCTGCGCCAAATTAGGTCATATAAAGCGTGTGATTTTCCAAGTAAAACCGATTCCAATTCCGCTGGGGTCTGGAAAACATCTCCCGCCGGGCGAATAGCTTCGTGAGCTTCTTGAGCATTTTTGGACTTAGCGGCATAGACCCTCGGTGCGTCAGCGACAAGATCTTTGCCGAACATCTCCGCCGCTTGTTTTCTAGCAGCCTCAATCGCCTGCTGCGAAAGGTTTGGCGAGTCAGTTCTCATGTAGGTGATGTGACCGGCCTGATAAAGCTGTTGAGCAATATCCATTGTCATCTTTGCGCTGAGGCCAAGTTTTCTTGATGCTTCCTGCTGCAAAGTAGAGGTTGTGAAAGGAGCGTAAGGCTTTCTTGAATTTGGTTTCGACTCAACCGATACAACTTTCAAAGTCTTGCCATTTACTTCAGCGGCAATCTTCTCGGCTGCTTCAGTGTCTAACACAACAACATCGGCTGTCAGTTTTCCTTTTTCATCAAAGCTTTTAGAGACCGCAAGACGCTTAGCGTCAATCGAGAGAAGCTTGGCATCAAAGACAACTGAATCAAATTCGCAACTTGCAACGACTGACGCATAGTTCGCGGCAACGAATGCCATTCGCTCGCGTTCGCGCTCAACAATCAATCGCATTGCGGGTGACTGAACGCGTCCAGCCGAGAGTCCTCGGTTTATCTTGCGCCAAAGCACTGGAGAAATTTCATAGCCAACAAGTCGGTCTAAAACTCGCCTAGTCTCCTGGGCTTGAATCAGATTGTCATCGAGTTCTCTAGTGTTTTCTTTCGCCTCTGAAATCGCCTTGGCTGTGATTTCGTTGAAGACCATTCGCTTTACTGGAACTTTTGGCTTGAGCACCTGCAAAAGATGCCAGGCAATTGCCTCTCCCTCGCGGTCTTCATCTGTTGCGAGGTAGAGCTCATCGCAGGTCTTCAGGGCTTGCTTGAGTTCAGTGACGGTTTTGTTCTTGCCGGCGGAGATGACATAGAAAGGGGTGAAGTCATTTTCGATGTCGATCGAGAACTTAGCCAGTGATGGGCTGGCCTTCTTCTGCTCCGCTGGAATTTCCTTAGCCTCTGCGAGGTCGCGGATATGGCCGACTGAGGCCATGACCGAAAAGTCATCGCCCAGGTACTTGGCGATTGTCTTGGCCTTGGCAGGCGACTCAACAATGACCAGCTTCTTACCCAATTGGAAACCCCTAATCCTTCTGGGCCGCCTCCGCCGAAGCCGTTAGAGCCAACCCTAAGTAATTCATACCAGCGCTAACGCTGACAACCTCACCGACAATACGGCAGGAATCTAGGTTTGCGCCATTAACCCGCGCCAATTCAGCCGCATTTGGGCAGGGATAGCCAGCAATTATGCCGATTCTGCTATCGGAACCCGCCAGGGCTGCCAGGTCCGTAATCATCTGCAACCGGGCCTGCTGGCGTCCAAAATCCAGTGCTAAGCCAACCCCAAATGCTAAAAAACTGATCAACCCAGCCACCACAATCGTCAAGGTGGCAGCTGATCCACGCTCTAACCAATCGGGATTGCGCAATACTCACTCTCCATAATCAATGGTTCTTTTCTTAGCACCAGACACTGGAATCTCTCCCGTTCGATGATCTCAATCTCATAACCAGCTGGTGCAGAAACGCTCAAACCCAGTGAATGCAAACGTGCCAATTGCATTGCTGTCAATTCAAGCTTTATCGCTGACAAAGCAAGTGGAAAGAGTCCCAGCAGCGCTGTCACCGCCAAGATCACTACTGGTGTGATCAGCATGAACTCAGCGGTGACTGCACCTCTTTCGCTACGAAATGCCAAGAGCTCTCGCCACCAGACCAAATAGCAACTGCCGAACTTCTTCGCTACGCATGATCAGCAGCATCAAACCAGCAAATGCAACACCAGCCAAAGTTGCAATTGCATACTCAGCAGTAATGGCACCTCTGTCGCTTTTTACTATGTTCATTTTTCTCCTTTCTTATTTTGTTAGTCCAACCATGGTTGGAGGGATGGTAAACAACATGAAAGCTGGCAGAGTCGTCGTTCCCAGTGGAATAAGTAGCCGAACTGAGAGAGCTCGAAGAGCTGTTATCTTCTCTGCCAGTTGTCGGTGAAGAGTGTTCTCAATTTCGCTTTCAACTAGTGCGACAAGGCCGGCACCGGTTCTTCTAGTTAGTGAAATAAGTCTTGCTACTGGCTCAGCGGAAAGAAGTTGAGGAAAGTAATTGGCAATTTGCCCGACATTCATACCGGCAGCAATTGCAATGGAAAATTTTTGAAGTTCAGATATCGAGAACTCGCAATTTATCCCCGAAAGCATTTTGTTGCTGATTCGATTTCCCAGTAGCAAAAGAAGGCTACCGACCAGAAGCGAAACAAGAACCAGCGGATTGACCAAGCTAGAAAAACTGCTGATCCCGGTGAAGATGGTTAGAGCCAGAGTCACTACCGGCAACCAAAGCAATAGACGCCTGGTGGCTTTTGGCATTGCTAGCGCCTGGCTTAGTTCTGCCATTGCCCTAGCTAGGCTTTCCTGCTGCTGGGCCAGAGATATAAGTAGTGTCTTGAGCGGAGCACCTAGGCGGATCCCCAGCACTAGCTCCTCCGGCAACTGTGTGGCTTGGAGCTCAGCCAGTGCAGTTTTGAGATCTACTCCGGCTGAGAGAAGCGCGGCCAATTGTCTGAGATCCACTTAGATGCGCTCCATCTGGAGTTGGCCGCGAACCAACTTCACTTCTGCCATGGCACTCACGTGCCGGACGGGATTTCTCTCTAACTGAACAACGAGGTCAATGGAGCTTGAAACTAATTGGTTTGTGAGTTCAGCTGAAATTCCGGATAGCAGACCAAGAATTAGAAACCTCTGCGGAATATGCTCAAGTGATGTTGCGTGCAGGGTGGTTAGTGAACCAGGGTGACCGTTACTAACAGCCTGCAGAAAAGCTAGAAACTCTTCCTTTCTAACCTCACCAACCACCACTCGGTCTGGACGCATTCGCAGTGATTGAGTTACCAGCTGGCTCAGCGTCACCTCGCCAACGCCTTCTTGATTATTTTCACGTGCTGTGAGAGAGATGGCCGGAGACTGCAGAAAGAGTTCTGGCACTTGCTCGATGGTGATGATGCGCTCTGTAGAGTTTGCTAGCAGAGCCCTGAGCAGCGTGGTTTTACCACTTGAAGTAGCCCCCGAGATAACAACTGTTTTTTTATTCTTGACCGCGTTTTTTAGAACTTCAGCTTGACGCTCACTGAGCATTTTGCTTGCCAACAAGGTTTCTAGATTGGTAAATTCGGCGGAGTGAACTCGAACGCTCAAACTTGCTTGCGTGCTAACGCCGTGTGGCAGGAGCATGTGCAGTCGAAGGTTATTGATACTGAGATCAAGCATTGGAGATGCAATGTCAAGGCGAGCGCCGTTTTCAAACGCCAGCTGACGAAGTTCTTTTTCCAGCTCTTGAGAATCAGAGAAAGGTGACCTAATTGGCTGAAGGGCTCCCCCGCAATCGACTAAGCAGTGAGTACCAAACAGCAGAACATCTTTCACTCCGGCAATCGAGATCAGAGGCACTAGCCAATTTGGAATCGTCATGGCGTGAGCTTTGCTTAGGCCATGAGGTTGTAGAAAGAGAATTAGAAATCTGTGGAAAAAGAAGGGGCGGTAGCTTTGGGGGAAAGCTACCGCCGTCTACCGGGTTCAAAATGGGGGGATTTCCCCCGGCAGATACTGACCGAAGTCAGTCCAAAGAGAATAATCCGAAACATTGTCTTTTGTTCCCCAATTGGGGGACTTTCACAAACTCCCAGTGTTTTCCAAGGCCGGAAGTCTGGCAGTATTGAGGCCAGTAAGGACGAGGATGTCAGAGCCAGAAATCGAGAATCTGCTGAGCGAGACCAGGAGGTTTGCGCCAGCTAGGGATTTTGCTGCCCAGGCGATAGCCCAACCAGGTATCTACGATGAGGCCCATGACTTTGTTGAGTTCTGGGCAAAGCAGGCTAGATCACTTCACTGGCACAAACCCTTTACCAAGACTCTCGATTTCTCAGATGCCCCGTTTGCCAAATGGTTCGAAGATGGCGAGCTGAATGTGAGCTATAACTGCCTAGACCGTCATGTCGAAGCAGGCTGGGGAAAACGAATTGCTCTGTTTTTTGAAGGTGAACCGGGTGACAGCAAAACCTACACCTATCTAGATCTACTGACCGAAGTGAAGAAGGCAGCAAACTTGCTAATCAAGCTTGGCGTCAGAGCCGGCGACAGAGTTGCGATTTACATGCCTCACATCCCCGAAGCAGTGATTGCTATGCAGGCTGTTGCAAGAATTGGCGCCGTTCACTCCGTTGTGTTTGGTGGCTTCTCCGCTGATTCATTAGCTGATCGAATCCAAGATGCTGGCGCCAAGCTGGTGATCACTGCAGATGGCGGTTACCGCAAAGGAAAAGCATTGCCACTGAAGCCAGCAGTTGATGAAGCGTTGGCGAATGAGAAATGTCCTTCGGTCGAAAAAGTTCTAGTAGTCAAGCGCTGTGCGAATGAAATTGCTTGGGATGAGGGTCGCGATCTTTGGTGGGACGAAGAAATGGCTCTCGTTGACAAGGAACATGTGGCTCAGGGGTTCAGCGCTGAGCACCCACTTTTCATTCTCTACACATCAGGCTCCACCGGAAAACCAAAGGGCATTCTCCACACCACCGGTGGTTACCTAACGCAAACTTCCTACACTCACAAAAACGTCTTTGATCTACATGAAGGACAAGATGTTTACTGGTGCACGGCGGATGTTGGCTGGATTACTGGCCATTCCTATGTCGTCTATGGTCCCATGGCCAACGGTGCAACTCAGGTGATTTATGAGGGAACTCCAGATACTCCTGACTGGGGCAGATGGTGGGACATTGTTCAGAAGTATCACGTCAACATCTTCTATACAGCTCCCACTGCAATTCGAACCTTCATGAAACTTGGCAGCAAGGTAGTTAGTCACTACGACCTTTCATCCCTTCGACTTCTCGGTTCAGTTGGTGAGCCAATCAATCCGGAAGCTTGGATTTGGTATCGAGATGTGATTGGTTCTGGGAAAACTCCGATTGTTGACACCTGGTGGCAAACCGAAACCGGTGCAATCATGATTTCGCCACTTCCCGGCATAACTGAAACCAAACCTGGCAGCGCTATGAAGCCACTGCCCGGCATTAGTGCAGCGGTTGTTGATGATGATGGCAATGCTGTAGGAAATGGACACGGCGGTTATCTCACCATTACCCAACCCTGGCCCTCGATGCTCCGCGGAATCTGGGGAGACCCAGAGAGATTCAAAGAGACCTATTGGTCTCGCTTCCCCGGTAAATACTTCGCAGGAGATGGCGCCAAGCTGGACGAGGATGGTGATCTCTGGCTACTCGGACGTGTGGACGACGTCATGAACGTCTCCGGGCACCGGCTTTCAACCACTGAGATTGAATCTGCACTAGTAGCACACCCGTATGTTGCAGAAGCGGCAGTGGTTGGAGCCAGCGACGATACCACCGGTCAGGCAGTGGTTGCCTTTGTAATTCTGCGACGCAGTCAACTTGATCACACCGGCAGTGAGGCTGACATCACTAAAGAACTACGCGACCATGTCGCGAAAATGATTGGTCCGATTGCTAAACCCAGAACCATCTTTGTCGTTAGCGAGTTGCCTAAGACCCGCTCCGGCAAAATCATGCGAAGACTACTCCGGGATGTAGCGGAAGACAGACCAATTGGAGATGTGACAACCCTCTCTGACACCACTGTCATGGACACCATCAAGACTCGAGTTGGCTTAGGGGCCGAAGACTAAGTGGTAAATATTCGCGAAGCTGTTGTTGACGATGAGCAGGCCATTCTTGCTCTGCTGCGCATTTATTGTGAAGAGGCCGGAACACCTCACTCTGATGAGCATCTGCTTGCTGGACTGAGGCCACTTTTATCAACAAATTCGCATGGTGTGGTTTTGGTAGCAGAAAAAGAAGAAATCATCGGCTATTCAATTCTCACCTGGGGCTGGGGAATCGAATCTGGTGGACAAGAAGCACTGGTGGACGAAATGCTGATTGAGCCGGCTGAGCGTGGAAATGGCATTGGCCAGAAACTAATGCAGGCTTCGATTGACAGAGCAAAAAAGCAGGGAGTAAAAGTTATCTTTCTAGAGACTGAGAGAGATAACCCTCGCTCTAGAAAGCTCTATGAAAAACTTGGGTTTGCAGAAGAGTCATCGATTTGGATGAGCTACCGCTTCTAAACAAACTCCACAATTAATTCAACTTCCACCGGAGCATCCAGCGGCAGTACCGCAACCCCAACAGCGCTTCGAGCGTGAATTCCCTTTTCACCAAAAATTTGCTCCAGCAATTCACTTGCGCCATTTACAACAGCAGGCTGTTGAGTGAAGGAAGCATCCGAGGCAACAAAGCCAACAACTTTGACTATCTTCTTCACGCGGTCGAGATCCCCCAACACGCTCTTCACCGCAGCCACCGCATTCAAAGCGCAAACTCGCGCAATTTCTTTTCCTTGCTCGGCAGTCAGATCTTTACCCACCTTGCCGGTTGCAACCAACTTGCCATCAACTAGTGGAATTTGACCTGCCGTGAAAACTAAATTGCCCGACACCACTGCAGGAACATATGCCCCTGCCGGTGTAGCAACCGCCGGCAAAGTTATGCCCAGTTCGCTGAGCCTTTGGTTTGCACTCATTCAGCTACTCGCTTGAAAAAGGCGATCAGCCCACCCTGCGGCCCGGTAATCACCTGGACCAGCTCCCAGCCCTGTTTGCCCCAGGTATTGAGGATTTCGGTTTCTTTATGCAGAAGTAGGGGGGTTGTGACGTATTCCCACTTGGTCATTCTCAGCTCCGTATCAGATTTGGCAAGGTAACCTAGAGTCTATGTCGAGCAAGCCAACCTCCTCGACGCTCGGAACCCTTCTAAAGTTCGGGTTTTTGAGCGCTATCGCTGGCCTACTGTCCGTGGCTCTATTTGCCCCGGCTGTGGCAGTAGCTGGAGTTGCCGCTACCACCGGAATCGCCGCCTTTGAAGGCCTCCCTGATTACATCAAACCAATCAATGCCTCCCAGGCCTCAAATGTTTATGCCCTGCGCGAGGGTGAGCCAGAACTAATTGCAACCTTCTACCACGAAAACCGAGTGGAGATTCCGTTCGAAGAAATGTCGCCGGCACTGGTTGACGCGGTGGTGGCAGTAGAAGACCCACGTTTTTATCAGCACCCAGGTGTTGACGTTATCTCCCTGATAAGAGCAGGTCTAACTAACCTTGCTTCGTTTGGTGAGGGTCCTGGTGCATCAACCATCACCATGCAGTATGTACGAAGCTCCCTGGTTGAAGCTGCCAACCTAACCGGAGATGCCGATGCAATTGCTGCCGCAACCGAGGTAACAATTCCAAGAAAGCTGCGCGAGATTCGTCTTGCCATTGCTCTAGAGGGTCAAGCGACTAAAAAAGAAATTCTTGCTGGCTATCTAAATCTGGTCTTCCTAGGTAACCAGATCAATGGTGTAGAAACTGCCAGCCAGTACTACTTCGGAATTCCGGCAAGTGAACTAAATATTCCGCAAGCTGCTTACCTCGCTGGAATGCTCAAGTCCCCCAACGACTACAAACCAGATGAAGCAGAAAATCTAGATCGCGGTCTTGGCCGAAGAAATTACGTTATTCAGAGAATGGCCGACGAGGGTTACCTGACCCAAGAAGAGGCAAATGAATACAAAGATGCTCCAATTCAAACCAATATCACACCGGTTGAAGCAGGTTGTGAGCTAAACCAAACCACCGCATTTTTCTGTGACTACACAGTCTGGACAATTAGAAACTCACCAGAATTTGGAACAACCGCCGAAGACAGAGAAATGCTACTTCGCCGCGGTGGCCTAGATATCTACACAACCCTCGACTTAGACATCCAGCAGACTGCCTGGGATGCCACCATGAATGCACTACCCGCAGACAACGAGTGGGGATTTGGAACAGCTTCAGTTTCAGTAGAAGTTGGAACCGGTCGCGTGATTGCTATGGCGCAAAACCGTATCTTCAATCAATCGGCTGAACCACCGGTTGGAGAAACTTCCGTCAACTACAACACCGATCGACCATTTGGTGGATCAAGTGGCTTCCAGCCAGGTTCGACCTACAAGCTCTTCACCCTGGCAGAGTGGCTCAAGCAGGGATACTCACTGGGTGATCACGTAGATGGTCGAGTCCAAACCGGTGAGGACATTGACCTCGATGGTCAGCCGGATCCGGTAAAGATTTGGAACGTCGCGCAAGACTTCAGCGCAAGCTGTGGTGGCGTGGTTGGTCTGTGGGAAGTTAAGAACTCCGGTACTGACCAAGGCGCAACCATCGACAACATCAGCGTTGGAAGAGCGGTCATCACATCGCAGAACACAGCGTTTGCTGCCATGGCATCGAAGCTGGATTTGTGTGCAATTCGCGATACCGCTCAAGCCTTTGGAGTCCAGCGAGCCGACGGAACTGAGCTCCTTTACTTCCCATCAACCATTCTTGGTACGAATGAAGTTTCTCCATTGAGTATGGCGGCAGCTTATGCGGCTGTATCTAACCGTGGTGTTTACTGTTCACCAGTTTCAATTGACAAGGTGATTCTCCGTCGCGATGGCTCCGAGCTACCAGTTCCACAGACCCGTTGTTCACAAGCTGTGTCAGAAGATGTGGCCCTGGCAATGGTGCAATCACTAAAGCCAGTAATCACCGGAGGAACCGGTGCTGCCTCGAACCCTGGTGGACCAGTGCCACTAGCGGGTAAGACCGGAACCACCGATAACCGAATTCACACCTGGATGATTGGCTTTTCCTCCGAGGTTGCAACAGCAACCTGGGTTGGTAACGTCTCTGGTCAGGTCAGGCAGGGCGGAAAGCGAGTAAACGGCAACGAAGTAACTGTTATTCGTCACGTAGTTTGGAAGCAAATCATGCGTGCTGTCAACGCAAAATACGGCGGAACCAACTGGCCAGCACCTGATCCAAAATATATTTCAGCACCGTCAATCACAATCCCTGCCGTGAGCGGACTGGATGCGGAACAGGCAAAGGTTCAGCTGATGACCGCATCGCTAAGTGGAGCGGTAATGGTCGAGCAGGTTGCATCGCCATTCCCTGCTGGCACAGTTGCCTACACTTCACCAGCAGCAGGTGAGGCAGTGCCAAGAGGATCTCTAGTGAAGGTTTACATCTCATCAGGTGGCCGACTAACAGTTCCAGATGTTCGAGGAATGACTGTTGAGCAGGCATACGCTGCGCTGCAGCAGCTTGGATTGTTTGGAACGCTTCCGCAACCAAGTCAGACCTCACTGCTAAATAAGTGTGACCCGAATCTTCCCAAGGATTCTGTCTATTCCACTCAGCCGGGTCCCGGTGAGGCAGTACTTCCAGCGTCAGCCGTCATAGTCCTACCGAATAAATGTCGCTAGCGACCAACGCTGGGCCATTTCTACTTCGCGAGGAAATAGTCCAAGGAACCGGTCTTAATCTCAGAGTTCTACACATCTCTGATATTCACTTTGCTCCTAGCCACAAAAACAAGGCTGGGTTCTTGAGAGAACTTGCTCAGCTGAAGCCAGATTTGGTTGTGAACACCGGCGACAACCTTGGACATTCTCAAGCAATCAATCCATTGCTGCAAGCATTGGAGCCACTGCTGGAATTTCCAGGAGTATTCGTAAACGGAAGTAACGACTACTCCTCACCCAAACTAACCAACCCGCTTCGCTATTTGATGGGTCCGTCCAAGGTTGAATCCAGAGCGCGTGATCTTGATACTCCCAGAATGCTCAGGGAATTTGAGAATGCTGGATGGCTGAATCTAAACAATCAAACTGGGCAACTGAGAATTAAAGATCAAGTAATTGACTTTGTTGGGGTTGATGATCCACACCTGAATCTTGACAAGACCCCAAAAATTCAATCTTCAAACCTAATCGCAGTGGCACATGCTCCATATCTAAGAGTGCTAGATAGCTTTGCTGATCAGTCAGCCAAGATAATTTTTGCAGGTCACACTCATGGCGGTCAGATTTGTCTTCCAGGCTCAAGAGCGCTTGTTACAAACTGCGATCTTCCGACCAAGCAGGCGCAAGGACTAAGCAAGTACAAAGACAGTTGGCTGCATGTTTCAGCCGGGTTAGGTGCCAACATTTACACGCCTGTGAGAGTTTTCTGCCCACCCTCAGCAACGCTTTTGACTATTAGCTAGGCCAGTTCTTTCGCAACTAGCTCAGCAATTTCATAAGTGTTTAGCGCAGCACCTTTTCGAAGGTTGTCACCAACCACGAACATGTCCAGAGTCTTTGGGAAATCCATCGACTGGCGCATTCTTCCGACGTAGGTTGGATCCTGTCCTGCAACAAAAGCAGGAGTTGGAAAAATACCCTTCTCAGGCTCATCCATCAAAACAACTGTTGGCTGCTTCTCAAGCTCCGCCTTCGCTTGTTCAACTGTGATGTCGTTAGCAAAGGTTGCGTGGACTGCAAGAGAGTGACTAACCTGCACCGGCACGCGAACGCAGGTAGCGGCAACTTTGAGATCCTTGATGCCAAGAATCTTTCTTGATTCATTGCGAACCTTCAGTTCCTCGGAAGTGTGGCCGCCCTCTTTGACAGAGCCAGCTAGTGGAATCACATTGAGTGCGATTGGGGTTGGCCAAAGAGAGTCTGAAGAATTCAATCCCTGCTGCTTGAGAGTCTTTGCAACAGTGTCTGAGGCAAGCCCTGCTTCTGCGTTGGTTGCCACTGCAGCAGTTTCCTTTTTCAGCTGTTCAATGCCTGATGATCCCGCTCCAGAAACTGCTTGATAGCTGGCAACTACCAGCTCGGTCAGTTGCCACTTTTTGTGCAGTGCCCCAAGTGCAGCCATCATGGTCAAGGTGGTGCAGTTTGGATTGGCAATAATGCCCTTTGGTCTGCTCTTTGCCATTTCAGGATTTACCTCTGGCACAACCAGTGGAACTTCCGGATCCATTCGGAAGGCAGCTGAGTTATCAACCACTACAACACCCTTGGCAGCGGCAATTGGTCCCCACTCAGCAGAGATCTCGTCCGGCACATCAAACATCGCAATGTCAATGCCATCAAATGCCTCTGGCGATAGAGCTACTACCGTTAGTTCTTTGCCATAGACAGCAATCTTCTTGCCAGCTGAGCGAGCTGATGCAATCAGGCGAATTTCACCCCAAATGTTTTCACGGTTATTGATGATGTCGATCATCACAGTGCCGACAGCGCCAGTTGCGCCAACTAGAGCAAGATTTGGCTTCATAATTAGCGACCCGTTCCTGCGTAGATAACCGCAGTTTCTGTTGCATCCAATTCAAAGGCTGTGTGGACGATGCGGGTTGCTTCCTTAAGCTGATCGGCTCTGGTTACGACTGAGATTCGAATCTCAGAGGTAGAGATCATTTCTATGTTGATTCCTGCCTTAGCCAGTGCTCCAAATAGCTTTGCACTGACCCCGGAAGAGGTCTTCATGCCAGCTCCAACAATTGACAGCTTGCCGATCTCGTCGTCATAGCTCACTGACTGGAAACCAATGTCGCCCTGTTTTGCCTTCAGTGCTTCAACGGCTTTGTGGCGATCGTTGTGAGGAAGAGTAAAGGAGATATCGCTTAGGTGATTCTCAGTGGTCGACACGTTCTGGACGATCATGTCAATGTTCGCACCAGCTTCAGCCACTGCCTGGAAAATCTCAGCAGCCTTACCAGGTCTGTCAGGAACACCAATCACGGTGACCTTGGACTGTGTGCTGTCAGCTGCTACTCCGGAGACTACTGGCTCTTCCATTTCTTCTCCCTCTTTGGTGGTGTAAACAAGTGTGCCTGGATCAGCACTAAAAGTTGATCGAACTCTCAGCGGAACTCGATGCCTGCGAGCAAACTCAACTGCTCTGATATACAAAATCTTTGCTCCAGATGATGAGAGCTCCAACATTGAATCCAAATCGATCTGAGCGAGCTTCCGAGCTCTTGGGACAATTCTGGGATCAGCTGTGTAAACACCATCGACGTCAGAGTAAATCTCACAGATGTCTGCCTTAAGTGAAGCCGCTAGTGCAACGGCAGTGGTGTCCGAACCACCTCTTCCCAAAGTGGTGGTGTCGCCATTTTCAAAACTAAAGCCCTGGAATCCAGCAACAACTACTACGTTGCCATCCTTAAGAGCATCTTGAATACGCTTCGGGTCAATCTTCCAAATTCTCGCACTGCCGTGTTCGGAGTCTGTTGATATGCCAGCCTGGAAACCAGTGAAAGACATTGCCTTGAGTCCCTGGTCTTTGATTGCCATCGCCAGCAGCGCCATAGAGATTCGCTCACCAGCGGTCAGCAGGATATCCATCTCACGATTACCACCAACATCGGTAGTGACAGAGTTGGCCAGATCGATTAGTTCATCGGTAGTGTCACCCATTGCAGAAACCACCACGACAACCTGGTTGCCCTGGGCTTGAGTTGCGATTACGCGCGCAGCAACATGCTTGATCTTCTCGGCGTCAGAGACCGAGGACCCACCATATTTCTGAACAACTAACGCCAACTAAGAACTCCTAAGGGGATTGATGCAGGCGACGGCGCCTTAGGGGAAAAGTCTAGTTGACCCTTCTGCGGCCCTCAAAGGCGCGGCCCAAAGTCATATCATCCGCATATTCCAGGTCTCCACCCACCGGCAGCCCAGAAGCGAGCTTGGTGATGCTGATTTCTAGCGGAGAAAGCATTCGAATCAGATAGGTGGCTGTTGCTTCACCTTCCAGATTTGGATTGGTGGCAATAATGACCTCGCGAATATTTGGATCTGCCAGGCGCTTCATGAGCTGCTTGATTCTCAGTTGATCCGGCCCAATTCCTGCAATCGGAGATATTGCCCCGCCCAGCACGTGATAAAGACCACGAAACTCGCGAGTTCTCTCGATAGCCGCAATGTCTTTGGAGTCTTCCACGACACAAACCAAGCCCTGATCGCGCTTTTGATCAGCGCAGATAAAGCACTTCTCATTTTCCGACACGTTTCCACACGTCTCGCAAAAACGAACCTTGAGCTTTACCTCTTGCAAAACTTCTGCCAACTTCATTGCAACATCGGTTTCAGCTTCAATTAGGTAAAAAGCAATTCTTTGAGCGCTTTTTGGTCCAACTCCTGGCAGTCGCCCGAGCTCATCGATTAGTTGCTGTAGCGCACCCTCATACATTATTTCTGGCCCTTGATTGGCTTAGCACCTAGTACCTCGCGAAGAATAAACTCACCGGTTCTTGGATCGGCCGTTTCGATCGGTTCGGTCTTTAGCTCTTCGTGCTCTTCTTCTTCAGAAAACTCATCGTCATTTGATTCAATTACCGGTGCGCTAGCAACCTTGGATGGAACATCGGCAACTTTCGCCCGATACTTGACGCTAACACCCGTCATGTCTCTAATTACACTTCTCAAAACCTCTGCAGCACCACCGGCATTGCGAAATGCTTCAACGTCTTTTTGGGACTGGAACAAAAGAGTTAGAACCTCGTCGTTGTAATCAACCACTTTTGATGTGAAGGCCACGGCCCAAGCGGATCTCGATTGCTTGGCAAGAGTCTCAAGAATTATTTGCCAGTTTGCTTTAAAGAAGGAGATTGTTACATCACCAGCTGCTGCTTTTTTGACTGGCTCTGTGGCTGCCGGTTTAGCTTCAGTTTTCTTCACTTCAGCTACTGGTTTGGCAGGTTCGGCAGCAGGAACTTCGCGCATGACTACCTTGGCTTGAGCAGCCGGCGCTAACACACGAGCACAAAGTAGTTCTAGTTGCAATCTTGGATTTGATGCAGCTGATGTGTCACTCAGTGCCTTGGCGGTTGCCTCTGCAGTTTGAGTGAGCGAACCAAGTCCGAATCTGGCTGCCTGAATTGTGAGTTGCTCAAATTGTTCTGGTCCGATCCCGCGAAGAATTGCCTTGGCATCTTGGCCAAGTGAGTGAACCAGCATGAGATCGCGGATGCGCTCAAGTAGATCTTCCAGGAAGCGCCTGGCGTCCTGGCCAGACTGAATAATCTTGTCAACAGCAGTGAAGGCCTTGGCCGCATCCAGCTCCGCAAAAGCTTCAATCACATCAGCCATCAGGTTGTCATGGGTGAAGCCAAGAAGGTTGATAGACCTCTCATACGCAATCTTTTTGGTATCGCTGCCGGCTATTAGCTGATCTAGCAAGGAAAGAGCATCTCTAACCGAACCACCTGATGCTCTGACCACCATGGGTAAAACACCGTCATCTGCCGAATAGCCCTCAGACTTCAAAACAGAATCCAAATAGCTCAGCAGCTCAGCTGGTGGCACAAGTCTGAATGGATAGTGATGAGTTCTGGAACGAATAGTTCCAATAACTTTCTCTGGTTCAGTGGTTGCAAAAATAAACTTCACGTGCGCTGGTGGTTCTTCCACGATCTTCAAAAGCGCATTGAAGCCTTGAGTGGTGACCATGTGAGCCTCATCCAAGATGAAGATCTTGTAGCGATCACGAGCCGGAGCAAACACCGCACGCTCTCTAAGGTCTCGAGCATCATCCACGCCATTGTGAGAAGCAGCATCAATCTCAACAACATCCAGTGAGCCCGGCCCACCTTTAGCGAGCTCTAAACAGCTGGCACACTTTCCACACGGAGTATCAGTTGGTCCCTCGGCACAATTCAAGCATCGAGCAAGAATGCGAGCTGAGGTGGTCTTTCCGCAACCTCTGGGACCAGAGAACAGATAGGCATGGTGAACTCGGTCTGATTTCAAAGCTGCTCGAAGTGGATCGGTGACCTGAGTTTGCCCGATTAGGTCAGCAAAGTTATCTGGTCGATATCTGCGATAGAGGGCGGTGGTCACCTGCTAAGGATAATCCCATCGGGGACATTAGGAGTTCCCTAGGGGATAACTCCCGTCCAGGTAGCGGCGGCCCCTGAGTGGCCTATCACGACAGTCATGGCGATAGCGCCGATTGAGAGGGAAACTAATGCAAAACCTAGAACTTGATTGAGAAACTTTGGCCAGGACTTTCTCAAGGAATACCAAAGACCAAAACCAACAGCTAATACCCAAAGCGCTAGCGGCATCAGCATTTCCCCGTACTCGGAGTGAGGCTGCGGCTCATACATAACTTCAGAGAGAGATTCGCCCGATTGCTGAGCAATAAAAATAAATGGGACAGTGGCGACGGTTGCTAGCAGAGCACGGAGTAAATATCTGCCGCGAAGCTTAGAAGAAACAGTGGTAATTATCAGAAAAAGCAAAGCGACTGGGAAAAGAGCCACTGCAAAGTGCACAGCTAACGGGTGAAGTGGAAGGTCTCCCAATGCCAGAAAAAACTCTTCCAAGGAACTCCTTTAGGTTTCGATCAGATTTTATCTTGAAGAGAAGAAAGGTGACCCCTCGCGCACCCGTCAGAGCTCAGTTACCCTTGCTACCTTTCGGTCCTGGGGGGTTTAGCCAAGGTGACGCCACGCGAGGAGTCACCTTGATTCTAAGACTCAATTAGTTTTGTGGGAAACCAAGGTTGATGCCGCCGTGCGAAGGATCTAGCCAGCGCGAGGTGACAACCTTGGTTTGTGTGAAGAAGCGGAAGCCCTCTTCACCGTGTGCTCTGGAATCTCCAAACAGCGAGTGCTTCCATCCGCCAAAGGAGAAGTAGGCAACAGGAACAGGAATTGGAACATTGATTCCAATCATTCCAACCTCAACCTCGTGCTGGAATCTTCTAGCCGCTCCACCGTCATTAGTGAAAATGGCAGTGCCATTTCCAAACTGAGAAGAGTTGATTAGCTGCAGCCCTTCTTCATAGCTCTTTACACGAACCACCGCTAACACCGGTCCAAAGATTTCATCCTGATAAACCCTGGAAGATGTTGGCACCTTGTCGATCAAGGTTGGTCCAAGCCAGTAGCCATTAGCGTCGCCATCTGGGTTTACATCTCGTCCGTCCACCACAATCGATGCACCATCTTGCTTGGCAATGTCGATGTAGCTGGCAACTTTGTCTCGGTGTTGCTTAGTCACCAGTGGCCCCATATCACAGGATCTTCTGCCATCGCCAACCTTGATAGTTGCCATTCTTTCTTTTATCTTGGCAATTAGCGGATCGGCAACCGGCTCAACTGCAACTACCACCGAGATTGCCATGCAGCGCTCTCCTGCTGAACCAAAGCCAGCATTCACAGCGGAGTCAGCTACTAAATCTAAATCAGCATCTGGCAAAACCAGCATGTGGTTCTTCGCTCCGCCTAATGCTTGAACTCGCTTGCCGTTCTTGGCTGATGTTTCATAGATGTATTGAGCAATTGGAGTTGAGCCAACAAAAGATATTGATTTCACAAGTGGGTGATTCAGTAGGCCATCAACCGCCACCTTGTCGCCGTGAACAACATTGAAGACACCATCTGGAAGACCCGCTTCTTTCAAAAGTGCAGCTGTCCACATCGCACTCGATGGATCTTTCTCACTTGGCTTAACCACCACCGTGTTGCCGGCAGCAATTGCCACCGGGAAAAACCACATCGGAACCATCGCTGGGAAGTTGAAGGGGCTAATGATTCCAACCACTCCCAGCGGCTGTTTCATTGAGTAAACATCGATTGAGGTTGAAGCGTTTTCTGAATACTCGCCTTTGAGTAGGTGAGGCAGACCACAGGCAAAGTCAACTACTTCCAAACCCCGGTTGATTTCTCCCAAAGCATCCGAAATCACCTTGCCGTGCTCAGTGGTGATAATTTCAGCAAGTTCTCCCTTGCGCTGTTCGAGCAGCTCCCGGAATCGGAACATGATGGAAGACCGCTTAGCTAGCGAAGTCTCTTTCCACGCAGGGAAGGCGGCTTGGGCTGCTTTTACTGCTGCATCTATATCTGTATCTTCGGCAAAGGCAACCTCAGCTATTTGTTGACCAAGTGCTGGGTTATAAACCTCACCACGGCGAGCGCCGCTGCCTTTGTTCTCCGAACCATTTATCCAGTGGGAAATGAGCTTCATTGTCTACCTCTTCCTAGAAAAGACTACTCTTAGCCAGAAGGCCAAAAGAGGGGCAGCATGCAAGAGATCACCGCTCTAATCAAGCGCCATCCCGCCTCACAGGCGAAAGTCCTGACAGAACTGAGAAATCTCATCAAACAACTGGTGCCCGGTGCCAGCGAAAAAGTCTTCTATCAAATGCCCTCTTTTGAACTAAGCGGGGTCATCCTGCTCAGCTACCAGGGCTTCCAGGATCACAGCAGCATCTTCCCCGGCCCCGAGGCAATCCAACTACTAGAAAAAGACCTAGCAAAATACAAAACCTCTAAAGGTGCTATCCAATTTGATAAAGACAAGCTCCCGCCAGCATCTCTAATCAAGAAGATTGTTCAAACCAGGATCAAGCTAATCAATGCCAGCTATCCCAAGAGCACCGGTGAATTCATGGAGTTCTATGACAATGGCTATCTCAAAGCTAGAGGCAAATACCGCGAAGGCGAGATGCACGGCTACTGGGAGTTTTTCAGAAGAGACGGCTCAATCATGCGAAGTGGCAAACTCAGCCATGGTGAGCCAATAGGCGAGTGGCAGACCCATATAAGAAGTTAGTTTTGGTCAATCACTGATTGGCAACTAAACTGCTCGAGGAGAATTCGCCTAGTGGCCTATGGCGCACGCTTGGAAAGCGTGTTGGGTGAAAGCCCTCGGGGGTTCGAATCCCCCATTCTCCGCCAGCTTCACATTAACCCCGTAAATCCAAGGATTTTACGGGGTTTTTTACTACCCAAAACAGCAAGATGGCGTAGAAAGATGGCGTAGAAAGCACTAATCTCTCCTTAAGGGGGTTGCTATGACAGCAAGTGCCAAGAGAACCGCTTACGGTAAAGGTGGTCTTTATAAGAGGTTCGTCTTCGAGAAAGACGAAGCAGGCAAAATCCTGCTTGACCGCCGAGGCAACGAAGTTGTCAAATACGAATACTGGCAAGCAACCTTTGAGATTCCCGTTGAAGATCTGCCTCCTGGTGTAGCCCGTCGCAGGCTTACAGGGAATGCTCCCTCACAAACAGGGGCAACCAAAGCCCTAAGAGAAAACATCGATGCCTTTTATGAAAGAAAGCGGAACGGGGAGCCTACCTATCGCACCCCTAGACAAAGAGGCGGTAAGAGATACACCGTTGATGACCTTTTTGAAAAGTGGATTGAGCACAAGACTGATGAAGACATCAGCACAACTGTTCTTCGCAAATACCGCCGTATGTATGAACAGCACATTCAGCCAACCATAGGAAAGATGTTCCTGGACAAACTCACTCAACGGGACTTGAACCAACTACTCAACAGCACCTTGCCTGGCAAAAAGAAGATTGGCAAAAACGGCAAACCGATTCCAGGAACAGTCTTACTAAGTTCGGCAGCAAGGTTGAACATTTGGAAGACCCTTAGAATGTGCTTCCGTTGGGGCGAATTGTCCGACTACTTTGTGGGTCGAGGCAACCCGATGATGCTTGTGAAACAACCAAAGGTCATCAAGCGAACGATTGACATCGATTCAAGAGTTGAAGATGCTGACCGCATAATGAACCACATCGAAGAGAAAAGACCTGAGCTGTTGGCATTAATGGGCTTCCAGCTTCTAGGGCTTCGGCAAATGGAGCGGTTGGGGTTGAGGATTGAAGACATTTGGGGGCTAGATACCAAGACTCCAAAGCTAATGGTTCGCGGGCAGCTTGCCAGGTTCGAGACCTCTGACTTGGCAATCTCCAATGGTCGCCGTTGGTATTGGAAAGACAGAACCAAAACAGGCGTAGAGCGAGAGATACCACTTACAGAGCCCTACCTTGGCTACCTGCGAGATCACCTCAAACAGCGTGAGGAGAACGCCAAGAAGCCAGGGTATAAAAAATGGGGAAATGACCCAATAGGCAACCTTCTTTTTCTAACCGAACGAGGAGCCGTGATTAGCAAAACAACCGACAATGAAATTTGGAAAAGTGTTTGTGAAGGGGCAGGGGTAAAGCCATACCCTCAGCACATTAACCGCTTCATAACTGCGGCAAGATTGGCAGCACTTAAGCCAGCTGTTCCAGGCAATGTGGTGCGAGCAATTCTTGGACACGAAAGCGAAGCTATCGCTTACTACTATCAAAAAATTACGTCAGAAAACAGCCAAGATGCCTTAGAAAGATACGGTGAAGCGTATTCCACGAAGCGAACGAGAAAAGGCTCGTAGCAAGCACCTGCGGGTGTTTAGGCTATTTGTAGCCCACCTATCGCGTCCGCGTATCGCTGAAAAAGTGTCTTTAAAATTTCTTCATCAGAGGCGGTTGCTTTGAGACCAAATGCCTTAAGCACCTCAGCGTCTAGCTTCTCATGAGCCCTTCGAAGTGCTGGTGGCATTGAAGTTGTCCCATACAGATCAGCAAGCGAATTGAATGGGAACGAAGAACGAGCAACTAATACAGCCTCCGCACCTCTTTCAATGTTCTCTCGTTGCTCATCATTCAACATAGGAGACACAAAGTTGTTGTAAGTGATGGTGGCACTTATTCGAGTATCTGATTTGAGTCTTCCCGAAATTGCCTTGTTCCATAGTGAGAAAAGCTTGGACTGTAAAAACCCAAATGTTGCGAGGGACTTCATAGGAACAACCAGGAGAGCATTGTTAGTTATGACATCTGGGGACATAACCGCCATAGGGACATAATCACGATTTTCAGATGAGGTTGCTGGCACGGCTATGTAATCAACGCTAGGTTGCCGAATCTCTCCAAATTCGGTTGCCTTGCCCGCTAACTTCTTTGTGGCTTCTCTTTTGCTTGCCAGCCTCAAATCCCTTACGGCATTTACCCTCTTTGATAGCTCAGGCGACTTTCTAACATCATTGGGGTCAGCCCCTTCGAGCCAAAGGCAGAATCGCTCCTCGTTATGAATGAGCTCCCGTGCTCCAACGATTTTCCGTAGATACTTTGACGCAATGGGATCATTCTTTCTTATGTCCTCAGACTCTTCTTTGGAGATGTCCGATAGATGACCCCCATCGTTTGGCATACTTCCGAAATCCATTGGCTCGGCGTCCGAGGAAATGGGAGTCCTCCTGGCACTCACCACGACATTTGGGGCATCAACCAAATAAGGATTTATGTTCTTAACAATCGATAGAACTGGCTGACCTTTGGCATCAGGGTATGACCACAGATTCCTCTTGGAGGGTGGATTCTTCTCCAAGCCAATAATTACGCAATGAACTGCGGCTTGACCCTTGGCGTCATTTTTCCATACAAATGTTCTGTGGGCAAAAGAGATGCCGATACCCAACTCAAACAATTGCGGGAACAAGATACTCGGTTGTTCTCCCTGAGAAAGACTGTTAGTGGAAACAAACGCCGCTTTCCCACCTTTCTCAGAAATGTGTCGGGAGGCAATCAGATGCCAGTTAGAAACAAAATCCATTTCTCCCGCTCCCTTCACATCACCCCAAACAAACATTGTGTCCGCTTTCTGTTCGTCGGTTTGATAGCGTGCCCCGAAGAATGGTGGATTCCCCATTATGAAAGTCTTCTCTCCGAGAGGTGCGATTTGAGCCCAATCAACTCGTAATGCGTTCGCATTCACAATGTTTGCTGACTCTATTAATGGCAAACGATTGGGAGCTGACCCGATAATTTCTTCCCATTGGAGATTGCTTTGGTGATCTGCTAAGTGAAGAGCTACCCCCGCAATCGCCGAAGACCACTCATCAATTTCAATGCCGTGAAATTGGCTGAGATTAATTTTCTGTGAAAGGGAAACATCGAGTGCCATTTGACCTGTTCCCTCTAACTCCTGAATACGGGCAAGAATCCTTAACTCCAACCCCCTCAAATACTTAAGTGATACGACTAGGAAGTTTCCGCTTCCACAGGCAGGGTCAAAAAAGTTGTATTCTCCGAGTTCTTGGTGGAATCGCTTCAACTGAATCGGAGCGTCCCAAGCCTTGGCTAGCCGCTCATTAAAGTCATTTAGGAAAAGGTCGCCAATCACCTTCATAATGTTTTGCTCTGAGGTGAAGTGCTCCCCCATAGTGCGACGAGTTTCCTGGTCGCGAACACTCTGGAACAGAGAGCCGAAGATTGCTGGTGAAATGCCCGACCAGTCGTAAGCCGTAGCTTCAACCAGGGCTTTTCTCATCGATTCATTGAAGGCAAAATTTATTATTGTTTCCGCAAACAAACCGCCATTGACATACGGAAACTCGTTAAGGGATTCGGGCGTCGTTGAAGGTCGTTTTTCTTTCGGAGCATTCAGCACCTCAAAAAGCTCTTGAAGCATCGCTCCTAAACCGCTTCCGCTCGATGGGCTGTCAGCGACAAAGTTTGTGAAAATACCCTTCTTCATCATTCGAGTGTCCTCGGCAAACAAAAGGAACAGAACCCGAACTAGAAACACAGATGTTTCGTGTCCCGCATAGCCAGCTTTTTCAAACTCAACAAAAAGCTTCGCCATCAGTTCGGCAGCCTTCGTATCGGCAGAAATCTCAACCGCAGTTGAGCCGATTCCTCGATTGCCGAAAATGGTTTGAAGTCTTTCAAGATTGGCTGGAAGGTCAGATAGGGCGAACTCGTGAGATGTTCCCGCCAGCACTTCAATAATTCTGAACCTGGCGAAATCACACAGGATCACCACAGGGGGAACCTTGGACTGGTCAAGAGAAAGAAGGTATTCCCTAGCCTGCTGTTCTGCCTTGTCTAAATCTTCACCAGCTGATTTATGCTCAATGAGCAAAACACCACTCCAAAGCACATCAATCCACTTAACCTTGCCTGACAAGTGAGAGCGAACTGGGACTTCGAACTCGATTCCTGTGCTTGTAAGGTCGTCGATTCGCAAGAGATGCGAAAAAAAGTCTCGCCAAAAAGTCTGAGCGAATTGCTTCTCGCTCGATGTGGTCGCGTATTTCTCAGCAAACTTGTGAGCCTCGTGCGAGCTAAATCTTTCCCCTGACATACTCAAAACTTTACCGCTCCACTCAGACACCAGAGTCCTGGGACTTGATGCGAATTGCCCTTGCCAGGCATTCCGCGAGTTGAAGACCCGAGTCGGTAGTGAGAAATCCTGAGACTCCGTTGAATCGCTTAACTCGACGTTTTTGCCATCGAAACGAAACGCGTCCTGTCTTGTCGCTGATTCTTACAGCTCTTTCCTTGCGGGTTATGTCTTGGGCTCTGTGCCAACGGCGAATAATTCTTGCCGCATAAACGGCATCTGCCTTAAGGAGCTCCACCGACTCTGCTTTTGAAGTTAGATTCCAATAACCCCAAAATCTTCCAACGCTTCCGTGTTCTACCCATTCAGCAGGAGGGTGATTCTGGTATTCCTTTTTGCCAATGTTCGGGGAACTGTGTTTTGAGAAGTAAATAGCCGTCCTCTTAGGAGTGTCCTTAGTTGAACCAACCGCATAATCGACAGCAGTGCCCGCCCTGAGATGATTCTGTTTTTGCTGTGGATCTGGGTGATTAACTACATCAGCCCAGGTTCTAGCAACCCATTGGCGGAACTCAGAAAAAGCTATCGGGCAAACACAAAAGATGTGAAAATGAACAGCCCCCCGCCTTTGAAATTCGGCTTTCCATAATGCTCGAAACTTTAATTTGTATTCCCGCTCGAACCGCTTCTTGAAGCTAATCAAATGAGCTTTGGAAGCTGAGGCAGTTGGAGCGACCACAAGCCAGTCCCCAGGGTAAGTGAGAGTAATCATCACAGGAATCGGGTTGGGCTTTTCGAACATCTCTGAGTAATCCAAGGAGCTAAATCGTGAAACCATATTTGACCTGGACTTGGCTGTCCATCTTTTTATGGATTTCCGCTTTGGTGCTCCTGATACACGAGCATTCGTCTTGGGTTTCTTTCGCGAAATCTTAAGCATTCCTGGATTAATAGAAAGAAAGACTTTCTCTTCAAATATTTGAACCGACAATTCTTTTGGCTTTTCAAATAAAGCAGCCACTCGTTTCGTTTGGATACTGAGTGGAGGCTCCGAATTAATCCCGTTGCGGACACTTATGGAACATATAACAAGCCCTTTGCTTTCACTTTCATTTTTCATGCCTCTGTTATCGGCTGGGTTGCCGAGTCAGGGGAAGGCTTCGCGTTTGAGACGCTAGCCATTCCCCTGACACGCTTTCCCTGGCTACCTGGGTCGCCGCTGCTTAGGGCGAATGTCCCCATTCAAAATGCGGCGAAGAAAACGCTCGCTCTGAGTTTCGGCGGGGGGCGGGGAAATCTGTGGCAGTTCGCTGTGATGACGGACAGAAAAGTGCGTCCAATGTCCAAGCCAAAGGGAGGCGGGTAGGACATCGCCGTCAATTCGACCAACTTTAAAGTTGGATTGCTTCTTCATAAACTCTGCGAACTGCTCGACATACTGTGAAGAAACAGGGACTGCGACTTCGATAAAGCCTCTGTCGGAGAGGTGCTTTATGAACATCGAGTTTGGAAGGTTTTGAATCTGGCAGAAGTCCGCCCAGAGGCGAAAGGTGTTCCCCATTACAGAGAACACCCCTTCGTCTTGGGACATTACTTAAGAACCTCTAAACCAGTGATTTGGAATGACCAGTTCGTTTGGTTGGAGTCTTCACGCGACCATTTGCCGCCTTTCAACCCGATCAAACGAATGGGAGTCAGCTCAGGAATTGATTTGAGCTGGTGGAGCGATTTGTCATCGAGGGACAAGGTGAAGGCTTCGGTCTGTGATTTCTCATCTCCGAACTTCACAAGTGCGGTCAATACATACTGAGGGACTCCCTCTTTATCGACCTTTGGTGCTGATTGCCCGAACTTTAATTCGAACTTCTCGGTGATGTCCAAAAACCTCACAGCTGAGAATGTTGTTTCCGCCAGGGGCAGAAAGTATCCGTAATTTGGCATTGTTTCTCCTTTGTCTTGAATGGGTGCCGAGTTATACATCGGCGTAGATCAGACAAAGGATTCGGGAACGGCGGAAATTGCCAATAACCCTAAGAAATAAGAGAGTTATTGGCTGTTCTATAAGGGAACTGAAAACGAAACGGTGCTAAAAACTAAACATCAACGGTGCGTCCAAAATCATCGAAACGAAGGAAAGACTGACTCCATTAGGGTTTGGTCGAATCTCAGGTAAGCCATAGTTTCGGCGTCTTCTTTTGAGGACTCAGGGGATTCGCCCTGAATCACACCCGCGTCCCAGGCAGGAAAAATGTGTCTTAAGGTTTCCAGGTAAGCAGTCCAATCGTTCCAGTCCTTTGTCTGCCTATTGACCAAAGGGTGGAGTAGCAAAAATCCAGCCAGCCTAGACCTAATCCCCGCACTCCCGCGACCTTCAAGCATCATCGCCTGGATTTTCGCAGCCAGGCAGTCCTGCTGAGCCGACCACCAGTCGATTTCCTGATTGTTCTTGATGGCAACTAAAAGAGCTCCAAGGGTTGTCGCCAGCTTCGTAGATGCCTTGTAGCACTCCTCTGAGAAGAGGCTGTCGGTGTTTGTGTCTTCGTCTTGTCTATTCATAAATGAAGAATAGGAGCACCCTCCGACATTTTTGAAAGCCCCAAAACTACAAGGCAAACTGAGATTAATGGCGTAGAAAGATGGCGTAGAAAGTGATTCAGGAACTCTTAAACCCTGTATTTATGCGGGCAAGAGAGCGGTAGTTCGAATCAAGCATTCTCCGCAAATCGAATCAGATTGAGCTGCCACAGTGCTTACAAAGCTCGGCTTCTTCCCTTACGTACTCGTGGCATTTTGCACATTTCTTGGTCCCTGGAATTGACTCAATTACCCTTAGTGCAACTGGGGTGAGATAAGTCAATAGAAAGTATTTC
>CAEZTO010000002.1_pt1 | contig 164719 bp, 163 predicted proteins | sample 7264241 | NCBI WGS metagenome assembly CAEZTO01 (sample SAMEA6813806, study PRJEB35770) | uncultured Aquiluna sp. | biome: Freshwater; feature: Freshwater reservoir; material: water | place: Czech Republic | collected 2017-08-18 | depth 0.5m m
GATAAAAGGTACCTCGGGGATAACAGGCTGATCTTGCCCAAGAGTCCATATCGACGGCAAGGTTTGGCACCTCGATGTCGGCTCGTCGCATCCTGGGGCTGTAGTCGGTCCCAAGGGTTGGGCTGTTCGCCCATTAAAGCGGCACGCGAGCTGGGTTCAGAACGTCGTGAGACAGTTCGGTCTCTATCCTCTGCGCGCGCAGGAAATTTGAGAGGACCTGACCCTAGTACGAGAGGACCGGGTTGGACGAACCTCTGGTGTGCCAGTTGTACTGCCAAGTGCACCGCTGGTTAGCTACGTTCGGGAGGGATAACCGCTGAAAGCATCTAAGCGGGAAGCCTGCCTCAAGATGAGATTTCCAAGACTTTATGTCGAGAGGGCCGCAGCTAGAATACTGCGTTGATAGGCGGGATGTGGAAGTGCTGAAAGGCATGGAGCTGACCCGTACTAATAGCCCGATAACTTGATACACACTCTAATTTTTGTGCACGCGTCCACTGTGTGGTTCTCGAGGTATGGTCGAGAACCGAAGAATTGATCTTCGAAAGACTAAAACTCAATAGTGTTTCGGCGGCCATAGCGAGAGGGAAACGCCCGGTCCCATTCCGAACCCGGAAGCTAAGACTCTCAGCGCCGATGGTACTGCAGGGGGGACCCTGTGGGAGAGTAGGACACCGCCGGACTTACTTTAGAAATGGCCACCCAACTAGGGTGGCCATTTCTCTTTAAGGACTGAAACATGATGGATAGACGACCACCGAGAAAATCGGGAACGGGCGGCCCTGGCGCGCGCGATCAAAAGTTTTCGCGCGGCAAGCACCAAGAGCGCAAGCCATTTGATCGAGATCGCAAACCGTTTAGATCAGACAAACCTAAACCAAGACCCGATCAAGCTCAGCGTGAAAAGTTTGATTTTCCTGCGATCCCAGATGAAGTCCAAGCAGAAGATTTACACATCAGCGTCCGCGCTCAGCTCAAAACTCTAACTGCTGAGAACCAGGAGATAGTTGCTCGTCATCTTCAGATGGTTGCACTACTCATTGATTCAGATCCTGCATTGGCTCACCGTCACGCGCTTGCTGCCTCAAAGAAGGCAGGACGGATAGCAGTCGTGCGAGAAACCCTAGGCGTCACTGCCTATACCAGCGGAGACTATGCACTGGCACTGCGCGAGCTTCTTACTCACCGACGCATTTCTGGTTCAAACGATCAACTCCCGTTGATTATTGATTCTGAGCGAGGTTTGGGCAGACCCGAGAAGGCGCTTGCTCAAGCCGTAGGCATTGATCGCAGCAAACTGCCAGTTGGGGTTCGCATCAATCTTGCCATTGCCCTCAGCGGTGCCAGGCTAGATATGGGTCAGCTTGAACTTGCAAAACAAGAGCTTGAAATTCCTGAACTAACACCAAAATCAGTTTTTGAGCAGTCGCCGCTTCTGTTCCGTTCTTATGCAGAGGTCCTGAGAGAACTCGGTCAGGATGGAAAGAAATGGGACGATCTTGCCGATCAGGCCGACAAAGCTATGAGTGAAACCGAAGAGGAAACAGTTAATCTGCTGGAAGAAAAATAATGTTGATTAGCCAATTCGATTCTTTGCTTCTTGATCTTGATGGCGTTGTCTATCGTGGCAAGGCTGCCATCCCGGGAGCAGTAGATGCAATAGCCGAGGCTAAGCGAATGGGTAAGCGAGTTGGCTACATTACCAATAATGCTTCTCGCACGCCTGGGCAGATTGCCGGGCAGTTGCAGGATTTTGGTATTGATGTTCTTCCCACGGAAATAATCGGCTCAGCAGAAGCCGCTGCCAAGCTTTTAGCCACCAAACTAACCAGCGGCAAAGTTCTCGTAGTCGGGGGCGAGGGATTGAGGGTCGAGGTTGCTAAAGCTGGTTTTGATGTTGTGTCATCCGCCAGCGACAATCCCGTGGCGGTGCTGCAGGGTTTCAGTCCAGAAGTAGGGTGGCCCCAATTGGCGGAAGCTGCTTTTGCAATACAAAACGGGGCTATTTGGATTGCTACCAATCAAGATTGGACTCTCCCATTAGAGAGAGGGATCGCTCCAGGTAATGGCACTTTGGTGGGGGCAGTTCACACCGCGGTTGGAATACTGCCGGAATTTGCAGGAAAACCATTCAGACCTATTTTTGATGCTGCACTATTGCAGCTCGGAGTTTTCAATCCACTTGTTATTGGTGATCGTCTGGACACAGACATCAAGGGGGCAGTCACAGCAGGACTTAGCTCCGCATCAGTAATGACGGGAATCATTGGAAACAAAGAACTGCTTGGAGCGAAATCCGATGAGCGCCCAACCTACATTCTCAAGGACCTAGGCGGACTGTTTGAAGATTACCCACAGGTGCAGCGTAGATCTGGTAGGTCTCGCGTTGGCGAGAGTGAAGCAGCAATTATTGGGGACAGGCTGCTGCTGACAAATGGAAACCCGCTGTCAGTTGACAGCATCCGGGCAGCAACTGATTTAGTCTGGAGCAGTGGTCGTCCAATATATGGACTCCAAGTCGCAGCCGAGTTAGTAGGTTCTCGTGGAACAGTTTGAAGCAAAGCTGAATGAAATTGAAAGCATGGATTTCCCAGAGCAGGTAAGCGCCCTCAGCGGCTTGATTACTGAGTTAGAAAATCTGCTCAACCAGTGAGACTGGACCTCGCACTCGTTGAGCGAGGATTGGTTCGATCACGTAATCAAGCAGCTCGATTAATTGAATCTGGTGATGTTCGCCTAAACGGCAGAGAAGCTCTCAAGCCATCTTTAGATGTCGCAGAAACAGATTCAATTGAAGTAACCAGAAGCGAATATGTTGCTAGAAGCGCACACAAGTTACTGCATGCTCTCGATAAATTTGAAATAGATGTGCCCTCTGCTTGCTTGGACATTGGAGCTTCCACAGGAGGATTCACCCAAGTTCTGCTGGAGCGGGGAGCTCATCGCGTAGTTGCTCTCGATGTCGGGACTGACCAGTTGGCCAATGAGCTCAAGCTTGATCATCGGGTGATTGAACTATCCGGTGTCAACATTAGGGATTTTCCTCCCTCGCAACTTCCCATTTCATCCAGTGAAATTGAATTGGTGGTGGTCGACCTGAGTTTCATTTCACTGCGTTTGGTAGCCAGGTCAATTTTGGATTGCGGGCCACGCGCTGAATTTGTTTTCCTGATTAAGCCTCAATTCGAGGTCCAGAAAGCTGACCTGAATAAGCAGGGTGTTCTAATTAGCGAAACACGAAGGCTTCAGGCACTACGAGACTCGCTCTCTGCGCTCTCGGAAGCAGGTTTTACCCTGAAGGGGTTATCTGTTTCGCCCCTTTTGGGTAGTGCGGGCAATATCGAGTATTTGGCTCATTTGGTTCCTGGCAGAGCGGCAGATATCGAGCGGTTTATCGCTGAACTGGACTAGCTGTGGAGGGGTCCGCTCTCCAGGGCTTGATTACTAGCTAATCTGTTAGATGAAAAGGGAGGCATTTTGAAGAGTGTGCTGATCGTTAGCAGCGCTATCGACAAAGCAGCTGCCTCCGCTGCTATGGGCGTTTGTGAGATCTTGTCGGCCCGCGGCGTTACCTGTTTTTTCCCAACCGAGGACCTATCCCGAATCAGCGGCTTAGTCGACAACACTAGTCAGCTAAAAGAATATGTTGATGAAACTGTCGAGATGGCAATAGTGCTTGGGGGAGACGGATCGATTTTGCGAGCGGCAGAAGTTCTGAGACAACGTCCCGCACCAATCCTTGGTGTGAATCTAGGTCACGTAGGTTTTATGGCCGAAGCCGAGAAAGAAGACATTAATCAAGCACTAGATAGCGTGATGAGCGGAAGATTTAGTGTGCGAGAGCGAACTACATTGAATGTTTCTGTGTGGCAAGGCGAAAAAGAGGTCTTCAAGAGTTGGGCATTGAATGAGGTTGCCGTCGAAAAGAGTTCTCGGGAGAGAATGATTGAAGTGGTACTCGAAGTCGAGAAGAGGCCGCTGTCCAGCTTTGGCTGTGATGGAGTATTGGTCTCGACCGCCACGGGATCAACTGCTTATGCCTTCAGTGCTGGTGGCCCAATCGTTTGGCCAAATGTTGATGCGTTCGTAGTTGTTCCAATCAGTGCTCATGCACTGTTTGCAAGGCCCTTCGTGATTGATAACGATTCATCGGTTGCCATTGAAGTCCTGCAACGCTCAGCAGGTGGCGTCATTTCTTGTGACGGCCGCCGAACCTATGAATTAGAGCCTGGTGCTCGCGTTGAAATATCCAGAGGCTCACAATCAGTTGAGATGGTGACACTTTCCGAGGAGCCGTTTGCTGATCGACTCGTAAGAAAATTCAATTTGCCAGTTTCTGGCTGGCGTGGACCGGGGAGCGGTGCTTGATAGAGGCACTATCTATCCGTTCACTAGGGGTCATAAGCTCCGCGCAACTAGAGCTACCAACTGGCTTCACCGCGATAACAGGTGAGACCGGTGCTGGCAAAACGATGCTTCTAACGGGAGTCGGCCTCTTACTTGGTGAACGAGCGGACTCAAGCGTGGTTCGCAGCGGTGAAAAACAATTATTGGTCGAGGGAAGAATTCACTCAAAAGATCAAGGATTACTTGAAAAGCTAGCTGAGCTAGGAGCTGAAGTTTCAGGTGGCGAAATAATCATCAATCGGACAGTTTCAAGCGATGGTAGATCACGAGCGGCCATAGGTGGCGCAGCAGTGCCTGTTTCAACTCTTAATTCTGTTGCTCAAGAGCTGGTCACGGTGCATGGTCAATCGGAGCAAATCAGACTCAAGTCCATTTCGAAGCAACGACAGGCGTTAGACGATTTTGCAGGTGAAACGCTAAAGAGTTCTCTTGCAAGCTATCAGCAGACTTACTCTCAATTTCGTGAACTGGAGCAGAGATTAAGTAGGTTGCAATCGGCTTCTGAGCGGGATTCTTTTCGACTAGCCAAGCTGAGGGAACAGTTAGCCGACCTGGAGAGACTTAAACCAGAACAAGGTGAGCTCACAAGAATTTCTGATCAACTGTCTCGCCTTACCAACGTGGAAAGCCTGCGCCAGGCTGCCGCAGAGGCACATGAGCTGGTGGCTGGCGACGACCTAGATGCTCGCAGCCAACTGGGGAGAGCTAAACGGGTTCTCGAAAGTTCAAGTGATGGCACTTTGCGGGAAATGGCCAAGCTAGTAAGCGAGGCCACTGGTTTGGTCAATGAGTTGGCCCTTCAACTATCTGCCTACCTAACTGACTTGGAAGCGGATCCCAACACCTTAGATCAGCTGCAAAGAAGAAAGGCCGAGCTGGTCTCGCTAGAGCGAAAGTATGGCAGTTCAGTGGATGAGCTGGCCTCGGCAACGCCCGCTTTGGAAGCCGAATTGCTGGACCTAGATAGTTCGGATGAGCAAATCGAAAAACTTGAAATGCAGCTGGCTGCTGCTGAATCTCAGCTGGCTTTGGCAGCAAAGGGTTTGACCGAAAAGCGTAAGAGCGCTGCCAAAGAGCTTTCTAAACGTGTAAGTCAGGAATTGAGTCAGCTAGCAATGGGGGATGCCCAGCTTGAGATTTCAATCTCCGAACTAGCGGAATTTGAAGCCAGCGGTGCGGACAGAGTGGAATTCCTTTTAGCTAATCGCTCTGGAGCCGAACCCCGACCCTTGTCAAAAGGGGCTTCCGGTGGTGAGCTCAGCCGCATCATGTTGGCCATTGAGCTAGTGCTCGCTGGTAAGTCGCCTATGCCCACCATGATCTTTGACGAGGTAGATGCTGGCGTGGGCGGGGCAGCGGCGGTGGAGCTTGGTAGGCGCCTCAAAGAATTGGCGCGATCAACCCAGGTAATTGTTGTGACACATCTGCCACAGGTTGCCGCCTTTGCAGACCATCAAATTCGAATTTTCAAGGATTCCAGTGGAGGCGTTTCGGCATCCAGCGTAAATGCGCTGAACAAGCAAGAGCGCGAGCAGGAATTGGCTCGAATGCTTTCTGGCAATGCCGAATCGGACATAGCTCTGTCCCATGCCAGGGAACTACTAAATCTAAGCAACTGATTTCATGTCGTAACCCTCTGAGAGTAAAAAAACTGATACATTGAAGTTCCATGGCGGTTAGCTCTGGAATTGTTCGACATGTGTTCGTTACCGGAGGCGTCGCCTCCTCATTAGGCAAAGGCCTCACCGCCGCCTCACTCGGAAATCTCCTCAGAGCCCGCGGTCTTTCAGTCGTGATGCAGAAGCTAGACCCATACCTAAACGTTGATCCAGGGACTATGAATCCTTTTCAACATGGCGAGGTTTTTGTAACGGAGGATGGCGCCGAGACTGATTTGGATATTGGTCACTATGAACGCTTCCTAGATATCAGTCTGACTGCAGCTGCAAACGTCACCACTGGTCAGGCTTACTCCACCGTTATTGCAAGAGAACGCAGGGGAGACTACCTAGGTGGAACGGTACAGGTAATTCCTCACATCACAGATGAACTCAAGCATCGCATGCGCCTGCAGGCAAACCTTGAGCCCAAACCTGATGTGATCATTACTGAAATTGGTGGAACGGTGGGCGACATTGAGTCATTGCCTTTTATGGAGGCGGCAAGACAGGTGCGTCAGGACATCGGTCGCGACAATGTCTTTTTTGTTCATGTGACACTAGTTCCATATTTGCAGCCTTCGGGTGAGTTGAAAACTAAACCCACTCAGCATTCAGTGGCCACTCTTCGTTCACTGGGCATTCAACCCGATGCAATAGTTTGCAGGGCAGATCGCGATCTACCAGAATCGATAAGAGTCAAGATCGCCCAGATGTGTGATGTTGATTTAGAAGCAGTTGTCACAGCTGCTGATGCAGCCAGCATTTACGACATTCCTAAAGTGCTCAACTCTCAAGGCCTTGACAGCTACATCATTAAGTCACTCGATCTTTCTGCTAAAGACGTCGACTGGTCCAATTGGCAACCAGTTTTAGATGCGGTTCACAATCCAAAGCAGGAAGTGAACATCGCACTGGTTGGAAAATACATAGATCTTCCAGATGCATATCTGTCTGTCACAGAAGCTCTGCGCGCGGGTGGTTTCGCTCAGTCTTGCAAGGTCAAGATTCACTGGGTTAAATCTGATGATTGCGAAACTGAGGCCGGTGCTCTGGCGAATCTTGCAGAGATGGATGGAATTTGTGTCCCGGGCGGATTTGGAATCAGAGGAATTGAAGGCAAGCTTGGCGCACTGAAGTTTGCTCGCGAAAACAAAATCCCAGTCCTGGGACTCTGTCTGGGATTGCAGTGCATGGTAATTGAATACGCCAGAAATGTAGTCGGCCTAGAAGGCGCGACTTCAAGCGAGTTTGAGCCCAATGCTAAACATCCAGTTATTGCAACCATTGCTGAGCAGGTAGCGAAACTTGAAAACTCAGAAATGGGAGGCACCATGCGACTCGGCCTTTACGAGGCCAAGTTGAAAGATGGCTCAATAGTTCAGGAGTTGTACGGTTCACCATCGGCTAGCGAACGCCATCGTCATAGGTACGAGGTCAACAACGCATATCGGGAACAGATTTCCGCGAAAGGGCTTTCATTCTCAGGGACGTCTCCGGATGGAAATCTCGTGGAGTATGTCGAATTACCTCGAGAGGTGCATCCGTTCTATGTTGGTACGCAAGCGCATCCTGAGTTTCGATCGAGACCTACCAGACCAAACCCATTGTTCTTTGGGCTGATCAAGGCCTCCATTGAAAGAAGACAGGCTCAGCGCCTCTTCAACGAGGGCTAATCCATGTCGCCGCTTGATAGGTATTTGCGGCACCTTTCGGTTGAGCGCGGTCTGAGCAAGAACACACTCTCTGCTTATAAGAGTGATTTATCCAGGTACCTGACTTATCTTGAACAACTCAGTCTCGATGTAGTAACCGTCAATGCAAATCATCTGTCAGATTTCTCCGCCGAGTTAGTCACGCAAGGGCTGAAGGCATCTTCAAACGCTCGAATCTTGGCTGCGGTTCGGGGTTTTCATAGATTTCTATTGCTCGAGAATCTGCGCAGGGATGATCCGACGGTTAAGCTTCGTCCACCCAGGTTGGCAAAGAGACTTCCCAAATCCCTTACTCAAGATCAAGTCATGTCGCTATTGAAGGTTTCTGGGCCTGAACCAGAGGATGAGTCAACTGACTTGATCAGACTTCGCGACAGGGCAATCCTGGAGTTGATGTACTCAACTGGTACAAGAGTGAGTGAAGTAGTTGATCTTGATCTAGATGAAGTGAATGATTCTGGATTGCTTAGAGTTCGCGGCAAGGGTTCTAAAGAGAGAATTGTTCCAATTGGGACTTTTGCAGCTCGAAGTCTCGATGCCTACTTAGTGCGGTCTCGTCCAAGTCTGGTTGGACTAAGGGGAGAACGTGCACTGTTTCTGAATAAGCGCGGTGGGCGACTGAGCAGACAGAGTATCTGGGAAATCATTCAACGCTCCGGTGATGCGTGCGGCGTTGCGGTGTCACCACACTCTCTGCGGCACTCCTTTGCGACCCATCTAATCGAGGGTGGTGCGGATGTCAGAGTGGTCCAGGAGCTGCTTGGCCACGCTTCAGTAGCAACCACCCAGATTTACACCCTGGTCACCATAGACACGCTTCGGGAGGTCTACGCTTCAGCCCATCCGCGGGCACGGGGGTAGGCTAGAGGCGAATCAGGGAGGTCTCGGTGGAGATTACAGGTAAATCTTTCCCCAACCCACCAAAGCTCACACGGCATGGCCCAGCCCGGGTCATTGCAATGTGCAATCAAAAAGGTGGAGTTGGTAAGACCACCACAACCATTTCTATGGCCGCAGCCTTGGCTGAATATGGAAGAAAAGTACTCGTAGTTGACTTCGATCCCCAGGGCGCCTTGTCGGTTAACCTTGCCTCAGATTTTCAAGATGGCCCAACCATCTATGACCTAATCATGGATTCGACAAAGGATCCAAAGACGGTCATTCAGCAAACCGAAGTTAAGAATTTAGATATCATTCCCGCCAATATTGATTTATCGGCTGCAGAAATGCACTTGGTCACAGAAATGGGTCGCGAAAGAGTTCTTGACAACATTCTAAAGAAAGTCAAGAACGACTACGACGTCATCTTGATTGACTGTCAACCATCCTTGGGTCTCCTAACGGTGAACGCTCTAACAGCTGCTCACGGAGTGTTAGTTCCAATGGCCACTGAGTTCTTTGCTTTGCGTGGTGTTGCACTATTGATTCAAACAATTGAAAAAGTGAAGGCTAGAACCAATCCTCTACTTGAGCTGGACGGACTGATTGCCACTTTGCATGATCCAAGAACTCTTCACTCGCGGGAGGTTCTCGAAAGACTTCAAGAGGCATTTCCTGGCAAGGTGTTTGATACAGCGGTCAATCGAACTGTTAAGTTCCCTGACGCCACGGTTGCCAAGAAGCCAATTACAGTGTTTGCCTCATCATCCGAAGCCGCCGATGATTATCGTCGCATAGCTAGAGAGCTCATTTCGCGTGGCTGTGCAGCTTGAGTCCGAGGTTGATTTTCAACTTCAATTAGATAATTTCGAGGGCCCCTTTGACCTTCTGCTGACGTTAATCGGCCGGCATGAGATGGATATCACTCAGGTTGCTCTGGCTAAGGTGACAGATGAGTTTTTGCAGTACATCAAGCAACTGGATGCAAAACAAGAGCTAGACACAGCCAGTGAGTTTTTGGTTGTTGCAGCAACGCTGCTAGATCTCAAACTCGCCAGCCTTCTTCCACAGGGTGAGTTGGTGGACAGCGAAGACGTCGCCCTTTTGGAAGCCCGCGATCTCCTGTTTGCAAGACTTCTTCAGTACCGAGCTTTCAAGGAGCTCTCCAGCTGGTTTAACACTGCCTTTGAACTGGAATCAAAGAGAGTTCCGAGGGCAGTGCGCTTAGAAGAGCAATATCGCAATCTTCGACCAGAGTTGAAGTGGGACACCACTCTTGACGAGTTTCATATGCTTGCCTTGTCGGCCTTCACTCCCAAAGAAATTCCAAGTGTAGGTCTAACTCATTTGCATGCATCCAAGGTTTCGATCAGAGAGCAAGTGGGGATTATTGTTGAGCGACTGCGCTCTTCTAAGACTCTAACTTTCTTGCAGTTGATTGCCGACACCAAGGAAAGAGCAGAGTTTGTAGCAAGATTCCTTGGGATTTTGGAGCTCTATAGAATCGGAGCAATCGGTGTAATTCAACCGACTCCTTTTGGTGAGATTACTTTGAGCTGGGAAGCTGAGCATTTTGACTTCCACCAGCTAGATGGATTAGGCGTTGACTATGAGCAATGATTTAGCACTGCGCGGTGCATTAGAAGCAATTCTTACGGTGGCGGAAACTCCAATGTCAATGGTCACACTGGCCGGCGCACTCGAGGCACCCATCAACGACGTCAAGAGAGAGCTAGATGCACTCAAAGAGGACTACGACCAGGCGCATGATGGTTTGGGTCGAGGCTTTGAACTGCGCGAAGTCGGCGGTGGTTGGCGATTCTATGTTCGACAGACTCACGACTGGGGAGTGCGTCAACTGGTTGCCAATGAGAATCCAGCCAAACTCTCGCAAGCAGCTTTAGAGACTCTGGCAGTCATTGCATATCGCCAACCAATTTCCCGCGGAGAGATCTCATCAATTAGAGGCGTGAATGTTGATTCGGTTGTTAGAACTCTGCTATCCAGAGGATTAGTAATCGAACTTTATACAGATAACGAGACTGGTTCTGTGATGTTTGGAACCAGTGAAACTCTGCTGGAGAACCTCGGAATCAACTCACTGTCTGAACTGCCACCAGTGAGCCCACACCTACCAAACCAGGATCAGATTGACTGACGAAGGCATTCGATTACAAAAAGCACTTTCCATTGCTGGGATTGCATCGCGCCGGAAAGCTGAAGAATTGATGCTGGCCGGTCGGGTAAAGGTCAACGGCAAGGTCGTGCGCGAATTAGGAAGCCGGGTGGATCCCCTCAAAGACATGGTCATGGTAGATGGGCGACCTGTTCAGCTCGATCCCGATCGCGTTTACCTTGCTTTCCACAAACCAAAAAACATAATCTCCACCATGAGCGATGAGTTTGATAGGCCCTGCCTGGCCGACTTTTTTGTTGGTTTTGATCGCGTATTCAACGTCGGAAGACTCGATGCCGACACATCAGGACTGATTCTCATGACCAATGATGGCGAGCTTGCAAATCAGCTCGCCCACCCAAGCTTTGGGGTAGAGAAGCTTTACTTCGCTAAGGTTCAAGGACGGATTCAACGAGCTCAACTTCAGCAACTGCTGGACGGGGTGTCACTCGAGGATGGGCTCCAGAGAGCCGACAGAGTCAATTTGCTTGATCAGAATGCGACTGAATCATTGGTCGAAATAGTGCTCCACAGTGGAAAGAACCGGATTGTTCGGAGATTGTTCGAGGCGGTGGGGCATCCGGTAATCGAGCTAACTAGAAAGAGTTTCGGGCCGCTAAGGCTTGGAAGTCTCAAGCCCGGTCAATACCGAGAGCTGAGTAAACTTGAGGTTAGCGCTTTGTTGAGCGCTGCCAGTAATTCCAAGAATTGAGATAACAATTATGGCCGTTCGAGCAATCAGGGGAGCAATTCAGCTCGACAATGATGAACGAGCACATCTACTTAAGTCCACAGCAGAACTTGTGACCAAAGTTATGCATGAAAATCAACTTGAGACTTCTGACTTAATCTCTATTTGGTTCACCGCCACTCCAGATGTTGTTAGTGAGTTTCCAGCATTAGCTGCCAGAGAGCTTGGTCTGGGAGATGTGCCTCTCATGTGTTCAGTTGAGATGAATGTGACTGGAGCGATGCCAAGAGTTATTAGACTTATGATGCATGCCGATACCAACAAGCCACGAAGCGAAATCACGCATGTTTATCTTCGTGGTGCTCAGGCATTGAGGACTGACCTAGCACAGTGAGAGCCGACTCAATCAAAATTGTCGGGACTGGTCTAATTGGAACGAGTCTCGGGCTTGCCCTTGCCCGGCAGGGAGTCACTGCTGAGCTTGCTGATGCATCTAAGGCAAATCTGCGACTGGCAATTGAATATGGAGCCGGTAGGGAATCTAGTGAAGAACCGCAGCTCGTAATTGTTTGCGTGCCTCCCGACCTAACTGCAGAAGTTGTTGCACAGGAGCTACGCAAACACCCCGGTGCGATAGTTTCCGACACTGCAAGCGTTAAATCAGAGATTTATTCTCGCGTCTTGGATCTCGCGCCTGAGCACGCAGGCCGCTACGTTGGTTCACACCCAATGGCCGGTCGAGAAAAAAGCGGTCCTGGGAGCGCTCGAGCAGATCTATTTTTCGCGAGACCTTGGGTTATCACTCCGACTACTGATTCTTCAAGCGATGCAATTGATTTACTGAAGGATGTTGCACTCAGAATTGGTGCACTACCGATAAGCATGAGTCCTAAGCAGCACGATGAGGCAGTCGCACTAGTTTCACACTTGCCGCAATTAGTGTCATCTGCACTAGCTGCAAGATTGATTGATGGACAAGCGAGTCAACTCGATTTGACTGGTCAGGGTTTACGCGACACAACCAGGATTGCCGCCAGCGACCCTACTTTGTGGGTGCAAATACTTTCTCAAAATGCCTCAGAAGTCACTCCGCTGATTAGTGCATTGCGATTAGAGCTGCAGGAGCTAGAAGAGGCCTTGGCCGGACTTGATCAGCCAGGCGCGCTGGCTAAAGTTCATTCTCTACTGGAGCGTGGCAACACCGGAATTTCTCGCATCCCTGGCAAACACGGCGGCAAGTTTGTTGACTATCAGCAGCTGACAATTGTTATTGATGACAGTCCAGGATCCTTGGCCTCTCTGCTCGCATTTATTGGTGACATTGGTGTCAACATCGAAGATCTGAAACTGGAGCACTCGCCAGGGGCCCCGATTGGTTTAGTTGAAATTCAGGTAGACCCCGCTTCAGTTGAACTTCTTGCAAAGCAACTAGTCGACAACGGCTGGCGGATTGTCTGATGACTGCTTTTGTGGTGGCAGTCGATGGACCTGCAGGTTCGGGAAAGTCGAGTGTTTGCAAGGAAGCCGCACGCCGACTTGGATTTGGCTACCTTGACACCGGAGCCGGATACCGGGCAATGGCTTTACACGCCAAGTCTCACCTCCACTTAGATGACGCAATTGCAAGCTTTGAGTACGACATCTCTTTAGACCCAACCAATGTGCAGGTGAAATTGGACGGAGAGTCAGTCACTGAAGATATTCGCAGTGACGAGGTGGCAAAGCTGGTTAGTGCCATCGCCCGTGAGCGGGCTGTCAGGAACCAACAACGAGAGGATGCCAGGGCGAGAATTGCATCTTGCGACAAGCCTGGCATCATCGTTGAAGGGCGGGACATCACAACTGTGGTGGCGCCAGAGGCTCAAGTTCGAATTCTCTTGACAGCCTCAGAAGAGGTGAGGTTGTCTCGACGCCAAAAAGATCAAACAGAGGTTGCAGAGAATTTGGTGGCAAGGGATAAATCAGACTCTAAAGTGGCAGACTTTCTAGTTCCGGCCGAGGGAGTTGCACTCCTGGACACTACCAATCTGAGCTTTGAGGAAAGTGTCTTGGCCCTGATGAAGGAAATTGAGGAGGTGAGGAATGTCTGAATCCGAGGATTTGCTGCCACAGCTTAAAGAACAGCTTTCTGATTTTGAACTTGAGCAAGAAGATTTGGAGTTGCTTGATCTCGAATTAGGAGAGAGCGAACCCGGAACATTTGTTCCAGCACCTCCAGTATTGGCGGTGGTGGGCCGACCCAACGTTGGGAAGTCCGCGCTAGTGAATAGAATTCTCGGAAGACGCGAAGCCGTTGTTCAGGATGAACCAGGCATCACGAGAGACAGAGTTTCCTATAAAGCAGAGTGGAATGGGCGACCTTTCACATTGGTAGACACCGGGGGTTGGGAAATCGGCGCTGAGGGCCTAAACCTCTCAGTCGCACAGCAGGCTGAAGTTGCCGTTGATCTTGCAGATGCAGTCTTGTTTGTCGTGGATGCGATGGTCGGTCCTACCCAATCTGATGAAGAAGTTGTTCGGATGTTGCGAGCAAGTGGAAAGCCAGTTTTATTAGTCGCAAACAAAATTGATGCAGCCCACCAAGAACCTGAGATTGCAGGACTGTGGTCACTTGGGCTAGGTGAGCCTTACGCGGTTTCGGCTTTGCACGGCAGGGGAGTAGCAGACCTACTCGACAAAGCTCTAGCAACACTTCCTCAGACATCTAACGTTGCTGGTGAGGAATACATTGGCCCGAGACGAGTCGCCTTGATTGGTCGGCCAAATGTGGGGAAATCATCCCTTCTTAATAAAGCAACCGGAACCAACCGAGCAGTCGTGAGCGATGTCGCTGGAACCACTCGAGATCCAGTTGATGAACAGGTGGAAATATCCGGAAAGATATGGCGTTTTGTTGATACTGCTGGAATCCGAAAGAGGCTGCATAGACAGCAGGGAGCGGACTTTTATTCAGCCTTGCGGACAGCTGCAGCGTTAGAGCGCGCCGAAGTGGCTGTTGTTCTATTTGATGTAACAGAACCAATAAGCGAGGCCGACATTCGGATTGTGCAACTGGCTTTGGATTCCGGAAGAGCACTCGTCCTGGCTTTCAATAAATGGGATCAGTTAGATGAGGAACGCAGAATATATCTAGAAAAGGAAATAGAGCGAGACCTTGCTCACGTCGACTGGGCACCGCGCGTAAACATATCGGCATTGACCGGCCGACACCTCGAAAAGCTGGTTCCGGCCCTCGAACTAGCGCTCGAGTCATGGGACAAGAGAATTCCAACTGGTAAATTCAACGCATTCTTACAAGAGCTGCAGGCCGCCAATCCTCACCCGGTCAGAGGTGGAAAGCAACCTCGCGTTCTGTTTGGAACTCAGGCCGCTTCCCGGCCTCCAAAGTTTGTGGTCTTCGCATCCGGTTTTCTGGAAGCGGGATATCGCCGCTTCATTATTCGCAAACTTCGAGAGACCTACGGTTTTGATGGATCACCTGTGGAGATTGGCGTAAGGGTGCGAGAGAAGCGTCGCCGCTAAAGCCTGAGAATGAATTAAATCCGAATAGACTTCACTAATTGCGGGCTGTAGCGCAGCTTGGTAGCGCACTTGACTGGGGGTCAAGGGGTCGCGGGTTCAAATCCCGCCAGTCCGACGTTTTTTTGTGGATTTCTCACCTGCTCTTCGGGACATCCACCACTAGCCCCTAGACTTGCCTTTTGCTCAAATGACTCTGACGGTAGTGAATCCCCATGGCATCCAATGACCTGCTTCGTAATGTCGCGATTGTCGCGCACGTAGACCACGGCAAGACCACGCTGGTAGACGCAATGCTTCGCCAGACGGGGGCTTTTTCTGCCCATGCAGCTGTGGCAGAGCGAGTGATGGACTCTGGCGACCTGGAAAAAGAAAAGGGAATCACCATCCTTGCAAAAAACACCACCGTTACTTATTCCGGACCAAGCGCCGGTGGCAAAGAAATCCGCATTAACGTGATTGACACTCCTGGCCACGCTGATTTTGGTGGCGAGGTTGAGCGCGGACTTTCAATGGTGGATGGAGTGGTCTTGCTAGTAGACGCCTCTGAAGGTCCTCTTCCGCAAACCCGTTTTGTTCTTAGAAAGGCTCTAGAGGCAAAGCTTCCGGTTATTTTGGTTGTAAACAAGACCGATCGTCCTGATGCTCGAATTGATGAAGTCGTGGAGGAGAGCCATGACCTATTGCTTGGCTTGGCATCTGACCTTCATGACACTGTGCCAGATTTAGATGTCGACTCTATTTTGGAGCTTCCAGTTATCTATGCATCAGGAAGAGCTGGTAGAGCATCTCTCAACAAGCCTGCCGACGGCACACTGCCTGATTCTGAAAATCTTGAAGCGCTATTTGAAACTATTTTGAAGTATGTCCCGGCCCCTTCCTTCGAAGAGGGTGCTCCTTTGCAGGCTCACGTTACAAACCTTGATGCATCTCCCTTCCTTGGAAGGCTTGCGCTAATTCGAATCTTCAACGGAGAAATCAAAAAGGGTCAGCAGGTTGCATGGGTTCGTCAAGATGGGACAACTCAGCAGGTAAAAATCACCGAATTGCTTGGCACTAAGGCACTAGATCGTCATCCAATTGACCAGGCTGGCCCTGGAGACATTGTTGCGGTTGCTGGAATCGAAGAAATCACAATTGGCGAATCGCTATGTGATCCAGCCGACATCAGGCCTTTGCCTCTTATCCAAGTAGATGAACCAGCAATCTCTATGACTATTGGAATCAACACTTCTCCTATGGCTGGAAGAGTGAAGGGCGCAAAAGTTACAGCACGTCTTGTCAAGGACAGGCTTGATCGAGAGCTAATCGGAAACGTTTCCATCAAGGTTCTTCCAACTGCTCGACCCGATGCCTGGGAGGTTCAAGGCCGTGGTGAGTTGGCCCTGGCAATCTTGGTAGAGCAAATGAGGCGAGAGGGCTACGAGCTCACCGTTGGCAAGCCACAAGTGGTAACCAGGACAATCGAGGGCAAGCTTCACGAGCCCTATGAAGATTTGACCATTGACGTCCCGGAGGAGTTTTTAGGTGCTGTCACTCAGCTTTTGGCTGCGCGAAAAGGACGCATGCTTAATCTGATAAACCACGGAACTGGCTGGGTGCGAATGGAGTTCAAGGTTCCTTCGCGTGGACTAATTGGCTTTAGAACGGAATTCCTAACCACTACCAAAGGTGCCGGCATTGCCAATGCGCTTTCCGCTGGTTATGAGCCGTGGGCTGGCGATATCGTGACACGTCAAAACGGCTCTCTAGTCGCTGACCGCGCTGGTGTGGCAACACCTTTTGCAATGATTGCCTTACAAGAGCGTGGGTCATTCTTTGTTGAGCCAACCAGCGAGGTATACGGCGGCATGGTTGTTGGGGAGAATTCACGTCCAGAAGACATGGAAGTTAACATCACCAAAGAAAAGCAACTCACCAATATGAGAGCTGCTTCAGCGGATAGCTTTGTCGGCCTCACCCCGCCGAAGAAGCTTTCTTTAGAAGAGAGCCTAGAGTTTGCTCGAGAAGACGAATGTGTAGAGGTTACTCCGGAAGCCATTCGAATTCGAAAAGTTGAACTTGATGCGAATGTGCGAGCCAGACAGGCATCCGCTCGCAAGCGAAGCGCAGATAACTAGTTTCCTGAGTTTCCGTACAGTCTGTCACCGGCATCACCTAAGCCGGGCACGATGTAACCAATGTCGTTGAGCTTTTCATCTAACGCAGCCAGATGTACGGTAACCAGCTTGTTTGGCCACTTATCTTCTACATGCTTCTTAACGGCTTCCACACCTTCTGGCGCACCAAGCAAGCAAATGCAGGTTGCTGCAGTTGCTCCTCGCTCAAACGCGTAGTCAATTGAGTCAATCAGCGTTCCACCGGTTGCAAGCATGGGGTCAATCAAAAAAACCTCACGATTATCTAAACGATCAGGTAGGCGATTGGCATAGGTAATTGGCTGCAGAGTCTCTTCGTTTCGCTTTATCCCCAGAAAGCCAACTTCGGCATCGGGCAGCAATCTGGTGATCCCACTCAGCATTCCTAGTCCAGCTCTGAGGATCGGAATGATTAGGGGAGTGGGCTTGGCGAGCTGCTTACCAACCGTCTTGGTTAGCGGGGTCTCAACTTCTTTGTCAATTACCTTTAGGTTTTTTGTGGCCTCGAAGGTAAGCAAAGCAACCAATTCCTCTACCAGCTGGCGAAACTGCGCGCTGGGGGTGGTTTTGTCTCGCAGAAGCGTGACTTTATGGGAAATCAGAGGGTGATTGGCGACGAATAGCTCCATGGTTACAACCTTACCGCGGTAGCTCAGTGGGTCGGGAGATGATGAATAAGTAGACTTTGGCTATGAGGCTGAGCCAAGAGCTGAAGAGCATCCCTAACATGCTCAGTATTTTGAGGCTACTGCTGGTACCAGTCTTTCTGATCCTCTTAGTGAATGACAGATTTCTGTGGGCCTTGGCGGTACTGGCTTTCGCCTCCTTCACTGACTGGCTAGATGGTCATATAGCTCGAAGATTCAACCAAGTAACCCAGTTGGGCAAGTTATTAGATCCATCAGCAGATCGCCTCTTTATTCTTTCGACACTTATTGGCCTTACTTGGCACGAAATCATTCCGGGCTGGTTTGCTCTGGTGATAGTTCTGAGAGATATTCTTTTGCTGTTTGGTCTTCCGGTTCTCCGCAGGCTCGGTCACAAGTCGCTACCAGTTCACTTCGTAGGTAAAGCAGGCACCTTCGCTCTTCTTTACGCCCTGCCACTTCTTCTGATGGCAGATGTATGGGTCTCGGCTAGCTGGCTGATTCAACCCATCGCCTGGGCGTTTGCCTGGTGGGGAATCGCGCTTTACTGGCTTTCAGGATTCATCTATCTAGCCCAGCTGAGAAATCTCATTTCGCGCGAAAGGCAAAAATCCTCTAACATTTAGTTTCTAGGGGAGGCTCAATGTCCAAGGAATTCAGCGGAGAAGATACCGCTAAGTTTTCGTCCGACATAGTCGCCGGCCAAGCACCAGCACTTAGCCCAGAAGAAGCATCAGCACTCGCTGCGCTTCCTTCCGGCTCCGCACTTCTAATTGTCCACCGAGGACCAGGTGCTGGGTCAAGATACCTACTAGATCAAAATCAAACAATTGCTGGTCGTCATCCAGATGCTGACATTTTTTTGGATGATGTAACTGTTTCGCGTCGTCACGCGAGCTTTGATCGAGCAGGAAATATCTTTACTGTCTCTGATTTAGGTTCCATGAATGGCACCTACATCGATTCCCAACGCGTTGACAAGCAACGGCTGATCAACGGTATGGAAATCATGATTGGCAAATTTCGTCTCACCTTTTATTCATCAGATAAGGATCGTTAAATGGACAATGCAGTCCGGAAGCTTCAAGATCATCGCAAGCTGTACACAATTGGCCAGGTGCTAACAGTACTCAAGCCTGAATTTGGAGACCTTTCTCCTTCAAAGCTTAGATTCCTAGAAGACCAAGGATTAGTTACACCTGAACGTACCGATGCTGGATATAGAAAGTACTCGGAAGCGCAAATTGAAAGACTTCGCGTTGTTCTGTCGTTGCAGAGAGATCAGTATCTTCCCCTGAAGGTAATCAAGGAATATCTCGCAGAGCTGGATGCAGGAAGAAAACCACTTCTTCCAAGCAGTAGCGGGGTGAATCTTCGAAAGGGCCAGAGATTCTCTACAGCACAGCTAAAGAGCGAGACAGGACTTTCTGATTTGGCGTTCAAAGAAGCTGCAGAACTTGGCTTGTTTGGACCGCAGCCCCATTCTTCACACGAAGTTGAGATTGCTTTTGCACTGGTTGGGCTGGAGACATTTGGAATTCAACCCAGACACCTACGTGGACTAAAAGCGGCAGCTGAACGTGAAGTGGGAATCATTACCGGCGTGACAGAGCCAGTAGTCCGGAAGAAAGCTCCAGACTCCGCTGCAAAGGCTGCTCACCTCGGACGCGAAATAGCGGAACGTTTTGGCGCAATCAGGGCACATCTAGTGGCTGGCGCAATCGACAAAATCGAAGGTTAGCGACACGCGGGGCAGATAAACCCTAAACCAGCAGTTGAAGGCAAACTTTTATCTCGTCTTGAAAAGAAGGAGATGCGTTGGAGATTCAATCACCAACTCTGTTTGACGATGGCGTGCCAGCCACACCGCTGGGCTATCGAGGAACGTCTGCCGCTGCCGCTGCAGGCATCTCCTATCGCCAGCTTGACTACTGGGACAGAACCGGACTAGTTGTTCCAACCATTAAGTCCGCAACTGGCTCAGGATCCCAGAGACTCTATTCTTTCCGCGACATTTTGGTTCTTAAGTTGGTTAAGCGATTGCTGGACACAGGTGTCTCGCTCCAACAGATCCGCATAGCCGTCGAGCAGCTTAAGGCTGCTGGTATCGCTGACCTAACCAACACCACACTTATGAGCGATGGAGCAAGAGTTTATCTATGCACTTCACAAGATGAAGTTATTGATTTGCTGGGTCAGGGCCAGGGAGTGTTTGGAATTGCTGTGGGCCGCCTAGTTCGCGAAGTTGAAGCAACTTTGATTGACTTTGCAGCAGAGGAAGCTCAAATTCAAGATGAGTTAGCGGCTAGACGCGCTAGGAAGATTTCCTAGACCACCAACGCTTCTTTTTTGGTCTGACTTCTTGGACCTCAATTATTTCTTCAATTCCAGTTCCGCGGATTGATCTACCAACAGCTCCGACCTTCTCCTTATTTCCTGCTGCCTGTTCGAGCTCACTGAGTGCTCCGGCAAGAAGCCAATCAAAGCCGCGAGCAATTTCAGCAGCACCCTCAGCCGGCCAGGAGTGGATAGGTCTGGCGGCACCAGTTGCCTGCTGGACAGCTGCTCTTTCCTCAAAGTACGGCATAAGGATTTGATCGCCAAATAGCTCTTTTAGTTCCTTGATGCGGTAATCATGCTCGTGGGATTGGGGGCGGAAACGATTTACCACCACTCCAAGCAGTTGCAAACGAGGGGAGAGTTTGGCTGATATTTCCTGGATGGCTTTTCTGGCCCGGTCAGCAGCAATCACGGAGTAGAGAGCTGGTTCTGTTACTAGTATCACCCGATCGGAGGCAACCCAGGCGGTTCTAGTAAGGGCATTGATTGATGGAGGTGTGTCGATGATGACCAGGTCGTAGTCATCCTCAATTCGCACCAAAACTTCCTCAAGTTTCCAAACGTCGTTGACTGAGGGGGCTGGGTTGTCCAGCAGAAGAGACCTCGGGGAGCCGACCAAAACATCCATCTTGCTGTCCCGGAACCAAGCCGAAGGGACAATTGCGCGGCGCAGGGTTGCCACCTTGCCGGTCTGCAGAACCTCAGCTACTGAGAACCCCTGGTCAGATGGAGCTGCCAGTCCACTCGTTGCATCACACTGCGGATCAAGATCAATCACCAATGTGTTTAGACCGCGATTGAGTGCAGCGGAGGCTAGGCCAAGGGCTACAGTGGTCTTACCCACCCCACCCTTGAGGGAACTGACGCTCAGCACATGCATTGCAATAGGCTACCTTTTTATCTGTTGCTAGCCAGCCAGCAAGCGCCAGTTTCAGCGGAGAAGCATGATTAAGAAGATTCTTGTGGCCAACCGGGGCGAAATCGCCGTCCGGGCATTCCGCGCTGCCTATGAATTGGGTTACCAGACTGTCGCTGTTTATCCCCACGAAGACCGAAATTCTATCCATCGGCAGAAGGCCGACGAGGCCTATGAGATTCAAGCAGATGGATCTCCAATCAGGGCTTATTTGAGTATTTCGGAAATAATTCGAGTTGCCAAGGAATCTGGTGCCGATGCCATCTATCCGGGGTACGGATTCCTGAGTGAAAATCCCGACTTAGCAAATGCAGCGCGTGAAAACGGAATTGTATTCGTAGGACCTTCAGCTGAGGTTCTAGAACTTGCAGGTGACAAGGTAAACGCCAAGGCTGCAGCGGTAAGAGCAGGTGTTCCAGTGCTGGCATCAACTGAGTCTTCCGCCGAGGCCAAGAAATTAATGACGCAAGCTTCAAAAATCGGCTTCCCGTTGTATGTCAAAGCAGTTGCGGGTGGAGGCGGACGCGGCATGCGCAAGGTGGATGACCAATCAGAGTTGGCCGCTGCTATTGAACAGGCAATGAAAGAAGCTGGGGGAGCTTTTGGGGATTCCAGAGTTTTCCTGGAGCAAGCAGTTATTAGGCCGCGCCATATTGAAATTCAAATTTTGGCCGACAATCACGGCAACATCATGCATTTATTTGAACGCGATTGCTCAATTCAACGTCGAAATCAGAAAGTTATTGAGATTGCCCCTGCTCCCAAATTAGACGAGTCACTCAGGCAACAGCTCTACAAAGACGCCATAGCGTTTGCCAGAGAAATTGGCTATCAGAATGCCGGCACTGTTGAGTTTCTGATTGAAACAGCTGGTCCTAATGCCGGGAAGCATGTCTTCATTGAGATGAATCCAAGAATTCAGGTAGAGCACACTGTTACAGAAGAAATAACTGATGTGGACCTGGTTCAGTCCCAGCTTCGCATTGCTCAAGGTGAAACTCTCGCAGAGCTTGGTCTTGAGCAAGAGAAACTTGTTCCGCATGGCTTTGCTATTCAATGTCGAATTACAACGGAAGATCCCGCCGCCGGTTTCAGACCCGACACAGGCATGATCACCACTTATCGTTCCCCAGGCGGAGCAGGAATTCGTCTGGACGGCGGAACAGTTACAACCGGGGCAGAGGTTTCTCCCCATTTTGATTCCATGCTGGTGAAGCTAATTGCCAGGGGAAGAGACTTTAGCTCAGCTGTTCAAAGGACCAGACGAGCACTAGCTGAATTCAGAATTCGTGGCGTTGCGACAAATATTAACTTCTTGCAAGCCGTGGTGGACGATCCAACTTTCGCTGTTGGAGAGCTTTCAACACACTTCATCGATGAAAGACCAGAGCTAATGAAAGCCAAGGTCTCACTTGATAGAGGAACGAAGGTATTGCAATGGCTCGCCGAGGTGACCGTCAATAAGCCCTATGGCGAGCGTGGTGATAAGCAAAGCCCCGTGTTGAAACTTCCCGAAGTCGATTTATTGCAACCCGCTCCCAATGGCTCAAAGCAAAAGTTAGTAGAGCTTGGTCCAGAAAAGTTTGCTTCGTGGATGCGGGCGCAGAAAAGAGTCTTGGTCACTGACACAACCTTTAGAGATGCCCATCAATCGCTCTTGGCAACTAGGGTTCGCTCAAAAGATTTAGTAGCTGCAGTTCCACACGTCGCTCGGCTTACACCAAACCTGTTGTCGGTTGAAGCTTGGGGCGGGGCTACTTATGACGTAGCGCTGCGTTTCCTAGGGGAAGACCCTTGGGATCGACTTGCAGCTGTCAGAGAGCAGTTACCCAACGTTTGCATTCAGATGCTTCTTAGAGGACGCAACACCGTTGGCTATACGCCATACCCAACCGAGGTAACGGATGCGTTTGTTGAAGAAGCAGCCGCTACTGGAGTCGATATCTTCCGGATTTTTGATGCGCTCAATGACGTCAGTCAGATGACCCCTGCCATCCAGGCCGTTCGTGAAAAGTCATCGTCTGTGGCGGAAGTCGGAATTTGTTATACGGCAGACCTGCTTAATCCCGCAGAGAAGTTGTATGACCTGGATTATTACCTGAAGCTGGCCGAGAAGATTGCAAAAGCCGGAGCGCACGTAATTGCCATCAAGGACATGGCAGGACTACTTCGTCCTTACGCAGCTCAGAGGCTCGTTGCGGCATTGCGTGAAAGATTTGATCTTCCGATTCACCTTCACACGCATGACACAGCCGGTGGTCAGCTTGCAACCCTTTTGGCCGCAATTGAAGCCGGAGTTGATGCAGTTGACGCTGCCAGTGCCCCAATGGCCGGCACGACGTCACAGCCTTCACTGTCTGCTTTGGTTGCCGCGCTTGCTCACACCGATCGGGACACAGAGATTGATCTTGATGCGGTTTGTCAATTGGAGCCTTATTGGGAAGCTGTGCGCAAGGTCTATGCACCGTTTGAGTCTGGTCTACCTGGTCCAACCGGCAGAGTCTATGAGCACGAAATTCCAGGCGGTCAACTCTCCAATCTTCGCCAGCAAGCTATCGCGCTCGGAATCGGTGACAGATTTGAATTAGTCGAGCAGATGTATGCAGCTGCTAATGAAATTTTGGGTCGGCCGCCGAAGGTGACGCCTAGCTCTAAGGTTGTCGGTGACCTAGCTCTTCACTTGGTGGCTGTAGACGCAGATCCGAAAGACTTCGAAGCAAACCCGGACAAATACGACATTCCTGATTCGGTTGTTGGATTTATGGCTGGTGAACTTGGCGACTTGCCTGGTGGTTGGCCGGAACCTTTCAGGAGCAAAGTCCTGAAGGGCAGAAAAGTTGACATAGGCATCAAGTCCGTATCTGATGCTGACAAGTCTGTTTTGCTAGGAAGCGATTCGGCTGCTCGTCGCACAAAGTTGAACGAGCTTTTGTTTCCTGGTCCTCAAAAAGCATTTGAAAAGACTAAGGCTGACTACGGAAACTTAGACAGCGTCGACACCATTGATTATCTATATGGACTAGATCCAGAGAATGAACATGTCATAGAGCTTCGCAAGGGACTGCAGCTACTGGTTGGTCTCGAGGCAATCGGGGAACCTGACAGCAAGGGCTTTAGAACCGTTATGACAAAGTTGAACGGCCAACTCAGGCCGGTGACTGTTCGCGATCGCAAAATCTTGGTGGTAGAGGCTTCGGCGGAGAAAGCCGATCCGAGCAAACCAGGTCACGCTGCCGCCCCGTTTACTGGCGTTGTAACTCCCAGGGTGGCAACAGGAGAGACCGTGGAAAAAGGCCAACCCATAGCCTCGATTGAAGCCATGAAGATGGAAGCGACTATCGCGGCCCCAATTAGTGGCAAGATTGTACGGCTGGGGATAGCCGGCCCGACTCCAGTTGAGGGCGGCGACCTCATAGCTGTTATTGAATAGAGGAACATGTCTCAATCGCAAGACGATTACTCGTCGGGGGAAAAAACAAATTTTGCAGATCTTGAACTAGATCCGCAACCGACTGAGCTCACCCAGCTAGTTAGCCAAACCGAGGCCGTCCCGGTTAGTCCAAACATTTTTGAAGAAGCTGAACCAGCAAGCATGTTGACAGCTGATCGACTTCTGAAGGACGAGGCGAGACCGCTAGTTTTGCCGGAAACGTTCTGGAGACGTCTTGTCTACAAAGCAACTTTTGGGAAACTCAATCCAGGTGATAACAAGAAGGTCAAGGCTCGTCGTTCCCTCGATGCGAGGATCATGGCCGACCTGCGAGGTGAAACCAAGTTTGTTCCCATCCTCACCCGCAAAGGTGGAGTAGGAAAAACGACCATAACCACGCTTATCGGTATGGCAATGTCACTGGTCCGTGAGGATCGAGTTCTTGCAATCGACGCCAATCCTGATCGTGGAACTTTGGCTGAGAGAGTAGAGCAAAAAAGTGACCGAACAGTTCGAGATGTTGTGCGCCGAGCTGGTGGCATAAACAGTTTTACTGTCTTCAGCGAGTTTGTTTCTAGGGATCGCACTCGTCTTGATGTCCTGGCTTCGGACACGGACCCGATGCTATCGGAGGCCTTCAATGAAGGTGATTACAACGTGGTGGCCGACATCGCTACTCGCTATTACAGCGTGTGTCTCACGGACTGCGGTACCGGCATTGTTCACAGTGTCATGCGAGCCATCTTGATGAGGGCAAACGGATTGGTAGTCGTTTCCGGAGGAAGCATCGATGAAGCTAAATTAGCCAGTGAGACCCTCACTTGGCTGGAGTCAAACGGCTTCGGGGAGCTAGTAAAGAATTCAGTAGTTGCGCTCAACACCGCTACCTACGGAACCCAGCTCGTTAAATTGGACGAAATTGAGAATCACTTTAAGACTCGCGTGCGGGCTGTTGTCAGAATCCCATATGACCCGATGCTTGCGGCCGGTGCCGCAGTTCAGTTCGACAAGCTTCACCCTGCGACCAAGCAAGCAGCTAGAGACCTAGCCGCTCTGGTAGTTGATGGTCTGGTGGCTTGAGCGTAAGAGATATCCGGCTATTCGGCGATCCGATCTTGAAGTCGGCTTGCGACAGGGTTGCTGATTTAGCCAAAGTTCGAGATCTCGTTGAAGACCTTATTGATACAACTTCTCAACCCGGTCGGGCGGGAGTTGCAGCAAATCAAATTGGCGTTGGCTTAGCAGTTTTTGCATATTTCGTTGACGGCAAGGCTGGCTATCTAATCAATCCCGAAGTAATGGAACTGTCAGGTGACATGGTTGAGATGGAAGAGGGTTGTCTGTCTTTGCCTGGACTGTGGCACAAGACTCCAAGATACCCTAGGGCAGTTGTAAGAGGACAATTACTAGACGGCACTATCGCAGAGATTTCAGGAGAAGGCCTTTTGGCCCAGGTCCTGCAGCATGAATGTGATCACCTCAAGGGAATCCTCTACATCGAAAAGCTCAACCCTGCTGAGCGCAAGCTTGCCCTACGCTCTCTCAGAGAGCAGCCTTGGTTCACGCGTTAGCGTAAATCCGATCAACGTGAATAGAGAAATCCTTAAGCACCTGAGAGCGCTTAATTTTTAGAGATGGCGTGAGGTGGCCTGATGCCTCTGTGAGCTCAACATCAAGAATCTCAAACTGCTTGATTTGTTCAGCGTTCGAAAATCGAGAGTTCACCTCATCAACGGCACGCTGAATCTCAGCACGAATAACGGGATGCTTGGTTGCCTCGGCTAGGGTCAGTTTCTCAGCAATACCGTTTTGCGCAGTCCAAACCGGAACCATTTCTGGGTCCAGAGAAATTAGAGCTCCAATAAACGGTTTGGCATCTCCAATGACCAACACTTGGCCAATCAGTGGGTGGGCTCGAAGCGGATCTTCGATTGGAGCAGGAGCAACATTCTTTCCACCGGCAGTGACTATTAGCTCCTTTTTTCTGCCTGTGATAGTCAGGAAGCCGTCTTCGTCCAATTCTCCAATATCACCGGTCCGGAACCAATCCTCAACAAATGCCTCGCGCGTTGCTGCTTCATTGCGCCAGTAACCGCGCATGATATTGATTCCTCGCAGCCAAACCTCTCCATCTGGTGCAATTTTGATGCCAGTTCCTGGCAACGCTCGACCAACTTTGCCAATCTTTTGCCAACTAACTCGTCCGATGACGGCTGCTGCTGCAGTTTCAGTTAGGCCATAGCCCTCCAGCACAATTAGCCCAATGCCACGGAAGAAATGACTCAACCTTTCACCTAGGGGAGCACCGCCAGAGATTGCGTATTTGACCTTGCCACCCATAGCCGCACGCAGTCTTCCAAAAACTAACTTGTCAAAGAGCTTGTGCTTCAGCTTCACCGTAAGTGATGGACCCTTGGGGTCATCGAGACCTTTGGAATAGTCAATTGCTGCTTGCGCTGCAGCCCTAAAGATCTTTCCTTTGCCTGCAGCCTCGGCCTTCAGCTCGGCGTTGTTGTATACCTTCTCAAACACACGTGGAACTGCGAGAAGAAATGTCGGCTGGAAAACTGGTAATTCTGCAGCGACCAATTTTGTATCTGGCAGATGCCCAACTCTGATTCCGGCGTAGATGCAGATAACTGCAACGTACCTACCCAGGATGTGGGCAAAGGGAACAAAAATTAGAGAATGCTGGAACTCATTGGCGAGCTCAGGAATCTCGGCAGCAGCGTTGCGACAGTGGTCGACAAAGCTCTTGTGCGTCAGCTCACAACCTTTTGGATTACCGGTGGTTCCCGAGGTGTAAACGATGGTCGCAAGGTCTTTTGCTTCGGCATTGGATCGGGCAATTTCTAGATCAGCATCAGATACTTTTTCACCCAGTTGATGCAAATCTGAAAAGTCTTTTGAATCAATCCGCCAGATTTGACTCAGGCGGGGGCAGTTTCCTTTTACCTTGTTGACTCGCTCCAGGTGTTCGTCGTTTTCGATGAAAAGTGCCACGGAATCTGAGTCGGAGAGAATCCACTCGATTTGCTGCGGTGACGAGGTTTCATAGATTGGCACCACGACACCACCCGCATACCAGACTGCAAAGTCAATCATGGTCCACTCGTAACGAGTTTTTGCCAGCAGGGCAACTGCATCACCGGGCTTAATTCCAGCGGCAATTAGTCCCTTGGCTAAAGACTGGACTTCACTCAGGAAATCTCCAGAGCTGACATCTCTCCAGGTTCCATCCGGATTCTTGCGACTAAACAATGCGTGGTTGGGATTCTTCTTCACTCGCTCGAGCAAAATGTTGGTTACATTTTCACGGGGGTCAGATTCCACCCGTAAAGGCACGTCGTAGAACTTCATCGTTTCTCTCCCTCTGAGGTATCTAAGACTTTATTGGGAAATCAATCCCAATAGGCGAACATTTATGACCAGATAATTGGAGGTTTCGACAGTGGCTAAATTGGCCCTAATATTTGACTTCTAGAGCCAATACTCGATGAAAGGTGCCGCGTGCTGAGCCTTGGGGTCGACATTGGTGGGACCAAAATTCTGGCTGGAGTGGTCAATGAATCCGGTCACGTGGTTGCCGAAAGAAGAGTCGCATCACCCGCGCAGGATCCAGATCAAATGTTGGAAACTGTCTCGAGTCTGATTCAGGAACTTATCGCTGAAGTTGGACCAGTTGGGTCCATTGGGGTTGCCGCTGCTGGCTTTGTAAATCTAGAGCGCTCCACCATTCTTTATGCTCCAAATTTAAATTGGCGAAATGAACCACTTCAGCAGCGAATCAGCGAACGGGTTGGGCAAAAAGTTCTAATTGAGAACGATGCCAATGCAGCTGGCTGGGCGGAGTTCAGATTTGGAGCAGCCAAGGATTTTCAATCGATGGTGATGCTGACGCTTGGAACCGGAGTCGGTGGTGCAATTGTCGATGGCGGTCGCTTGATGCGCGGAGGCTTCGGGATAGCAGGGGAGCTAGGTCACATCACTGTGATGCGTGACGGGCGGGATTGCGGCTGCGGCAGAAAAGGCTGCGTTGAGCAATACGCGTCTGGTACAGCTTTGCTTCGTTCCGCAACCGAATTAGCAGATTCAAGTGACCCAAAAGGTAGACGCTTGAGAGAACTTCGCTCAGAAGCAGGAGAACTGACTGGGCACCAGGCTTACCAAGCTGTATCCGAAAAAGACCCTGGAACTCTTGAGCTCGTTGAGGACGCTTCGAAGCATTTGGCATCGGCCATGGCAAGCCTGGTCGCCGTTTTAGATCCAGAAGTGTTTGTTATCGGCGGAGGCTTGTCAGAACTGGGAGAAACGCTTCTCTTGCCATTGCGCGCCGAGCTCGTGAAGCAACTACCCGCAGCAGGCTATAGGCCAGTTGCAGAGGTAGTCCGGGCCAAGTTTTCTAATCAGGCAGGGGTTATTGGGGCAGCAGAATTAGCCAGAGAATCAGAGAGTAAACTCTAGGTCTCGGAGGAACATGACATACCTGATTCTGAAAAACATCGTGCTGGGGCCGATTCTTAATCTTTTATTCCGCCCCTGGGTGCGCGGTGCAGAAAACGTGCCTAGAAAAGGCGGTGCCGTTCTAGCATCGAATCACTTGTCATTTGTGGATTCAATCTTTTTGCCTCTGAAGGTGAAAAGACCTGTCACCTTTCTGGCCAAGAGTGACTACTTCACTGGTAAAGGTTTCAAGGGTGCAATTATTCGGTGGTTCTTTAAGTCCACTGGCCAACTGCCAATTGACAGAAGCGGTGGAAAGGCTTCGGAAGACTCTCTAAACACAGGACTGGGAGTCCTAGAGCGACAGCTTTTGCTTGGTATTTATCCAGAAGGCACTCGCTCGCCAGATGGAAAACTCTATCGGGGCCGCACCGGCATAGCGAGAATGATTTTGGAAGCCCAAGTGCCAGTGGTGCCGGTCGCGATGATTGACACCGACCAAGTGCAACCACTGGGTGCTAAGTATCCAAAGATTCACCGAGTCGGCGTGAAGTTTGGTAAGCCACTAGATTTCAGTCGCTTTGCTGGCATGGAAGGTGAGAGAGCAGTCTTGCGTGCTGTCACTGATCAAATTATTTATCGCATTAAAGAGCTTTCTGGGCAAAGATATGAAGATGTCTATGCATCAACAATCCGCAAACGCATGGCAAGACAAGAGGACTAAGAGGTACTGGTGCAGGACTTTGGATTAGACAACTTCCGCCAACTGGAAGCAAAGCAGCAACCGACCTGGCTTGATGCAAACGCACTGAAGCAGGCTACCGAGGAGCTGTCAAAGTTGCCTCCGTTGGTGTTTGCCGGAGAGGTTGACACTCTTCGCAATCGACTAGCTGAAGCAGCTTCTGGAAGGGCCTTTTTGCTCCAGGGTGGAGACTGTGCGGAGACGTTTGTAGATGCAACGGCTGATCGCATTAGAAACAGAATCAAGACCGTGCTGCAAATGGCCGTAGTTTTGATGTATGGATCTTCGCTGCCAGTGATCAAAATGGGTCGCATGGCAGGGCAGTTTGCTAAGCCAAGATCAAGTGACACTGAAACCAGAGATGGCGTTACTCTGCCGGCTTATCGCGGTGATGCAGTAAACGGCTACGACTTCACTGAAGAATCAAGACAACATGATCCCCAGCGATTAGTTAGGGCATACCACACGTCGGCTAGCACACTAAACCTAATTCGAGCATTCACAACCGGTGGGTTTGCTGACCTTAGAGAAGTGCACGCATGGAATAGAGGTTTTACTGACAACCCTGCTAACAAGCGTTACGAAACCATCGCAGGTGATATCGATCGAGCGATGCGCTTTATGGAAGCCTGCGGCGTTGATTCTGCTGAACTTAGATCTACGGAATTCTTCGTTTCTCACGAAGGCTTGCTCTTTGACTACGAAAGACCCTTGACTCGAATTGATTCGAGAACCTCCACGCCTTATGTAACAAGCGGTCACTTTATCTGGATTGGCGAGAGAACTAGACAACTTGATGGTGCTCACGTGGACTTTTTCTCACGCGTTAGAAATCCAATTGGAATTAAGTTGGGACCTTCCACCACCAAGGATCAAGTTCTAAGTCTGATTGAGAAACTTGACCCAGAACGAGAACCTGGCAGACTCACCCTGATCAGCCGAATGGGGGCTGAGAAGATTAGAGATGTTCTTCCTTCATTGGTTGAAGCAGTTAGAGACGCGGGTGCGACGCCACTTTGGATTACTGATCCGATGCACGGCAACGGCATCACCACCAAGAACGGATACAAATCACGCAGGTTTGATGATGTTATGGACGAAGTCATGGGCTTCTTTGAAGTTCACCGATCCACTGGCACGCACCCTGGCGGGCTTCATGTTGAGCTAACGGGCGATGATGTTGCAGAATGCTTGGGAGGGTCTGAGCAAATCGACGAGAGCACTCTCGAACAGCGCTACGAGTCTGTTTGTGACCCAAGACTTAACCATATGCAGTCTTTGGAGCTAGCATTTTTAGTAGCAGAACAGTTGGTTCAAACAACCAGGAGAACAGGTGATCACTGACCAGGTCAAGACTTGGGTCACTCTAGACCAGGCCGCAGAGCAACTTGGCGTTAGCACATCCAAGGTCAAACGCTACATAGAAGAGCACGTTTTGTTTGCGGTGAAAATCGACAAGCAGTTGATGATTCCGGCAGACATTATTTCCGATAAGGAACCTTTGAGCAGTATTCGCGGAACTATGTTGCAACTGCTTGACCTTGGACTTACGGAAGTAGAAGCCATCGATTGGCTTTATCAAGATAATGATGCTCTAGGAGAGACTCCCATGTCAGCTCTACTTAAAGGCCACAAAGCACCGGTTCGGCGCGCAGCCCAAGCACTGGGTTAGGCCTGTCGGTTAATAACCTTCTCTGTCAACACACTGAGCACTTTTCGAGCTTGTGGAGTGACTTCTAAGTTTGCAAGAGCCTCAATTGCGCGATTGGAATGCTCCTCAATCATGCGCTCAGTTTTTGCTAAAGCTCCTGAGTCAGTAATTGTTCGGCGCATAAAATCAAGTTGCTCATCCTCTATTTCGCCAGCCATGAGGAGCTCATTGAAAATCTTTGAAACACTGGCAGGGACGCTCTCAAGTGTTAGTCCGACCAACACTGTTCGCTTCCCCTCACGCAGATCATCGCCCGCGGGCTTACCAGTGATGGATGGATCACCAAAGACCCCCAGCACATCATCGCGAAGCTGAAAAGCTAAACCAAGTGGAATGCCAAATTGGCTAAGCTGCAGGAGCGTTTCATCATCGACTCCGCTAAGAGCCGCTCCAATCAAGAGAGGGGCTTCCAGTGAGTATTTTGCAGTCTTATAGAGCATGACGCGATTGGCAATTGCTACAGCTTGACTCGGATTACGGGTAGGCGCTGCATTTTCCTCAAGCACATCGAGATACTGACCAGCCATGACTTCAAATCTCATCTGCGAGAACTGCCTGCGGCAGTTTTGTTCACTTGCTGGATTGACATCGGTCAAGGCCGACCCAAACAACTCCGAGCTCCAGGCAAGCAGAAGATCGCCTGTTAAGACTGAACCAGCTACTCCAAAGCGAGCAGACGATCCGGCGTAGGCGTGATCTGAATGCAATTTTTCAAATCTTTTGTGAATTGATGGCTGTCCGCGCCTGGTGTCAGATTGATCTAGTAGGTCATCGTGGACTAAAGCAGCCGCGTGGAACATCTCAAGAGCTGCCGCCACTCCAACAATTGGCGATTCAAGACTGAGATCCTGCTCAGTTACTTCGCCGGGCTGATAGCCAGCCCAGCTCCAATAGCAAAAAAGGGCCCTAAATCGCTTGCCGCCCGCCAACATGGCTTGGGTGTAGTCAATGATTGGGATGAGGTCTTCCGAGATTTCGGCCAGCTGGCCTCGTTTTTCATCACAAAAGTCATCTAGCCTCTGCTGCACCAGCTTTAGCAGGAAATCTTGAGACATGAGGAATAGCCTAGTGACTCATTTTTGTTTACAATCAGAGAGAAGGAGGACTAATGGCACTATCAGAACACGAGCAAAGACTGCTAGAGGAGATGGAGCGCAACCTCCTCAAGGAAGACGCTGGCCTAGCAGGCAAAGCTAGCCAACTTGGTTCGACCAATAAGAGCGCCGGCAAGCTGGTTGCCGGGGTATTGACCATGTTGATCGGCCTAGGATTGCTGATTTTTTCGGTAATTATTCAATTTGCCCTATTTGGCGTGGTGGCTTTCGTGGTCATGGTTATGGGGCTGGTAATCGCAAGCACCAATTTCCACCTCCCAGAGATGCCAAAGGCTAAAAACCAGCGCTCCGCCAGTTATTTCGAGGACCGCTGGAACCAGCGGTTCAATGGCGAATAAGCCCTAAGTTTTACCCCTAAACCCCCGAGAAATCGGGGGTTTTTTCTATATCAAAATGTGATATAAATCTGCCCATATTTGTATCAAAGTGGGGGAAAGTGGAGTAAAGTGGAGGACATTAGGGAAGGGGAGGGCCGCAATGCTGCTTGGCACACACAGCCCCCGATTGGACGACAAGGGTCGTCTGATCCTTCCCGCAAAGTTCCGCGATGAATTAGCCGAAGGTGTCGTGATCACTCGTGGTCAGGAGCGATGCCTTTACGTCTTCTCCAAGCGCGAATTTGCTGGTGTCCATGAAAAAATCCGGCAAGCTCCAGTCACCTCAGAGGACGCTCGCAAGTATTTGCGAGTGTTCCTCTCTGGTGCGACTGACGAGATTCCAGACAAGCAGGGCAGAGTCCTGTTACCTCAGATTCTTCGCGAGTACGCGGGACTGAACAAGGAACTCACCATCATCGGGGTTGGTGCCAGGGCAGAAATTTGGGATGCCACGAGCTGGCAGAAGTACTTAGCAAGCAACGAAGAAACATTCGCCACTCAAGCTGAGGAGGTGATTCCGGGTCTGTTCTGACCCTGCATTCAAGTCCTTGGCCGAACCGGCTTTCTTCCCCTAAGTCGGACAGTGTGGAAACCAAGCCCACAACTCGGACAGGGATCTGGATGCAGGGAGAGATCCCAAAATGTCATGAACCAAATCGCTAATCTCCACGAACCTGTAATGCTTCACCGCTGCTTAGACCTACTAGCTTCCTCGCTGCACGGCAGCAATCCGGTGGTAATTGATGCAACTTTGGGTCTTGGTGGCCACACCGAAGCTCTGTTGAGCTCTCACCCGACTCTGACAGTTATTGGTTTTGATCGAGATCCAGTTGCACTGGAATTGGCCAGTGAAAGATTGAGCAAGTTCGGGGAGCGCTTCAGAGGAGTGCTTGCTACATATGACCAAATCCAAAGCGTTTTGGACGAGCTCGGGATTTCCTCTGTCCAAGGAGTCCTATTTGATTTGGGCGTCTCCTCCATGCAGTTGGATTCAGCTGAGCGGGGCTTCGCATACGCCCAAGATGCCCCACTGGATATGCGCATGGATCAAACTCAGGGCACATCAGCCGCGGAACTTCTTGGCTCTGCAACTGAAGATGAATTGGCAAGAATATTTAGAGTCTTTGGTGAAGAAAGATACGCAAACCCAATTGCTAGAGCGATTGTCCGTGAGCGCTCGGTAATTCCAATCACCACGTCAGCACAGCTCAATCGGATTGTTGAGTCAGTGGTTCCAAAGGCTCCAGGTAAGCAAAGTGGTCACCCTGCAAAGCGGGTATATCAAGCTTTGCGTATCGCGGTGAACAATGAACTCGCCATTTTGAGTGATGCAATCCCACAGGCCATTGATGCGCTTGATGTTGGTGGGCGAATCGTAGTTCTGAGCTATCACTCTCTCGAAGACGCAATTGTTAAGCAGGCTTTCCAAAGTGCCGCAACATCTTCCACTCCAATTGAGTTGCCAATTGAACTTCCTGGATCAGGACCAAGACTTCGCGTAATCACCAAGGGTGTTGAACGCGCTAGCGAAATCGAACTAAGTCAAAACCCACGTGCAGCATCGGCTCGTCTGCGCGCGGCAGAAAAGCTGGAGGCAGCCTAATGAAACTAATGATGTTAAGTGCTAATGAGGCAAAAAAGTTGAGGCCCGGTCTGTTAACCGGACTACTTCTTGTGATGGGCATAATTCTGGTTCAGTTAGTTCAGTTAGGCCTAAACATGGCCCTGACACAGGACGCCTACTACTTGAGCAAACTCTCTGGCGAGAAAAGGCAGTTAGCGACAGAAGTTCAAATCATCCAGGAGCAGGTAGATTCTCTGGCTTCCCCGCAGAATTTAGCGGACGCGGCTAATCGTCTGGGAATGGTCGCAAATCCCTCATCAGTTCTAATCGACATCGTCAACGACAAAATTTACGGCGTACCAAGACCAGCGCAAGCTCAGTCTTCGGCAGCCAGTGCGAATCTGGTTGCCAATTCAGCCATGGTCAGCGTGAGCGAGTTCAATCCAGCCACTGTTGCCTCTGCTCAAGTGGAAACCAGTGTGGCAGAGTCCGCTCTAAACGGCTCTCAAGTAACTTTGGTAGCAGGACAAATACCAGCATCACCAACCAGGTAGGCATTCATGGGCAATCACGCAAGCGTGAATCGTCGCCTTTCCGTCTTTGCACTACTCCTGGTTTTACTGGTTTCAGCACTTGGAATCCGATTAGTTGACTACCAAATTGTTCGTGCCGATGAAATCAGAGCTGAATCACTCGAAAGTCGAAAAGAAACTAGAACACTGACCGCACTCCGTGGAGACATCCGTGATGCCAATGGTGAAGTGCTAGCCAGAACGGTTTTTCGCTATGACATCAATGCCGCGCCAAAGAACGTGGGTCCAGTAATTCGCTACATGGACGGCAACAGAACCGAAATTAGCGTTGAGGCGGCAGCTGACGAATTGGCCAGAGTTCTGGGTCTTGCACCTGAAGAAGTCCTATCAAAATTGGCAGGGGAATCGGCCTATTCCAATTTGGCTAAGAAAGTAGACGCGACCGTCTACAACCAAATTAGAGAGCTCGACATCCCATGGATCTATTGGGACCGATTCGCATATCGTCTTTATCCAAATGGTGCTGTGGCTGGCAATGTCCTAGGTTTTGTCAGTAGCGATGGAACTCCTCTCGCTGGACTCGAACGTCAGTACAACACCTGTCTGGCCGGTGTTGATGGACAAGAAACTTATGAGAGATCAGCAGAAGGTGTTCGCATCCCAACTTCCAACGTGGTTACCCAGCCAACTCAAGACGGTGGAAATCTGAATTTGAGCATTGACTCCAATCTCCAATTCTTTGCTCAGCAAGTGCTTGCCAAATCTGTTTCAGATTTGAACGCAGAGTGGGGTAGTGCAATCGTTGTTGAAGTGAAAACGGGTCGGATTCTAGCCGCGGCTGAGGCTCCGACCGTCGATCCAAACGACCCAGGGGCATCAAAAGCACAAGATCGTGGAAGCAGAATTATGCAATTTGCTTTCGAGCCTGGATCAATTATGAAATCACTTTCAACTGCAATGGTTTTGGATAGCAAGTCCGCAACAATTTATGAGACTGTAAATTCACCTGATCGACTGCAACTGAAGTACGGCGAGTCAATCAAAGACAGCTTTAATCATGAGCCTTTTCAGCTCACACTCGCTGGTGTTTTGAGGTACAGCTCTAACACCGGCATGTACTCATTTGGTATGAGAGTCGATGAAAAGACTCGATTCAATTACCTGCAGAAGTTTGGATTTGGCAAAACAACCGATCTTAACTTTGAAGGTGAAAGCTCGGGAATTCTGAGGCCATATGACGAATGGCAATATGCCGATCGCTATACCCATCTCTTTGGGCAGGGAGTGGCTGTAACTCCGCTTCAAATGGCATTTGCCTACCAGGCACTAGCCAACGAAGGGGTGCGACTTAGTCCAAGTCTGGTTGATAGCTGCGTCACTCCAAGTGGGGAAGTTATCTACTCTCCAGAAAGAAAGAGCACCAGGGTAATAAGCGAAGAAGCTGCAAATATGAATCTGCAGCTCATGGAAAAGGTTGTTGAATTCGGAGGCGTTGGAAAGCTTGCAGGGATTCCCGGTTATCGAGTGGCAGGAAAGACTGGGACTGCTGAAATTCGCGAGGGGGCAGGTTACGGAGAGCGTTTCGCCATCTCATTCTTTGGGGTAGCGCCGGTAGAGGATCCTAGATTTGTGGTTGGTGTAACAATTTACAAGCCAGTTGGTGAAACCAACTCGGTGAAAGCCACGGGCCCCTTCCGTTCAATCATGCAGCAAGCACTGAAGCACTATCGAGTGCCACCCTCTACCTCCAAGCCACGCGATGATATTCCTTCAAACAGATTTGGCAAGACTGGTGAGTAACTTAGGCCTTCTAGCCAAGCACTTTAGCTGCGACCTGCAAGGCGACCAAGGGGTAGAGCTGAGCTCGGTGTGCATGTCTTCAATATTCGCGCAACCGGGAAGCCTTTTTATTGCAACCCAAGGAGCCAAAGAACATGGCATAACTTTTCTGTCTGAAGCCATGAAAAATGGTGCGGTGGCAGTACTTACTGATCGACCCGGTGACTATCAAATTCCCGCTCTGATTCACCCAAATCCTCGTCAAATTGCAGGACACATAGCTAGAGAGATTTATAACACCCCCAAACATGGCTTGTTCGCTGTTACCGGAACTAATGGCAAAACTTCTACAACTTTTTATCTTCAGAGAATTCTTGTGGCCCTTGGCCGACCAACTGGTCTTCTATCAAGTGCAGCACAGATCATTGGGGATAAGGAGATGTTGAGTGAGCTAACGACTCCAGAAGCCCCAAGGCTGCACGATCTTCTAAGCAAGATGAGAACTGCCGGGCAACCATCTGCCGCTGTAGAAGTCTCCGCTCAAGCGCTGGTGCGAAACAGGATAGACGGTCTGCATTTTGATGTTGCTGGTTTTTCCAACCTTTCGCGGGACCATTTAGACGACTTCGGCACAATGGAAAACTATCTCGAAGCTAAAGCCAAGCTATTCACTTCTGATTTCGCCGCCAAGGCAGTTATCAATGTTGAGGACCAATACGGTCATGAGCTTTTGGAAAAAATTACCATCAACAAAGTGGGACTAGGTGTTGGGCTGGACTATCAGGCCGAATATGTCCATGGCACACTGACGATCTCAGGCAAACAGAGTCTGTCGCTTCCTTTTGATCAAGGGAAGTTGATGGCCAAGAACTATGCACTTGCTCTAGTTATGTTGTTGGAGTCGGGCATAGCTCCTGGTGATTTGGTTAGGGCATCAGCGGAAGTAAACAAGCAGATTCCAGGAAGATTAGAGCGTGTTAGCCCGGGGAACCCACCTGTGTTTGTTGATTACGCTCACACTCCAGCAGGGGTTGAATCTGCCGTTGAAGAATTGTCAGAGAAATTTCCTGAGCTAACGGTGGTGCTAGGCGCTTCTGGTAATCGCGATCAAGGAAAGAGACCGGAAATGGCGAGAGCTTGTCAGAAAGCCCGACGGCTTATTGTCACTGACCAACATCCGCGAGATGAAGACCCAGCCCTTATTCGCCATGCCTTGATGCAGGCTGCCAGAGAAAGCAACATTGACGCTATTGAGGAACCAGATCCGACGAAGGCAATCCAAAAAGCTATATCACTCGCTGGTGCCGGAGCTGTGTTGTGGTGTGGGCCTGGGCAACTGAAATACCGTGAAATTCAGGGCAGCAAAATTCCTTTTGATGCGATAGCTGTAGCCAGAGCGGCGGTGGACGGTGCTTAGTCTCTCACTTAATGAAATCGCCAGAGCAATTGATGGCGAAATAGTCTCTGGCAATGGAAACAAAACAGTTTCAGGAACGGTCGAGACGGATTCGCGTCTAATCGCGCAGGGTGGAATTTTCTTTGCCAAACTTGGCGAGAAGGAGGATGGGCACGCCTATCTTGCAGATGTGGAAAAAGCTGGAGCAAGTTTGGCAATTGTTTCTAGACCAAATACCCAAGTAGCTTTAGATCAGATTCTTGTCAAAGACACAGTTGAAGCTCTCAGTCAGCTCGCTGGCTATGTTTTAGAAAAAGTCAGAAGTAAGGGCCAACTTCAAGTTATCGGAATCACCGGGTCCAACGGCAAAACGTCCACAAAGAACTTTCTGCATGCCATGCTCCAGAGACATGGTGAGACCATTGCGCCAGTTGCTTCGTTCAATAACGAAGTTGGGTTGCCAATCACTGTTTTGAGAATTACCGAGCAAACCAAATTCCTGATTCTTGAGCTTGGCGCAGCAGGCCTAGGAAGCATCGAGAGTTTGGCCCGCTGGACCAAACCTGACATTGGAGTTCAGCTAAAGGTTGGAATGGCTCACGCTGGTGAGTTTGGCGGCATAGATCAAACTGCACGAATTAAAGCTGAAATGATGCCTTACATACGGACTACGGCAATACTCAACTTCGACGATCCGCGGGTAAATCGTTTTGAGTTCAGCGGTAAACGAGTGGGATTCGGTTTTGCAAGTGAGAGTTCTTTCCGGTTAATTTCGACGGAGCTTACGCTTGCTGGTACAAAAGTTGTGTTCGAGCACTCCGGGAGTACTTTCTCAGCGAATCTAAAAGTGCTCGGAGAGCATCAAGCCATGAACCTATTGGCCGCGATTGCAGTTGCGACCGAGCTTGGCGTAGACATTCACGATTCGATTGCTAGCGCCGAATCTCTTGAGTACGCAGAGCGCTGGCGCATGCAACTCATGAAATCACCAGATGGAATCTGGATCATCAATGATGCTTACAATGCGTCACCTGATTCCATGCGAGCTGCACTTCAAACCTTAGCTGTCTTGGGAAAAACTGGGCATCGCACTGTTGCTATTTTGGGATTCATGGCCGAGCTAGGAGAGTACTCCGCCGAAGAACACGATTCAATTGGTCGCTTGGTTGTCAGATTGAACATTGACAAGTTGTTTGTTGTTGGGGCTGAAGCCAAGCTTCTACACATGGCTGCCAGCCAGGAGGGGAGCTGGGATGGCGAGAGTGAATTCATCGAAGATGCCGGAAAAGCCCTGGAGGTAATTCGCGACAAGCTAGTTCCGGGCGATGTGGTGCTGGTGAAGGCAAGTAATATCGCCGGGTTGAGGTTCCTGGGAGACGAATTGGCGGGTGTGAAGTGAGAGCGTTACTTGCTGCTGGCGGTATTTCACTTTTTGTTGCCCTCTTTGCAACTCCACTATTTATTCGTCTAGCTAAGAAGCTGAATTGGGGGCAATTCATTCGCGATGATGGACCTCAGTCCCATCAAATCAAGCGCGGCACCCCGACTATGGGCGGTGTCGTCATTCTTGGAGCAACTGCACTGGCCTACTTCCTTGCCAAATTGCTCAATGATGAAATTCCTAGCCCCTCAGCCCTGCTGGTTTTATTCATGATGTTTGGCCTTGGGGCAGTTGGCTTTGTAGATGACTTCATGAAGGTTAGAAATCAACGAAGCCTAGGTTTAGGCGGTTGGGCAAAGATAGTCGGACAAGGCGCTGTGGCAGTCACCTTTGCCATCTTGGCCCTTCAGTTTCCGGATTCCAACGGTCTAACTCCGGCTTCAACGAGTATTTCTTTGTTTAGAGATCTTCCGATTGACTTGTTCTTCTGGGGCAGCACCATCGGAATTGTTTTATTCATACTTTGGATTTTCTTATTGGTTGCTAGCGCGTCTAACGGGGTGAACATTGCCGATGGTTTAGACGGATTAGCTTCGGGGTCAGCCGTCTTGGCAATTGGCGCTTACGTGGTCATTGGTTTTTGGCAATTCAATCAGTCTTGTCGAACAGCGGTGGAGAATCTGTCCGCTTGCTATGAGGTAAGGGATCCGCTGGACTTGGCCACCGTTGCTGCCGCAATTGTTGGAGCCTGTCTAGGGTTTCTTTGGTGGAATACATCTCCTGCTCAGCTGATTATGGGAGACACTGGCTCGCAAGCGCTAGGTGGCGCCTTGGCAGCTCTCGCAATCTTGAGCCGCACAGAGCTTCTCCTGATCTTGATTGGTGGCATTTTTGTAATCGTCACAGGATCCGTAGTTTTGCAACGTGGATACTTCAAATTCACAAAGTGGCGAACTGGCACTGGTAAACGGATTTTTAGAATGTCTCCGCTACATCACCACTTTGAACTCAAGGGATGGGCTGAGATAACAATTGTGGTCCGATTTTGGATTATAGCTGCTCTATGCGTGGCAGCTGGAGTCGGATTGTTCTACGTTGAATGGATTTACGGTTTATGACATTGCCCAACTCCTGGCACGCTGAATGGTCAAACCTCTCGGCATTGGTCTTGGGTCTTGGCAAAAGTGGATTCAGCGTTGTGGACACTCTCGTAGAACTTGGTGTGAAGACCTCTGTAGTTGGGAAAGAAGCCGACCCACGTCTAATCGAGCTTGTGGAAGTTATTGGTTCTAGTTTCACTGCATCTGAAGACCCTTCGGTACTTCAGTCGATTGGTCATGTGGATTTTGCAATCGTCTCACCCGGTTTTCCGCCCAGTCACCCACTGATTCTCAGTTTGCGCAGTTCTGGGGTTCAGCTTTTGACAGATATAGATCTAGCCTGGCGATTGCGGGATAAGGCAGACAGAAAAGCTGAATGGATTACCGTTACGGGAACAAACGGGAAGACCACAGTCTCAGAACTGACAGCCGCCATGCTCTCTGCTGAGGGATTTCGTGCTGTGGCCTGTGGAAACATCGGGGTTCCAATTTTGGACACGGTTAGGGACCCGGAAGGCTTTGACTTCCTCGTTGTAGAGCTCTCCAGCTTTCAACTCCACTACCTGGGTGAAATATCTGCCCTAGCAAGTGCATTTCTTAATTTGGCCGAGGATCACTACGACTGGCATGGTGGCGCAGAAAATTACTTTCAAGCCAAGTCAAAGATTTATACCGGTTCAAAGTCAGCGATTGTTTTCAATGAGCAAGACAAGAAGACATTTGAGGCAGCTCAATCAGCGGAAGTTGCTGACGGGTGTCGCGGAATTGCGTTTTCGCTGTTTTCCCCACAGCGCTCGGCAATTGGTTATGTAGAGGACGTTTTGGTGGATAGGGCATTCCTAGATAATCGAGCAGAAGAAGCACTCGAGCTAGCAACCCTGGATGACATCAGGAGCATCGCTGAGCCATCTGCGCATTTGCTTGCCAACATTGCCGCTGCTTCCGCTTTGGCTCGTGCTGCCAGCGTTTCGCCAGCGGCGATCAGGAAAGCAATTTCGGTTTTTAGATTGTCTCCACATCGCAATCAGTTTGTGGCTGAATTTGAAGGTGTCAGGTACGTAAACGACTCGAAAGCCACTAATCCGCACGCCGCCGATAGCTCTCTAAAGAGCTATGAATCTGTAGTTTGGATTGTTGGAGGCCTACTGAAGGGAACCTCGCCGGCTGAACTGCTGAAGCTACACGGACCTAAATTGCGAGCTGCTGTCTTAATTGGTAAGGACAGCTCTGAAATCAGTCGGCTTTTCTCCGAACTGTTACCGGACCTTCCAATTAGGGTCGTCTCAGGAGAACCAGTTATGGATCAAGCTGTGCGACTTGCCGCAGAGTTGGCACAACCGGGAGATACGGTTTTGCTGGCGCCGGCAGCGGCTTCGATGGATCAATTCAAGGATTATGCGGATCGCGGTAATCAATTTATTGCGGCGGTAGGTGAGCTGAAGTGACAATAAAGGAAGCAATCCGACCACAATTCCGTTCTCAGTCACGACAATCCGCATTTTTACTCGGCCTCACGGTTCTAATTGTGGCAATCGGCTTGATTATGGTTGCGAGTGCTTCAGCTGTTGATAGCTATAAAGAAACCGACAATGCCGCACTAACTTTTCTTCGACAAGCTCTTTATGTCGGTGCTGGATTTCTAGCTCTCATCGTTCTTTCGAATATAAAAATGGAAATTTACCGCAAGTTAGCTCCACCGGTGCTGCTTGCGATGTTGGTGGTTCAGCTGGTAACTGCGTTCTTTGGTGTTGAAATTAATGGAAATAGAAACTGGCTAGACATCGGAATTACAACAATTCAGCCAGCGGAGTTTCTAAAAGTGGCCCTCATTGTCGCGCTGGCCTTGCAGTTAGCGCAACTTAATCAGGATCCAGAAACAGATAAGCAAATTTGGTTCATGGTCCTTGGTGTTTCTGTCCTCGCGCTTGTGCTTGTTGCCATTGTCGGGCGAGACTTGGGAACCGGTGTAGTAATTGGTGTGACATTGATGGCAATGTACCTATTTGCAGGGATGCCGCTTGCTCGTTGGTTGGGAATTTCAGTACTCGTTGCTCTAGCAGCGGCCGTTGCAATCATGAGTTCCGCCTCTCGTCGCATTAGATTCGAAGCTTGGTTGAACCCAGAAGGTGCAGACCCGATGGGTGTCATGTGGCAATTTGAAAAAGGAACCTGGGCGTTGGCTGCCGGTGGTTTCTGGGGGACTGGCCTTGGAAGATCCAAGTTGAAATGGAGTTGGATTCCAGAAGTAGAAAACGATTTCATCTTTGCCGTCATTGGAGAAGAGCTGGGGTTGTTAGGTGCAATCGCTGTAATCGGTCTGTTTTTTGCCTTGGCGATGGTTTTGTTTTCGATTGCCAAGCAACAGACCAACGCTTTTTCTCGCAACGTGGTAGCTGGCGTTATGGTCTGGATTTCAATGCAGGCATTCATAAACATTGGCGTTGTCTTAGGGCTATTCCCTGTCCTGGGCGTCCCGTTACCGCTTATCTCAGCGGGTGGTTCTTCCACAATTGCCACGCTTGCGGGAATAGGAATTGTTCTAGCGGTAGAAAGAGATCGCACCAGGCAACTGACTGGAAAGCGAAAGTAGTTGAGATTTTTATTAGCTGGCGGCGGCACAGCGGGACATGTTAATCCGCTTCTGGCTTTGGCCGAGAACCTGCGTGCAGCAGGACATGAAGTAATTGCTCTTGGCACAAAACAGGGACTTGAAACTCGATTGGTCCCACAACGTGGATTTGAACTCCTTACCATTGCGAGACTTCCACTACCCCGAAAGTTGTCACCAGAGGCACTGGTCTTTCCAATCAAGTTACTGCTTGCGACTGCGAAGGTTTTTCAGATACTGAAGAACCGAAAAATTGACGCTGTTGTCGGATTTGGTGGTTACGCTTCCTCGCCGGCTTATCTGGCCGGTGCTGTTGCCAGGCTGCCAATTGTTGTTCATGAAGCAAACGCTAGGGCTGGTTTTGCGAATCGTTTAGGCGCAAAGCTCACAAAACATGTTGCAGTTTGCTTTCCCAATACCAACCTCTCTCACAGCAAACTCGTTGGCATGCCGCTTAGGAAAGAATTCACCAGAGCATCGCAGATTAATCAGCAACAGGCGAGAGTAGAGCTGGGCTTAGATCCGTCTCTTCCTACCCTGTTGGTAACAGGAGGGTCGCAAGGGGCAAAAAGAATCAATGAAACCATCGAAGAAAGCAGAGAAGATCTAGCTCGGGCTGGCATACAGGTCCTACATATTGTTGGCCCGACGGCGGGACTTAATGAGATTTCTGAACCGGGTTACAAACGAATCATCTATTGCGATGCCATGGAAGCGGCAATTGCTGCAAGTGACTTCGCAGTTTCTAGAGCAGGCGCATCAACGGTCAGTGAATTTGCGGCTTGCGGCTTACCCGCTCTCTATGTTCCTTATCCAGTTGGTAATGGAGAGCAGAGGTATAACGTTGAGCAGCTACTTGCAGCGGGTGGCGGACTGCTAATTGATGACTCAGACCTTACTGCTGGCTACATTCAACAAACAGTGATTCCCATTCTTAGCAGCAAATCAAGGCTTTCTGATATGTCAAAGGCCGCCAGATCTGTGGCTATTTTGGATGGAACGGAACAGTTGCAGGAAATGTTGATGAATGCGGTGAATACTTAAACCGTGATAAAGCCCGATTACAATCAACCGATTCCGGACCAACTGGGAAATGTGCATTTCATTGGCATTGGCGGATCCGGAATGTCTGGAATAGCTCGGCTACTTCTTGAGATGGGGCACAGAGTTACGGGAAGTGATGTTCGGGACAGCGGCAATGTTCAAGCCCTGAAGAAACTTGGCGCATCCATAGCCCTAGGTCACCACGAAGACAATCTTGTTGATGCTGATACCGTTGTTGTTACCAGCGCTTTATGGCCAACAAATCCCGAATATTTGAAAGCCAAGAGTCTCGGCATACCAATTCTCCATCGCTCTGCGCTGCTTGCCCACCTGGCTTCTAAGGGAAAGCTCATAGCTGTCGCAGGTGCACACGGAAAAACCACAACCACTGGAATGATCATCACAGCTCTAAATCGAATGGGGGCAGACCCTAGTTTCGTAAATGGTGGTGTGATAGCCGAATTTGGCGCTTCCAGTGCATTTGGAAATGGCGAACATTTTGTAATTGAGGCGGACGAGTCGGACAGTTCCTTCTTGCACTACGACACATCCGTAGCTGTAATAACCAATGTTGATCCGGACCATTTAGATCATTACGGCTCCCTGGAGGCATTTCAGGCAGAGTTTGCAAAATTCGCCAATGCGGCAAAACAAATGGTTGTTATCTCCTCCGATGACCAGGGCGCCGTTGCTGTGACCAAACTACTAACACACCCCAAAGTTCTTACTTTTGGTGAAGCAGCCGATGCCACCGTTTGCTTGAAGAATGTCGACGCCACGGGACCGCGTGTTCGCTTCCATGCAAGCTACCAGGGTGATTCCACTTCTGTTGAGCTAACTATTCCTGGTGCACATAACGCCCATAACGCGGCAGCGGCTATAGCTTGCCTGGTTGGCTTGGGGTTTGACTTTCAGCAATCAGCTAAGGCAGTGGCAAGTTTTGGTGGCACTGAACGTCGATTTGAACTTCATGGCGAAGTTAGAGGGGTAAAAGTCTTTGATGATTTTGCTCATCACCCAACTGAAGTTATAGCTGCTTTAAAGGCTGCCAGAGCAGTGGTTGGAAATGGAAAGCTAATCACTGTCTTTCAGCCACATTTGTTTAGCCGGACCAGACTGTTCGCTCAAGAATTTGCTGACGCACTCCTATTGAGTGATGATGCGATCGTCACCGAAATCTACCCGGCGCGAGAGGACCCCGAGCCAGGTGTCACGGGGGAGATGATTGCGATTCGTTCACAGAATCCAAGCACAATGCACTACGTTCCTGCCTGGGATGATGTTCCAGCCGCAGCGGCAAAATTAGCAAAGCCTGGCGACTTCATAATCACCATGGGGTGCGGAGATATAAATCGCATGGTGCCCGATTTATTGAAGGCACTGGAGAAATAGTTGCGCCGCCCCAATCGAGAATTAGTAAATCAAGAAAGACGCAAAAAAAAGGCTTCTCGCGCTTCTAATCGGTCGGTCGGCGCCTTTACTGTGTGGGGCAGAGCTCTGCTTGTGTTAGCTCCATTAATGACCGTTACCTTGCTGATTGCGGCTTTCTTCACTCCGCTGTTTGCAGTGAAGCAGATAGTTGTCAGTGGGACTGAGCGTCTGGATCCAGCAAGGCTAGCTGTATCGCTGGAACAATTGAAAGACAAACCGCTAACGATGATTAGCACGGAGGAGGTAACAAATCTGTTAGCTGGTTATGAACTGATCGAAACATTTGCTCTGCAGGCGGAACCTCCGAGCACACTGCGGGTGAAGATTAGAGAGCGACAGCCACTCATGATTCTCACCTTGAGCGGGCAAAACTTTATGTTTGATGCAGCTGGCGTAAGAATTGCTCCAGCAACAGCGACTGATGACTATCCCCTCCTGAGATTTCAGGGCAATCCACAACAAGACCCTCGCTTCAAGCATGCAGTTGAACTTCTTTTGAGTCTTCCTTTAGAAACCTACAATTCAGTTTCGGCGCTAACTGTCAGTGAACAGCTGACCAGTGAGCTCATACTGCGAGAGCGAGGGATCAAAGTCTTTTGGGGTTCCAACAGTGAGCCATTGCTAAAAGCAGAGGTTCTGGACTCACTCTTGGCCGCAAGTGGAGACAAGTTGACAGGGATTGATGTTTCGTCGCCCAATGCACCGGTCGTAAGTTTTGATTGAATTTTGCGGTTTGCGACACGCCCACGAATCTGGCGTAAATAAGGGCTTTTCGGGCCTAATTTCTTCGCGCTAATTGAATACTCTCTCGAAAGTTAAGCCTCAGCCTTAACTTGAGGGTTTCGAGCAGGAGGCAGAAGTGACCCAGTCACCCAACTATCAGGCAGTAATTAAGGTTGTTGGCGTTGGAGGCGGCGGTGTAAACGCACTCAACCGAATGATCCAGGCAGGTGTGCGTGGGGTCGAGTTTGTCGCTATCAACACCGATGCTCAGGCTTTGCTGATGAGCGATGCAGACATCAAGCTCAGCATTGGCAGAGACGTCACTAGAGGCCTTGGTGCAGGTGCTGATCCGGAGATTGGTCGTCGTGCCGCCGAGGAGCACGAGAGCGAAATTGAAGCGGCCCTTAGGGGAGCTGACATGGTATTTGTCACCGCTGGCGAAGGTGGCGGCACTGGAACAGGTGGCGCGCCTATTGTTGCCCGGATTGCCAAGCGCTTAGGCGCCCTAACGGTCGGTGTTGTAACAAGACCATTTAACTTTGAAGGAAAGCGACGCGCTGTCCAGGCTGAAGAAGGAATTAGAGCCCTTCGTGAAGAAGTAGACACGCTTATTGTGGTTCCCAACCAGCGCCTTTTGGAGATGTCAAACAAGAAAGTTTCCGCTCTCGAGGCATTCATCACTGCCGATGATGTTCTGCGAGCTGGTGTCCAAGGAATTAGCGATTTGATTGTGATTCCAGGGCTAATCAACCTTGACTTCAACGACGTGAAGTCTGTCATGCAGGGAGCCGGATCGGCTTTGATGGGCATTGGTAGCGCCAAGGGTGAGGACAGAGCAGTTAGAGCTGCGGAAATTGCGATTTCATCTCCACTGCTCGAGGCCACCATTGAAGGTGCTCACGGAGTGCTGTTGCTGGTTCAAGGCGCGTCTGATTTGGGACTGCATGAAATTGATGATGCCGCGCGTTTAGTCCAGGAAGCCGTAAACCCTGAAGCCAACATTATTTTTGGTGCGACTATTGAAGACACTCTGGGCGATGAGGTTCGCATTACGGTGATTGCCGCTGGTTTTGACGGTGGCGAGCCGAAGCATCGCAAATTTGAAGCAGCTGGAGCTGGCGTTGTTGCTCTTGAATCAGCGCTTGCCGCAGAGGAAGAACTTGTTGCTGAGCTACCAGTTGCTGAAGAGATTTCGATTGAGACTGAGTATGTTGAAGCACAACCCGTTCAAACTCAGCGTGGTGCTTTCGGTGACGATCTCGATCTTCCAGACTTCTTCCGCTAATGAGCTTGGCTGAGCGTTACCGCTCAGTGCTGACAAACATTGAGCATTCAGCCATAGCGTCTGGTAGGACAAAAGAGGATATTCACCTTATTGTCGTGAGTAAAAACCATCCCGCTAGCCTGGTTGCCGAACTAATTACTATGGGTCAAATCTCCTTCGGGGAAAACAGAGACCAAGAAGCGAGCCAGAAAGCATCTGAACTGACAGCTGCTGGCTATCAAATTGATTGGCATTTTGTTGGACAGCTTCAAACCAACAAAGTAAAAAGCGTTTTGGGATATGCCTCGACTATCCATTCAATTGATCGCCCTTCATTGGTCCAAGAACTAGGAAAGCAGCTTGAGAAGCAGGACAAATCAATTAATGGCTTCATTGAACTGAATCTGACCGATGATCTTGGTAGAGGCGGGGTCGACGAAGATCAGTTGATCGACCTGGCTGAGCTTGTGTTAGCAGAAAAACGAATCAACCTCTTGGGCGTCATGGCAGTAGCTGGTTTGCAAAAAGACCCTAGAGCTGAGTTTGAAAGAGCATTGAGAATGTCTGAAAAGCTCAAGTCGGTAGCTCCGGCTGCCACCAAACTCTCGCTGGGGATGAGTGAGGATTACCAAGTGGCCATCGAAATGGGTGCGACACACATCCGGGTTGGGAGTGCCATTACGGGGCCCAGGCCAATTTCGGCCTAGGGTAGAAGGCGAACTGAGGAGTTAAAAATGGGTGCTTTGAATTCGGTCCTAGGTTTTTTTGGATTTGGAAGTGATGAGCCGGCTAAGCCCGAAGGTGCTAGCAAGTCGATCAAGTCAGCTCCCAGACCTCGACGCTCTTCAGAGATGTCAGAGATTGTCACTCTAGATCCGCAAACTTATGCAGACGCTAAGGAAGTGGCGGCTCACTACCGCACCGGAGTTCCTGTAATTGTGAACATTGGCGCCATGAGCGAGGCAGACTCAAAGCGAATGCTTGATTTCATGATTGGGTTAAAAGAAGGCTTGGAGGGTCAACTCAGAAGAGTCACCTCAAAAGTGTTTTTACTTAGCCCTCACAATGTGGCAGTGAATGATGCGGATTCTGACGAAGCTGACGCAGAAGATCTAATGCAGTAAGTATGAGCATTGTCGGTCTTGTCCTTTATTGGGCGCTGCAAATCTTCTTCTATGCGATGTTGGCGAGATTTATTTCTGATCTGGTGATGAGTCTTAGGCCTGGTTGGCGTCCACGAGGGATTCTTCTGCCGGTGCTCGATTTCGCCTACACATTGACAGATCCGCCGATTCGGTTCGTTCGTAGATTTGTTCCACCCCTCCAGCTTGGGGGCATTTCCCTCGATTTGGCATGGACAGTGGTGGTTTTCGCGGTAATTATCCTGCAGGGTTTTGCTAGGTCCCTCTAGAGGGCAATAGCATAGGCACAAGGTTCTATTGCTTATGGAAGGTGAATCATGGCTCTAACCCCAGAGGACATTCTGGCGAAACGATTTCAGGTTACAAAGTTTCGCGAGGGTTATGACCAGGACGAAGTAGATGACTATCTGGATGAGGTAGTTGTTGAACTCAGGAGAATCCTGGGTGAAAACGAAGAACTTAAACTTCGCTCTTCTTTGCCTCAAGACTCCGCTCCAGCGGTTTCACCCTTTCCTACTGCCGTTGATCCTGCCGCGCCGGAAGGCACCGATGCCTCAAGGTCAATTATTGAATTAGCTCAGAAGCTACATGCTGACCACGTCCAAGAGGGTCGAATCAAGCGCGAACAGATTGTTAGTGAAGCTCAGAAGCAGGCAGCCAGAATCGTCAGAGATGCGGAAGCTCAAGCCCGCGAAGTTTTCAACCAGCTTGAACTGGACAGACGTCAGATTGAAGAGTCAATCCAAGACCTTAAGCGCTTCGAGGCCGAGTACAGAGCTAAGCTCCGCGATTACATTCAGGCTCAACTTGAATCAATTCTTACCGAAGAGGCTTACCTCAACATCGATGAGGAAGTCACGGCGCCTAGCCAACCAGACGTTTCCTATGACTACTACCAGCGTGAGCCAATGCCATTAGGACAAACTATGGAAACCGAGGTTCGCGGTTACAGCTACTCAAGTTATGAAGAAACACAGGGTGAACAGCCTGCTGAAGGTGAAGAGAAACGCTACTAAGCGTCAACGGATAGCAGTTTTTGCTCTGCTGGCTATCCTCATTGTCGCCGTTGATCAAAGCACTAAGTTCTGGGCTGAGGCAAATCTAGATTCCACCAGCGTTCCCGTTATTGGTGAATTACTTCAATTTAGACTTGCTTATAACAATGCGGCCGCTTTTTCAATCGGACTAGGTGCCACTTGGATTCTCACCCTAATTTCACTAACCGCTAGCGTCCTTTTGATTATTTATGGGCCAAGGGTCAAAACGATGAGCTGGGCCGTGGTAGCAGGGTTTGCACTTGGTGGTGCGGCGGGTAACTTGATTGATCGTGCTTTCAAGGCGCCAGGGTTTCTAAATGGCTGGGTGGTTGATTTTATTCAAATCCCTTTCAATTTCCCTATTTTTAATCTTGCGGACACATTCTTAGTCAGCGCAGTGATCCTTTCGATTCTGCTAACTCTCAGAGGGGATGAAATCGGTGGGGGACGTGCAAAGTAAATTGCTTCCCGTGCCCGATGCCCGAGTAGGCGAAAGATTAGATGCGGGCCTTGCCAAGATGCTTGGTCTTAGTCGCACCCAAGTGGCAGAGCTGATTGACGCAGGAAAAGTCCTAGTTGATGGAAAGACCATGGATAAGGCCACGAAACTAATTGCTACTCAGCTGATTGAAGTTAACTTCGAACCGGTTGAGCAGTCGGTTCAAATACAGGCAGAAGATGTTCCTGAACTAAAAATTGTTTTCCAAGATCAAGACATCGTCGTAATTGATAAGCCGGCTGGGGTAGTTTCGCATCCGTCTTTGGGGTTCGAGGGTCCGTCAGTGGCGGGTGTTTTGCTAAGCCGAGGAATTCAGCTCTCTACCTCTGGAGCCCAAGAGCGCCAAGGAATTGTCCAGCGGCTCGATGTCGGAACCTCTGGACTTATGGTTCTAGCCAAGAGTGAGCGGGCTTATTCTGTCCTAAAGCAAGCTTTTCGTGACCGAGCCGTCCAGAAGACCTACCACGCTCTAGTTCAAGGTCACCCAGACCCCGCTAGCGGAACTATTGATACACCAATTGCTCGCAGCACGAAACATGACTATAAATTCACCATTTCTCAAGCGGGCAAGCGCGCTATCACTCATTACGAGACGCTGGAGCTATTGCCGACGGCGGCTCTAATGAAGGTTGGACTCGAAACTGGCCGCACCCATCAGATTAGGGTTCACTTTTCACACTTTAGACACCCCCTAGTCGGCGACATGCTTTACGGTGCGGACCCAAAGATTGCTGCCAAGTTAGGCCTCGAACGGCAATGGCTGCATGCGGTCGTTTTGGGGTTTTCCCATCCCATTAGTGGCGAATTTGTAGAGTTTGTTTCGGAATATCCAGTTGATTTGGCCAAATCATTGGACGCGCTGCGAGATCCTGAGTTCCGGCTTTAGCATTGTTGCCTAGCCAAGGGGTTGATTGTGTCAGATAAGTCATTTGTCCATCTACACAACCACACCGAGTATTCCATGCTGGATGGCGCAGCCAGGATAAAGCCTTTGGTAAAAAAGGCAGCAGAAATGGGCATGCCTGCGATTGCCATGACTGATCACGGAAATACCCATGGCGCATATGAATTTTGGAAGCAATCTAAAGCAGCTGGCATAAAGCCCATTATTGGAATTGAAGCATATCTAGCGCCTGGCTCTCGTTTAGAGAAGTCGAAAGTTAGGTGGGCTGACGGTGGCGAAGATGACGTTTCTGGCGGCGGTGCTTATACACACTTGACGATTTGGGCATCCAGCAATTTGGGAATGAACAACTTATTTCGACTCAGTAGCGAAGGCTATCTCTCTGGTTTTTATGTGAGACCAAGAATCGACAAGGAACTGCTGGCCAAGTATTCGAAGGATTTGATTGCAACTACCGGTTGCCCTGGAGGCGAGGTTCAAACTCGCTTGCGACTTGGTCAATACGATGAGGCACTCAAGTCGGCATCGGAGTTTAAAGAGATCTTTGGAAAAGACAACTTTCTTGTAGAAGTTATGGATCATTCGTTGGACATAGAAAAGCGAGTCCGAGATGACCTCCTGCGATTGGCCAAAGACCTATCTTTGCCCCTGGTCGCCACTAACGACTTGCATTATGTGGAGAAGGCAGATCACTCTGCACATGAGGCTTTACTATGCGTGCAAACTGGCACGAACCTAAACGATCCACGCAGATTTAAGTTTGAATCCCAAGAGTATTACCTTAAGTCTTCACAAGAGATGCGCAGCATTTTTTCTGAACTGGAATCCGCAGCTGACAATACGCTGCTGATTGCAGAGCGATGTGAGATTGATTTTGAAAAGCAAGATTTGCTTCCTAGATTCCCGGTTCCAGAGGGGGAGACCGAGGCAGGTTGGTTTGAAAAGGAAGTCTGGAAGGGGATGCAGAGGCGGTATCCGGGCGGCTTTAGTGAGAAACACTGGCAGCAGGTCGAATATGAAATCGAAGTAATAATCAAGATGGGGTTCCCTGGCTACTTCTTGGTTGTGTCGGATTTCATCGCTTGGGCAAGATCGCAAGGAATCCGAGTTGGACCTGGCCGAGGCTCAGCCGCTGGCTCTCTAGCTTCCTATGCTCTGGGAATCACGGAGCTAGATCCTTTAGTGCACGACTTAATTTTTGAAAGATTTCTTAATCCCGAACGTCTTTCGATGCCAGATATTGATGTTGACTTTGATGATCGGCGTCGACCGGAAGTCATTCGATATGTCACGGATAAGTATGGCGATGACCGAGTCGCTCAGATTGTCACCTTTGGAACGATAAAGGCTAAACAAGCCATCAAGGATGCTGCTCGTGTTCTGGGTAAGCCGTACTCAGTAGGTGAAAGGCTCACCAAGGCAATGCCGCCAATGGTGCTGGGCCGAGATGTTTCTCTGGATGATCTGACCAACAAAGAATCAGATAGATACGCTGAGGCTGCTGAGTTACGCGAAATTGTGGACACAGATCCTGAGAGCAAAGAGGTATTTGAATTAGCTAAGGGATTGGAATCGCTGAAGCGACAATCTTCGGTTCATGCTGCTGGAGTGATTATGTCTGCTAAGCCGCTTTTGGAAGTGATTCCAATCATGAAGCGTGAAGACGACCCCACAATTATTACGCAGTTCGATCAGCCTCCCTGTGAAGAGCTTGGGCTACTAAAGATGGACTTTCTCGGACTGAGGAACCTGACGGTCATTGATGACGCACTGAGCAATATCAAACAAAACCGCGGCGTATCCGTGGTTCTCGAAAATTTGGATTTGAATTCCGACCCTGAGACTTATGAATTGTTGTCGAGAGGGGACACGTTAGGAGTTTTTCAGCTGGACGGCAACAACATGCGTTCATTGTTGCGAATGCTTAAGCCAACAGAGTTTGAGCACATCTCCGCTGTCATTGCTCTTTATCGACCCGGCCCGATGGGTATGAACTCGCACACTAACTACGCCCAACGTAAAAACGGCCAGCAACAATCAGAAGGAATCCATCCCGAGTTGACGGAGCCTCTACAGGAAATCCTGGGACCAACTTATGGCTTGATTGTTTACCAGGAACAGGTAATGGCAGTGGCTCAAAAGGTTGCTGGTTATACCTTGGGGCAAGCAGATTTACTTCGCCGAGCCATGGGTAAAAAGAAACCAGAAGAACTCGAAAAGCAGTTCGAGGTCTTTTCAAACGGAATGAAGTCAAATGGCTTCTCGGTCGGGGCAATCAAGGCCCTGTGGGATACGCTTTTGCCATTTGCCGATTACGCCTTCAACAAAGCGCACTCTGCAGGATACGGAGTACTCAGCTACTGGACGGCGTACCTAAAAGCTAATTACCCTGCGGAATACATGGCCGCTCTGCTCACTTCTGTCGGTGACTCTAAAGACAAGCTTGGGGTTTATCTAAATGAGTGTCGTCGAATGGGAATTCGGGTTCTTCCGCCAGATGTCAACCAATCCATTGACGTCTTTGCTGCGGTTGGAGACGACATTCGATTTGGCTTAGCGGCTATCAGAAATGTGGGACAGAACGTAGTTGACGGAATAGTTCAAACTAGAGAGCCGCAGTTTACTTCGTTCGAGGATTATCTAAAGCGCGCTCCGGCTATCGCCTGCACTAGAAGAGTGGTCGAGTCTCTGATCAAGGCTGGAGCTTTTGACTCAATGTCCAACACCAGGCGGTCTCTATTCGCCATTCACGAGGAAGCAATCGAGTCGGTTGCCGTTGTGAAAAAAGAAGCAGCCAGTGGACAAATGGACTTATTTGGCGATCTCATGCAGGACTCAACGTCTATTCAAATTCCTGACCTACCTGAATGGACAAAGCGTGACCTGCTTGCCCATGAGCGTGAAATGCTTGGGCTGTATGTTTCAGATCATCCGCTAGCTGGAATGGAAGCGGAGCTCATGCGTTTTTCAGACATGGGGACTGCATCTCTTCGCGATAGCGACATAGCCGACGGAGAAACCGTTACATTAGCGGGTCTAATAACGCAGGTTCAACATCGAATTGCACGTTCGTCTGGCAACCAATACGCCCAGATTACTTTGGAGGATTTCTCTGGAGAGATTTCCGTAATGTTTATGGGTAAGACCTATCAGCAATATCGTGAATTGCTGGTTGAAGATCTAACGGTAACAATTCGTGGCCGAATTACTAGACGAGATGAAGAAGTTGTTCTGCAGGGATTCTCGATAGAAACTATCGACCCCGGTCGCGACCGCGGCGGAGTGCTGCAACTAAGTCTCACCGAAGCCATGGCTACTCGAGAGAAATTGATGGAACTTGCAAACATCCTTGAAGCACATCCGGGGCCTGTGGAGGTCCAGGTGAAGCTCACTGCTCCAGCAGGCGTCAGTCATTTCATGTTGCCTCAACGCGTGAAGGTAGGCCAAGATCTTTTTGGTGAACTAAAGGCACTACTTGGCCCAGAGGCAGTTGTTTAGAAGTTATCGCTGAGTTTTTGGCCGATTGTGTGCCAGGCCCGTTGGAAGTAAACAAGCGGTGATGAGGGTATTCGATTCATCTGCGCTTGATTTACCGAGATAACTAGCACCGCATTAGCTTCAATTTCAAATCTCTGTCTCACTTCGCCAATGAGAATCGAGGGGCATTCATCAAATATTGGAAGGCCATGAGGGCCAACTCGCTCGTTGTCGTTAAATCTCATTTCACGTGGACCAGCTAGCCTCTTCGCCAGCTCGAATGTCTCAGAGTCGAGCGTGTGAAGAGCAACCTTGGCCCCAATTTGAAGATGCTGATAGCTAGAAGAACCTTGGGAAATGTTTATCGAAACCAGGGGAGGGTTTGAACCGAGAGAAGTTACAGACGACGCTGTGAAGCCGATGGGTGCACCCGCAGAATCTAACGCGGTAAGGATTGCGATTCCACTGGCGTGGTTGCGAAAAACTGCCTTAAGAGCGTCCTCACCCTGGAGCTCGAAGTTGCCTGCTGAGTTATTCATTCCTCAGATAAGGTTAGGGCATCAAAATCCCATCTGAGGTTGTTGTGAGAAGACTGGTCTGGAAGGGCGAAATCACCGCCAACAGCGTGGCCTCGGCATTGCCTAGAGCAAGACAGTCAGATCCGAAAATCGAACAAAAAGTTCGGGACTTACTAGCAGACGTCCAACTAAACGGAAGCGATGCATTATCCAAGCAAGCTCTTGAATTTGATGGGGTCCTGCCACAATCTATTCGCGTGCCACAGTCGGTATTGGATCAGGCTCTTGCTGAATTTGATCCTCTGCTTGAATCCGCTATCCAGGAATCAATTCGCAGAGTTCGTCTCGTTTCGCAGGAACAGCTGCCAGGCAACATAACTAGCAACGTAACTATTGGTGGTTCTGTGGAGTTGCGGTTCAAGCCTGTTGATTCAGTTGGCGTTTACGTTCCTGGTGGCAAGGCTGTTTACCCATCCAGCACGATCATGAATGTTGTTCCGGCCCAGGTGGCGGGAGTTAAGAGAATTGCTTTAGCCTCACCCGCCCAAAAAACAAATGGCGGACTTCCCGATAAAACTGTTCTCGCCACCGCCGCACTTTTGGGAATTACAGAGGTTTATGCAATCGGTGGGGCTGGGGCAGTTGCTGCTTTCGCTTACGGAGTTGAAGACCTTTCACTTGAGCCCGTGCAGATGATTACAGGCCCTGGCAACATCTATGTCGCGACTGCCAAGCAACTGTTGAGATCGGTTGTTGCTATTGATTCTGAGGCCGGGCCAACCGAGATCATGGTGATCGGAGATGAGACCGCAAATCCGGCCTGGATAGCAGCTGATTTAATCTCGCAAGCAGAGCACGATGAAAATGCGGCTTCCATACTTCTTGCAACTACTTCAGAGCTAATTGATCAAGTAGAACAAGAATTGCAAAAGCAAGTAAAGGTTGCGGCTAATCAAGCCAGAGTGTTAGCAGCATTGGAAGGTCCCCAATCGGTGCTGGTTCTTGTCGATAGTTTGGACGTAGCGGCTGCAGTGGCAAATGAATATGCAGCTGAACATCTCTCGTTACAGACTTTGAAAGCAAGAGAGCTTTCGACATTAATCTCAAACGCGGGTGCGATCTTTATTGGCAGCTACGCACCCGTTAGCCTGGGCGACTATCTTGCAGGCTCGAACCATGTCTTGCCAACAGGGGCGCAAGCCAAGAGGTCCGCCGGCCTAGGAGTGTTTAGCTTTCTGCGCCCGCAGCAAGTTGTGGAATTTGATGCACCTGCCTTGGCTGAGGTCACAGAGAAGCTTGAAATTTTCTCAAACTCCGAAGGTCTACCTGGGCATGGTGAGGCGGCCCGCATTAGATTTAAGCCTTAATGCATTGTCCATTTTGTAGGCACTCTGACTCCCGAGTCATTGACTCCAGGACGTCTGACGACGGAGCATCAATCCGACGAAGACGGCAATGCCCTGAATGCCAAAAACGATTCACGACCGTTGAAACCGCTTCCTTGATGGTTACAAAACGTTCCGGGGCAACTGAGCCATTTAGCCGAGACAAAGTCATTGCAGGCGTGCGCAAAGCATGTCAGGGGAGACCAGTAACGGATGCTGACCTCGCACTCCTAGCTCAACAGGTTGAAGAAACACTTCGATCAACCGGGGCTGCGAGTATTGATGCACAAGAAATTGGTCTCGCAATTCTCGATCCCCTAAAGGAACTGGATCAAGTCGCTTTCATGCGCTTCGCCAGCGTGTATCAAGCGTGGGACTCCTTGGACGACTTCAACCGAGCTATTGAAGAGCTGCGCGGTTGATGTACCGATTTCTGTTTAATCTTGTTTTTAGAAAACTAGATCCTGAGCTTGCACACTCCCTTGGGGCTGGGGTAATTCAATTGTCTGCTTTCCTTCCTGTTAGGAAACGATCCGGCCAGGTTGAAGTAGCGGGACTTCAATTTACAAACCGAATCGGCATGGCAGCAGGCTTTGATAAGAATGCAAAATTGGTTCGCGGACTCTACAAACTAGGTTTTGGTCATGTTGAAATTGGAACTGTCACTCCAAAACCACAAGCAGGGAACGAGAAACCTAGGCTTTTCAGGCTCATAGAGCTTCGTGCACTTATCAATCGAATGGGCTTCAACAATGATGGCGTTGAGGCTATTGCGAAACGCCTAAATCGGCTACGCTCGCGCACCGACGCTCTTCCAATAATTGGAGTAAACATTGGAAAGAATAAGGCAACCCCGGCTGAACGGGCAGCAGAAGATTACGAGTATTGCGCCAGAGAACTAGGACCCTTCTCTGACTATCTAGCAGTGAATGTCTCAAGTCCGAATACGCCTGGGCTGCGAGATTTACAACAAGTTGAATCTCTGAAACCGATTCTTCAGGCAGTTATTGGGAGTGCGGGCGGAAAGCCAGTCTTCGTGAAGATTTCACCAGATTTATCCGATAGCGATGCATTATCAATCGCAGAGCTCATAAATGAATTGAACCTTGCCGGAGTCATCTCGTGCAATACAACCGTGAGTAGACCTAGCTCGAACGAGAAGTACATATCTGAACAAGGTGGGCTTTCGGGTCCACCGCTCGGCCAACGCTCTAAAGATTTATTGAAGCTTCTTCGTGGAGCGTTGCCGAACAAAGCAATTATCTCTGTTGGAGGAATCGAGACCGCACTTGACGTTAGTGAGAGGCTCAACCTCGGCGCAGACTTGGTTCAGGGGTACACAGGTTTTGTGTACTTTGGTCCGAGCTGGCCAAAGCTTTTGACTAAGGGCGCGTAGGCGGCGATTGAGTCAATTCTGGGTCTCTGACAATTGAGTCGCTCAGGATTTCATCAATCTTCTTCATCACATCAGCTGAAAGCTTCACGCCTGCTGCCTTGGAGTTCTCAGTTATCTGTTCAGGCTTTGATGCTCCAACAATTGCTGCTGCAACGTTCTGGTTTTGTAGAACCCAGGCGATTGCCAGCTGTCCCATTTCAAGACCCAGGTCCGCGGCGATTGGCCTCAAATTCTGCACTTTTGTTAGGACATCATCCGACATGAACTTTTCGATTATTGACGAAGTCTTTGGATCGGCAGCTCTGGATCCTGCCGGGGCGTTGGCACCAGGTAGGTACTTTCCGGTTAGTACGCCCTGGGCAATCGGCGACCAAACAATTTGGGATAGTCCAAGTTCCTGAGACGTTGGAATTACTTTCTCTTCAATTACCCTCCACAGCATCGAATACTGCGGCTGATTGGAGATGAGTTGGAACCCAAGTTGATCAGCAAGTTTCTTACCTGCTCTAATCTGTTCCGCATTCCACTCCGATACACCTATGTAGTGAACTTTTCCTTGCCGAACTAGATCCGCAAAAGCCTGCATCGTCTCCTCAAGCGGTGTTTCATAGTCGAAACGATGTGCCTGGTAGAGGTCGATATAATCTGTTTGAAGTCGCTTGAGCGAACCGTGAAGGGCTTCAAAAATGTGCTTCCTGGATAGTCCTACATCATTTGGACCTTTTTCCGCGACCGGCCAGTAAACCTTAGTGAAGATTTCAATCCCTTCACGACGTTGGCCTTTGAGTGCGGTTCCCATGACTACTTCTGCAGCTTGATTGGCATAAACATCTGCGGTGTCATAGGTGGTGATGCCAGCATCAAGGGCCGCATGCACTGTCTTGATGGCTTGATTGTCTTCAACTTGTGAAGCGTGGGTTAGCCAGTTTCCATAAATTATTTCTGAGACTTTGAGTCCAGAGTTACCTAAATAGCGAAATTCCACTTTTTCTCCCTAAAATTTTTGAAATCTAGATACTTGCGGTTTTGGAATTCTGAGCGATCTCATTTGGATAGATCGCATAGCCGCATACCAAGCAATTCCCTGTTCCAAGTTTTCTTGTCCAAACTTGATTGCTACCTTCTTTTTAGTAGATTTTCCGACCAGGGTTGCATCTAATGCAACGATCCCGAACAGTCCCCACATTGCAAACAGAGCAATGACTTGCAAGATAAAAGAATCAATAAAAGTCATGAAAACTACAATGAAAAGCATTGGTAAGACAAGCTCACCTGCTGTAAAGCGAGCATCAACCAGGTCTCTGGCGAATCGGCGTTGTGGGCCTTTGTCCCGAGCACTGAGGTAGCGTTCATCGCCAGCCATCATGCCTTCACGAATCTGCTGGCGCTGAATTCGAACTTTTTCTTTATCAGCTCTTTTTGCTTCCTTAGATCGATCTCCGACCAGGGGCTTCTTTCTGGCCTTCTCACGCTCTTTACGAGTAGGAGTTGGTTTTCCCTTGCCTTGGTTTGAACTTTGTTCGGACATCGGCACCTTTCAAGCTTCTGCCACTAGATTACTGCCATGTCCTTTAGTGAAATTTCTCTAGATGCTGATTTGGTAGCAAAGAGCTCAGGCTGGTGCAGGGATCAGTTTCCTGATGCCGTTACTACGCTCTCAAAACTCGTCAGGATTCCTGGAATTGCCTGGCCGGCATTTGACCCTGCCTATTTGGAGCAATCTGCCCAGGCTGTGGCAGACGAGCTGTCTAGCATCGGATTCTTTGATTTCGTTGATGTTCGACGTTCGAAGAAACCAAATGGCGAGAATGGGGCGCCTGCAGTTCTAGCTAGGAGGCAAGGCGACCCTGAAGCGCCACATGTTTTGCTTTATGCGCATCATGACGTGCAACCACCAGGTGAGCGTGACCTTTGGGAGAGTGAGCCCTTCGAAGTTTCCAAGCGAGGAGATCGTTTATTTGGTCGGGGAGTGGCAGATGATAAGGCAGGAATTGTTACTCACCTCTACGCGCTCAGAGGGCTCAAAAACCTCGCAGACCAACTCCGCATAGGCGTCACGGTGTTCATTGAAGGAGAGGAAGAAGCTGGATCAGAGTCCTTCCAAAATTTCCTAGCTGACAACCTGGCGGATTTGCGGGCAGACCTGATTGTGGTGGCTGATAGTGGCAACTGGTCCACTGAGGTGCCAGCTCTGACAACGAGTCTTCGCGGGGTTGTCTCCCAAACCTTCACCGTAAAGACCCTAGATCACGCTTTACACTCCGGGATGTACGGTGGCCCGCTGCCCGATGCAATGAGCGCCATGGTCATTCTTCTTTCGACTCTCTTGGACAAAAATGGCGATGTTTCGATATCAGGACTCAAGTCCGACCCAACCCATGGACCAGAGGTTAGCGAAGAACAGCTAGCTGCCGAGTCAGGGCTTTTGCCTGGAGTTGGTCGAATTGGGACGAAGCCCATCACGCAACAAATTTGGGGAGAACCCGCAGTGACTGTAATTGGCTTGGATTTTCCATCTGTTGCGATTTCTTCCAATACGGCCCAGCCACAGGTGACTGCAAGAGTCTCGCTCAGATTAGCTCCCAGCGAGGATCCCAGCAGGGGTCTGGAGCTGCTCAAGAAACACCTGGTTGACAATGCACCATTTGGTGCATTGGTGGAGTTTGGCCACTCCGAACAAGGGCCTGGCTACTTTGCCAAGAAGGGTTGGGCCTCCCAGCTATCTCACAGCATACTTTCAGCTGTTTGGCCTCAACCCTCGGTGGACATTGGAGTTGGCGGTTCCATACCCTTCATTTCTCACTTTGCCGAGGCCTTCCCTGAGGCTGAAATCCTGGTCACCGGGGTAGAGGATCCGGACTCCAGGGCTCACAGTCCGAATGAGAGCCAACACCTGCCAACTCTGGAGAGAGCCATAACGGCAGAAACCCTGCTTTTGTTGCATGGGAATCTGTTGCGCCGGAAGTAGTTAAACTATCTATGGAGGACAAAAATGACTGAAGTAATGACCCATGGCGTAAAGCTGACAGAGACAGCCGTCAGCAAGGTCAAGAACCTTCTGCAAGCTGAAGGTAGAGAAGATCTGCGCTTGAGAGTTGCTGTCCAGCCTGGTGGCTGCTCAGGGCTCATTTACCAGCTGTTCTTCGATGAGACGCTCGAAGAGAGTGACGCCGTTGTTGATTTTGGGGGAGTAGAGGTCGTCGTTGACCCAATGAGTGTCCCCTATCTTGATGGAGCCTCCATTGATTTTGAAGACACCATTCAGAAGCAGGGTTTCACCATTGACAATCCAAATGCGAGCGGCTCTTGCGCTTGCGGCGACTCCTTTAGCTAAATAGGCGCAATCTGAAACCCTGTGCCAGATTTCAGGGTAAAATAGCCAAAGACCTAAAAACAAAAGGATTTTGAATTGGCTAATCGGCGTCGAAAACTGGCTCTGGTCAGTCTTTTCTCAACTCTTGCCCTAGTTCTTGCCGGTTGCACCCCAGAGGTTCAGCGCGGGTTCCTGCCTGATTCTGCCGGAGTAACCAATCACACCGATCGAATCATTGGTCTTTGGACAACATCATGGATTGTTTTGCTTTTGGTCGGAGTCGTTGCCTGGGGCCTCATGGCTTGGGCACTAATTGTTTACCGTCGACGCAAAGGCGAAACAGGCCTTCCACCTCAACTTCGTTACAACATGCCGATCGAGGCTTTGTTTACGGCAATTCCGCTGATCCTGGTTCTAGGGTTCTTTGCCTTCACTGCTCGAGACACTGCCGCTATCGAAGCGAAAATTGAAAACCCAGATGTTCACATCGAAGTTATTGGCAAACAGTGGAGCTGGGACTTCAACTACGTAGATGCGAATGTTTACTATTCCGGCATACAGGCTCAGTTCACAGGCACAGAAGAGAACATCATGGAAACTCTTCCAACTCTTTATCTGCCAGTTGGAAAATCGGTGCAAATTGATCTCTCATCACGCGATGTGATTCATAGTTTTTGGGTTGTTGAGTTTCTTTACAAGAAAGACATGTTTCCAGCCAAGACCAACCACATGTACTTCACGCCTTTGAAAGAAGGAACTTACGTTGGTAAGTGTGCGGAGCTTTGCGGGGAGTACCACTCAATGATGCTTTTCAATGTCAAGGTAGTTTCACAAGCGGAGTATGAAGCTCATCTTGCGAGCTTGGCAGCTAAGGGCAACGTGGGGCAGCTTTCCACGGAGTATGACAGAAACCAGAATCTTCCTGGTGGCGACCCAGAGATAAGAGGCTAATCGTGGCAACCATTACTCAAACCTCCAATCCAACTTCCTTCACTCCGAAGCGAAGCAAGGGTGAGATTCTGGTTGACTGGCTTACCACTACCGATCACAAGAAAATCGGTTACCTGTACCTCATAACCTCTTTCATTTATTTCCTGATTGCAGGAGTGATGGCTCTAGTAATCAGAGCGCAGCTAACACTTCCTGGTTTAGACATCGTTGCAACCAAAGAACAGTACAACCAGCTGTTTACGATGCACGGAACCATCATGCTCTTGATGTTTGCAACGCCGCTTTTTGCTGGCTTTGCGAACGTGCTAATGCCTGTTCAGATTGGGGCACCTGACGTTGCTTTCCCGAGACTAAACGCAATCGCATATTGGTTCTTCAACTTTGGTTCCTTTATCGCCGTATCGGGCTTCTTTACGCCACAAGGTGCAGCATCTTTTGGTTGGTTTGCTTATGCGCCGCTTTCCAACACAACATTCTCGCCTGGCATCGGAGGAGACCTATGGGTGTTTGGATTGGCGCTTAGCGGTTTTGGAACAATTCTTGGCGGTGTTAACTTCATCACAACAATCATCACCATGCGTGCACCAGGTATGACGATGTGGAGAATGCCAATCTTCACTTGGAACACTCTTGTCACTTCAATTTTGGTGATCATGTGCTTCCCGCCTCTTGCTGCAGCACTGTTTGCCTTGGGGGCTGACCGACGATTCGGTGCCCACATTTTTGATCCGGAAAACGGTGGCGCGATGCTGTGGCAACACCTGTTCTGGTTCTTCGGTCATCCAGAGGTATACATTTTGGCGCTGCCGTTCTTTGGAATCGTCTCGGAGATATTCCCGGTTTTTAGTCGCAAGCCGATCTTTGGTTACAAGACGTTGGTCTACGCGACTATCGCGATTGCTGCTCTTTCCATGACCGTGTGGGCTCACCACATGTATGTCACTGGCCAGGTACTTCTTCCATTCTTTGCTTTCACAACAATGTTGATTGCAGTTCCAACCGGAGTGAAGATATTCAACTGGATTGGAACAATGTGGCGAGGGTCAATTACCTTCGAAACACCAATGGTTTTTGCTCTTGGCTTCCTAGTCAGCTTTGTATTCGGTGGACTAACTGGAGTAATCCTTGCTTCACCTGCACTTGATTTCCACCTCTCTGACACTTACTTCGTGGTGGCTCACTTCCACTACGTGGTGTTCGGAACCGTGGTGTTTGCGATGTTCGCAGGCTTCTACTTCTGGTGGCCAAAGTTCACCGGCAAGATGCTTAATGAGCGTCTAGGTCACATTCACTTCTGGATTCTTTTCATTGGTTTCCACACAACCTTCCTAGTTCAACACTGGCTGGGAGTAATGGGTATGCCAAGACGTTATGCAACATACCTCCCCGAGGATGGCTTCACTGAGTTGAACATCATTTCGACACTCGGAGCTGTTCTGTTGGCGGTCTCCATGATTCCGTTCTTCTGGAACGTTTGGATTACCTACCGCCACGGAGTGAAGGTTGAACTGAAAGACCCTTGGGGCTATGGAAGATCACTGGAATGGGCTACCGAGTCTCCGTTCCCGCGACACAACTTCCACTCGATTCCGAGAATTAGATCTGAGTCGCCTGCTTTCGACTTAAACCACCCAGAGTATGCGGCTCCAGAGGCTAAGGCTGCCTACCGTGAAGAGGGCAGAGTCTAATGAGGACAAACATTGTCATTCTGCTTGTAATGGCTGCGTACTTCACAGTTGCTGACATTGCCTATGCGATTTGGACCTACCTAGATACTGGTGTTGTGGAGCCGATTGGAACAGCTGCCATGGCTCTACTGGTTGTTCTTTCTATCTTTATTGCCTTCTATCTCTATAGCGGCATGCGCAGAACAGCAACCTTGCCGGAAGATCGTGACGACGCAAACATCGAGGACGATGCCGGAGAGATCGGCTTCTTTAGTCCTTGGTCATGGTGGCCGTTTATGATTGGCGCCTCCTCAGCAGTGGCCTTTGCTGGCTTAGCTGTTGGCTGGTGGCTCTTTATTGTCGCTGTTCCGTTTGCCCTCGTCGGCGTGGTTGGTTTCGTGTTTGAATACGACCGACTCGCTCACGCTCACTAATCCCAACATTTTCACAGTATTTGGTGTTAGTCTTCTGTGCTGCCCATTGGGCTAGAACATAGAAAACTAAACAAGGGGATGATCGGTTTCGACACTGCAAAGCTTGCGGGAAAGAAGCGGGTCGAGGATGCACAGTTATCTCGTAAACGCTCTGTGTAACTTATAGGTGCCAATACAAAGCGCGCCGATTTCGCCCTAGCTGCTTAAGCTAGCCCCGAAATCCGTCTGCCTGGGTTTGATTTCGTCCCAGTAACAGGCGTCATCTAGAAATCTTGCTTCTCTGGTTGGTTGGTGGCCAGAGCGGGACACTTTCACTAACTGGGCTGGTCGGCGTAGTTGCTCTCGACAAATTCCGCAGCCGAGTAGAACGCCCTAGAGAGCTACACCCGTAGAAGAGTCTCGTTCTCTGCTGTGGACCCGGGTTCAATTCCCGGCATCTCCACAAATAAATAAGGCCCCAGGTTCCCCTGAGGCCTTATTTGCTTTAACTATTTATCGCTTGCTCTTCAGCGCCTTTGGCTTGCGCTTAGGCTGCTCCTCAATGGCAGGGGAGTGGTCAGCGTGAGCGATTTCGTATTCCGCCTTTGAAACTGGAGCAATCCTGTCCTCAAAGTAAATACGGGAAAGCACTGCGCGAATCTTTGTGCCAATTGTGATCTTGCCGTCCTTGTTAGGGCGAGGCATGATCGGCTCATAGTCCTTGAAGTCAACGAGTTTCCATAGTTCGTACTTGTCAACTGGTTCATGGACTTCAATGTATTCACCGTGCGGCAAGCGAACTACTCGACCTGTCTCTCGTCCGTGCAGCACAATCTCACGATCCTTGCGTTGCAGGGCCAGACAGGTTCTCTTGGTGATCCAATAGGCCATGACTGGACCAAGAATCAACAGGATCTGCATTGCCACTAGGACGTGGTTTAGCGACATCTGGAAGAAGATTGCAATGAGGTCTGTCGATGCAGCAGCCCACAGAATCGCATAGAAGACAACACCTGCAGCACCAATTGCGGTCCTAGTCGGGGCGTTGCGTGGACGGTCAAGCACGTGGTGCTCTCTCTTGTCGCCAGTCACCCAAGCTTCGATGAAGGGGTAAGCGGCAACTAATGCCAAGAACACCAATGACACGATAATTGGCAGCATCACACCCATCGGAATTACATATCCAAAAATTGCAATGTCAAGGTGGCCAGGAGCCAATCGAAGAGCTCCATCGAGCCAACCGATGTACCAGTCAGGCTGAGTACCTGCTGAAACAGGGGATGGGTCATACGGCCCATAGTTCCAAATCGGGTTGATCGTGAAAGTAGCGGAGATTGCCGCAATCACACCAAATACCAAGAAGAAGAATCCGCCTGCCTTGGCAACGTAAACAGGCATTAGCGGGTAGCCAACTACGTTGGCGTCGCTGCGACCAGGCCCTGGATAGTGGGTGTGCTTGTGAACAATCACCATCATCAGGTGGAAGGCCAACAGAGCAATGATTAGTGCGGGGATAATCATGATGTGCAAGCTGTAAAGACGCGCGATTACTTCTGTTCCGGGGAACTCTCCGCCAAACAAGCCAGAGGAAATCGCCGGACCAATTACTGGCACGCCCTTGATCATTCCATCAATAATTCTCAAACCGTTACCTGATAGCAGGTCGTCTGGCAGGGAGTAGCCGGTGAAGCCAGCTGCCATACCAAGGATGAATAGCAAGAATCCAACAACCCAGTTCAGCTCTCTTGGCTTGCGGAATGCTCCGGTGAAAAACACTCGCAGCATGTGAAGACCAGCGGCGGCCATGAAAACTAGAGCCGCCCAGTGATGGATCTGTCGCATGAGCAAACCACCACGGATGTCAAAGCTGATGTCAAGAGACGATGCATAAGCAACTGTCATCTCAGCGCCCTTGAGAGGTGCGTAGCTTCCGTCGTAGTAGGTGTGAGCCATCGAGGGCTGGAAGAAGAATGTTAGAAATGTTCCAGAGATGATCAGAATCACAAAGGAATACATCGCGACTTCACCGAGCATGAAGCTCCAGTGATCAGGGAAGACCTTGCGACCGAAGTTCTTTAGAACAGTGCCGACGGTCAGGCGCTCGTCAATGTAATTGGCTGCTTTACCTAGGGCTGTCTTTGGCTCAGTAGTAGAACTCATTTTCTATTTCCTCATGTCCCAGAACGAAGGGCCAACTGGCTCAAGGAAGTCGCTTTGAGCAACTAGATATCCCTCATCATCAACTGTGATTGGCAGCTGGGGGAGAGGGCGAGCAGCAGGACCGAATATAACCTTGCAGTGGTCTGCCAGGTCAAAGGTTGACTGGTGGCAAGGGCAAAGCAGGTGATGCGTGTGCTGCTCATAAAGTGCAACTGGGCAGCCCACGTGGGTGCAGATCTTGGAGTAAGCAACGATTCCGTCGTAACTCCAAGAAGCCTTGGCTGGATCCTCTTTGAGATCGCCTGGATTTACTCTGACGAGCAAAACAGCAGCCTTAGCCTTTTCCTCCAGTTTGTGTTCTTCTAATTCACTAAGGCCTTCCGGAATAACGTGGAAGACCGAGCCAATAGTGACTTCGGAAGCTTTGATTGGAATACCAGTCGGGTCTCTGGTTAAGCGAGTACCTGGTGCCCACATAGTTCTCTTCAGTGTGTCGCCAACCACTGGACCTAGGTCACCAAAAATTACAACCGCAGGGATTGGGAAGAATGCTAAAGCGCCGTATAGCGTTCTGCGAATCAACTTGCGACGACTGAAACCAGATTCACCATCTGCGAGCTTAACAATTTCGATTGCTTGCGCTCGAGCCTCATCAGTGCTGCGAGCAGTGTGACGCTCTTCGGAAACTTCATTGTCCGGCATCAGAGTTTTTGCCCAGTGCACTGCACCAAAACCAATACCTAATAGCGACAAAGCCATGCCGATACCCATCCAGAATGTGTTGTTTCTGGTCGCACTTAGGTCGCCTTCTACAATCGGGAATGCAAAGAATCCCCAAACTGCAATTACAGCGCCGATCATGCTGATGATGAACATTGCTGATACTTGGCGTTCAGCATTTCGAGCGTGGTGTTCGCTCTTGTCGGTCATTCTCTCGCGGTGTGGCTCAAGACCAGGATCTGCAATTGGACGAACAATGTTTGTGGCACTGCCTGCGGTGTACTTCTCTAGATCGCTCATTAGTTTGCCTTTGCTCCGAGCCAAACTGTGATGGCGATGATGAAACCAATTCCAAATATCCAAGTGAAGAGACCTTCTGCCACTGGACCAATTGAACCTAGTTCGTAGCCGCCAACTGATTCAAAATCTTCTACATACTTCAAATAAGAAATGATGTCTTTTTTGTCTTCAGGAGTCAGGTTTGCATCACTGAAAACTGGCATGTTCTGCGGGCCCGTAACCATGGCTTCATAGATGTGTTTCTCCGATACGCCTTGAAGACCAGGTGCGAACTTGCCCTCAGTCAAAGCACCACCGGCGCCAACGGCGTTGTGACACATCGCGCAGTTAATTCTGAATAACTCACCACCATGGGTGACATCACCATCAGTTCGCAAAAATTCTTCTGCTGGAATTGCCGGTCCAGGTGCAAGTGATGCTACGTATGCAGCCATCGCAAGAATTTGCTCTTCAGTGAACTGGACAGGTTTTTTGTAAAGCTGTGGTCCAGATGCTTGACCGGGCATACGTCCGGTACCAACTTGGAAATCAACAGATGCTGCACCAACACCGATAACGCTTGGGCCACCAATCGCACCCTCGCCATTGGTTCCGTGACAGCTAGCGCAGTTAGCAAGGAAAAGTTTTCTTCCTTCAGAAATTTGTTCAGGAGATCCAAACTCAGCTTGGTATGTCTGAGTTGCTGCAGCGTAACCGCCACCAGAAAGTATTAGACCAAGGAAGATCACAACTCCGAGTGCCCAAGGGCGACGACGCATTGGTTTCTGATTCAACTGACTCTCCATTTTTATTTCAACACGTAAATCACTAGGAACAAACCAATCCATACCACGTCCACGAAGTGCCAGTAGTAGGAAGTGACAATCGCGCTAGTTGCTTCGCGATGTCCAAAATTCTTAGCTGCGTATGCTCGACCGATCACAATCAAGAATGCAATTAACCCACCAGTTACGTGAAGAGCGTGAAAACCAGTCGTCAAATAAAAAGCTGAACCATAAGAGTTTGAGCTGAGGGTGATGCCCTCACTTATCAGCATCGCGTATTCCCACACCTGGCCGGATACGAAAATTGCACCGAGAATGTATGTCAGGAAGAACCACTCAACCATTCCCCATTTCACTGGAGACCAGCCCGTGCGCTTGGCTTGCATTCGTTCTGCCGCGAAAACACCAAACTGGGCAGTGAATGAAGAAGAAACCAAAATCAGAGTGTTTATAAGTGCAAACGGAACGTTAAGAATCTGAGTGTCATTAGCCCAAAGATCTGGTGCGCCTGCTCGTAGCGAGAAGTACATGGCAAACAGACCAGCGAAGAACATAACCTCGCTGCCAAGCCAAACAATGGTGCCAACGCTGGTCGCGTTGGGACGCTGAATGGTCAAAGGAGCTACTGAAGAGGGTGCGGACATGACTCAATTCTAACTTGCAAATTTCCCTCAGATGCCCGAATTTACGCGGTTTTTACGAATCTTTATACGCAGGCACAAAATTTCAAGCAATAGACTTTTACAATGAGCGCATACAGCTGGGCAAATGTTTTGAGTTTCCTGCTAGCAGGGGAGGACCTGCAAAAGGAACAAGCCAGCTGGGCCATGCGCCAAATCATGTCGGGTGAAGCGACTCCATCACAAATCGGTGCTTTCATGTTGGCCTTGCGAGGCAAAGGTGAAACCGTTGAAGAACTCGCTGGCCTAGTCGATGTGATGCTCGAGAATTCTCTGCTGCTCGAAACCGGCAGCGATGCCATTGACATTGTGGGAACCGGGGGAGACCTCCAAGGAACAGTCAACATCAGTTCAATGGCCTCGATAGTTGCGGCCAGTTGTGGCGTTCCAGTTCTCAAGCACGGATCGCGGTCGGCTTCAGGTAAAACCGGATCCTCAGAAATGCTGGAGGTGCTGGGGATCAGGCTTGATTTGGCCCCTCAGCAGGTCACAGAAGTCTTCAAGCGAGTAGGCATAACCTTCTTCTTCGCACCCGTTTTTCACCCCGCTATGAGGCATGTAGCCCCAATCCGAAAGGAATTAGGAGTCCCAACAACCTTCAACTTTCTAGGACCCTTGGCAAACCCTGCCCAGCCAATCGCGACGGCCTTGGGGGTAGCAAATGAAGCCATAGCCCCACTGATGGCCCAGGAAATGGCAAATCGAGGGAGAACTGCCCTGGTTTTTAGGTCAAAAGACGGCCTTGACGAGCTTTCTTCCACATCTACCAACCAAATTTGGCAGGTCAGTGGAGGCAAAGTTTCATATTGCGAACTGAATTCGACTGATTTGGGGATAGAGGGTGCTGCGATGGACCAACTCAAGGGGGGAGACGCTCAGCACAATGCCCAAGTAGCAAGCAAGCTACTAGCCGGCGATGATTTTGCAAACTCCAAACAGATTGGCGATGTAGTCGCTCTAAACGCCGCTGCAGGCCTTGTTGCATATCAGCTGGCTAAAGACCCAAACCTGTCGGAAAAATCGATTCTGGATCGCTTTCAAGGAGCTATTCAAGCGACTCAGCCGGCAATAGCCAACGGCCAGGCCCACCAAAAACTAGTGGCCTGGGCTGCGGCCACTCAGCAGTTTTAGGCATCTCGGCGGGGAAGGGTCCCCAAAAACTTAGTTGACATAATGTTTATTATCGGCACTCTGTCTGTACCGACAACCCTGCTCACAGAGGCCAAATCAGGTCTCCTTGATGGCCTACACCCTGCCATCGCGATCAGCCAGTTTGAATAGGCGCAGGCCCAGTTGGTTTAGGTAGCCAATTCCGAGGGCAAATATCAAAGTTCCTTCGCGCACTTGGCCACCCAGCAAGAAGCCAACAATAACGACCAGGACTTCAACTGAGCTTCTTGAGATCCAGAATGGGATTTTGGCCCTTTCGGCAATTCCAAACATCAGTCCATCTCGGGGGCCTTTTCCCATGCCACAAGAGATATACATGCCGGTGGCAAATGAAATAACCACCATGCCAAGCAAGAACATTGCCACTTTGAGCGGATAGCTATCGGGCGTTGGCAGATAATAAAGAGCCAAATCTGCAAACAAACCGACCAAAATTGCGTTTGAAATAGTGCCAATTCCTGGCTTAACTTTCAATGGAATCCACAGGAGCAATACAAAAACGCTGACTACCACGGTTGAAACACCGAAGGTGAGTCCTGACTGCACGCTGATTCCCTGAGCTAGAACGTCCCACGGCGCAATTCCAATAGCTGCATCAACTGTTAGCGCGACACCAATTCCGTAAATGAACAGGCCGGCATAGAGTTTTGCCAACCGAATTACAAAATTAGACTGAAGCACCGCTAAATGTTACTGGGAGGAAGAGCAAACGGTGGTCAAACCATATTTCTCACCCCCCAAACCTAGGGTCTTTGCACATAGAGGATTGGCAGATCCGCTTGATCTCGACGAGAACACAATCGAAGCATTCGCAGCCGCGCTAGAGCACGGCGCCACACACCTCGAATCCGATACCCAAGCTACTCGTGACGGACACGCAGTTATGTTTCACGACGCTGATCTGCGACGTGTTGCAGGAGTCGATGCAACAGTCTCTGAGCTAACCCTTAGCGAAATAAGAGAAATTCGTCTCAGCAAGGGTGGCAGGATTCCAACATTGGTAGACACTCTCTCCCACTTCCCTGCTGCATTCTTTAACCTAGACATAAAAACAAAAGCCGCTATTGAACCAACTATTGATGCGATAGAGAAAACTCAGGCGCATACGCGAGTCCTGGTGTCATCATTTTCAAATCCAACCCGCAAAGCAGCACTCAGGAAATTCACGCAACCGGTCGCAACTAGCGCCTCGGCTTCAGTCGCAATTGCAGCTTGGGTGAGCCACAAGTGGTTGCTCGGAATAGGTTTCAACCGCATTGTCGATGGCGTCGACGCACTACAGGTTCCGACAAATCTGGGCTTTATTAGGTTTGCCGACAAAGCGTTTATCGATCGGATTCGCAGCCAGCAAAAAGAAATCCATTTTTGGACCATCAATGAGATCAATGAGATGCAAGAACTGCTCCAACTTGGAGCCGATGGCATTGTCACCGATCGCGTTGATCTCTTCAAAGCTGGGTAAAGCCTGAGAGTTCATTAAAAAGGGGATTTACCACTCCCCCTGATTTGTTCTCTCTCAAAAGGAGTGCAAATGACTGAATCCATGCGGGGAATGCGATTAGGTTCGCAGTCGATGGAACGTGAAGACGGCGTCGAGCTTGCATTGCGCAGAAATGTCTCCTATCGCTGTGTTGAAGGACATGAGTTCACCGTCACATTCGCACTTGGTGCGGAATCTCCCGCTGAGTGGGAGTGCAAACAATGCAAGAACAAGGCTCTCTTAGTTGGGGGTGTGGAGCTTCAGAAGATTGAAGCAGGAGAAGTTGATAAACCTCGAACTCACTACGACATGGTTCTCGAGCGGCGGACAAAAGCTGAGTTGGAAGACCTTTTGCAAGAAGTCCTAGCTGACATGCGCAAAAGACGTTCCGCTGGAAAGCTAAGTGCCTAGGGTTTTCGCAAACCCCACTTTGTGCACAACCAAAAAGCTTCAACAACAATCCAAAAGCTCATTTTGCTTTTGCCGCCATCCCTCTCGACAAAGCGGATGGGAACTTCCCTAATTGCTGCTCCATGAGCCTCTGCTCGCATAGTCATTTCAACTTGAAAGGCGTATCCATGCGCCTGCATCTCGTTAATCGGAAGCTTTTCTAGCAAACCCCTGGAGTAGACCCGAAAGCCTGAGGTCATGTCGGCTACTTGGCTCTTCAGAAGGAATCTTGCGTATCGATTTCCGGTTTTTGAGATCGCTTTTCTGAGCTTGGACCAGTTGGACACCTCTCCCCCATCAATCCAGCGTGAGCCAACAACTAAATCATTCTGCGCAACACTCTCCAGCATGAGCTTGAGATCTACTGGTCGATGCGATCCATCTGCGTCCATCTCAACAAAATGCGAATAGGGACTAGTTAGTCCCCTCTGAAATCCAGCTCGGTAGGCAGCTCCCAAACCTTCTCGCTTGTGCCTGTGCATTACTGAAACTCTTTTATCAGAACTTGCTAGGCGGTCTGCAATTGCTCCAGTGCCATCAGGGGAATTGTCATCAATAATCATCAGATCAACAGTTGGATTAAAGTTGAATAATTCTTTTGCTGTCTTTTCAAGTGTTTCCGCCTCGTTGTAAGTCGGCATTAGAACCAGTGTTTTCAAGGCTTTCTCCGAACAATTGTCGACAGACTAAAACCAATGAGAAAGACCGCGTTGGCCCAATCAAAAACGTGGCCAATTAATACACCAGGAGTAATTCCAGTGTAGAGCGGAACGTCTTCAATCATTGCGGCTGGCGTATACCATTCAACTTCGCTGAGAATGCTTCCGTCTGGCAGAAAAATGGCTGATAACCCAACCGTTGAGATGTTTACCACAGACCTCCCGGTCTCAATGGCTCTCAGCCTTGCGATTGCTGCTTGTTGAAATGTTTCATCCGAGTAACCAAAATCCGCATTATTGGTTTGAGACAGAATCACTTCAGCACCACTGAAAGTTAATTCGCGAAGAATTGAATCTTCAGCAATTTCAAAACAGATTAATGTCCCGGCAACAAAGTCATCGATCTCGTAAATTCCATCGCGCGAGCCGAAACTATAACCCTTGGGTATCATGTCGATTAGCTCTGGGGCGAACATCCGCCAAAAATCCCTATCTGGTGCATACTCCGCAAACGGCACGGGCTGCTTCTTGTCATAGAAGTCAACAGGACCAAGTTCAGGTTTCCACAAAATTGTTGAATTGTAAGTGTCTTCCCCTCTCTTCGTTATTGTTCCGAATACGAAGGGAGCATCCAGCTTGTTGCTAAGCGCATTGATTTGAGCCCTTGCTTGAGGCGATCGCAGGGGATCTAGGTCAGATGCATTTTCGGGCCAGACAATCAAATCAATTTGCTTTCCGCTCTTGACGACAATTTCAGATGCATCAAGGTGATTTTGAAGAATTGTCCCGGGAGCTTCGCGTGAAAAGAGTCCTGCATTGGCATTACCTTGAACAGCTGCGATAGTTCTGCTGCCCACATTGGTGGTTGTAATTCCAATTGGAGTGATTACTGGGATTAGGACGGTTGAGGCAAGTGCCAGGGCTGTGACCGGCTTGAAGGTTGAAAGTCGATAGAAAATAATCAAAGCAAGCATTGAGCCCATGAACGCCACAACAAAGGTCAATAAACTCATTCCACCCCACCAAACCCACTTCGACATGAAGCTGTCAGATTGGGTCATTGCTAGACGAGACCAGGGAAAGCCTCCGTATGGGAAGTTGTTGGCTGCAAATTCCCGGACCGTCCAGATTGATGCAAGTAGCAATGCGAATGGAATCAATCGACTTGGTTGAAAAGTTAATCGCTTGAAAAGCCAAGCTACTAAACCGGCTCCGAGTGCGTGGTAAATAGAAACGGTAGTGCTCAGAGCAATCAATGGTACAGGCCCGAGATAAAGAGAAATCCATTCAATGTGTGAGATGTAAAACGCTTGTCCCGAAAAAAATCCAATCAGCACTGCCGGCCAAAAGTTAGTCCCAAGAACTGCCAGATAAGTGAGCATTGGAATTAAAGGCGCAAGTATCCAGATGTTTTCTGTTGGGAACACTACAAAACCAATTAGTCCAGCCACCAACCCAACTGGTATCCGCCAAACTAACTCACGCATAACAGTCAGCCTATTTCTAGATGTAGTAGCTGTAGGCAACGATTCCTCGCTTCACCAAATCAATTGCTTCATAGCTTGTTTGAGCAACTTGAGAATCTGCTGAAACCGATATTTGATCTAGTAGGTCAATGATTTGTTTACTCCAGCGAATAAAGTCACCTGCCAGAAGCCCGGTTAGTTTTAGAGCATCATTCAGCTTTGCGCCAGTCGCCCATCGGTAAACCCCCCAAGCCATGTCTAATTGCAGTCGCTGATCCTTGGGCAATCGATAGTTCTCCTGTTTTTCCTGCAATTGCTGTTGGATGTGTTCAGTCTCAATCAACGCTTCTGTAAAGGCTCCTCTTGGAAGCTTTGGTTCGAGCTCACTGTCTTCTCCCCTGCCTTCGTATACCAAGCAAGCTGCCATAGTGGCCATTCCAGCCGCGTCTAAGTTTTTCCATGCTCCTGCTTTTAGACATTCAGCAATCATCAAGTCTCGCTCGCCATAGATCTTGGCAAGTTGTAATCCGGCCTTTGTTACTTCAAACTCGCCATTGGCCTGACGAATGTAGTCCAGCTCCGCTAATAGAACGCAGATCCTCTCGAATACCTTTGCTACCTGGCCCGTCCTTGACTCTAATTGAGCCACTGACTGATCAATCTCCTTTTTAAGCCGATGGTATCTCTCTCCCCATCGAGCATGGTTTTCGCGGTCAGGACATTGATGGCAAGGATGAGCACGCATTTCCTTTCTAAGGCGGCCCAAATTAGATTCAATATTCCTCGCCTGTTTACTTAATCGCGCATCTGCCCCTGCCCTGTTTTTGACTCGGGCTGATTCTCTTTCGTATGAAGATATTTCTCGCCTGATAGATGAATATTCTTTGAAATCTCCGAGATGGCACGCCAAAGACTTTTCATAACCCAAAAGCGAACCTTCTTTGTCTGAAATGACCTGTGCCAGTCCAACAACTGATCTGTCTGCTTGGAATTGAGCGAAAGACCGCTCAAGTACTTTGGCCGCCCGATCTTTACCGAAAGCAGAAATGAGATTTACTGCCATGTTATAAGTCGGACGGAAAGAACTATTTAGCGGATAAGTTCTTTTCGATGCGAGAGAAGCCACGAGGTTTGGATCTAGCTGACCGCCCCACAGAACTACAGAGTGCCCTTCAACATCGATCCCGCGCCGTCCAGCGCGGCCAGTGAGCTGTGTGTATTCGCCGGCTGAGATGTTTACTCTAGATTCCCCGTTGTATTTATCCAGTCGCTCAAGAACTACCGTTCTAGCCGGCATGTTTATCCCCAGCGCCAGAGTCTCAGTCGCAAAAACTATCTTTACTAGCTTTCGCAGAAAGAGCTCTTCCACTACTTCTTTGAACGCCGGCAATAGTCCTGCGTGGTGAGATGCATAACCCCTTTCGAGCGACTCGAGCCACTCATGGTAACCAAGGGTATCCAGGTCATCTTCAGCTATAGAAGAACAACGGGCCTCAGCTACTTGCCGAATAATCTTTTGTTCTTCTTTGTTGGTCAGCCTCAAACCAGCTCGGCGACAATTTGTGACCGCCCCATCACATCCAGCTCTGGAGAAGATAAAAAATATTGCGGGAAGCAATTCCAGCTCATCGAGACGCTCAACCACTTCAGATTTTTCAAGTCTTGGAAACTGCCTGATCATCTGATTACGCTCTTGAGACGAGTGCTTACTTCCACCCCACTTTCCGCGCGTTCGAATCGGTGATCGCGCACGCGCTTGATGCTTCTGGAGCAACTCCGGATTCACTCGAGATTGGGAACTTCCACTTTCAAATAATTCCAGGAGTTCAGATCCAAACAACACGTGCTGATGAAGTGGTACTGGTCGAATTTCGGAGACAATGACTTTGGTGTTCCCTCTAACTTCATCTAGCCAAGCTCCAAACTCTTCAGCGTTGCTGACTGTGGCGGATAAGGAAACAACCTTTACGTCTTTTGGCAGGTGCAGGATTACTTCTTCCCAAACTGCTCCCCTAAATCGATCTGCAAGATAATGCACTTCATCCATGACAACAAAACCCAGCTCTTTGAGAGTCTCAGAGTTTGCGTAGATCATGTTTCGCAGCACCTCTGTTGTCATGACCACAACCTGTGCCTCAGAGTTTTGATTGTTGTCTCCAGTAAGTAGCCCCACCCGCTCTTTGCCGTAACGCTTTACGAGCTCAGAGAACTTTTGATTGCTAAGAGCTTTTATCGGAGTTGTGTAAAAAACCTTTTGGTTTGATTCGATTGCTAGGTGAATGGCGAACTCACCTATCACTGTCTTGCCCGCTCCAGTAGGCGCTGCAACAAGCACTCCGGCACCAGACTCTAGGGCTCGGCAGGAGTCAACTTGAAATTCGTCGAGGGGAAAAGAAAGCTGCGCTTCAAAAGCCCTCAGCTTTGGGAATGAGGCAGCGGATTTTGAATTTTTGTAACGTTCAGCGGCTGACAGCTCACTCGAGTTCGAGTTCACTGGACTCTCCAAGCTTTGCCAGTTTTCTCTCTCTGCGCTTGTCATTTGTAATCGCCACCCCGACAGCTAGGAAGTATAAAGCTGTCAAGGGGGCCATCATCAAGAACATCGTCATTGGTTCTGCTACTGGAGTTGCCAGGGCGGACACGACGGCAATAATGAAAACAGCGAATCTCCAGGATTTTAGAATGCCTTTACCAGTTGCAAGTCCCGCGAAGTTTAGAAGCACTAAGACAACTGGCATGACAAAAGCAAGACCAAATATAAGCAAAATACGAATGGCGAAGAGCACGTACTCTGCTGCATTTATAACGTTCGTGCTGCCCTCTGGTGTGAAACCAATCAGCACAATTACGAATCCGGGTAAAGAGGTCCACGCCAGAGCGGTTCCTGCGAGGAATAAAGGCAAAGCTGCGGCAACAAATCCGATTGCATAACGTTTTTCACGTTGCTTCAACCCCGGAGCAATAAACGCCCAGAAATTCCAAAGCCAAATCGGGGCGGTCATAAGCACGCCAAGAAATATGGAAACCTGAATTCTGAGGTCAAATGCGGAAACAACTGTTCCGAAGTTGACTACTGCTTCAATGCCACGAGCCTCGGTTACATCGATAAGGGGCTGCTGAAGAATTCGAAAAACTGGATCAAACAGAAACCAACCAGCGACTGTGCCGCCGACTAAGAAACCCGCCGACCATGAAAGACGTATTCTCAGCTCCCTGAGGTGGGAGCCAAGGCTCATTCGGCGCTCTGTGTTTTTGCGCCGCGCCATTAGTCTTGCTTCTTCTCGCCCTCTTTAGCCTCAACTGTTGTAGTTTCTGGCTCTCCGGTCTTTGAAGTTTCCTTCTTAAAAATCTTTAGCGACTGCGCCATGCTCTTTGCCAATGCAGGAAGCTTCGGTGCTCCCCATAGCAGCAGCACAATTGCAAGAATGATTATCCATTCCCAACCCTGAAGTCTCATGACCACCTCTTGTCTAGATCGATATCTCGAATCCGGCTTATCAGTCTACGCTCTCGCTGTTCTCGCAGGCGCGCTCTCCTGGCAATTAGGGCCCTTCGAGCTGCCAGTGTCGTCTCTAAATCAGCCTTTGTGACCGCCTGAGCGGGTTCCGGAGCTGAGGATTCGTAGTCAGACAACTCAGACAGTAGTTGGCTGGTCTTGCTGGCCTCACGGGCAAACTGCTTTGTCGAAAGAAATAGCCGGTAGCCAGCAAGTCCTAGCAGATAGGCATTAATAACCGTGACAGCTAAAAGAAGCCAAATCAATCTTCATCCTTTGGGTCAGTATCGGCCAGGATCTGTCGAGCGAGGGCTGCCACCATTGTCCTTGCTTCTTTAGGTTCCAAAACTTCGACCATTCCACCATATCGAATTATGTGGCGGGGTAACCCGGCGAGACTACCGACTCTGATCTTTCCTACCCATCTCCCCTTTTCCAAGACAGGTTCACTCGCACCGGGAAAGTTCCAAAAGATTTCAGTTGCTTCGGGCTGAGCGGAAAGAACCACAATTTTCTCATCTAGATTTGATCCGAATACCTCATCTGGAATAGCCGCAACCTGAGATTGTTTGGCAATCGGTTCATCGGTGATTTGAATCGCCTGCATTCGATCAAGGCGGAAGGACCTGACCTCCTGATTGATGTGACACCAGCCACGAAGGTAGTGCTTCTTGCCACGGAGCTCAATCAATAGAGGGTCAATTTTTCGCTGCGACTGCTCCCCTTTTTGATTACGGTAGTCGCAGATTATTGTTTTTTCAGAAGAAATGGCTGATTGCAGTTGCTCTAGAAGATCACTTAAGCGGCTTGCGGCAACGGTAGTGATTGGAACTGGTCCAGAGTTCTTGAGCATTTTTCTCAGCTCGGCTAAGGCTGGGTTTGAAGCAAACTGCGGTATAGATGCTAGGTAGTCCAATCCAATTGCTATCGAGCTTAGTTGTCGCTTACTAAGAACCGGAGGACCTTCTAAGTTTGTGCTTCCTTTTGCGAACGAGATCCAACCATCTTCAAATTCATCAAAATTTAGATGAAAGTGCGTAACACACTTCGTCAAATCTTCACTGTCTGTGATTGCCCTGACCGCTTTTAGTATTACTTTTTCACTGACCGAGAATCGCTGGGCCAGCTCTTCAACTCTCTGATCTCCTTCAGATAAAACAAGACCAACTATTGATAGGGAAAGATCATAAAGTTCTGATGCATCTATTTCCTGTTTAGGCATGAATTCTCGCTACCCGCTCTAAACCATTTCTCACTCGTTGCGCAAGAGATGCCGGACTTACTACTTTCACTTCACTGCCGTACTCCAGCAAGTCCTCTGCAAGAAGAGACTCATCCATGTAGTTGATTTCCACTTCACCAGACTCAGCACCAAAATGCCACCAAGCCTCCGAGTCCTCGTCTACATGAATAACCGCCCTATTACTTTGAGTAAATCGAACTAGTTCGGCTTCTGCTTCTTTTATGAGCTCTAGATTGCTAAATGAAAATGTTGCACCAGTCTCGCGTACCTTGCTGGTAATTCTCCGCAGCAAATAATTCTTGAGAGTTGATTGCCTCTCAGCTAGCAATACCCACTCTCCTTCGATAAGTCTCAGTTTTAGTGGATTCACTTCGCGAGCTTCAGCATCGCCATCTGGAACACGGTACTCAAAAATCACAGTCCTGGACTCAGCAATAGCTTGGGCAAGAGGCTCGAAGGCGGAATGCTTAGCAAGTAGACGCGGTGATAAGAAACTCAATTCGCGATTGACTTCTACCATCCCTCTTGATTTCAACCTGGCCAACGCGGTTCGGGCAGACGCAGCAAATTGCTGGTTGTTCCAAGCTCTGGCTGCCAGTTCTGCTAATCCAATTTGTTCTGCCGAAAGTTTGAAGTCCGCTGGCCATTCAAAGCTGCCTTTGGAGATCAAATAACGGCTGCCGACCTCAGGTTCAAATTCGTCAATTTGAATGACTTCCAGATGAACACCAGCATTGCGAAGTTCAGACTTATCGCGCTCAAACATTTTGTCTCGAGCTTCATCGTTATTGGCCTCGCTATAGCCAGCAACAGAATTGAATATGTCTTGCTTACTCAGTCCGATTCGCGGCGCGGCTAACAAACAACAAGTGAGCGTAAACAGTCGCTCGGCAGGTGTTTGACTGGCCACAGCTCCCCCGACTAATCCTTACCTAGAACGTCGATGACAAAAATCAATGTAGAACCAGGCGGGATTGTTCCCTGAGGGCTGTCACCATAACCCAGTTCAGGTGGGATAACGGCAATTACTTGCGAGCCGACAGTAACTCCATCTAGTGCTTGTACAAAGCCTTCAATCAATCCTTCGTTTGTGACATCAAAGGCTGCGGGGGCTTGTCTTGGCCATGAACTATCAAACTCCTCGCCTAGCCAGGTCCAGCCTGTGTAGTGCACGGTCACGTTGTCTCCAATAGCAACTTTCTCTCCGCTGCCTTCAATCAAGATGGAGCGTTTGAATTCAGCTGGCGCATCGGAATTTGGTATTTGAATACCAGGTTGACCAGACGGAGCAAGAATTACAGTCGGCATACCTGCCTCAGCGGCTCTAGCAGCTCCATTTGCTTTTGGCAGAAACGCTTTCACTAGATCGAAAACGAAAACAACACCATCGTTCGGACCTAGACCTAAGGTTGTAATTCCTTCACCTTGGTGAACGTTTTCAGGGCTCAGCAAGATTGCGACCCGCGAACCTAACTGCACGCCCGTGAGCGCTGCACAGAAATCTGGAGAATTACCAGGAATCAAGTCTTGGTAGATGTATTGATCTCCACCAAACTCACTAGCCTGAAACTGCTCTCCGGTCGATGCGTTATAGCCGGCGAAGTGCATCCCAACTCGCTGCGATCCAACAATCGGACCACCATTTCCTTCAATAATGACATTGGTTTCCATCCCCGTGCCTTCGAGAGGAAATGGGAATGTGACTTCTGGCTGAGTGTTGAACTCCCCAGAGGCTTCAACTAGCTTTACTGCGTCACCGGTTTTATAGGTTTCGCAAGTTGCTTCAATACCATCCACGGTCTGGGCATATTCTCCAGTTGTGACAACCGCGTTCGAGCAACTGGCCAAGAACAGTGCGCTTGCAACAATTGCTGTGATTTGAGACTTAGTCTTTGCGGTCAATCTTTACTCTTTCTCTTTTTACTATCGTTGGTAACTTGCCGTAGCGTCTTGCGAAGCTTCTTCTCTCCGACTTTACGCTCTGAAAGACCGAACCATTGCTCGGTGTCCTCCTCGGAACCCTCCACCTTGTTCACTCTACGCTTTCTGAAATCTGGCAATTGGGAGCCATCAGCTAGTTTCCTGGCCGTTAGAAGGAAACCGGTGTGAGAAATCATGCGGTGCTCAGGCCTCACAGCCAAGCCTTCAAGATGCCATGGCCGCACCAGGGTTTCAAAAGCAACCGGACCTGTGAACATCTCGGAATCCTTAAGCTGTTCAGCCACCCTCGAAAGCTGACTGGCTGTAGCAACATAGACCACAATTAGGCCTCCAGGCTTGAGTGCCTCAGCAACCGCGTCTATACATTGCCAGGGAGCAAGCATGTCAAGGACAGCCCTATCAGCGGACCTAGGTTTGAGCGTATTTCCTAGTTCATCTTGTAAGGCACCGATAGTAATTTTCCAATTCTTCGGTTTAGTGTTCAGAAAGTTCTCAACGTTTGCTTGCGCGATTTCAGCAAACTCCGGCCTAAGTTCAAACGAAAAAAGCTTTCCTTTATCTCCAATTGCCCTGAGTAGATAGCTTGAGAGTGCACCGGATCCAACTCCCGCTTCAATGACGGTGGCTCCTGGAAAAATGTCGCCCTCGACAATTATCTGACCGGCATCTTTTGGATAAATAATTTGCGCACCGCGAGGCATCGACAGAACGTAATCACTAAGCAGGGGTTTCAGCGCAAGGAATTGTTCTCCAGTTGGCAGCGCAAAAACTGATCCGCTGGGTTTGCCAATAATCTCATCGTGTTTAATATCCCCGCGATGTGTTCCAAATCTTCCACCTTTTTCGAGTGTAAAAGAGTTCATCTTCCCCTTGGGTCCAGTTAGTTGAACCTTGTCACCTGCTGCGAAAATTTCAGACATGAATTCTCAATTCTTGCAGGCCCTCTATTGTCAATCCATGGAGTGAGTCAATGATCTTTCGATCTACCCCCGTGGGAAGCTCGAGCATGTTTGTTACTCCAACTGCATTGGTTCCAGCTGCCACAGCACTGGTGAGTCCTGTAATTGAATCTTCAAAAGCAATGCAGTGTTTTGTTTCCACACCAAGAAGATCAGCTGCCATCAAGTATGGCTCAGGGTGAGGTTTTCCATTCTTGACATCATCACCCGCAACAACAACATCAAATGCACTAAATGGAATCGAATCGACTACTGCCATTGCCATTCTCCGCATTGACATGGTTACCAAAGCGGTCTTGATTCCCTCTTGCCTTAGGGATAGAAGAAGTTCCAGAGCACCCGGACGCCACGGAAGAGAAGCTCTCATTTGCTCGATAACTTCGTCTGTCAAGTGATCAATGATGTCTTGAACAGACCTGTCCTGGATTCCAAATTTTGTCTTTATCAAAGCCGATGAGTCGTATAAAGATGAACCTATAACTCCTCTTTCGTCTTCCTCGGTCCAGGTAGCGCCATATTGCTGGGCTAGTCGATTCTGACTCACAGCCCAATAGTGCTCTGAGTCAATCAGGGTTCCGTCTAGGTCCCAAAGCACGGCCATTGGAAAGGGGTTTTTTGACATTGCGGTAAGTCTAGTTGCGCCTTGAACTAGAGTTTTCATCTGGACTAAGGAGTTAGGTGCTTTCGGGTCGTGTTCTTTTAGTAGCTTTCGAGGGCTGGAACGATGCCACCGAAGGCGCATCGGGCGCACTCAAAGCGATAGCAGAGCAACTTCAAATGCAGACCTTGGACGCGGTCGATCCCGAGGATTACTACGATTTTCAGTTCTCACGGCCGGTGGTCGAGTTCGACTCTCAGGGAAATCGAATCATTTCATGGCCGGGAACAGAGTTTCTCCAAGCGTCTCCTGAAAAGATTTCTGAACAGACAGCCTGGCAAAATCTCTATTTACTGCTTGGTACCGAACCTTCAAGAAGATGGCTCAGCTTCGCCGGTGAAATTCTGGAAATGGTTCAAGATCGCGACATTGATTATGTGGTGATGTTAGGGGCAATGCTTGCTGATGTCCCGCACACCCGACCCATGCAAGTTTTCAGAAGCTCGCAGAATGAAGTTCTGCAACAGAAATTTGATTTGGAGCCCTCGAGATATGAAGGCCCAGTTGGAATTCTTTCGGTCCTTGCACAGGCTTTTGAAGCTGAAGGGATCCCCGTTCTATCACTCTGGGGATCTGTTCCTCACTACGTTCACAACACCAGCAACCCCAAAGCAGCTCTCACATTCCTGAACGAGTTATCTAACCTCACTGATTTCAGCTTCGACACCACCGCGCTGGCTGGTTTAGCTTTTGACTGGGAAAGGTCAATTGATGAAATGGCCCAAGGCGATGATGAAATGGCCGCCTATGTGTCCCAACTAGAAAAAAACAGGGACTCGATGGAGAACGAAGAAGTGTCCGGAGACGCGCTTGCCAGAGAATTCGAACGTTACCTCAGACAGCGGCCTGAGTCTCCCGACAAAAACTAGACCACTCCAAAACTCAGCAGAACAAGCAAAGCTGTTCCAACAAAAATTCTCCACAACACAAAAGGCATGTAGGAGCCTCGCTCAAGATATTTCAAAAGCCAGGCAATAACTGCATACCCACTGACGAAACTAACAACGGTTGCAAGCGATGTCGCAAACAATAGATCAGGTGGCAAGTCACCATAACTTTTCAAGAATTGGTAGCCCCCAGCTGCCAGTACTGCGGGTATGGCCAGCAGAAAACTGTATCGAGCAGCCGCTTCCCGCGTGAAGCCCATAAGTAAACCAAATGTGATTGAACCACCTGATCTAGAAACACCGGGTACTAGAGCCATCGCTTGCCCGAAACCAAAAGCAAGGCCACTCTTGATGTTTAGCTCTGAAATTGTTTTAGTCTTTTTTCCGTAACGATCAGCAAGGCCCAGAAAAATACCGAAAACAATGAGCGTAATTGCGATGATCCAAAGTTGGCGCACGTCTTGTTCAATCTGGGATTGAAACGCTATCCCAAGTACTGCTATTGGCAACGTTCCAATGATGATGAGCCAACCCAGTCTTGATTGCGATCCCTGATTTTTCCAGCTGCGAAAACCTTCTCTGAACCAGGACGAGAGAATTTCCCAGATGGTCTTCGCGAAGTACAGAACAACCGCAAGTTCGGTGCCTATCTGAATAGTTGCAATAAACGCAGTGAGCTGAGGTTTTGAAAGCGAGGATAACCCCATTAGCTCTTGTGCAATTTGAACGTGAGCCGATGAGGAAATAGGTAGGAATTCTGTTAGTCCCTGAATTAGCCCAAGAACTAGAGCTTCAAATAAACTCACTGATCCTCTGCCTGCTCAAAGGGCAGGAACTCTCCATAGGTCTGTTGCAGGGATTCCTCATAACCCAAGAAAGCATCCTCTAGCTGCTCATAAGCTCTGTTTAGAGCTTCATCAGAACCATCTCTCTTTGTGGCTGCAACAGCTAAATGCCGCTCTAGGGCTGACACAAACTTCTGCAGCGCAACAGTTGGATCTTCTTGCATACCTAAAAGTTATCGCCTCTTGGCTGTGATTCCAAACACCTCGGAGCTGAATCCCCACTCGTGCTAGATTTACCACTCGTAAGTCCGGGTGGCGGAATGGTAGACGCGCTAGCTTGAGGTGCTAGTCCTCGTATAGAGGGTGGGGGTTCGAGTCCCCCCTCGGACACAGGTCGTCTAAGTAGAATCCATTAGATGAATCCAGATCTCTCTCCTGCTGTCGAATACAGCATTGAGCAAGCTAAAAGCTTGCTGAGAGATCGAAAAATACTTGCGCTAACTGGCGCCGGAATTTCAACAGATAGTGGCATTCCTGACTATCGCGGCGAGGGCCGAGTTCAAAAACATCCATTAACGTTTGATGAGTTCATGGGCTCAGAGTCAAATCGTGCAAGATATTGGGCTCGTAGCTACATTGGCTTCAGGAGAATCCAGGCCGCGCAAGTTAACCCTGGGCACTTGGCACTCGCGGAAGCAGAATCTGCTGGTCGACTATCGGGAATCATTACGCAAAACGTAGACGGACTTCACATTAAAGCCGGATCCAGCAAGGTGATAGAACTCCACGGAAGGCTTGATCGAATCATTTGTGTTGGCTGCCAATCAAGAATCAGTCGAATTGAGATGGATTCTAAAATTAGTGACCTTAATCCAAGTCTGAGCCAAAGTATGGACGTTGAATTCTCACCAGATGGGGATGCTGAAATTGAGGTTTCCTCAGAATTCGTTGTACCAAATTGTCTTTGTGGCAGTCACTTTAAGCCAGACGTCGTATTTTTTGGCGAACAGGTTCCTAAGGATAGGGTCGCCCTTGCTGAAAGCTGGGTAAAGGATTGCGAAGGCGTCTTAGTCGCAGGAAGTTCCCTCACCGTAAACTCTGGATTGCGGCTTGTGAAGCAAGCAATAGCTCAAGGAAAACCTGCTGTTGTTGTAAACATTGGACCCACAAAAGCTGACAGCATAATCGATGCGAAAATCAATTCTTCAACCTCAGTAGTGCTTAAGGAGCTCTTCTCTTGAATCAAACAGCAATAGGTTTTTTCCGTCACGGACAAACGGATTGGAACATAGACCTGAGACTCCAGGGAACGGCGGACATCCCTATGAACGCTTTTGGAATTCAACAGGTTTCAAAGGCAGCCGACAAGTTGTCAGAAATGAACTGGGACTTTGTTCTCACATCTCCCCTTGGTCGAGCTCGTCAAACGGCAGAGATACTCGCCAATAAATTAGGAGTTTCAGAAGTGATCACGCAGGAGCTGCTGCTTGAAAGAGCATTCGGAGTTGGTGAAGGCATGCTCTATGACGAATGGAGCAATAAGTATGCTCACCTAGACGAAATACCTGGGGCAGAATCCACTGCTGAAATAACAGCAAGGGCCGAACGAGTCCTAGCCCATCTAGAACAGGAATTTGAGGGCAAGAAAGTACTCGCGGTGAGCCATGGCGCCCTCATTAGATTCGTGCTCCAGGTAGTCACAAATGGAGAGATTCCTCCTAAGGGTGAACGTCTTGAGAATGCATCTTTGAACATCGTCAAGAAGATTGATAAATGGGTTCTAGAGCAGTGGGCTCCAAAACCACTAGGAAATTAATTCCTCACACATCTCAACTAGCAATTCTGCACTGTCTTGCCATGTGAAGAATTGTGCCTGATCGAGGCCTAGATCCGATTGCAGCTTCCAGGTTCGCTTATCACTTAGCCGTTTTATTTGTTCTGAGAAAGCAATTTCATTAAACGGCGCAAACCTCAGTCCAGCAGGGCCTGCCACTTCTTCAAAAATTTGTATGTCACTCAAAACGACCGGGCAGCCTCTCGCCATCGATTCAACGACAGGTATTCCAAAGCCTTCATCTAAAGAAGCGCTCACAAGAGTGTTTGCTGTGTAAAGCCACTCATGGTACTGCTCATCAGTAACACCATTTTCGAAGCGAACCTTCGCTTTGCAGCGATCGGCCAACTTTTCCAACTGACCCCTCCGCCGATCTGATATGCGACTGAGAAGAACTAACGTGTGGTCCGGGAGGTATCTCATGCCACGAATTAGGGTTTCAACGTTCTTGTAACCGATGAAACTGCCCATGTAGACGATTTCCCTGCTGTCATGACGAGATGTTTTTTCAATTCGCTCGGCTGCATCGGCGGCATTGTGAATTACGTGAATTGGCCGCTTGGTTAACCTGTGACGCAACATCTGGTCTTTAGTGGTCTCAGACACTGTTGCCACAGCATCAGCCATGTTGAGGATTCTTCTTTGCGGCCAGTAACTGAGGTGATAAATGAACCAAATCAACCTCACAAAAGGATTGAACTCAGCAGGTGGCGTTCTATGGCGGTAATAAATAAGGTCGTGAAGGGTGTACACCAGCTTAAACTTTCGGCCTATTCCGGACGTGGTTTGCATCGGAGAGAACAGAACCTGAACACCCTCCCGATTCAGCTTGAAGGCATGAAGCAGCTCTTTCGGTGATGTCACAGGATGAGTCATGAAGACTTTTATGTTTTCATGATTTGGAAGTTGGTCTCTCTGCAGACTGCTACTAACCATTACGGTTATCTCAGTCAATTCCGCTGTCGCTTGAATTAGGCCGAGAGAAAATCGTGAAATTCCATCGGGATGAACTGGGTCAATGTAGCGACCGTCAAACCAGAGACCTTGCACCTATAGCTCCAGAAGTTCGGCTAGCGAAGTAGCTACTTCAGTTGGATTTTCGTAGTGAGTGAGGTGTCCTGCACCACTGATTATCTTCAACTGAGCCTGGGTTTGTTTTGCTAGAGCGTACTGCCCACTGAGTGGAGCCACAACATCCCTATCTCCTGCAACTACGGTTAGATTGTCAGGTAATGCATCTGCATAATCCAACACGTTGTTTCTGGATGCAGCCTGATAGCCCTCCCAAATGCTTTGGTTTGTTGCATAAGTCGAGAAGTAGGCGGCGTGTTGAGCATGAATGAATCCCCGGAGGCCCGGATTCGGTGTTTTAGCTAGGGCCATTGACATACCCCGGACTAACAGCTGTGATCTCAGAAGGTTCGATCCATCCCTCGAGCCCAACTTGTAATAAACATCCGCTAAGGAGCTGATAACTCCCCCGTGTTGAGAAGTCGTTATTGGATTCTGCAAAAGGACTTTGTTCACCGAAAGACCATCTGAAATTGCTTTGCTAAGAACAAGAGTGCCAAAGCTGTGCGCCAAGATAGCGTCAAATTCGCCGGCGTTCGAAACGAATTGGGTTAGCCACTGTGAATAATTCTCTAGAGAATGCTCTCGATTCAAAGGTGGAGTCTTCCCAAATCCTGGTAAATCTGGAATGACAAATCTCGCCTCAGGCAAGGCCCCTGCTACTCCTAGCAAGCCGTGATGATCACCGCGGAAACCATGTATCAAAAGAACTCTCGGTCCACCATCGCCAAGCTGCCAAGTAGCAGTGTCACCTATGTCGTCACGTTCGATTCTTAGCTCTGCTAGTCGAAAAAGACGATCTGGTGATGTTCTCAACACCTGCACTGGTCCAGTCTATTTGTCGATGGTGAGCGTTATTGTTTTGGCAAGGAGAAACCTTGCCAGATCTTGATTTTTCAGCGGATTTGCCTGATTGGGCAAAGCAACTTGCTGTCTTTGATTTAGAGACCACCGGGCTTGACCTAGCAACATCCAGAATCGTTACTGCCTGCGTTGCAGTAGTAAGTGCCGATGGCGAGATAACCGAGCTGCATGAGTGGCTGGTGAATCCTGGAATTGAAATTCCGGCTGCCGCAACTTCGGTTCATGGCATCACAACCGAGAAAGCTGCTGCCGAGGGGCTAGCTGCGAATACTGCCATCCCTGAGATTGTGGAAAAGCTGAATTCTTTCAACCAGAAAATGCCGCTGGTAGCATTCAATGCTCCCTATGACTTCACTATCTTGCAAAACGAAGCACAGCGCCACGGGATCAACTCTCTCAAACCAAATCCTGTGATAGACCCATTAGTGATTGATCGAAAACTAAGATTTGGTGCTGGCAAGCGGAACCTAGTTTCTCTGTGCGAAATCTATGGTGTGGACCTGATGGAAGCCCACAACTCGACCGCTGATGCGCTGGCTGCTGGCAGAATCGCCCTAACTCAAGCTCGTAAGTATGCCGAATTGAATCAGGAAGCTAGCAAGCTGCACGATCTCCAAATCAAGTGGTCAGAGGCTTGGACTAAGAACTTCCACGATTGGTTAGAAAAAGAAAACCGCCCGGTAGACCGGGCGGAGATCGGTTGGCCGATTAGGGCTAGTTGAAGTTCTTGTATCGCTCGTTGAATCGCTCCACACGTCCGGCAGCATCCATGATTCTCTGCTTACCTGTGTAGAACGGGTGACTAGCTGAGCTAATTTCCACGTCATAAACGGGATAGCTGTTTCCGTCTTCCCACTGAATTGTCTTATCAGTGGTAATGGTTGAACGAGTTAGAAAGGCGAAGCCTGATGCGAGGTCGCGAAAGACCACTTGGCCGTAGGCAGGATGAATGTCAGCCTTCATTTGTTTCCTTCTTGGATTGCTTGGAGAAGCCTCCACGATAGCAGGAAATCGAGGCGAAAACTAGTTCGCAGTCACCCTGAATCGCCCAGATTCGTACTCGACCCGCAAGGGGTATCGGAAGGCTTCGCTTACGGACGCCGAAGTGATGGTCGCTCCTAGTTCACCCTTGGCCATGATTTTTCCATCCTCCAAAATGAGCGCGTGGGTGAATCCGGCTGGAATTTCTTCCAGGTGATGAGTAACCATCACCATTGCTGGAGCGGCTCCACTGGTGGCATACCCACTAAGTAGGCGAATCGTCTGCTCCCTAGCCCCGGGGTCAAGACTGGCAACTGGTTCATCTAGAAGTAGAAGCTCAGGATCAGTCATCACTGCCCTGGCTATTTGCACTCTCTTGCGTTCTCCGTCACTAAGTGTTCCAACCGGCCGCTGTTCATAGCCAGCCAACGCCCACTCGGCAAGTACTCGCTTTGCTCGTCTTTCATCTAAAGCTTCGTACTCCTCGTTCCAACGGCCGACTATGCCATAGCTGGCAGTCAGAACGGCGTCTAAGACCGATTCACTATTCGGAATTTGAGATACCAGTCCTGAAGATGCAAAACCTATTCGTGTTCTCAGCTCAAAAACATTGACTGCCCCGATTTCTTGCTCAAGGATTGTCGCCTTGCCGGAAGTTGGCTGAATTTGTGCCGCACAAAGCCGCAACATGGTTGTTTTTCCAGCACCATTCGGGCCGATCACAACCCATCGCTCGGATGAATCAGCAACGAAACTCAGCGAGCCCAGCACTTCCTTACCAGAGCGAATAACACTGGCATTCTCGAGTGCAATAACCGTAGACATCGCGAAAAGCCTACCTGCAGTTGTGGTGAAGGGCAGGCAATGACCGCCTTGGCGATAACATTTGTTCATCTAAGGCCTGGAGCAAAGTGACACGTTTTTTAGTCGTATTTGATGTCGACTCCACGTTGATAAACGAAGAAGCCATCGAAGTCCTTGCCGAGCAGGCTGGCGTCAGGAAAGCTGTTGAGGCCATCACCGAACAAGCCATGCTTGGCGAGATTGATTTCGCAGAGTCTCTTCGACGTCGGGTCGCGATGCTGGAAGGAATCTCCGAGTCCAAGCTAGCTGCAGTAAAAGATTCACTGACTCTGACAACAGGGGCAAAGGAGCTGATCTCTGCCATTCATTCAAAAGGCGGCAAAGCTGCTGCTGTTTCTGGTGGTTTCACGCAACTACTCGGAAACATTAAGTTAGATCTAGCACTTGACTACGTGCACGCCAACGAACTAGAGATGAGTAATGGTGCGCTCACCGGAAGAGTCACTGAACCAATTGTTGACCGTGCCGCGAAAGCGCGTTTTCTTCAACAACTACAGGACGATCTAAACCTGACACGTGAAATGACGATTGCCGTGGGTGACGGCGCAAACGACATAGACATGATTCAGGCTGCGGGTCTTGGAATTGCATTTTGCGCAAAGCCCGCGCTAAAGCAGCATGCGGATTTGGTCATAGATAGCAGAGATCTCGCAGGGTTGATTGAGTATTTACCCTAAGCACCAGTTGAGTGCAGCCCACCGTCAACGTGGATGATTTCCCCGGTTGTTGCTGGAAAGAAATCACTGAGTAACGCGACAATTGCTTTTGCAGCAGGGTCAGTATTGGTGAGGTCCCAGCCAAGGGGTGCTCGATCTGTCCAGAGTTCTTCCATGGTCGCAAATCCTGGTATCCCTTTGGCTGCAGTTGTCCTCAAGGGTCCAGCTGAAACTAAATTGACTCGAATCCCATCCTGACCCAAATACCTTGCAAGATATCTAGCGGTTGATTCGAATGCGGCTTTTGCTACACCCATCCAGTCATAAACGGGCCAGGAAACCGATGCATCGAAGGTGAGGCCGACGACGGAGCTTGGGTTATTCAATACGTCCTTACAGGCCACCGTTATGGACTTAAGGGAGTAGGCGGAAACCTCTACAGCGGTCGAAACATCAGACCACTCAGTTGAAAGAAAATTTCCTCCAAGCGCAGTTTGTGGAGCAAAGGCAATTGCGTGGACTATGCCATCCAGTGAGCCAACAGCCGCGCGAACTCTGTCTGGAAGAGCAGCTAGATCTTCACTGCTTGTGGCATCCAATTCAATAACTTGAACAGGTTTTGGAAGTCTCTGCGAAATTTTTTGGGTTATGGGCAGCATGCGACCGAATGAACTCAAGACGACCTCTGCCCCATTCTCCTGCGCGATGCGTGCAGCGGCAAATGCTATTGAGGCTTCTGTCAGTACACCTGTGATTAAGATTTTCTTGCCTTCAAGAATGCTCATCTGATTAACCCTCCCGATAACGCCAACATTAGTGCCCCATTCCTAAGCCGCCATCCACAGGAATTACAGCCCCTGAGATGTATGACGCGGAATCTGATGCCAACCAAGCCACAACTTTTGCAACCTCTGTTGGCTCAGCAAATCTTCCAAGCGGGATCTGTTCCTTGTACTTCGAAGCAACATCTTCAGGCAAGGATGCGGTCATGTCGGTGTTGATAAATCCAGGCGCCACAACATTTGCAGTTATGTTCTTCGAACCCATTTCACGTGTAATACTGCGCGCCATGCCAACTAGTGCACTCTTGGTGGCTGAATAGTTAACTTGACCCGCACTGCCTAAAAGGCCCACGACGGACCCAATCAAAATAATTCGCCCTTGTTTTGCCTTGAGCATGCCCTTTATAACGCGCTTCACGACTCTAAAGACACCATTGAGATTGGTGTCTACAACTTCCTCAAACTCTTGATCAGTCATCCGCAGAAGTAACGTGTCTTTAGTAATTCCAGCGTTGGCAACCAGGACAGTAATTGGTCCAAGCTTTGATTCAATTTGCTCAATAGCCGCATCAAGGGATGGCGAGTTCGTGACGTCAGCCTGGACAGTTAGTGACCCTATAGGGCCCTCTCCACTCCTAGCAGTTACTGCCACCTGATAACCCCCATCAATCAGCTCCTGCGCAATTGCATAGCCAATCCCCCGGTTTCCGCCGGTAACCAGCGCTACTTTTTGCTCCACATTTGCCTTTCTGGGAATACCTTAGGTCAGTCGGCGTTATCTTTAGAAAGTCTATTGATATTGACCCTAGGAGCCGGATTGGCAAAGAGACAAAGCGTCACATCGCTTGATCTTTCCCCGGAACAAGAGCGAAAACAGCGCATGATTCGCTATTCGGTAGCCATGACAATTAGGACAATATGCATCGTTCTAGGGGTGGTTACCTCTGGAATCTGGATGTGGATTTTCTTCGCCCTAGCCATCTTTCTCCCCTACTTTGCAGTTGTGATGGCAAATTCTCAAGGTGGCCGCAGTAAGAGCCAAAGTGACAGGCTGGCTCCAAAAGTGACAATCACCTCGGATGAAATGAAAATTGACTGAGCAATCTCTTTGTTCGAGAGCAGGCTGCGCAGAACCTGCTCGCAACATAATTGAATGGCGAAATCCCAAGATTCACTCCCTTGACAGGGTAAAGAATTGGGCAGGCTGTCACGAACACACGGAGTTTCTGGTTGACTACTTATCAGCCAGAAAATTCTTCCTAAGGACAAGAGAAATTGAACCAAAGCGCGATTAGACGGTGGGGACCTTGGCTTGTCCTTGTTGTCTTGTTCGCGATAGCCACTAGCTTGCTCAGCAGTTGGCAATTTGATCGTCGTGAGGAAAGAGTCGTCCGCATCGAGCAGGTCCAAAACAATTACGACCTGCCTCCCATCGAAATCAGCCAACTCGATTGGAGACAAGAAAACGGCCTTCAAGTCATGGAGTGGCGGCCAGTTCGAGTCACCGGCAGATACCTTTCAGATCAGGTTTTTCTGGTTCGTAACCGGCCACTGTCTGGCCAGGCAGGATTTCTTCAGCTTGTCCCGTTCGAATTATCAAATGGAGATGTCCTAATCATTGACCGCGGTTGGCTACCTGCTTCATCAAAACTGTTGGAACCTGAATTTAACCCAACCCCAATTTCTGGCGATTATGAGCTTGTCGTGCGAGTGAGGGCTGGAGAGGCAGATCTTGGCCGCGAAGAAACGACCACGTTAGCTTCGATAGATCTTCTTGAGGTTGCAAGTCGCCTGCCAGGTGAAAATGTAATTACTGATTATTACGGAAGACTAAGCAGCGAATCTCCGGCAAATTCCGAAGTTCCAATTCCTATGCCCAAACCAAGTCTCAACGAGGGAAATCATCTCTCATATGCCATCCAGTGGATCATCTTTGGATTGATGGCGTTTGGAGCCTTTATATGGGCCTATCGCAATGATCAACGCCTATTGGCCGAGCAGCGTGGTGAACTCCCTAAACGCACCAGGCGAACAAGGCAGTCAGATCGTGATGCAGAATTTGAAGACGCTAACCAGTAGGCTTCTGCCAGGAAGAGGAGAACGAACATGAGCGTAATTCAAGCAAACCTAATTGATCACGTTGTTCCACGCAGCAAGGTAGCTGATCTTTCATTAGTTGTCGGTGGAGCTGTTTTGACAGCTATCGCAGCTCAGGTTCAAATTCCGATGTACCCCGTACCAATGACACTTCAAACTCTTGCAGTTTTGCTCATCGCTGCAGCGCTTGGTCCATGGCGAGCGTTTTCTTCTATGTCGCTCTATGTAGCAATGGGAGCAGCGGGATTGCCCGTCTTTGCGGGTGCGAAATCTCTCACTCAAGTTCTGCCGACTGCCGGCTATCTTCTTGGCTTCGCCGTTGCAGCGGTTGTAGTCGGACTAATTGCACAACGTGGATTCGCCAAAAAGCCGCTAGCTGTAGCAATCAGTTACGCAATGGGAAGCGTCATAATCTACTTCTTTGGCGCGGGTTGGCTAATGCTGGGACTGGGATTGACTTTCGAGCAAGCTTTCCTCGCTGGAATTGCGCCGTTTCTAATCGGCGACGCGATCAAAGCTAGTTTTGCGGCTGCTCTACTGCCAGCAGCCTGGAAGCTTGTGCGCTAGATAGAAAAACCAATGGCTCGCATCATCTCGCGACCATCTTCAGTAATTTTTTCCGGACCCCATGGCGGCATCCATACCCAATTAATGCGAAATGCCTCAACAACACCATCTAAAGCTTCCGCGGTCTGTTCTTCAATTACATCTGTCAGTGGGCAGCCTGCTGATGTGAGAGTCATGTTTATAAGCAACGCCCCATCTTCGGATTCCTGAAGCCCATAAATTAGACCTAGATCCACGATGTTGACACCAATTTCTGGGTCAATAATGTTTTTCATCGCCTCGATAATCTCATCGAACTTTTTGGCCGGTAATTCTTTGGCACTCATGCAGAAGCCTTCAGGTAGCGATCGTAGCCTTCATTCTCCAATCGCTCAGCAAGCTCTGCCCCACCTTGTTCGGCAAGCTTCCCATTGACGAAGACGTGAACATAATCAGGCTTGATGTAATTGAGGATTCTTGTGTAGTGAGTAATTAGAACCACTCCGAGATTATTGTCCTTATGGGCTCTGTTTACTCCTTCTGAAACAATTCTCAGTGCATCAACATCTAGGCCTGAGTCCGTCTCATCCAGAACGGCGATTTTGGGCTTGAGCAGCTCAAGCTGAAGAATCTCGTGACGCTTCTTTTCGCCTCCCGAGAAACCTTCGTTCACGTTTCGTTCTGTAAAGTCGGAGTCCATCCTCAAATTACTCATCGCAGTTTTTAAGTCTCCAACCCACTCACGGAGCTTCGGTGCCTCGCCACTTATGGCTGTCTTGGCAGTTCGAAGAAAATTCGAAACGGAAACTCCAGGGACCTCCACGGGATACTGCATGGCGAGAAATAGGCCAGCTCGGGCTCTTTCGTCGACGCTCATCTCGAGAACATCCTCACCGTCAAGCAATATCTCACCCTCGGTGACTTCATACTTAGGGTGCCCAGCAATCGAATAGGCAAGTGTTGATTTTCCTGAACCGTTAGGGCCCATGATTGCATGAATCTCGCCGGAACGGATTGTAAGGTCGATGCCTTTGAGGATCTGCTTGTTGCCTTGGTCTGTGATTACAGAAACATGCAGATTCTTTATCTCTAGAGTTGCCATTTTCTTCCTTACCTATCCTTCGTACTCAACAAATATTTCGTCATTTTCAATAAGAACCTCATATGTCCTAACGGGTTCATATGCCGGTAGTGAAAGAGGTTTTCCTGTGTTCAGGTCAAACTTTGCTCCATGTGCCCAGCATTCAATAGTTTCGTTGTCCACAAAACCCTCAGACAAAGAGATCTCGCCGTGAGAACACTTGTCGTCTAACGCTTTGACTTCTCCGTTGGGAGTTCTAACTATCGCCAAGGCGTGGTCTCCCACTTTCACACGGATCGCTTTGCCCGGCTTCAGATCCTCCAGGGCACAAATCCTTACCGCCATTAGTTTCCAACTCCTTCTAATTCAGCTTCGATAGCTCCAATTAGTCTTTGCTCTACATCTGGGATTTCAATCTTCTGAATGATTTCGTTAAGGAAACCTCGAACCACCAATTGCTTGGCAGTTCCCTCGTCAATTCCTCGAGCCATCAGATAAAACAGCTGAAGATCATCAAAGCGACCAGATGCACTTGCGTGACCAGCTCCGGCAATTTTTCCCGTTTCAATTTCTAGATTCGGCACAGAATCTGCGCGGGCTCCGTCAACAAGTAGCAGGTTTCGATTCAGTTCATACGTGTCGGTCCCAACAGCACTCTCACGAATCAAGACATCGCCGACCCACACCGTGTGAGCTCCGGCTCCTTTGAGCGCTCCTTTATAAGCGACATTAGACACGCAGTTCTCTGCTATGTGATCTACATACGGGCGGTGCTCGAAGTAATTTCCTGTGTCGGCGAGGTAAACGCCAAACATGTTGACTTCAGCTCCGGGTGAATCCAGCTTTACCGCCGGAACCACTCGAACCAAATCCCCGCCCATGCTTACGACTATGTGCTTTAGCCGGCTGCTTCGTCCTAACTTGGCAAATTGCGTCGAGACGTGGGTTGAACCAACTGACCATTCTTGAAGCGTTACAAAGTTAAGTTCGGCCCCATCCCCTAGGACAATTTCGACGTTCTCACCCAAAGTGCCAACTCCCGTGTGATCCAGGACCATTGTTGCCTTGGAGTGGTTACCAAGTGTGATGAGAATGTGCAGAGCCTTGGCATCGGTGGAATTGGGGGAAACTCTGATTAGCTGAGGCTCGGAGGACTCATTGTTTGCAGGTACATCAATCACAAGAGTCTTCGACGCATTAGTCCATGCCACAGCCGAAACTCTGTCTTCCGGAATGCCTGCAGAACCCACTAATTGACTAGAGGAATCAATCCAGCGTGAAGTTATGGAATCTGAGAGTTTGACTTCAATTTCTTCCTCTTTGATCTCACCAATTACTTCAGCATCTAAGCCACGAAGTTTCTCAAGAGGCACATATCGCCATATTTCCTCGGTCTTCTGAATCTCTGGAAAATCCGAAATCGAAGTTGACTTGGGTCTTTCGCTTCTCGTTTGAATAGGCACGCCGTGTGAGTGCGCAGTTGCTCCGTGCTGACTCACTATCCGACAGCCCCTTCCATCTGCATTTCAATTAGCTTGTTCAGCTCGAGCGCGTACTCCATTGGTAGTTCTTTCGCAATAGGCTCGATGAATCCACGAACAATCATTGCCATAGCCTCGTCCTCTTCGATTCCGCGAGACTGAAGGTAGAAGAGCTGCTCCGCACTAATTGCTGAAACTGTGGCTTCGTGACCCATCGAAACATCATCTTCTCGAATGTCGTTAGCTGGGTATGTGTCCGATCTTGAAATTGTGTCTACCAGCAGGGCATCACAGCGAACAGTGTTCGCGGAGTGATGAGCGCCAGGGCTTACCTTGATTTCTCCACGATAGGAAGTTCGGCCACCTCCGCGCGCAATGGACTTAGACACGATGGAACTAGTTGTGTATGGCGCCAGGTGAATCATCTTGGCTCCAGCATCCTGATGTTGACCCTCACCCGCGAAAGCTACTGACAGCGTCTCTCCCCTGGCATACTCACCGGCCAAGATAACGCTCGGGTATTTCATCGTGACCTTAGACCCAATGTTTCCATCAATCCACTCCATGGTCGCACCTTCGTAGGCAATTGCTCTCTTAGTTACGAGGTTGTAAACGTTATTCGACCAATTTTGAATGGTTGTGTATCGAACCCGAGCGTTCTTTTTCACAATAATCTCAACAACGGCACTGTGAAGAGAATCAGATTGATAAACCGGAGCAGTGCAACCTTCGATGTAGTGCACATAGGAACCTTCGTCAGCGATAATCAAGGTTCTCTCGAATTGCCCCATGTTCTCTGTGTTAATCCTGAAATATGCCTGTAGTGGGATTTCTACATGCACTCCCTTGGGAACATAGACGAACGAGCCACCTGACCAAACAGCAGTGTTCAAGGCTGCAAACTTGTTGTCGCCAGCTGGTATTACCGTTCCGAAATACTCTTCGAAAATCTCTGGGTGCTCTTTTAGAGCCGTGTCAGTATCAAGAAAAATCACACCTTGTGCCTCAAGGTCTTCACGAATTTGGTGGTAAACGACCTCAGATTCATACTGCGCCGCCACACCCGCGACTAATCTCTGACGTTCTGCCTCTGGAATACCAAGACGCTCATACGTGTTTCGAATTTCTTCCGGCAAGTCTTCCCAAGTTTGTGCTTGCTTCTCAGTGGACCGCACAAAGTACTTGATGTTGTCAAAGTCAATTCCTGATAAATCTGAGCCCCAGGTTGGCATGGGTTTGCGCAGGAAAAACTCGTACCCCTTCATCCTTCGCTCGAGCATCCAGTTCGGCTCGGACTTAAGGTCAGAAATGTACTTGACTACTTCTTCATTGATGCCTCGGCGAGCAGACGCTCCAGCCGTGTCCTTGTCGGACCAACCAAATTCGTAATTACCCAGTTCATCTAGTTCTGGCCGGTCGATTATTTTCTCTGACACCAATTACCTCCTACGTCCCTGAGTACAACCCACCAGGTCTGTTGGTATTCCAAGGCCTGGGCCATGAGAGACTGGTGGAGAGCTCCTAGAGTATTTCGATAACCCTGATAAAACTAGTAAGGACAGCCTAAGTTGACCCTGGTTCAAAGCCCGATCAGACGATTTTTCTCTGCGTTAACATCTTCAAACAGGCTGAGGCTTTTCGTCTGGCTTTCGCTCGCAACCCAAATTCTTATCGTGGTAACCGGAGGATTAGTAAGACTGACTGGCTCAGGATTAGGCTGCCCAACCTGGCCGAAGTGCACTGACGATTCGATTATTTCCACCCCAGAAATGGGAATTCATGGGTTGATTGAATTTGGCAACCGACTTCTTACCTTTGTCCTGCTAATCGTTGCTTTGCTTACCTTCGTCACAGTCCTGAGGCCACATTCAGATCGAGCAACTTTGACTCGCATCACGCTGAGCTTCTTTGGTTTTGTTGCATTGTTTATAGTCGGGTTAGTTTTTGCCGTCAGGGCTATCGACTTTACAGCTGTTTCTCTTCTGGCTATCTCTTCCATCGGAATGTTGAGCTTGGCTTTGATTTTTCTTCTTCGCGTGAGAAAAGTTGAAAAGAAGAGCCTGGTGGGGCCTGCGTTTGGTCTTGGTTTCGGCATCATTTTGCAGGCAATCATTGGTGGAATAACAGTGCTGACTCAGTTGAACTCTTGGATTGTTGGCCTTCATTTTCTTATCTCTGGAGTTCTAATTTCTGTTGCTTCCTTGCTTGTTTTCAGAGCCTTGCCAAAGCCGTCACAGCAGGTGAACCAAAGAAGTCAGTTACTGAGTGTTCCTGTTGCATTCGTTTCTGTTGTGACGATTGTGATTGGTGTTCTTGTTACTGGTGCTGGCCCGCACGCTGGTGATGCTTCCACGCCACGAAACGGTTTAGATCTAGAAGTGTGGCAGCACTACCACTCTTACCCCGGGTATGCGATGTTGGGATTGATCTTGCTTCAATGGTTATTTCAGCTCGGCACAAGCAAGACTCCCTGGACCTCCCTTCCAACGAGAGTGTTGGGAATATTGCTAGCAGTCACCGCTTTACAGGCAGTAATCGGAGTTGTTCAATCAAGACTTGGTGTGCCAGAGCTTCTGGTAGCAGCACACATGCTTGGTGCTGCCGTTCTATGTTCGCTTGTGACTTTTCAGTACCTGGTACTTAAGACTAAAAAATGAAAACTCTTTTCTGGTTTCGCAGGGATCGCAGGCTTCAGGACAACGAGGCACTCATTGCGGCCGCAAAACAGTCAACGGAGCTTTACCCCTTCTATGTGTTTCCAGGAGACCTTGATTTCCTCACTCCCCTGCGACAAGCTTCTTTGATTGAATCTGTCCGGAGCTTGCAGCACGCTATACCGTCAGGAATGGACACCTCGATAGGAAAAGCGCCCGAAGAGATCACGAAATTTGTCACCGAAAACAAAATTGAAACGGTATTTGCTACTAGGGCCTATGACACCGAAGGCATGGCTGAACAAGTAGAAGTGGCAAATAGACTCAAGGAAATGTCTATCCCTCTTGTTCTTGTGGGGAGTTATTACGCAATCGAACCTGGAACGGTTCGAAAGGACGATGGCACCCCATTGCGTGTCTACACACCCTTTTATAAGCGGTGGTTAGTAAATGGTTGGGGAGACCCTTTGAAGCTTGATGTTTCAAATGTCCCCTGGCGAGCAACTGGCAAAGGCGCTTTACCTACACTTTCAGGGACCACCCCTTTTCCAGTCAAGGCATCTGAGGAGTACGCCCTGGAAACCTGGAAGAGGTTTAAGTCTCGCGCACTGAGTAACTATCACGAAGATCGAAATAGAACTGACTTGTCAGGCACATCGAATCTCTCCCATGCTCTTGCCCATGGCGAAATTCACCCCAGAACCCTCTTAGCGGAACTCGGGGACTCACCAGGCGAGGAAGTATTTAGAAAAGAGCTCGCTTGGCGAGAGTTTTATGCGGATGTTCTTTTCCACAATCCAAATACTCTGACCGACTATTACGAGCCTAGATTCTCAAAGATGAGATATGACTCCGCAAAGGATTCAAAAGCATTTGCAGCTTGGCAAGCTGGAAAGACCGGGTACCCGATCGTTGACGCTGCTATGCGTCAGCTAGTTCAATCAGGCTGGATGCACAATCGCTCTCGAATGATCGTTGCGAGTTTCTTGGTCAAAGACCTTCATATTGAGTGGCAACACGGGGCAAGGTTTTTTGAGCAGCACTTGACTGACTTTGACCCTGCCTCTAACTCTCACGGCTGGCAGTGGACTGCCGGCTGCGGAACGGACGCATCTCCGTATTACAGAATCTTTAACCCCATTCTTCAGGGCGTGAGGTTTGATCCCCAAGGAGACTATGTTCGTCGTTGGGTTCCGGAGCTGCGCCACATCGAGGACACAAGCGTGCATGAGCCTTGGAAGCTTATTGATGGCTACACCCAGGGCTACCCAGAGCGAATTGTTGATCACGATGCTGAGAGAGCAGAATCGCTTCTTCGCTTAGAAGAGATAAAAGCTAAAAGTTAAGCAGTGGATCGATTGCGATGGCCAAAAACAACAGGGTTAGATGTGAAATTGAGCCATGGAAGAGTCTCATCGGGTTTGGACTCTTTTCAGCCTTCGTATCCGACGCTAATTTGTAGGCTTCGACCATAAACCAAACGCCCGAAGCAATCGCAATTGACGAATACACGATACCCATGTCTGCGATTGGGATTAGCAGCAAAGTCGATGCGAAGTAGCCCCAACTGTACAGAATGATTTGACCAGTAACTACCGACTTCTTTGAAACAACAGGGAGCATTGGAACATTTGCATTTTTGTAATCATCCTGATACTTGATGGAAAGTGGCCAGTAGTGTGGCGGAGTCCAAAGAAAAATTATTAGGAAAAGAACGAGCGCTGCCAATGAAATCTCATTTGTCACGGCCGCCCAACCAATTAGAGCTGGCATTGCTCCGGCGGCGCCTCCCCAAACGATGTTCTGTGGTGTTCTTCGCTTGAGTCCAAGGGTATAAACAAAAACATAAAAAAGGATTGCTGCTAAAGAAAGCAAAGCTGAAAGAAGATTTACAAACACCGCAAAAAAGAAGACGGAAATAATTCCAATTGTCCATGCGAAAACTAATGCTTCTTGTTTTGTAAGCTCACCGGTTACCAGGGGTCGGTTCTTGGTGCGACCCATAACGCTATCGATGTCTGCATCTATGTAGCAATTAAAGGCGTTTGCGCTTCCCGCTGACAGCGCTCCCCCAAACAGAACTCCCAGGACAAGCCAAAGATTTGGTACGCCTCGTTCGGCCAAAATCATCGTCGGTACTGTTGAAATAAGAAGTAGCTCTATAACCCGGGGCTTGGTCAGGGCAAAATAAGCCCTGGCTTTTGCCAGCAGGCGCGAACTAGTTCCGGTTGAAGTGGACATTTGTACCAGTCTAAAGCCGTCAGGGGCCGCATTTAGCCCACGGGTATAGACTTCCCTCAAAGCCGGAGCAGTGTCGCTGTGCAAATTCCCAATACCTTGTCTTCAGATAGGAACTCCATTGCTGGACTGGAATGAGATTGATGATTTAGCAGTAAAAACTGCCAAAGTTCTAGCGGCTGATGCCGTAGAGAAGGTAGGCAACGGCCATCCAGGTACTGCAATCAGTTTGGCCCCAGCGGCATATTTGCTGTTTCAGAAAGTAATGCGCCACGATCCCAAGGATGACCGCTGGATTGGTCGCGACAGATTTATTCTTTCAGCCGGTCACTCATCGCTCACGCTATACACCCAGCTTTATCTGGGAGGGTTTGGACTCGAGCTGGAGGATCTAAAAGCACTTAGAACCCTAGGTTCAAAAACACCGGGACATCCTGAATTTGGACATACTGCCGGCGTAGAAATCACCACTGGACCTCTGGGATCTGGACTTGCTTCGGCAACAGGATTTGCCATGTCCACGCGATTTGAACGCGACTTACTTGATCCTGAGAATCAATCTGACTCAGTTTTTGATCATTTCGTTTATGTAATTGCCAGTGATGGCGATGTTATGGAGGGTGTTAGCGCGGAAGCAGCCTCTATCGCAGGACACCTGGGCCTTGGAAACTTAATTGTCATTTATGATTCGAATCAGATTTCGATTGAAGATGACACCAACATCAGTTTCAGCGAAGACGTTGCCGCAAGATACCGCAGCTATGGTTGGCAGACGATTGAAGTTGACTGGAATGCCAATGGCTACAAGGAAGATGTCGCGGCTCTTTATGCAGCAATCGAGCAAGCAAAATCAAATAAAGCACAGCCCACATTCATAACCCTTAAAACAATCATCGGATGGCCATCGCCTGAAAAGCAGAACACTGGCAAGATTCACGGCTCAAAGCTTGGTCCTGAGGAAGTGGCCGGCCTTAAGCGAGTTCTTGGATTCAATCCCGACGAGTCATTTGAAGTTCCAGCTGAAGTCATTGCTCACACCAGACAACTTGTTGATAGAGGTGCAGCACAAAGAGCAGAGTGGCAAAAGGATTTTGATTCTTGGCGGAAATCGAACCCAGCTCAAGCGAACCTTTTATCCAGGCTGGAAGCCGGAGAACTCCCTAGTGATATTGAGTCAGTCTTGCCAATTTTTTCACCCAGTGAGCAAATAGCGACTCGCGCTGCTTCGGGCAAGGTGCTAAATGCGATTGCAGCAGTTATGCCAGAACTATGGGGCGGTTCTGCTGATTTAGCAGAATCTAACAACACAACCATTGAAGGCTCAGGATCATTCGTTCCATCAAAATGGCAGACGAAGCACTGGACGCCCACTAAAGGCGGTCGAATCCTGCACTTTGGAATTCGCGAACACGCGATGGGGGCAGTCCTTAATGGAATTAGTCTGAGTGGTTTTTCCCGAGCTTTTGGTGGAACATTCTTAGTCTTTTCCGATTACATGAGGCCGTCAGTTCGCCTGGCAGCTCTAATGGGCATTAACCCAATTTATGTTTGGACTCACGATTCCGTGGCCCTCGGCGAAGACGGGCCAACCCATCAACCAATCGAACACCTGACCGCGCTTCGCGCCATTCCTAATCTGTCGGTCATTCGTCCCGCCGATGCCAACGAAACTTCATTCGCTTGGTTAGAAGCGCTCCGAAACACCTCAGGCCCATCAGCCCTGGTGCTGACCCGTCAGAACCTGCCAGTACTTGATCGCTCCATCGGGTATGGCTCGGCAAACAATGTGGGTAAGGGAGCCTATGTCTACGCGGATGCCGATGGAGAGCTCGAGGTATTAATCATTGCCACGGGAAGTGAGGTCCAATTTGCTGTAGAGGCAAAGGCCACTCTTCAAAACTTAGGAGTGCCAACCCGTGTTGTGTCCATGCCATGTGTGGAATGGTTCAAAAAGCAACCATCTGAATACCGGGACTCTATTTTGCCACCGTCCATCACGAAGCGAATATCTATTGAAGCCGGTTTAACTAGTGGCTGGAGAGAATTTGTTGGTGACAGTGGTGTGTCGATTGGCATCAACGAATACGGAGCTTCGGCTGACTATCAGACTCTTTATAAGAAGTTTGGAATCACATCCGATGCCATCGTCTCAGCGGCTATGCAGCTAACAGGGAGAAGCAAGTGAACCAGCGACTAAAAGAACTGACGCAGGCAGGTGTGTCAATTTGGCTTGATGACCTATCGAGATCACGCATAGCCTCTGGCAATCTTGAGCAGCTGATTAGGGATTATTCGGTTCGAGGTGTAACCACGAATCCAACCATTTTTGCCGCTGCTCTCAAGACAGCGGATTATCTTCCTTATCTTGAAATAGAGAAACAAGCAGGAAGTTCTGCCAGCCAGGCGGTCTTCAACATTACAACGAGAGATGTTGCAGACGCCTGTGACATTTTCAAGGAAACATATATTGAAACCCAGGGAGTCGATGGTCGTGTATCAATAGAGGTGTCCCCTGATCTGGCCTTTGACTCGGAAAAAACCATTTTGGAAGCTGTGGCACTTTACGAAAAGGTCAACCGCGAAAATGTGATGATCAAGATTCCTGCAACCCTCCCCGGATTGACGGCTATTACTGAAGTAGTTTCCCGAGGAATCTCAGTTAATGTCACCCTCATTTTCTCTCTCGCTCGTTACCGCCAAGTTATCGATGCGTATATGACTGGACTTGAGAGGGCACTGGAGAGCGGATTAGACCTCCGAAAGATTCACTCAGTTGCCTCTTTTTTTGTGTCCCGGGTGGATACGGAAGTTGACAAACGACTAGAAAAATTGGGAAGACCTGACCTTAAATCCAGAGCCGCTTTGGCAAATGCCAGGCTTGCTTATGGATTGTTCAAGCAATCCTTTGATTCATCTAGATGGAACAAGCTGGCTGCTCAAGGTGCGATGCTTCAAAGGCCCCTCATGGCCTCAACGGGCGTAAAGGATCCCGAATTGTCTGACACGCTATATGTCAGTGAATTGGTGGCCACAGACCTGGTTAACACCATGCCAGAAAAAACAATGATGGCATTCGCAGATCATGGCGAAGTCCTAGTAGACAGCATTGAGGCAAACATGGATTTATCCTCAGAGCACCTACAGGTGCTTCAATCAGCTGGAATCGAACTGGACGAAGTTACTGATTTGCTCGAAAAAGAAGGCGTTGAGAAGTTCATCGCTTCTTGGCACGAACTAATTGAATCAGTGAACCAAGCTATCAAGAGTGTTTAGCATGAACGTAACTTGTTCCGAATCGCTAAGTCGAAGCCTTTCCCCAGTGGTGGAAAAGATCATCGTGGCAAAAATAGCTTCAAGACTTGGGGAGAAAGATCAAACCATTTGGGGGCCGGCTGCTGAATCCGAAGCAAGTATCCGTCTTGGCTGGATAACGAGCGCAAGGGATTCCTTGGATGTTTTGCCGGAAATCTTTAGCTTGCGAGACCAATATTCCAAAGACGGCGTCAATAGATTCGTTCTTTGCGGAATGGGCGGTTCCTCTTTGGCTCCCGAGGTTATATCCAGGGTAGCTGGTAAAGATTTGTTCATTCTCGACTCAACATCGCCTGAGCAGGTTAGTGCTGCTCTAATTGATCTGGAAAGAACAGCCGTAATTGTTTCATCTAAATCTGGTTCTACGGTTGAGACTGATTCTCAGAAGAGAATCTTTGAACATGCTTTTCAAGAATCGGGCATTGATCAAAGAGAACGAATAGTCATCGTTACAGACCCAGGGTCACCACTCGACTTGGAATCCCGATCAAACGGATACAAGGTATTCAATGCTGATCCCAATGTTGGTGGTCGATACTCCGCTCTGACTGCTTTCGGACTTGTTCCAGCGGGATTAGCAGGGTGTGACATTGGATCCTTAGCTAACGCTTCGTCATCTTCTTCAGCAAAACTATTCAACGACAGCACCGATAATCCTGCGATTTGGTTAGCTGCTGCAATTGCCGGGCAGGCTGGCAAGGACAAGTTCCTTATTGAAGCCGACCGCCTCCCAAGTTTTGGTGATTGGGTTGAACAACTAGTGGCGGAATCTACTGGCAAGCAGCAAAAGGGAGTCCTCCCAGTTGCCGTAACCAGTTCCGCGCCAGAGTTATCGATGAATCTGATTGACACCCTGACCATTCGATTCGATAACAAAGAGTCAGATGTTTCTTTCGGCGGTTCACTTGGCGAAGTGTTCATACTATGGGAGGTAGCGACAGCCATCGCTGGCTGGCTACTAGAGATCAACCCGTTTGACCAACCAAATGTCGAAAGCGCAAAAATCGCTGCCCGTGCCCTTTTGGAACGTAAGGATTTTTCTGACTCTTTCGATTACGTCGACCGTTCAATCCAAGTGAAAAGTCGCGGCTTTCACTTCCAGGGAACAACGGTTGACTCGGCCATCGAAGCACTCTTGAGTCAAATTCGTGAAGATGGCTATCTGTCGATTCAGGCATATTTGTCTAGTAACTCACTCCCACAGTTCCAACAGCTAAGGGACATTTCGGCAAGGCGAATTCAGCGGCCTGTCACTTTTGGTTGGGGGCCTCGCTTTTTACACTCGACCGGTCAGTATCACAAGGGAGGACCCAAGCAAGGAGTATTTCTCCAGCTAACTCTTGATGAAACAAATGAGTTGGCTGTACCAGGAAGACCATTTACTTTTTCTCAGTTGATCTCGGCTCAAGCCAGCGGCGATGCTGAGGTGCTTAAGGACCAAGGTCTGCCAGTTCTCTCTTTGAAGCTCGAGAATCCACTTGAGGGACTCGAATTACTAAAGAAGGCAATTGAGTCTTGAGAAACCCGCTAAAGGACCCCCTTGATCGCAGGCTCCAAAAGATTGCTGGCCCATCTGGCCTAATTCTCTTCGGCGTTACTGGCGATCTTGCACGCAAAAAACTATTGCCGGCTATCTATGACCTTGCCAACCGAGGACTTCTTCCACCGGCATTTTCTCTGGTTGGGTTTGCTAGACGAGACTGGTCTAACTCTGATTTCGAGAATTTCGTCCGAGAGTCAATTAGATCGAATGCTAGAACGCATTGGTCTGAGAGCGTTTGGAGCCAGCTTGCCAAAGGAATTCGATTCGTTTCCGGCAACCATGACAATCCTCTCGCGTTCGCTGAACTACGGAGAGTTGTCCAAGACCTTGATAGTGAGCGAGGCACCGCAGGTAACCACACCTTCTACCTTTCAGTACCCCCAAGGGATTTTCCACTTGTCATAACGCACCTCCAAGACTCTGGTCTAGCTAACGCCAATTCGGGACAGTTTCGGAGGGTTGTTATTGAGAAACCGTTCGGCTCTGATTTGGATAGCGCCAAGACTCTCAACGCGGTGGTTGAGAGGGTCTTTCCACCTGACTCTGTGTTTCGGATTGACCACTATCTAGGCAAAGAAACCGTGCAAAACATTTTGGCTCTTCGATTTGCCAATCAACTATTTGAGCCTATTTGGAACAGTAAATTCATTGACCACGTTCAGATTACGATGGCCGAAGACATAGGTATAAGTGGGCGAGCGGGATACTATGACGGAATAGGCGCGGCTCGGGATGTGATTCAGAATCACCTTCTACAGTTACTTGCCCTGACGGCCATGGAGCGACCAGAGAGCTTTGAGCCAACGCAGCTTCGTGAATCCAAAGAGAACGTCTTGGCACAAACTAAGCCCCCAACAAACCTCGGACTTCATACATCGCGAGGGCAATACGCCGGTGGCTGGCAAGGTGGCGAAAAGGTCCTCGGATACTTGGAGGAAGAAGGCATTAGTCCTGCTAGCAATACAGAAACCTATGCTGCCCTTCGGTTAGACATCGACAACAGCCGATGGCGTGGAACGCCTTTCTATTTGAGGACTGGCAAGCGACTAGGCAGAAGAGTCACGGAGATCGCGGTGGTCTTCAAGCGTCCGGAACATGCCTTGTTTGGACGTCAAGCGGTATCACAATTGGGTGAGAATGCCTTAGTTATTCGAGTACAGCCAAATGAGGGTGTAACTATAAGGTTCGGTTCCAAGGTTCCTGGGCCTGCCATGCAGGTGCGTGATGTGACAATGGATTTTGCCTACGGCCATGCTTTCACAGAAGATTCCCCTGAAGCTTACGAACGTCTCATTCTTGACGTCCTACTTGGAGAGCCTCCCCTGTTTCCTCGTCAAAGAGAGGTCGAACTGTCTTGGGAAATCCTGGATCCCGTGGTCGAAGCATGGAGTAAGCAAAAGGTCATCGAACAATACACACCAGGCTCGTGGGGTCCAGACAGTGCAAATCAGATGATGAGCATTGATGGAAGAAGCTGGCGACGACCATGATCGTAGAACTAAGGCAGACAACCACGGCACAGGTCGCAAAGAAACTTCAGGAATTGCGTGAAAGTGGCGGTGTTGTTTCGCTAGGCAGAGTTCTCAGTCTCATTGTCGAAACGGACGTTCAGGATTTAGAACAGGCGGTAGAAACCGCTAATTCAGCTTCTAAGTTGCATCCTTCACGAATTATTGTGATTGCCAAAAATACAGAAGAGAAAACCTGGCTTGATGCGGAAATTAGAGTCGGAGGAGACGCGGGGGCTAGTGAAGTCGTAATTCTTCGTGCAAATAATGAAGTTTTGCAGAACATAGAATCGCTTGTCTCAGGGCTGCTCTTGCCAGACGCCCCAATCGTTGCTTGGTGGCCAACCTCCGCGCCAGTGAATCTAGGAAGGTCTTCGATTGGAATGATGGCAGGCAGGCGCATCACAGACTCAGCTAGGCAGGAAAATCCGGTTAGGTTCCTCAAGGAGCTTGCGCGAAATTATCGTCCAGGCGACGGTGACGCAGCCTGGACTCGAATCACTCTTTGGAGATCCCAATTAGCAGCTGTGTATGAGGCTCATGTCGATCAAGAAGTCGTCCAGGCTAAGGTTTTTGGATCAGCGGACTCCCCCAGTGCACATTTACTAGCGGCTTGGCTAGGACTAAAGCTCGGCACCAGAGTGAGCCTCGATTCAACTTCTAACGCAGATCAGGTCTCTGGGATTCGTGGAGTTGAAATAGAGCTATCAAGCGGGAGAATTTCAATGACCAGAAAGAATCAGACGGTGACTATTGATCAGCCCGGCCAGCCCATTTCTGCCGGTCTTCTACCCCCAAGAAGCGACCTTGATTGCTTAGTGGAAGACCTGAGATTCCTAGGTGAAGATGAAATTTACGCTGAGATCTTGCTGAAAGGGCTTGCGCATGACAATGAAGGTTCATGAAACTCAGCAAGAGTTGGTGGCTTCGGTCGCTGCTGAAATCGCTGATTTTATCCGCGACTGCGAAGAAGTGTTCCGCCTGGTTGTGACAGGTGGCGGCCTAGGGATAGCAACCATTGCCGCCCTTGGACGTCAGGAATTCGATAGAAAAAAACTCAGAATTGTGTTCTGTGATGAGCGATACGTTGATAATGACCAAGAGGATAGAAACGAACATCAGGCCTTAGAGGCTTGGCCTGGTATTTCCGACTGCCAATTCATCAGGTTTCCAGCACCGGATGGCTCAGCCTTAGCGGCAGCTGAAGATTTCTCAGAGGTCCTGAAGCAAACTTACGAAACCTCCTCTAGTGATGGAACCTTGTTTGATCTTGTTCTACTTGGAGTCGGTGAAGATGGGCATGTTGCCTCTCTTTTTCCAAACAAGGAGAACTCAAAATCATGGGTGGTTGCTGAGATCGATTCGCCTAAACCACCTAAGCAAAGGCTGTCCTTGAGTTTTGAAGTCCTAAATAGGGCAACAAAAGTCTGGTTCGTAGTTGGGGGCCAAGCCAAAGCGGAAATCGTAAATAAGTTGAATCAAGGGGCTGATTTACCAGCGAACAAAGTCAAGGGTTTTGAGGAGACAACCTGGTGGGTTGATAGAGCCCTTAGCGACGCGCTTTAGCTGCAGCTGCAGCTTTTTCTCTCCTGGCCCTGATGGCTTGCAGTGCCTCGTCAAGAATCTGCGCCGCCTCAGCATCAGTGCGGCGCTCCTTCACATATGCCAAGTGGGTTTTGTAGGGTTCGATTTTTGAAACAAGTGGCGGGCTGGTTTTGTCTCTTCCAGCGGGAAATCCACAATGGGGGCAGTCGATCTCTACTGGAATTTCTTCTTCTAAAACAGTAGCGGCAAAAAAAGGATGGGTCTCATGCCCATTCGCGCAGTAGAAACTTTTAGTGACACGATCAACATGGTGTCCGCGGTCTTTCTCTCCCATTGGTCCTGCGCCAACGCGGGCACCGCGAATTGATGGAGTTGAGGACATTAGGCCCAGCCGAATCTTGTGAATAGGCCAAGAATAATAATCACAGTTACCCAGACCAGTCCAAGCACAATCGTGATTCGGTTGAGATTGCGCTCCGCTACTCCGGATGACTGCATCGAGCTTGTAACGCCGCCTCCAAACATGTCGGCCACACCACCACCGCGTCCTTTGTGGAGCAAGATCATGAGTATGAGCAACACGCTTGTGATTGCTAGGAGCACCAAAAGTGCAGTTTGTAAAGCAGCCATTATTCCTCCAAAAACCTTGCCAATTATAGAACTATGTGCTTCTTATAACGAGCAATACCAGCAAACTCGTCGGAATCTAGGGATGCACCCCCTACTAAAACCCCGTCAATGTTGGGTCCCTGCATGAATCCGGCTACATTTACGGACTTAACTGAACCGCCGTAAAGAATCCGCACTTGTTCTGCCACCTCTCCGTGCACTTCTTGGATTGCCTTGCGAATTTCCTGGGCGACCTGCTCAGCTTGCTCGGGAGTTGCCACTTCTCCGGTCCCAATGGCCCAGACAGGTTCATAGGCGACAACGAATTCCTTTAGGGACTCGTGCCCTTGTAGAGCAGCCAAAATTTGGCGCACAGGTACTGCACTTGGCCCATGTGATTCAAGCTCAGACTGCGTTTCTCCGACGCAAATGATTGGTGTTAAATTAGCCGAGAAGCAAGCTGCAACTTTTTGCTGAACCAATTCATCGGTCTCGTTGTGGTATTGACGTCTCTCAGAGTGACCCACCAATACGTACTTGACCGCTAGTTTCGCAAGCATGGACCCCGATATCTCCCCAGTAAATGCACCTACTGAATGTTGAGAAATGTCCTGCGCTCCAATGTTGAGTTCAAATTTCTCAGCATCGATTAGGGTTTGCGCGCTCCTAAGTGCCGTAAATGGAGGAAAAACACTTACTTCTACATCCTTAAAATCGTGACCTTTTTCGTTAAGTGTCCAAGCGAGCTTTTGTATGAGCGCGATCGACTGAAGGTGGTCAAGATTCATTTTCCAGTTCCCGGCAATCAGCGGAATTCTTTCAGTCATTTAGTACCTCTAGTCCAGGCAATGATTTTCCTTCTAAGAACTCTAGACTCGCTCCCCCACCAGTCGAGATGTGAGAGTAAGCGTTTTCTGAAAAACCAAGCTTTCTGACCGCTGCTGCGGAGTCTCCGCCTCCAACTACTGAAATCCCCTCGACCAATGACAATGCTTCGGCCACCACTTTGGTCCCGTTCGCAAAGTTATCGAACTCGAACACGCCCATTGGACCATTCCAGAACACGGTTCTCGAGGATCGGATCATTGCCGCAAAGTGCTCGGCAGCTGCCGGACCTATGTCTAAACCAATTGCTTCTGAACCAAAACGTGATTCCTCTATTGCTGAAGAGCGAACAACCTCGTATTCGGCATCTGCTGCAAATCTGTTTGCGACAACGACATCTGTCGGTAGAACTATTTCAACTCCAAGACGTGCTGCCTCATCGAAGAAACCGCCAACCCGATCAAGCTGATCGGCCTCCAGAAGGCTTTTACCAACTTTGAGGCCCTGCGAAGCAAGAAATGTAAAGAGCATTCCACCTCCTATAAGTAGGCGGTCTACCTTGGGCAATAGGTTTTGGATGACTCCGAGCTTGTCTGAAACCTTAGAGCCTCCAAGAACAACGGTATAAGGTCGATCGGGATTCTCAGTAAGTGTTTGGAGAATATTCAATTCTGCTTGGATTAGTAATCCTGCGAAACTCGGAAGGATTTTTGCGAGTTCATAAACGCTAGCTTGTTTACGATGAGATACTCCAAATCCGTCACTGACGAGCACGTCGCCTAGTGCAGCTAATTCCCGGGCAAACGCCTCTCGAGCGTTAGCATCTTTAGAGGCTTCACCAGAATTGAACCGGAGATTTTCAAGAATGAGTGCCTGTCCGTCAGACAGACTCGCTACCGCTTGAGAAACTAGCTCACCAACGGTCTCGCTAACAAATGCGACTTTTGTCTCAAGTAGTTCCGAAAGCCTGGCCGCTACTGGCGATAGTGAAAAACCATCGTCACGTCCTTCTGGTCTTCCCAGGTGGGAGGCAATGACAAGCTTTGCCCCTGCTTCTAATAAAAGCTTGATGGTAGGCAGAGCGGCTCGAATCCGGCCATCGTCTGAGATTTGACCCTGGTTGAGAGGAACATTGAAGTCCACTCTAAGAATCACCCTCTTGCCGCGAAGGTCGCCGGCTTGATCGATGGTTCTGAGCATTAGAGCTTCGCAGCTACCAGTTCGGTGAGTTCGACCAAACGATTGGAGTATCCCCATTCATTGTCATACCAAGAGGATAACTTGACCGTGTTATCGATAACACGCACAAGTCCAGCATCGAAGATTGATGAGTGAGCGTCAGTAACAATGTCACTCGATACGATCTCATCCTCCGTGTATAGGAGAATGCCCTTCATTGGGCCAGCAGCTGCTTCTTTGTAAGCTGCTTTGATTTCTTCAACAGTGACTTTCTTTTCAGAGACAATGGTTAGATCAGTTATCGAGCCAGTTGGCACTGGGACTCGTAATGCGAAACCATCCAATTTTCCTTTTAGTTCAGGCAAAACTAACCCAATAGCTTTAGCGGCCCCAGTTGTTGATGGCACTATGTTCACAGCCGCTGCCCTAGCGCGGCGAAGATCTTTATGGGGACCATCTTGAAGGTTTTGATCCGCCGTATAAGCATGAACAGTTGTCATAAGGCCGTTAACGATTCCGAATTTATCGTGGAAGACCTTTGCTAGCGGCGCTAGACAATTCGTAGTACATGAAGCATTGGAAATAATGTGGTGGTTTGCAGGGTCATAGAGATGCTCATTTACCCCAATTACGAAAGTCGCGTCTTCATTGGTGGCAGGCGCTGAAATAATTACCTTTTTTGCTCCGGCTTCAATGTGCTTCTTGGCTTTTTCGCCATCCGTGAATATTCCAGTTGATTCAATGACAATGTCTACACCTAATTTGCCCCAAGGCAAGTTTGAAGGATCTCGCTCAGCAAGAACCTTGATTGACTTGCCATTCACGACGATGCTGTCACCGTCGACGCTCACGGCTGCGTTTAGGCGACCGGTGATTGAGTCATACTTGAGCAGGTGCGCAAGCCCGGCAGGGTCCGAAAGGTCATTGACTGCGACTACTTCGAGATTTGAGTTTTGAGCAAGGGCCGCACGAAGAAAGTTGCGACCAATTCGGCCAAAGCCATTAATACCAATACGAGTCAAGATTATCTCCAGAGGAATTTTTTGTGAATTGTCTTATCCACTCGCCTTTGGGCGGATTGAGCTAGCCTAGCAGGAGGGAGCGGCTGTTCACGCTGACAGACCCGAATCTACGTGACACATCCTCCCAATTCACAATGTTCCAGAAGGCTTTCACGTAGTCTGCCTTGACGTTTTGGTAATCCAGGTAAAAGGCGTGTTCCCACATGTCCAACATCAATAGAGGGATGCTGCCCATAGCCAGGTTTCCTTGCTGATCGTAAAGCTGCCCAATAATCAGGCGATTGCCCAAGGCATCCCAAGCTAGATATGCCCAACCAGAACCTTGAATTCCAAGTGCCGCTGCTACAAAGTGATTCTTGAACATCTCAAATGATCCGAAGTACTCAGTCAATGCTGCCGCTAGTTCACTACTTGGTTCGCCTGAGTGAGGGCTAAGGTTCTCCCAGAAAATTGAATGATTCACGTGGCCACCTAGGTTAAATGCCAGGTCCTTCTGCAGTTTAGGCAAATTGGAAAAGTTATTTGTTTCGCGGGCCTCGGCCATTGCCTCTGAAGCTGCGTTAGCACCAGTGACATAGGCCTGGTGGTGCTTGGAGTGATGTAACTCCATGATTCTTGCTGAAATGTGCGGTTCTAGCGCGGAGTAATCGTACTTAAGTTCTGGAAGTTTGTAGTTCATTGTTACCTCTCTAGCTATTTTTAGCTCTTTTGGTCGCTTATTTATTCCTCGAGAAGATCTGGAATCGCAGACTCAGTGTCCGGAATTCCTAACTCGGCGGCCCTTCTATCTGCTGTTGCTAACAGTCTTCGAATTCGACCTGCAACGGCATCTTTTGTCATTGGCGGCTCGGCCAAGCGACCAAGTTCATCGAGCGAAGCATCCTTGTGCTTCAACCTAAGCTCACCGGCATACTTCAAATGATTTGGTGCCTCGGGTCCAAGGATCTCTAGTGCTCTTTGAACTCGAGCACTTGCGGCTACTGCTGCTTGTGCGCTTCTTCGCAGGTTTGCGTCATCAAAGTTGGCAAGTCGATTGGCAGTACCCCGAACCTCTCTTCGGTTACGAAGCTCTTCCCATTTATCAACCTGATCAATGCAACCCATTTCTCTCAAAAGGTCAGCAATTCCCTCACCGTCTCGAACCACAACTCTAAAGACATTCCTAACTTCCCTTGCTTTAGCATTGACCCCTAGTCGACGAGCAACTCCCACTAAAGCCATGGCCGATTCATTACCTGGTGCTACAACCTCTAGTGATGTTGAACGTCCAGGATCCGTAAGAGTGCCTTGTGCCAAGAAGGCCCCACGCCAGATTGCTCTTGCTTCATCCATGGTTGATGAAACAAGAGTTGAGGGTAAACCACGAACAGGACGTCCGCGATTGTCGATCAAGCCTGTTTGGCGAGCGAGGAGCTCGCCGTCACGCATGACTCTTATTTGGTATCCGTTAGTTCGCCTAAGTCCACCAGCTTGCACTACGCTCACTTCAGCAGTAATGCCATAGAGCTCGGAAATTGCTTTCGCGATTCGCTTAGCAACACTGGCCGACTCTATTTCTACTTCGATTGCTATTCGACCAGAGATTAAATGGAGTCCTCCGCAAAATCTAAGAATCGTTGCAAGTTCGGCAGCGCGAACTAAGCCGTTTACGGGTTGTACCCTGGCGAGCTCTTCCTTGATCGACTGCGTGATTGCCACTCTATTCCTTACCAAGATCTCGATGTGCAACGGTGATAGTAGCATCTGCAACACGACTTAACCGCCCAGCGATCTCATTTGCTATTGCAACGGACCTATGCTTCCCACCGGTGCAACCAATGGCTATGGTTGCGAATCGCTTGTTCTCGCTCCGATAACCCTGCAAAACTATTTCCAAGGCCGCCACATAGTTTGCTATAAAACCCTCTACCCCGTCTTGAGACAACACAAACTTGCTGACTGCGGCGTCGTTACCGGTGAGAGCTCTGAGCTTCTCGTCCCAGTGTGGATTTGGAATAAATCGTGCATCAGCAACGATGTCGGCGTCGACCGGAGTACCGTACTTGAATCCAAAGCTGATTATGTTTACTCGCAAGAAATTGGCATTTTCTGAAAAAGCTTCGGCGACTCTATTGGTCAGTTGATGAACATTGGAATCAGACGTGTCAAAAATCAGATCAGCGCTCTCACGAAGTCCAATGAGTTCAGCACGCTCTCGGGCTATTCCGTCAATAATGGTCCCGGTGCCCTGTAGTGGATGCGGTCTTCTGACGGATTCAAATCTCTTAACCAGGGCAGCGTCGCTGGCCTCTAAAAAGAGCAGTCGAACAGAAATTTCTCGATTTTTGAGATCGTTAATCCTGCTTTGTAGTTCAGAGAAGAACTCCCCACCTCTAACGTCTGTAATCACCGCAATCTTGGGTAGCTTAGCTTTGCTCAGAGCAAACAAGTCACTCATGGGACCGAGCATCTGTGGCGGGAGATTGTCAATCACGTACCAGCCTTGGTCCTCCAAGGCATTACCCACCGTGGAACGACCTGCCCCCGACATGCCTGTTACAACAAGTAACTCCGGTTTACGTTTGGTGTCCATCTCTCCCCTGCCAGGACAAGGTTACAGCTTTCTAATCTCGGGCGTGTCGGATTATTCAAAGCTCTTGAGCTGCTCCACGAGGTTCTTGGCTTGGCTAACACTAAATCCCGGCAACCCCGCAATTTCTTCAGCACTTGCGGCTTTGAGCCGCTTAACTGAGCCGAATTTCTTTATCAGTAACCTCACCTTTGCCTCACCAAGCCCAGGGAGCTCGAGCAAGGTTGAAGAAATCCCACCACTTCTCTTAGCTCTTTGTGCCGTTATGGCAAATCGGTGCGCTTCATCTCTTATTCGTTGAAGGAGGAATAGCTCTTCAGATGCTCGAGGGAACACAATCGGATTGTCGCTGTGAGTCGTGTAGACCTCTTCCAAACGTTTCGCCAACGTAGCGATGGTGATGTCCTCGATTCCAGCATCGGCTAGAGCTTTTGCCGAGGCATTTCTTTGCGGTATTCCTCCATCAATCAAAATCAGACTCGGACGGTAAGCAAACTTCTCGGATTTTTCCTCTTCCAGGTATTTAAGTCTTCGTCGTAAAACTTGGTATAGGGCCTCCGTGTCATCCATACTTTCGAGATTAAATTTTCGATACTGGTTCTTCTTAGGCAGCCCATCTTCAAAAACAACCATGGATCCAACGGTGCCAGTCCCGGCTAAATGGGAGATGTCAAAACATTCAATTCGCAAGGGAGCCATTGGCATTTCTAGGGTTTTTTTGATGCCAGCCAGGGCGTCAGCCCTAGCGGAGAAATCTGCAGTTCGCTTTAGCTTGTAGCTCTGTAGAGACTGCTGGGCATTAGTTGCAACAGTTTTCGCCAGAACTGCTTTTTCTCCCCGTTGCGCTACTTGTACTTCAGATTTGGAACCACGAAGCGAAGAGAGCCATTGGCTGATTTCATTGCTATCAGAAGGTAGTGAGGGTACGTAAATAACCTTGGGTATCTCTATTGGCTCTCCAACTCTAGGTGGTGTATAAATCTGGTTAATTACATACTCAATCAGCTCAGAGTCCGACCTATCGAGCTCTAGGTCGACGACCATTCCTCTTGCTCCTCTGATTCGCCCACCCCTGACATTGAAGATCGCAACGGCCGCGGACAGCTCATCTCTTGCTAATCCTATGAAATCCGCATCTGTGTGGTCTGCCAAGACAACCGTTGATTTCTCGAGCACCTTTTCCAGCGCTTGAATGTCATCCCGGAAATTAGCGGCAGCTTCGTAATTCTCCTTCTCACTCATCTCTTGCATCTTGACCTTTAGGTCTTCGACAAAGGATTCATCACCAGCTGAGATGAAAGACCCTAGCTTTCTAGCCAGTGCTTTATGCGCTGACAATTCAATTCTGGATACGCAGGGAGCACTGCATTTGCCAATGTCAGCCAATAAGCATGGTCTTTTGGCTCGCTTTGCTCGATCGTAAATCCCTTGAGAGCAGCTTCTGACAGGAAATACTTTCAATAAAGAATCTAATGTTTCTCTCACGGCCCAAGATTGTGTATATGGGCCGAAGTACTTAACTCCAGGCAGGTCCCTGTTTCTTGTTATGAATGCTCTTGGGACTTCTTCGGACATAGAAATCGCAAGATATGGGTAGCTCTTATCATCACGAAAGCGAACGTTGTAAGGAGGGTCAAACTGTTTAATCCAGCTGAATTCAAGTTGTAGCGCGTCATACTCGGTGTTGACAATAGTCCACTTGACATCACGCGCGGCTCTCAGCATTCGCTGAGTTCGCTCATGGAGCTTGTCCATCTTCCCGAAATAGCTTGTTAGGCGCGACCTAAGATTTTTTGCTTTTCCTACGTATAACACACGCTCGTTTTCATCAATGAACCTATAGACCCCAGGGTTGGTTGGGATCTCAGAAGTATTGGGTCGAAAACTTAGTTCAGTCATTCTTCAAAAGGTCTGCAAGAAATCTTCCAGTATGGCTGGCCTTAACTTTGGCGACTTGTTCCGGTGTTCCCTCAGCGACCACTAGGCCACCTCCCGAGCCCCCTTCAGGACCTAGATCAATAATCCAATCAGCACAGCGAATGACATCAAGGTTGTGTTCTATAACAATTACGGTGTTTCCTCTATCCACCAAGCTATTTAGAACCAAAAGAAGCTTTCTTACATCCTCAAAATGAAGTCCCGTAGTTGGCTCATCCAAAACATAAATCGTTCTTCCTGTGGCCCTTCTTTGAAGCTCAGTGGCTAGCTTGACTCTTTGTGCCTCGCCCCCGGAGAGGGTAGTTGCGCTCTGACCAAGTCGAACGTAACCAAGTCCCACGTCAACGAGTGTGTTGAGATACCTAGCTATTGAATTGATTGGCGCAAAAAACTCAGCTGCTTCACTGATTGGCATGTTGAGCACGTCACCAATAGTTTTACCCTTGAAATGGACCTGTAGCGTCTCTCGGTTGTACCTGGCTCCCTTACAGTCCTCACACGTCACATAAACGTCAGGCAAGAAATTCATTTCAATCCGGATTGTTCCATCTCCGGAGCATGTCTCGCAGCGTCCACCTTTGACATTGAATGAGAATCGACCTTGCTGATATCCCCTGACTTTTGCTTCGGGTGTGTCGGCAAAGAGCTTTCTGATGTTGTCAAAGACACCAGTGTAAGTAGCGGGATTTGATCTAGGAGTCCTACCAATGGGCGCCTGGTCAACGTGGACCACCTTATCTAGTTGGTCTAAGCCGGTAATTCGCGTATGTTTACCAGCAACCCCTTTTGCGCCATTGAGTTTGTTTGCAAGGGTCTCAAATAGGACATCATTCACTAGCGATGACTTACCTGAGCCACTTACGCCAGTAACTGCAGTCATCACCCCTAGAGGAAACTCAACATCTAGATTCTTTAGATTATTCTCTCTGGCCCCAACAACCTTGATCTTTTTATCGCTGACTTTACGACGCTTGGCAGGCGTATCTATGGAAATCCGACCCGCGAGATACTGTCCAGTTATTGACCGATCATTAGTTTTGATAGCTTCGTATGACCCACTGTGGACGACCTCACCGCCATTGGATCCTGCCCCCGGGCCAATGTCCACGAGCCAGTCAGCTGCCTTGATTGTGTCCTCATCATGCTCTACCACAATGAGAGTGTTACCTAGATCGCGCAATTTGATTAATGTGTCGATAAGGCGACGGTTATCCCTTTGATGCAACCCGATGGATGGTTCATCTAATACATACAGAACACCTGTTAGGCCTGCACCGATTTGAGTAGCTAAGCGGATCCTTTGTGCTTCCCCCCCAGATAGAGAACCGGCTGAGCGTTCGAGCGAAAGATAATCAAGACCAACTGCTAAAAGAAAATCCAATCGAGCTCTAATCTCTCTCAAGACCTGAGCTGCTATTGTTTGTTCACGCTTAGTAAGTTTTAGGGAATCGAAGAAGGCGTGCGCCTTGGCCAAAGATAACTGGGCAACATCGTGAATGGATTTTCCATGAACTTTGACGGCGAGAACTTCGGGTCGAAGTCGCGCCCCTTCACATGCAGGACAGGGAACTTCACGCAAGAACTCAGACCATTTACCTCGGGCCCAATCTGAATCAGATTCTTGGTACCTGCGTTCTACATAAGGAAGCACGCCCTCGAATCCAGATGTGTATCTCATCTCTCTTCCATACTTTGAACGCCACTTAACCTGCACCTCAAAGTCGTTGCCATACAAGACGGCATCACGAATTTTCTTGGGCAGTTTATTCCAGGGGGTTTTAAGGCTGAAATCAAGCTCTTTCGCAAGCCCTGCGAGAAGACGAGTGAAGTATGAATAAAGACCTTTGCCTTGAGTCGACCAAGGGATGATTACACCGTCATGAATTGAACTATCTGGATCTCCTATTACTAACTCAACATCTACCGCCATTTTTGTTCCAAGGCCTGTGCAGTCGGGACAGGCCCCAAATGGAGCGTTGAAGGAGAACGTTCTGGGTTCTATTTCCGTGAGAACTATTTCGTGTTCGTTCGGGCAACTCAACTTCTCGCTGAAAGTCCGCTGTCGTTTTTGGTCGACGAAATCAACGATTACTTTGCCATCTGCCAGCTTGAGAGCAGTCTCAACGGAGTCCGTAATTCGGCTGGTCGCTTCAGGCTTTATTACAAGGCGATCAACAACAACTGAAATGTCGTGCTTAAAGCTCTTTTTGAGCGGCTTGGCCTCAGAAAGAATAATAGTTTCCCCATCAACCACAGCACGCGCAAAGCCTTGACTCTGCAGAGAAGCTAGTAGTTCCTCGAAAGAGCCTTTCTTCTGTTGAACTATTGGCGCAAGAAGCTGGAACTTGGTCCCCTCCTCGAGTGTCAACAGTTGATCAACAATGGCCTGTGGTGTTTGCTTTGAGATTACCTCTCCACATTCTGGGCAATGGGGCAAACCTATTCGACTCCAGAGCAATCTCAGATAGTCATGAATCTCGGTGATAGTTCCAACGGTAGATCTTGGGTTTCTATTTGTTGATTTCTGGTCGATAGAAACTGCCGGTGATAAACCCTCAATAAAGTCAACGTCAGGTCGGTCCACTTGTCCCAGAAATTGGCGTGCATATGCGGACAGCGACTCGACATATCTTCTTTGTCCCTCTGCAAAAATGGTGTCAAAGGCCAATGAAGACTTCCCGGAACCAGACAGACCCGTAAAGACAATCAAAGAATCTCTGGGTATCTCAAGTGTCAGATTCTTCAAATTGTGGACTCGAGCGCCACGGATGACTAGTTTGTTGTCGAACGGGGTTTCAATGCTCACGGGAGAAGTCTAGGCGTGTCCAGCAGCATCAAACTGTCTAAGTTCGCGTTTCAACTCGGCAATTTCATCCCTGATTCTCGCGGCCAACTCGAAATTCAACTCTGCTGCAGAGGACCGCATTTGGGCATCTAATTCGACAATGGTCTGCACAAGTTGATCTTTTCCAGCTTTACCTATGTCTTTTCTACCCCTAATTGGACTTGTTGAACTCTTCCCCTTCGGGACTTTCATCATTTGCTTCATGAGTGAGGCAGTATCTACTTCCTCTCGGACCAGTGCATCAGTGATGTCCGCAATCTTCTTCCGTAATGGCTGCGGGTCGATGTTGTTTGCTCTATTGAATTCAATTTGAATTTCTCTGCGGCGATTGGTCTCATTTATTGCCCGTCGCATAGAGTCGGTTACGCGGTCGGCATACATGTGGACCTCCCCACCCACATTTCTCGCGGCTCGTCCAATAGTTTGAACAAGAGCGGTCGTCGAGCGGAGGAAGCCCTCTTTATCGGCGTCGAGAATCGAAACTAAAGATACCTCGGGCAGATCTAACCCCTCTCGCAATAAATTGATGCCCACTAGAACGTCATAAAGTCCCTGTCGCAACTCGCGTAGCAGTTCCACTCTCCGAAGTGTGTCTGTATCGGAATGTATGTAGCGAACTCGAATTCCCATCTCGGTTAGATAGTCGGTTACCTCTTCTGCCAGGCGTTTGGTCAAGGTCGTTACTAGAACTCGTTCATTGCGTTCGCTTCTAAGTTTGATTTCTTCCATTAGGTCATCGATTTGACCCCTGGAAGGCTTGACGACGATTTTTGGATCAACGAGCCCTGTTGGTCTGATTATCTGTTCAACAACCCCATCGGATAGATCTAACTCGTACTGAGCAGGCGTGGCAGATAAATACACGGTTTGCCCTGTGCGGCTAATAAATTCGTCAAAGCGCAAGGGCCTGTTGTCCAAAGCGGAGGGAAGCCTAAATCCATACTCGACAAGGGTTCGCTTGCGTGATTGATCTCCATTATGCATAGCCCTGATTTGGGGAATAGTCACATGTGATTCGTCGATCACTGTAAGGAAATCTTCTGGAAAGTAATCGAGAAGGCAAGCCGGTGGTTCCCCTTGTTCTCGACCATCAATGTGCCGGGAGTAGTTTTCAATCCCGGAGCAGAATCCAAGCTCTTTTATCATTTCAAGATCAAATGTTGTTCTCATTTTGATTCTTTGCGCCTCGAGCAGCTTCCCTTGTCTCTCCAGTTCCTCATACCTGGAGTCAAGCTCTTGCTCGATAGCTGAAATTGCTTTAGTCATTTGCTCTGCAGGGGCAACGTAGTATGAGGCGGGATAGATAGCCACGGACTGGCGGTCCATCAGAATCTCACCCGTTAGAGGATTAATTCGATATATTTTTTCGATCTCGTCTCCGAAGAATTCGATTCTTGTAGCTTCCTGATCGTAAATAGCAATTACTTCGACCGTGTCTCCCTTGACTCGGAAATTACCACGTGTGAAATCAATGTCATTTCTTTGGTATTGAATGTTTACTAAAGCTCTTATGAGTTCATCTCTGTCAATTCGCTGACCCACTCTCAGAGGAAGAGATTGAGCGAGATATTCTTTTGGGGCGCCTAGACCATAGATGCAAGAAACAGTAGCTACCACAATGACGTCACGTCTGCTCAGTAGCGACATAGTGGCTGAATACCGCAGTCGCTCCACCTCTTCGTTGATGGTTGAGTCTTTCTCAATGAAGGTATCCGTCTGTGGGACATAAGCTTCGGGTTGGTAATAGTCGTAATAACTAACGAAGTACTCAACAGCATTGTCTGGAAAAAGCTCCCTTAGTTCGCTTGTTAGCTGGGCTGCCAAGGTCTTGTTGTGGGCAATGACAAGTGTTGGCCTCTGAAGTCTTTCGATCAACCAAGCAGTAGTTGCAGACTTACCCGTTCCAGTAGCACCTAAAAGAACAACATCTCGCTCCCCTGCTCGCAACCTTGATTCAAGTTCGTCGATAGCCTTTGGTTGATCTCCAGCAGGATGGTATTCGCTAACTACCTTGAATGGCTTCGAGTCATCCATTAGTTAGCTCCGCGTAAGCCGAACGTGCCCGCTCCAACAACTGCTCTTTGGTGCAGTTGGAATCGATCACTAAATCAGCGATACTTTCTCGCGAAACGTCACTCGCTTGCGCAGAAATTCTTTGTCGGGCATCTTGTTCGCTAAGTCCCCGCTGAACCAGGCGCTGAATTCGCACCTCTTCAGGGCAACTCACCGTAACGATCCTGTCAAACTTCAATTTTGAGTTAGTTTCAACCAGCAGCGGGATTGTGTATACAACGACGCCAGTCAAAGAGTTGGTACGTTCAAGGGCAAGATTCTGAATAAGTGGATGAAGTATTCGCTCTAGCGATACCTTGGCTTCGGGATTGGCAAAGACTAATTCCGCCAATTTAGATCGATTCAGCTCACCTGATTGAGTCAAAACACTATTGCCAAAAGTTGAAACAACTGACGCCAAGCCAGGACTGCCTGGTTCAACTACCTCACGGGCAAGTACGTCGGAATCTACCTCAGTAGCCCCCAGTCGCACCCATTCGGCTGCGACCGTGGACTTACCTGAACCTATTCCTCCGGTGAGCGCGATAAGCATCTCACCAGAATACGACTTATTCGTCGCTTACTTGTCCTCGGAGAGCTGGTCTCTTAGGGAAGTCAAGGACTCGTCTTGGGACAACGAACCTTCTGGAGCACTGGTTGGTTCCGCGGGTACTGCATCTGGCAGATCGGCTAGTTTCTCTCTCATTGCCTTTACCTGAGTCTTGTGTAGCTCCCAGCGCTGGTGCGCTTCTGCGTAATCAGCTTCCCATTTTCCACGAGCTTCCTCGTAACCAGGTTTCCATTCGTTGGTTGCAACGTCAAAACCTTCTGGATAACGGTAGTTACCCTTTTCGTCATAGTCTGCTGCCATACCGTAGAGAACTGGGTTAAAGTCTGTTCCCGACGGGTCAACTTCATCAACAGCTTGCTTTAGCGAAAGAGAGATTCGTCTGCGCTCTAGGTCGATGTCGATCAGTTTCACGAATACGTCTTGATTTACCACCACAACTTGGTCCGCATGCTCGACGTGCTTGGACGATAGTTCGGAGATGTGAACTAGTCCCTCGATTCCGTCTGCAACTCGAACAAAGGCACCGAATGGAACAATCTTGGTTACCTTGCCAGGGATGTACTGCCCAATTGCATGAGTTCTGGCAAATACCTGCCAAGGATCCTCTTGGGTTGCCTTCAATGACAGCGAGACGCGCTCACGATCTGAGTCAACCTCAAGTACCTCTACGGTCACCTCTTGGCCTACCTCAACTACCTCGCTGGCATGCTCTACGTGCTTCCAGCTCAACTCTGAGACGTGAACAAGGCCGTCTACTCCGCCTAAATCAATGAATGCACCAAAGTTAACAATGGATGAAACAACTCCTGTTCTGATCTGACCCTTTGCAAGGTCATTCATCATTGTTGATCTGCTTTCGCTTTGGCTCTGCTCTAGAAGGGCTCTACGCGAAAGAACAACGTTGTTTCTGTTTTTGTCGAGCTCCAAGATCTTTGCTTCGACCTCTGTGCCAAGATATGGCCCTAAATCGCGTACTCTACGAAGTTCAATCAGGGACGCTGGGAGGAATCCTCGCAGACCGATGTCAACAATGACACCGCCCTTGACTACCTCAATTACGGTTCCCTTGACTACGCCGTCTGCTTCCTTAATCTTCTCTACATCGCCCCAGGCGCGCTCGTATTGAGCTCGTTTTTTGCTGAGGATGAGTCGACCTTCTTTGTCTTCCTTCTGAAGCACGAGGGCTTCAATGGAATCCCCGACCTTAACAATGTCGTTCGGGTTTGCGTCTTGTCGAATAGAAAGTTCGCGAAGGGGAATCACGCCTTCGGTTTTGTAACCGACATCTAGAAGAACCTCATCGCGGTCAATCTTGACCACGGTACCGGCGATTAAGTCTCCGTCATTGAAAAATTTAAGGGTTGCTTCGACCGCTGCTAGAAAATCCTCTTGAGAGCCGATGTCGTTGACTGCTATTTGCTTGTTGCCTGCGGTCGAATTCGATGCCATATGTTTTGTTACTCTTCTTTTATACTCGGGTCGCGCAAAACAATAATCAAAGGATTTCGATTTTTGCTTGCCCGACGAACGGACATGGGAGGCTTCCTAGGAGGCCAGGGGAAAGCCTATCGGGATTCCTAGTGTCCCGCCAGCTCCCAATTTGGTCCGACTCCAATATGGACCTCAACGGGGACCGATAGAAGCGCTACACCCTTCATGCTCTCTATCGCAACTAACCTCACCTGCTCCAATTCGCCAGGCGCAACTTCAAAGACCAGTTCATCATGAACCTGCAAAAGGAGACGGGATTGCAGCGATTCAGCCTGTAGTCGCTTGTCCGCATTGATCATGGCCAATTTCATGATGTCAGCGGCTGTGCCTTGGATGGGAGCATTAAGGGCAGCCCTTCGAGCGTTTTCTCGAATTTGAAAAACTTTCGAATTGAGATCAGCGAAAGGTCTCCTCCTTCCGTAGACGGTTTCGGTGTAGCCATCGATTCGGGCTCGCTGAACTACGTTGTCTAGATAACGCTTTACTCCCCCGAACCTGGCAAAGTAGTCAGACATTAATTGTTTTGCCTCTGACTTAGAGATCTTTAATTGTCGAGCCAAGCCGAACTCACTCAGGCCGTATACCAACCCGTAACTCATAGCTTTGACCTTTGAACGCATTGAAGCATCAACCCGAGATGGGTCAACTCCATAGATTCGAGACCCTACGTAGTTGTGAAGATCTTCTCCAGCTCTGAACGCCTCGATCAATCCAGCATCTTCGCTGAGATGCGCCATGATCCGCATCTCAATCTGAGAATAATCCGCTGTGAGCAAGTCAACGTAGCCGGATCCCGCAACAAAAGCGCTGCGCAGACGCTGTCCTCTTTGCGTTTTGATTGGGATGTTTTGCAAATTTGGATTCTCGCTGCTGAGTCTGCCGGTGCTGGTACCTGTTTGCAGATATGTGGTGTGGATTCTGCCGTCTGCCTGAATCGACTGCAAAAGCGTCTCTGCCATCTGCTTGATTTTGGTGACATCTCGATGAGCCAACAACTTCTCAACAAAGGGATGGCCAGTTTGTTCTAACAAGTCTGCCAACGCCTCCGCGTTTGTTGAATAGCCGGTTTTGACTGATCTCGTTCCTTCAAACCCGAGCTCCTCAAAGAGAACTGTTTGCAGTTGTTTAGGGCTAGCGAGGTTAACCTCATGACCAATGATGCTGTAAGCCTCGCTTGCAATTTGATTAACCTCACCTGATAACTCCTGGAACTGGGTAACCAAGTTGGGCTTGTCTATAGCTATTCCCGTTGCTTCCATCTTCGCTAGAACGAGAGATGACGGAAGTTCAATAGAACGATAAACATCATTCAACGTTTTTTCTTCCATCCTCTTTCTAACTGTCTCGAACAACACCGCAGCAGACCATGCGTCAAGCGAAGCTGGCTGTTCGGAAAAAAGCTCATCTTTATTGTCTCTGTTTATGTCAATTCCCACTTCCGAGCGCAATAGCTGGTCAAGCTCGTAAGACTTCATTGTTGGATCATCGAGATAGCAAACCAATAAGGCGTCTTCCCTTATCTCGATTGCAGCTTGTCCGAGACTTAACAATTGCTTTAAGACCCTTTTTGAGTCGAAGAGACCAAAGTTGCCAGTTTGAATCAGATTTAGAGCAGCCGAGGAATCCCTCCCGTCCCAGTCGAATCTTGTTGACCTGTTGGCGGCGCCCAAACCTACCAATTTGCCATCGGCAAACTGTAGAGATAAGAAAACTCCTTCACCACAGAACTTGGAAATGGTTTCGATAGAAACAACCTGACTAATCGGTTGTTCAATTGATTCGAACTCTTCAGTAGATGGAGCCGACTCAGGCTCGTCATCATCAACAACTGCCTTGGTAACCGGAATCTGCCTTCCATTTGTTCCCCGCAATTTAATCACCCTTGTAAGGAGGGTCCTGAAATTGAGTCTGGCGAACATCGCTCTAACTTCTTCTTCATTTACGGGTCCGACTGCCAAATCACCGACTTGGAAATTAAATTCAAGATCTCTGACTAGATTGTTGAGTCGACGATTCCGAACGGCAAGGTCACGCATCTCTCGAAGATTTTCGCCAACCTTGCCAGAAATGTCATTGGCGGCGGCAAGAACGCCGTCTAGATTTCCATATGCCTGGAGCCACTTAGCAGCAGTCTTTGGCCCTACTCCAACTATCCCGGGGAGGTTATCTGAAGTTTCTCCTACCAAGGCAGCAAGATCTTGATATTGCTTAGCGCTGACTCCGTATTTCTCAAGTACTGCAGAATCGTTCATCCGCGCCAGGTTCATTACGCCCTTGACCGGGTACAGAACAGTTGTTTTATCGCTTATCAATTGAAAAGTGTCACGATCGCCGGAAACAATGAGTACATCCATTCCTGAAGTTTCGCCAAGCCTTGCTAAAGAAGCGATTAGGTCATCTGCCTCGTATCCCTCCCTTGAAACTGAGGTAATTCTCATCGCGGCCAGAGCTTCGACTAACAACTCAGTCTGACCAATGAATTCTTCGGGAGTCTCGCCACGATTTCCTTTGTATTCCGGATATTCAAGAGTTCTAAAACTCTCTCTCGAAACATCAAACGCGACGCAAATGTGACTAGGTTTTTCACCTTCTATCAGACTAAGTAGCATCGAAATGAAGCCATGTACCGCATTTGTGTGCTGCCCGTCTTGGGTCTTAAAGCTATCCGGATTCAATGCGTAAAAGGCCCGAAAAGCGAGTGAATGACCATCAATAAGGAGCAAGGTAGGCTTTTGATCAACGGACATAGGCCTAGCCTACTTCTCACAGGAGTAATTCATGAGTCAAGACCTGACGGCTTCCGAACAAGCGTTGGAAGTATTAAAGCAAAGAGGCCTAGGTGCGCTTGCTGACCGGATGGGTATCAAATTAGTAGAGCTCAGTGCGGAACGTGCAGTTGCTACCATGCCTGTCGAAGGAAACACTCAACCTATTGGAATCCTCCATGGTGGGGCCCACGTTGTTCTCGCGGAGTCACTTGGCAGCTTCGCAGCCAATGTTCACGCTCATCCTTGGGGTTACGCTGTCGGGATTGAAATCAACGCGTCACATCATTCTTCAGTGAAAAGTGGAATTGTCACAGGTACATGTGTCGCCATCAAGTTGGGTAAAAGCCTTGCGACTCATGAAGTGAAAATGACCGACGAGTCGGGAAATCTTCTATCGACTGTTCGGATTACGAATTTTCTTCGTCCGAAGCCACCTTGGGCCCAAGCTGATCAATAACAGCTTTTGCCACTTGCGCCATAGACAAGCGTCGGTCCATAGACGCCTTTTGTATCCATCGGAAGGCGTCCGGTTCCGAGAGCTTCATTTTCGTCATGAGAAGGCCCTTCGCTCGGTCCATGACTTTTCGTGTTTCAAGCCGATCCGATAAATCCGATATCTCTGCCTCTAGAGCGGTTATCTCCTCGCTCCTGGCAATTGCAATTTGAATAGCAGGTAGCAAGTCTGCTGGTTTGAAGGGCTTAGTGATGTAAGCCATGGCTCCAGCTTCAGTTGCACGATTGATAAGTTCGGCCTGTGAGAATGCCGTTAGAAGAACAACTGGAATCCTAAGATCTGAGATTTTCTCTGCGGCTGAAATGCCATCCATTTTGGGCATCTTTATGTCCATAACCACAACGTCTGGTGAAAGACGTGAAGCCATTTCAACAGCTTCTTCACCATCGCTAGCTTCCCCAAGAACCTCATAGCCAGCTTCTGAAAGAGTTGCAACAACGTCCATGCGAATAAGGGATTCGTCTTCAGCTACCAACACCTTTAGTGGTTCTGTCATATTGATACTTTAGCCAAATACTCATCCACTACAATTGCCAAGACCGGCCGGAATGGCGGAACGGCAGACGCGGCGCACTCAAAATGCGTTGTCCGAAAGGGCGTGTGGGTTCAAATCCCACTTCCGGCACAGTTAGTTGGCGTATCCAGGCGCCGCGATATGAACGGCGTCTCCAACCCTGTGTACCCGAAGGGAATTGGTAGAACCGGGAATCCCTGGCGGTGAGCCGGCTACGACAATTACCTCATCCCCCAGCTTGCACTTTCCAGACTCCATAACAATCTCATCTACCTGCTTGATCATTTGATCAGTGTGTTTCACATGCTCCGCTAAGAAGGTAGTTGCGCCCCATACCACCGAAAGTTTTCTTCTTACATCCTCATTTGGTGTGAATGCCAGAACTGGAATTCGCGAGCGAAGCCTGCTGACCCTTCGCAAGGTGTCTCCGCTTTCGGTAAATACACATACGAACTTACTTCCAAGAAGGTCTGCAATGTCGAGAGCAGCCTTTACAACCGCTCCAGAATGTGTATGAGGCTTAGTCCCCAATTCAGGAATTCTCTCAAGTCCGTTCTCTTCAGTTGACTCGATGATGCGAGCCATCGTCGCAACGGTTTCAACTGGATACTTACCTACAGAAGTTTCACCAGACAGCATTAGTGCATCTGCTCCATCTAGCACGGCATTAGCAACATCCGATGCTTCAGCCCGAGTCGGTCTGCTGTTTTCAATCATGCTTTCTAGCATCTGGGTTGCGACAATGACAGGTTTTGCCCATCTGCGAGCAATTTCTACTGCTCTTTTTTGCACCAACGGTACTTGCTCCAGTGGCAACTCAACACCCAAATCTCCACGAGCTACCATGATTCCATCGAAGGCATCAACAATTTCTTCCAGGGCTTCAACTGCCTGTGGCTTTTCAATTTTTGCAATGACTGGGACGAAAATCTTCTCTTCTTGCATGATTGCATGAGCTCGTGCAATGTCTTTGGCTGATCTGACAAAGCTAAGAGCAATCATGTCAGCGCCAATCTTTAGAGCCCAACGAAGGTCATCTTCGTCTTTTTCGCTCATGGCTGGGACGTTGACAGCCACTCCAGGCAAGTTGATTCCCTTGTTATTGGAGATTGGGCCACCAATTTCAACCTCACAGATAACCTTGTCAGACTCAACTCTTGTTGCTCGAAGGGCGATACGTCCATCGTCTATCAGTAGAGGGTCGCCGACCCTAACATCCTGAGGTAGCCCCTTGTACGTCGTGCCGCAAATGCTTGAGTCACCAGCAACATCTTGTGTCGTGATTGTGAATTCCTGCCCAACTTCAAGGTTTTCTTTACCATTTGCAAATTTCATGAGGCGAATTTTTGGGCCTTGAAGGTCTACCAAAATTCCGACCGGCTTGTTCAGCTCGATACTGGCTTTTCGGATGTTTGCATATGAGACCTCATGTACCGAATAGTCTCCGTGCGAGAGATTCAAACGCGCTACATCTACTCCAGCTGCAATTACCGCTTTAGTTTTCTCGTAATCCTGAACAGCTGGTCCAAAGGTGGCAACAATCTTGGCGCGTCTCATTTACTTCCTTGTCTCACTATGTATAAACAGAGATTGGCTGATCTGTCGGCTTTACAGGGAATGGAAGCTCCGTCACACCCTCGAGGAACTCATCTACCGCTGAAGCTGCAGCTCGACCTTCTGCTATCGCCCAGACTACTAGGCTGGCTCCTCTTCCCGCGTCTCCGGCAACAAAGACGCCGTTACCGGCATAGTATTTTCCATCGCGAACAAGAACGCCGCGCTCTGATGATAGGCCGAGTTGGCTGGTTACCGTCTCGTATTCATTTCCTTGATATCCAAGAGCAAGTAGCACCAAGTCAGCTTTGAGAATCCTCTCGGTTCCGGCTTTTGGAGTTCTCTTACCATCGACGAATTCAGTATCTGCAACCTTGACCCCTGTAAGTCGGCCATCACTGCCAACAAACTCAACTGTTGAATGAAGATACTTACGCTCACCAAATTCTTCGTGAGCTGATTGCACTTCGAACAGATTTGGGACGGTCGGCCACGGCATGTCACTGGTCCTATCCTCTGGAGGCTTTTGCCCGATTGCTATGGTCGTCACACTCAATGCTCCTTGACGCGTCGCCGTACCAAGACAATCAGCACCGGTATCACCACCGCCGAGAATGACAACATGCAGACCCTCTGCTGAAATTTGACCAGGAATCGAATCCCCGGCAACCGCCCTGTTTGCTTGAGTGAGGAAATCCATCGCGAAGTGAATCCCCGTAAGCTCTCGTCCCTGAACAGCGATGTCTCTCGGCACAAGTGCCCCAGTGGCGATAAGCACAGCATCATATCGTTTGCGCAAATCGTCCCAGCTTACGTCTGAGCCAACGTTTACCCCTGTGCGGAATCGAGTTCCCTCCGCCTCCATCTGGTGGATTCGCCTATCTATGTGATGCTTCTCCATTTTGAAATCTGGAATGCCATAGCGAAGTAGCCCACCGACGCGATCGTCTCGCTCGTAGACAGCAACAGTGTGCCCAGCTCTTGTCAGTTGCTGTGCAGCGGCTAGCCCAGCTGGACCGCTGCCGATGACTGCTACAGTCTTGCCGGTTAGTCGATCAGGGACCTGTGGAAGAACGAAACCATTATCAAAAGCATCATCAATGATGCTGACTTCTATTTCTTTGATGGTCACGGCAGGCTGATTGATGCCCAAAACACAAGCATCCTCGCATGGTGCCGGGCAAATCCGACCCGTGAATTCGGGGAAATTGTTAGTGGCATGTAATCGCTCGATGGCGTCTTTGCCTCTACTTCTATGCGTCAAGTCGTTCCATTCAGGAATCAAGTTTCCGAGCGGACAGCCCTGGTGGCAAAACGGGATACCACAATCCATGCATCGACCAGCTTGTCGCTTAACTACCTCTGAGTTTCGCTCGGCATAAACTTCCTTCCAGTCCTTGATTCTCACCGGCACTGGTCGCCTTGGCGCGGTTTCACGGTCGGTTACTTTTATAAATCCTCTGGGATCAGCCATTGATTACCTCCAGGATTTGAGTCCAAACCTCATCCCCATCGGGTTCATGACCAAGTTCCGCTGCCTTATTCTGAATGTCAAGCACACGAGCGTAATCTCTTGGAAGGATGCGTGTGAAGTTTGCCAATTCCACTTCGAAATTGTCGAGTATAAATCCAGCCACTTGAGACCCAGTTTCCTCAAAGTGCCGAAGCAGCAATGTTCTCAATTCGAAAGAGTCCTCATCGGTGACTTTTTCGAGACTTACTTCACCGGCTTGTAGTGCTTCCCTATTTACCCGTGACTCGACAAGCTTGTAAACGTAGGCTATTCCTCCGCTCATGCCTGCTGCAAGATTGATACCGGTTCTTCCCAGAATGACCGCCCGTCCGCCGGTCATGTACTCGAGCCCATGGTCTCCTACGCCTTCTACCACAGCGGTAGCTCCAGAGTTGCGAACCAGGAAACGCTCGCCAGCAATACCGTTTAGGAAAATCTCTCCGCTGGTTGCTCCATATCCAACGACGTTTCCGGCTATTACGTTTTCACTAGCCACGAACCCGCTTCCTTGAGGGGGCTTTATAACCACCATGCCTCCTGAGAGTCCTTTTGCAACATAGTCGTTGCTGTCCCCTTCCACAGAAATCTTTATGCCTCTAGGAACAAAGGCACCCAATGATTGACCAGCGCTACCGCGAAGACGAAGCTCTAAGGTCCCTGGATCAAGTCCGAGTTCGCCCCATTTTTTGGTCAACTCGTTACCTAACATGGTGCCAATAGCCTGATTTGTGTTGTTTATTTCACGATCAATTACAACTGGCTTCCCATCAACTAATGCCGCCTGAGCGACCGGCAATAGCGAGAAATCGAAGTGATCGCTAATTTGATGATCCTGACTTGTCGTGCAACGAAGTGCCGACGAAACTGAAATGTCCTTGGCGGCAAAAATTGGACTTAAATCCATTCCATCAGCCTTCCAATGGCTGATAGCGCGATTAGTGTCCAAAAGCTCAGCGTGTCCGATGGCCTCAGAGAGAGACTTGAAACCAAGCTGCGACAAATACTCACGCACCTCCTGGGCCAAAAATTCAAAGAAGTTGACTACATGTTCAGCTTGTCCGGTGAATCTCTTTCTAAGCTCTGGATTCTGAGTCGCTACTCCAACTGGGCAGGTATCAAGATGGCAAACGCGCATCAGAATGCACCCCGCAACCACTAACGGAGCGGTCGCAAAACCATATTCTTCTGCCCCAAGTAGAGCCGCGATCACAACATCTCTTCCGGTCTTCATCTGTCCATCGACTTGAACTGTGATTCGGTCGCGCAGACCGTTTAGTAGAAGTGTCTGTTGGACCTCAGCAAGACCAAGCTCCCACGGAGTTCCAGCATGCTTTAGAGAATTAAGTGGAGATGCACCTGTACCACCGTCGTGACCCGAGATCAGAACCACGTCTGCCTTGGCCTTGGCTACGCCAGCGGCTACCGTTCCAACACCAAACTGACTCACAAGCTTCACGTTTATGCGTGCCTGTCTGTTAGCTCGTTTCAGATCAAAGATCAATTGCTTCAAATCTTCGATCGAGTAGATGTCGTGATGAGGTGGCGGTGAGATAAGCCCAACTCCAGGGGTAGAGTGTCGCAGTTCAGCAATCCAGGGATAGACCTTATTAGGAGGTAACTGACCACCTTCCCCTGGCTTGGCTCCCTGGGCCATTTTGATTTGAATGTCATCTGCGTGGGTGAGATACATCGATGTAACACCAAATCGTCCTGATGCAACCTGCTTTACGGCTGAGCGACGCTCGGGGTCCAAGAGACGCTGGACTGATTCCCCTCCCTCTCCTGTATTGCTCTTTGCACCCAAACGATTCATCGCAATCGCTAAGACTTCGTGAGCTTCAGGCGATATGGCGCCCAATGACATTGCACCGGTCGAGAATCGCTTAACAATTTCCGAGACTGGCTCAACCTCATCTATCGAAATCGGTTCTCTTGAACCAATTTTCAGTTCAAAAAGGCCTCTGATTGTCATTAGGCGTTCTGACTGATCGTCTATTGCTTTGGTGTACTGCTTGAAGATGTCGTAACGCTTAGCTTTGGTTGAATGTTGTAGCTTGAACACCGTCTCAGGGTTGAATAGATGAGGAGGCCCCTCACGACGCCACTTCATTTCCCCGCCGACTTCTAAGGGCAGATGTGCTTTGGTAGCGCCTTCCAGTGGGTAAGCCGCCCTATGCCGCTGTTCTATCTCCTGCGCAATAATCTCAATACCAACTCCGCCTAGTTTTGAAGTTGTTCCCGTGAAGTACCTATCTACAAATGGCTGCGCCAAACCAATCGCTTCAAAAGTCTGTGCGCCGGCGTAGGAAGCAACAGTTGAGATCCCCATCTTGCTCATGATTTTTAGAACACCTTTACCCAGCGCTTTGATCATGTTCTTACTGGAACGTTCAATAGAGATTCCGTTGATAACTCCGCGTACAACCAGGTCCTCTGCAGTCTCGAGAGCTAAATAAGGGTTTATGGCCGAAGCTCCATAGCCAACAAGGGTTGCCATGTGGTGTACATCGCGAGCATCACCACACTCGACGACCAATCCAACCATCATTCGATCGCCCTTACGGATCAAATGGTGATGGATTGCGGAGAGGCTTAGAAGTGAAGGGATAGGAGCTAGTTCACGGTTTGAATCCCTGTCAGAAAGAACTACGAAAGTAGCACCACTGAGAATTGCCCTATCGACTTCCTCACACATTTGCTCAATACGTTGCTCAAGGGCCTGAGCCCCCTCGTCAACTCTGTAAAGACAAGAGAGAACTACCGATCGACCAATGTTGTTTGCTTTATCGATGTGCTTGATTCGAGCTAGTTCATCATTGCTAAGAATCGGATAGTCCAGAATCATCTGTTTTGCGTGCTCTGGCGTCGCTGACAATAGGTTTCTGACAGGACCAATGGCAGCTGTCATTGAAGTGACAACTTCCTCCCTAATGGCATCAAGAGGCGGGTTCGTAACCTGAGCGAACTGCTGCACGAAATAGTCGAACAATAACCTTGGACGATCAGAAATAGCGGCAATAGGAGTGTCGGTTCCCATCGCACCGATTGGCTCTTGGCCGCCACGGGCCATGGGTGTAATGAATTCCTTGATGTCTTCTTCTGTGTAGCCAAATACTCGTTGGCGACGATTTACAGATGTCGATGAATACCTGACGTGTTCGCGCTCCGGTAAATCTTTCAAGTTGATCATGGACTGCTCAAGCCACTCACCCCATGGCTCTAAGGAGGCTACTTCGGCCTTGATTTGCTCGTCTTCGATGATTACACCGGCCTTGGTGTCGATTAGGAACATCTTGCCCGGCTGCAGCCTTCCCTTACGGACAATTCTGTCCGACGGAATTGAAGCAACGCCGATCTCAGACGCAAGGATGATCAGTCCATCTTCTGAAACAATGAATCTGCCGGGTCTTAGCCCATTTCTATCCAATGTTGCACCAACAAGGTCACCATCAGTGAAGATAACTGCGGCAGGGCCATCCCATGGCTCCATCAGCATCGAGTGATATTCAAAGAAAGATCTGACCTGTGGACTGAGATCAGTTTGCTTCTCCCATGCACCAGGAATCATCATCATCATTGCGTGTGGCAAGGATCTACCACCAAGCACAAGCAGCTCTAAGACCTCGTCAAAAGTTGCACTGTCTGATGCGCCAGGAGTGACAATGGGCTTGACTTGCTCGAGATCTCCAAGCAAATCGCTCTTGAGCTGCGATTCTCTAGCTGCCATCCAGTTTGCATTGCCTTTTACTGTGTTTATTTCGCCATTGTGGGCTATAAATCTGAAGGGATGTGCAAGCGGCCAGGACGGAAAAGTGTTTGTGGAGAATCTTGAGTGAACTAGAGCGAGCTTCGATTCAAACAATTCACTTGAAAGGTCAGGGTAGAACGGCTCCAACTGCAAAGTGGTGACCATACCTTTGTAAACCATTGTTCGCATGGAAAGCGAGGGATGGTAAATCCCTAGCGTCCTTTCGCTGCGCTTGCGCAGTCTGAAGAGCTGGCGCTCCAGCTCAAGACCCTGCGTGGAGCCTGCCACAAAAACTTGCTCGATGACGGGCATTGCGGCTCTAGCCATATCACCTAGAACTTCTGGGCGAGTCGGAACCGTCCTCCAACCCAGAACGCGCAGTCCTTCTTGTTCTGCAATTTCCTCGAAGGACTTCTTGTCAGCATCTTTTGTCTTTAGGTCAAGAAAAACGAGACCTGCTCCATAATGACCGAGTTCGGGTAATTCAAATGAAACAACCGACCTTATAAAGCGATCCGGTAACTGAGTAAGGATTCCAGCACCATCACCAGTTCCGGCGTCTGATCCAACTGCACCGCGGTGTTCAAGATTCCGAAGCGCATCCAGTGCGGTACTAACGATGTCATGACCAGCAAAACCTCGAAGAGTGGCTACCATTGCCAAACCGCACGCATCACGCTCGGTATCTGGGTCGTAAAGTCCCTGTGCCTTTGGCGCTGACGAAAAGCGCTCAAATGGTGATGTGGTCACTTCTCTCCAATCGAACTCTCAGTTAATCTGGGACGTCGTTGGCCCGAAAAGTCTTTAGTTTGTTTTCTCCACATCGGAGTTAGCTGAAGATTTGATATCCGCAACAGGTTCTCTGTTTGGAAGCCAAATCGAGGGTTCTAAGCCAGGGTGGCGGCGCGATTGAACCAAGAAGAGGATTATGCCCAAGGTCAATCCGATCAGCGCTGACCAGATATTTAGTCTCAACCCAAGAATAATCTCACTTGGGTCAATTCTGATAGCTTCGACCCAGATTCTTCCAAGTGAATATATGCCTAGGTATAGGGCAAAAACCTTGCCCCACTGCAGATTTAGCCTGCTGGCAAGGAGCAAAAGCAAAGCCGCACCTGCGAAGTTCCAGATCATTTCGTATAAAAATGTGGGGTGAAACAGTAATCCCTCTGGCAGCCCCACGGGGTAAGCGGGGTTGGTAATTGGGATTTGCAGACCCCATGGCAGTGTCGTTGGTAAGCCGAAAAGCTCTTGGTTAAAGTAATTACCCATTCGACCAATGCCCTGAGCTATCAACAGGCCAGGTGCAATGGCATCGGCAACTGTCAAAAATCTCAGGCCTAACTGACGGGTTGCAATGTAGACACCTACGGCACCAAAGGAAATTGCGCCATAAATAGCTAGGCCGCCTTCCCAAATTCGCAGAGTTGCTAGCAAATCCGCACCCTCATAGAAGTAATCATTTGGATGAGTGACTACGTGGAAAAAACGACCCCCGATTATTCCAAATGGAACCGCCCAGAGAGCGATGTCGAGCATGCTTCCCCTAACGGCACCTCGCTTTGAAAGCTTCCAATCGGCCAGCCAGGTTGCGACAGCTATTCCAGTGAGAATGAAGAGTGCATAAAAATGAATTCGGAACATCCCTAGGTCGATGTATGAGACCTCAGGGGATGGAATTCCAACGGTTTCTAGCATTGCTTTAGTCTAGGCCACGAGCTAATTCATTCACCTTGGCTCGCAGGCCTTCTAGGCCACCTTGCTCATATGCCTTGATAAATGCTGTTCCCACGATTGCTCCATCTGCGTAGGAGTTAACCTCCCTCACCTGTTCAAGCGTAGACACTCCAACACCAACACAGGCGGGTCTATTACTGAACATACGTATCCTGTCAACGACCGAGCGGGCTAGCGCGTCTAGCTGTGCCCTCTCCCCGGTTATCCCCATAGTTGAAACTGCGTAAACGAAACCGCGAGAACTTTCAGCTGCTAGGTTTACGCGCTCCTCGCTGCTACTTGGAGCAGCGAGAAAGACTCTCTCCAGGCCAAGATTTTGACTGATCTCAATCCATTCCGCAGCTTCATCGGGAATCAAATCGGGGGTGATTATCCCTTGTGCACCTGCTTCCTTTAGGTCCTGAGCGAACCGCTCCAAACCATAGGAAACAATTGGGTTCCAATAACTCATGACTAGCATTGGCACTGTAGATTGCGAGCGAATTGATCTAACAATTTCGAACACGTTCTTGAGCTTGAAACCATTGCTCAGCGCTTGCTCGGTGGCTTTTTGAATTACAGGTCCATCCATGACAGGGTCGGAATACGGAATACCGATTTCGAGAACGCTGCAACCATCTTGGGCCATTGCAATAAGTGCATTAGCCGAATCTTCAACCGTAGGGTACCCCGCCGGAAAATAACCTATGAGATTACCCAGTCCCTTGCTCTTGCGCTCTCGCAGCAAACTCTCAACCGAAATCAAAGTAACCCAAAGTACCTTCCCGCAGTTTCCATGTCCTTGTCGCCCCTGCCGGAAAGATTGACTACAACGCTTGATCCTTTTGGAAGAACTGAACTAAGGTGGCTAATTCCAGCGAGAGCATGCGCAGTCTCAATCGCGGGAATGATGCCCTCAGTCCTTGACAACAAACGCATCGCTTCCATGGCCTCGCTGTCTTTGATGCCCAGATAATTCGCGCGCCCTAAATCCTTAAGAAATGCATGTTCGGGCCCAACGCCTGGATAGTCCAATCCCGCTGAGATGCTGTGACTTTCGAGAGTTTGACCATCTTCATCTTGCAAAACATATGTCTTGGCACCATGCAATACCCCCGGGGTGCCTTTTGACAAGGTCGCAGCATGCATCAATGTATCTATTCCATCGCCCGCGGCTTCGAAACCCCATAATTGCACTGTTGGGTCATCTATGAATCCGTGGAAGATCCCGATCGCGTTCGAACCCCCACCAACACAGGCGGCAACCGCTGCTGGGAGCGAACCAGTCAGTTCAAGCATTTGCGCTCTGGCTTCATTGCCGATGATCCCATGAAAATCGCGAACCATTGTTGGAAAGGGATGCGGGCCTGCTACGGTGCCAAGTAAGTAGTGGGTGGTATCAACATTCGCTACCCAGTCCCGCATAGCTTCATTGATAGCATCCTTCAAAGTTCTGGAACCCGTTGTCACCGGCACAACCTCCGCACCAAGTAACTTCATGCGTGCAACATTGAGCGCTTGTCGTTGGGTGTCAACTTCACCCATGTAGACCACGCATTCCAGGCCGAAATATGCTGCAGCAGTTGCCGACGCAACGCCATGTTGGCCGGCACCAGTCTCAGCGATAATTCGAGTCTTACCCATGATTTTTGTCAGGAGAGCCTGACCCATAACATTGTTGATTTTGTGGCTCCCAGTGTGATTCAGATCTTCTCTTTTCAAGAAGACGCGGAGATCACCAACCGCTGCGGCAAATCTTGAGGCTTCCGTAATAATCGAAGGACGACCGGTGTACTGCTTATGAAGGTTTGCTAATTCAGATTGAAATTTCGGATCTTTTCTTGCTGCAAGATAAGTGGCTTCAAGCTCATCCAGGGCTCTTATTAGCGGCTCAGGAACAAATCGGCCACCATAGGCGCCAAAGTATGGCCCGATGCCCTCACTTAGCTTTTCACTCATTGGTAAATACTACGCAACAGAAACAAATGCGGGTATCAGCTTTTGATAGTCACCTGTCACTAGTGCTTCTCCCACAAGAACTACATCCGCACCCGCTTCTCTGTACCTTCTAACATCCTCAACTGACTTAACGGAGGATTCAGCAACCCTGACTACCCCTTCGGGAAGTCTGAGCGCCAAGCGCTCAAAGAGCGTAATGTCGGTTTGAAAGGTCTTTAGATCTCTGGTGTTGATCCCGATTAGTCGTGACCCAATGTCAAGGGCATCATCAACCTCCGATTCGGAATTTGTTTCAACCAGTGCCGCCATGTTCAACTGGTGCGTGAACGCAAGCAGGTTCTCAGCTTGAACCTTCGACAAGTGGGAAAGAATGAGTAGAACAAACGAGGCGCCTGCTGCTCTGGCTTCAAGAACTTGGTATTCAGTTGAGATGAAGTCCTTGCGCAGTGTAGGAATCGAAACCTCCCTGGAGACTGCAACCAAATCATCGAGGCTACCGGCGAAGCCGCTTTCTTCCGTAAGAACAGAAACAGCATGCGCTCCGAGTGATTCGTAATCTTTGGCCATCCGACCTGGGTGGGAAATCTCCGCCAAAAACCCACGCGAAGGACTAGCGCGCTTAATCTCAGCTATTAGCTTGATTCGATCCGACTTGCCTAGGACGCTATAGGCGTCTGGTGGAGGGAGAAGAAGGGATACGGAAGCATCCAGTTCCGAATACGGAACCAGCAGCTCTCTTGCTTTAGCGGCTTCGAGCGAAGCCCTAAATAATGATTCAAGCACTAGTGCTTGGAGTGTTGGCCGCCAACACCATAGCCAGCTTTTCTAAGGTAATAGCCGACTCCTACACCAAGGAGTGCTAGTCCCGCCGATAGCCAGACCATGATGGCCACATCTAAAAAGAAAAAGAAAGTACCGATACTAAAAGCAAGAATAATTATTCCCACCGTAACCCAGGCAGCTAGTGAACCGCCGTGACCCGGCTCCTCAATCTCATTGTTCATAGCTCAATCCTACTATCAAGCCTGCTCCTCCCAGAGACTCCGAGAGTCGGTGTGCTTGATCTTTGCCCGAGGGTCTCTTTTCTGCGGCTTCATAAAAAAAAGAGCCAGAACGGAAATCGAAGCGATGGCGTTCAACGCCGCAAAAGCCAAATAAAAGCCGTTCTGAGTCGCAAGAGAGGACTCCCCCGCGATTCCAGATATTGACTCTTGAAGAAGAACACTTGCAGGGGAAATAGCAAAGTTGGTGCTAAGACTGAGGGCTACCACCAAAGCAAGAGTCATCGAAGCGGCAGCAAGTAGGAAGCGTCTTGCTTTGCCATAAAGAGAAATTAAGAGCATTAATACTGCCAAGGCAGGCAGTAAGGCTATAAGTTCACTCAGCTCAGCGCCAGTTAGTGATTCGGCCTCTACCACTACCCAAGGAAAGAGCAAAGTCGTCCAACTAGCACCGATGAACAGTATTACGAGAAAAGTCCACCTATTCATTCTTCATCCTGTTTGCTCTTGCGACTGACTTGATGACAACTGCTGCTTTGTTGATTGTCTCTCTGTATTCAAGTTCCGGTATCGAGTCAAGTACTATGCCGGCACCCGCTTGGATGTGAGCTATTCCATCCCTGACAATTGCAGTTCGAATGGCGATAGCAAGATCAGCCGAACCTGCAAAGTCAAAATACCCGACAACTCCGCCAAAGATTCCTCTGTAACTCGGCTCTAGTTCCGCAATAATTTCCAAGGCTCGAGGCTTGGGGGCGCCCGAGAGCGTTCCAGCTGGAAAGGTCGCAAATAAGGCGTCTACTGGCGTTTTATCTTGTCGCAAGGTCCCTTGGACCGTCGATGCTAAATGCATTATGTGTGAAAAGCGATGTACTTGCATAAATTCAGAAACACGCAGGGAATCTGGTTCGCACACTCTGAGCAAGTCGTTTCGCGCCAAATCTACGAGCATTAGGTGCTCACTGCGTTCCTTTTCATCGTTCAGAAGCTCTTCAGATAGAGCTGCATCTTCAGCAACACCGGTGCCACGCGGTCTTGAACCAGCAATGGGATGGGTAGTTACCGTTTGCCCGCGAACCTGAACTAGCGCTTCAGGCGAGGAACCCACAATCGCGAACTCGCCGTACTTGTCATCTAGCCTTAGGAAGTACATGTATGGACTTGGGTTGGCTGCTCGAAGCGCCCGATAAATATCAAGCGCATCACCTTCCAAAGGTTGATCAAATCTTTGCGAAATGACCACTTGAAAGACCTCTCCAGCTCGAACAAATCCCTTGGCGGTGTCTACTGAATCGAGGAAAGCCTGCTTGTCCAACTGGGGGTGAAATTCAGGCTCGGGGGCAATAGCTTCAGAAACGAAGGCCTTCGTACTCTCCCTTAGCGTCTCCTCAAGTTCATCGAGAGACTTGATTGCAGCGGAGTATTTTTCACGTAGTGGATGCACATCATCAACAAAGATCAGACTTACCAGAATTACTTCAGAATTCTGATGGTCAATGATTGCAATATCGGAGAATTGCTCAAACGAATAGAGAGGCAGTTCATAGTCGATGGTTTTTCTGGCGGGAAGTTTCTCTAAATACTCTGTGAGTCCCCAACTGATAAACCCGACTAAGCCAGAAGCTAGCGGATATTCCGTCGGAGCACTCTTCCAGCTTTGCTGCAATTGGTTAAGTGCTGCTAGCGGATCCGCATCTAATTCACCAGTGGGAAGCGCCTTGTTAATCGACTTCCAGACGATTTCTTCTTCAAAAGACAGATTGCCACGGGACCTTACTCCAACAAACGAGTACCGCCCCCAAACTCCATGTTCAGCGGATTCAAGTAGAAAGGTCCCTGACCGGTTCCCACACAATTTTGTGTAAACACCGATCGGAGTTTCAGTTCCTGAGAACAGTTTTCGAGTGACTGGGATTACGTTGAACTGCTTGGCGAGAGTTGCCGCTTCGTCAAAAGAGATCATTAGTGATCACCGAAGCAACTGTCAGAGCCTTGGTGGCATGTTGGCCCAAGCGGGGTCACGAGCGCAAGGACAGAGTCTCTGTCACAGTCAAACGAAATCTCTTCAAGCTGGAGAAAGTTGCCGCTTGTCTCCCCTTTGTGCCAACGGCTGTTGCGTGAACGAGAAAAAAAGACAAGTTGGCCTAACTCAATGGTCTCCTGCAAAGTCTGTTTGTTTGCGTAGCCAAGCATTAGAACCGTCTTGGTTTTAACATCCTGAACTATTACAGGAACGAGCCCTGAGCCATCAAATGCCACTTCATCTAAGCTAAAACTCATTGCCTGACCTCTGCACCAATTTCAGAAAGAGCTGACTTAATTTCTCCTACTGTAAGCGTACCTTCATGGAAAACACTGGCGGCAAGTAAGGCATCTGAGACTCCATCTCCTGCCTCGACAAAATGTTGCAACTTACCGGCACCTCCTGAAGCAATGATTGGCAGATCAGTAGCTTCTCGAACCAATTTCATTAGGTGCAAATCGAAACCCATCTTGGTTCCATCGGCATCCATTGCGTTGATAAGCAATTCCCCTGCACCTAAGCCTGTAACACGTTCAGTCCATTCCAACGCGTCCACGCCTGTGGCTTGCGTGCCGCCGTACTTGGTAATTTCATAACCTGATGGGGTATTTCCCTTGCGAACGTCCAAGGACGCCACGAGCACTTGTGAGCCAAATTGATCAGCTACGCGACTTATTAGGCTCGGGTCTTCAACGGCTGCCGAACCAATGGATACCTTGTCCGCACCCCTGGCTAAAAAATCCTCCACATCCCCGGTGCTACGAACTCCCCCACCGACGGTGAGAGGAACAAAAACTTGTTCCGCACATTGTTCAATAGTTTCAAGAATTGCTAATCTGCCCTCTAATGTGGCGGTAATGTCCAGAAGGGTAATTTCATCTGCACCTTGTGAATAGTAAGTGCTTGCAAGGTCGACAGGATCCCCGCTATCGCGAATCGATTTGAAATTGACACCCTTCACGACCCTGCCATCCTTAACATCGAGGCAAGGAATGATTCTCAGCGCTGGCATTAAATCCTCGCGGCGTGTAAAGAAGTCACAAGTATTGCCTTGGCTCCAATGTCTGACAGCTCATCCATGATGGCGTTCACCTGAGTGGTTTTAACAAGTGCACGAACAGCGACCCAGTTTGAATCGGCCAAAGGAGAAATTGTTGGAGACTCTATACCGGGAGTTATCTTGATTGCTTTATCGATGATTTCTTTCGGGCAGTCATAATCCATAAGCACGTAGTCTCGTGCCACAATGACTCCCTCAATTCGGCGCAGCAACTTTACGCAAGAACCAGACTTTCCTGGCGACGCAACAAGTCTCGCCGTAGATTTAAGAATTGAAGGCCCAATAATCTTCAGATTAGCTTTTCGCAGTGTGTTCCCAGTAGAGACTACGTCAGCAATCGCATCCGCCACTCCCAACTTGATTGCCGACTCAACTGCTCCATCGAGTGAAACGACATTTGCTGTAACGGACGATTCTACGAGGAACTTGCGAAGCAATGTGGGATACGCCGTAGCTATCCTCTTCCCCTCCAGATCGGACACTGAACTAACTGTCGAGGTGGAATCAACTGCTAGTCGAAAATTTGATGCTCCAAATCCCAAGTCTGCTACTACTTCGGCCTTGGAAGTTGAGTCCATTAGCAGATCGTAGCCAGTGATTCCAGCATCAAGGGAGCCTTCCCCGACATACGTGGCTATGTCACGCGGTCTCAGATAAAAAAACTCAATCTCGTTGGCTTCATCAACTAGGTGCAGAATCGCGGCATCTCTTCTTGTTGCATAGCCAGCCTCCCGAAGAATAGAGACGGAGGCCTCCGATAGAATTCCTTTGTTTGGAACAGCAACTCTCAGCATTAGAGCCTCTCTTCCAGATCCTGTAGTCTTACACCCTTCGACACGAGAAGAAGCTGAACGTGATAAATCAGCTGCGAGGCTTCCAAGGCTAAAGCTTCCTTGGACTGAAATTCAGCCGCCATCCAAACTTCCGCGGCCTCTTCAACTACTTTCTTGCCAATCTCATGGGCACCGGCAGCGAGCAATCGCGCTGAATTACTATCGGGCGGCATTGTTGCAGCAACTTGCTCTAATTGAGAGAAAAGGGCATTGAAGGACTTCATGCGTCTAGGTTACCCGTAACAACTAGGAATGCGAAGCTGCTCTTCGAAGCGCGCTGATGTTGTCTGATGGAGTTCCTGAACCAAAAACAGCAATTCCGGCCACAGCGCAATTAGCTCCAAGTTCGGACAGCTTTCCGATGTTCGAGAGATTCACTCCGCCATCAACTTGCAAAATCACGTCACTCTTCCTTGTGTCAAGGTAACTCCTTGCCTGCGCAATCTTTACAAGGGTCTCTTCCAGCAAGCTTTGACCGCCAAAACCAGGCTCAACGGTCATTATCAAAAGCATGTCAATCTCATCAAGAAAATCAGTCACAGCGGCAAAAGGAGTTCCAGGTTTTAGGGCGATCCCGACCTTGGCTCCAGAAGCTCTAAGGGTTGAAATTAGCTCATGCGGGGATTCGCTAGCTTCGAGATGAAAAGTAATTGAATCAACGCCAAGCTGAGCGTATTTTGGTGCCTCTGAATCCACCTTCTCAATCATCAGATGCACATCCAACGGAATGGGTGATACTTGCTGCAGTCTTTTGACTACTGGCAAGCCGATTGTCAGGTTGGGAACGAAATGATTGTCCATAACGTCAATGTGTGCAGCATCTGCTGAAGAAATTGCATTCAGTTCATCGGCAAGCTTTGAAAAGTCGGCTGAGAGAATTGAGGGATTGATTTTCACTTTTTTAGCCTACCCTTCTAAATCCAGCCATGAACATCGAATCTGTTTCGTGCAAATCCGTCCAAAGCTGAACTGTCTTTCTAGCTTGGTTCAACTCCAAGGTTGGACTAATCCCCTTCAGCGTTGGATTTAAATCTATGAGTTCGACCTCAGGGTGTCGAACTAGAGCATCAACCACTTGGCTGTTTGTTTCGGAGATGACTGGCGAGCAGGTCGAATAGAGCAGAACACCGCCAGGCTTTAGAGCGAAAAGACCTGCGTCTAACAACTCCGTCTGGAGAGCGTTCAACTCAGGAAGCTGATTTGGACTCTTTCGCCAACGCGACTCGGGTTTACGGCGAATAGAACCTAGTCCGGAACATGGAGCATCAAGAAGCACTGCGTCATAAGAATTTTGGCTTGCACTCTGTCCAAAATGCTCTAAGACAGACACCCTGTTGTCATGACCTACCGCGTCGCGAACTAGCTTTGCCCGGTGACTAAAAGGTTCAAAACAATCGATCGTTCCTTGTTGCCCAAGACCGCTCAGCAACACTGCTGATTTCCCGCCAGGTCCCGAGCACATGTCTAGAAAATCAACATTTTTATCAACTAGCTCTAGAAGGGTAAGAGCAACGAGCTGGGATCCAAAGTCCTGCACTCGTACATCGTGAGAAATCAAGGGTTCAGGATTACCCTCGACAGTAAAACCAATTGGCGAAATTGGCGATTGCGCTAGACCGGCCTGCTTCAGCCTTCTCATTGCATCAGGCGATAGAGCAGCCAAGTTCACATCAGGCGTCTTGTTGTTTGCAGACAGCAGAAGTGCTACATCGTCCCTTGAATCTAGTGCAAGCGCATCAATAAATGCCCTTATCATCCATGCTGGATGCGATGTTTCAATTGAGAGAGCTTCAATCGAATTGCATTTCGAACTAGCTTCTTTGACAAGAGATTCAAGACCTGCTCTATCCGCATTGCGAAGAATTGCATTCGTAAATCCAGCCGCCTTTGGCGACTTCTGTTTCACAAGTTCTACGGTCTCATGTATGGCTGCGTGGCTTGGGATTCGCATCCGAAACAGTTGATGGAAGCCCAAACGAAGAGCTACGCGGACCGAGTCCTCGATCGATTTGCCTTGAGCCAAAAAGTCTATGCAAGCGTCATATTGCAGTTGCCATCGCAGAGCCCCATAGGTCAGTTCTTGAATAAGTCCCCTGTCCCCCTCACTCACTCCTTTTCTGGATAGGTAGGTGGGAAGCAGAAGATTGATGTAGGAATCATCTCTTTTTACTCTGCTTAACAGATCAGAGGCAAGTGCTCTAGGGTTAGTCAAGCCGTGCTCCCTTAAAGCCTCGAACCCACTCTTTGGCTGACATTCTCTTGCCGCCTGCAGGTTGAACTTCAAGAAGTTCCAGTCTCGTTCCGCCGCCGCAGGCGACGATAACTTTTGAACTTTCGAGGAGTAGCTGACCGGGGATCGCCCCATGATTACCAAGAGCATCCCAGTCGACATCACCGAGTGCCTTTGCGGCGAGAATCCTCAAATCCAGATGCTCTGCTTTGCACCAGCTCATTGGTTCGGGGTTGAAAGCATAGACTCTGCGCTGCAACTCGGCAGCCGACAGATTGAAGTCGATCCTTACATCCGCCCTATTGATTCTCGGAGCATGTGTAGCTTCGCCACGTTGCGGCGTGAGTTGATACTTAGCACCCAAGTTTTCTAATAACAGATCTCCTCCTAGTGCTGCCAGAGACACCAACAACTCTCCAGCTGGTGCATCAACAGGCAGTTTTATCTCTTTAGAGCTCACAATCGGACCAGTGTCAAGACCATCATCTAACTCAAAAACTGTTACACCCTGACCCTCTTGGTATATGAGTGAGTGCTGAAGCGGACTAGCACCACGCCATTTAGGCAAAATGCTGAAGTGTAGGTTCCACCATGGGAGAATGTCTAGTGCAGGTCTTGGAATAATCGCACCAAATGCAACCACGACGGCTAATTCTGCATCACAAACTCTAATTTGTTCAATTTGTTCACTGGTCAATTTGTTTGTCTTCAGAACTGGCAAGCCATGCTTCTGAGCAAATTGTGCGACGTCAGATGCAACGAGCTCACGTTTTCTTCCCGTAGGAGCGTCTGGCCTGGTTATAACAAGAGATATTTCGTGAGATTTGATCAGTTTCTCTAGGACAATCCGTCCTGCTTTTGGAGTCCCTGCAAAAATTAGCTTCATAGAATCTCCTCTAGGTTGTCCATTGATACGGAAAAACCTCGCACAGTCCTAGCGCCGCGCGTGACAGATTTCGCAGCCGTGGCTATTGCACGAAGTTCGGCAGCGACTGCAGGGCCGTTTGAATAATCGAATACAAAGACAGCTAACTTTCCGTCACTCCGAATCAGCCTGCCTTTATGTGCAGTGATGGCGCGCTCAGCTGCGTCTAGCTGGACGGGAGTGCCAGCGATGGAAACCGACCGAACTGCGGGAGGTAATGACAATTCCTTTGCATCCCTGAAGGCTACCGTTGCAATCTCGACATGCTGCCACAAAGAGAAGGGCTTTCCTAGGCGATCTCCTAATCCAGCCAGGACTGCACGCCCCTCAGGATTCATGAGCTCAATTGCCTCAGCCCAATCACGTAGAGCATTTTGTTCTGCGTGAATGTGTTGAGCGGACAACCAAACATCAGTGTCTAGTATCAGCAACCCTGAATATCCTGCATCTAGTCTCGGCGCCGAGCCGGGGGTTGCGACCACAATTTGGTTGGTTTTGTTACTTAGTTCTGGCTTCTTCTCTTGCGTTGCCTCATGGATCACGGCAGAGGCAAACATCTTCCCGATTTCAGCTGTGGTTCGAGTAGATCCAGATCGACCACGCCTAAAAGTGGTTGCTCGGCAGGTACTGCAATGAAGAATCGGCTTTGAACAAAGACGGCAGATAAATTTGTCCTTGGAGCTCTCCCAGATAAATCCTCCGCAGGCGCACCTAAGCCGTTCGCCACAATTACCGCAAAAAGCCGCCGCTGAAGATCCCTTTCTTGGCGTCAATACCAGAAGGGTTCCGTGTTTGAGCGCTTCCTTTGTCAATCGAAAGCTAGCATCGTCAATCCTGACGCCAGGATTTGTAAACGAAATCCTCGGAATCTGTGCCGTAGTCTCTAGCTCAGTGAAATAACCAATCTCAACGAGTCGCTGTACTTCAACTGAACGATATGGCGCTGCGAAAAGAAGACTGGTTCGAGTGCCTGCCCTCAGAAGTGCCAAGTCTCGTAGATGGGTCTTTGGTGAAGCGACCTCTCTATAGCTGTCATCTGCGTCGTCTACAACAGCTATTAGGCCAAGATTCGCAACTGGTGCGTAAATAGCACTGCGCGTTCCAATGATTATTCGAATCTGATCGAGGGAGTGATGGTAATTCAAGTATCTTGTTGATTTTTTGCTTATGTCCCAGACGGTCACAGGAACATTGAGGTAGTCAGCGATCCGCATAAGGACTTGCACATCAGCTGCTTCTGGTGCAATCAAGATTGACGAGAACCCTTGTTTATGGAGATCTCTTGCTCGTTCAACAAATCCTCTTGCCCAAAATGGAACAAAAAAATCATCAATTCTCTCTTGGCCCGTTGTCAGCCAAGCCTGCCTTGTGACCTCTATTATGCGAGCTTGATTGACAGTCTCTCGTGCTTGTATAGCAATTCGTGGCATATGTGCCGGTACTGCCAATTGAAGGATTTCACCAGTGGCTACAACTTGGCGCTTCGCCACCTCGCAACAGAACTCGTATAACTCCTCTGTTAGGACTGGAAAATCACCCATAACATCTTCAATTGGTGTCTTGGCAAAATTACTAGAGTCCATGAGTTTAACAACGAAGCCGGTATAGGCGGACTTGCTGCGACCAAAGCCAAACTTGACCCTGGTCCCCCATTTGACTCTGGACGATAGATGTTCAGGTACGAGAAAGTCAAATTCTCTATCCAGTTGTAGCAGTGGAGACTCAACCGCCACACGAACGGCAGTCAACATAGCTAGCGACCAATCGCCTGAAGAAGTGCGTCTACCCGATTAGTACGCTCCCAGGTAAATTCCGGCAGCTCTCTTCCAAAGTGACCATAAGTGGATGTCTTGCTGTAAATAGGCCGACGAAGGTCTAAGTCTTCAATAATTGCAGCAGGTCTAAGATCAAAAGTATTCTCAATGGCTCTTTGAATCTCGTTGATCTCCGCTTTTTCGGTTCCAAACGTTTCAACGAACACAGCAATTGGTTTCGCCATTCCAATCGCATAGGCAACCTGAATCTCTGCACGGTCTGCTAATCCAGCTGCAACAACATTTTTCGCCACCCATCGCATGGCGTAAGCGCCAGAACGGTCAACCTTTGAAGGGTCCTTGCCAGAAAACGCACCCCCACCATGTCTCGACATTCCGCCGTAAGTATCGACAATGATTTTTCGTCCTGTTAACCCAGCATCTCCTTGCGGACCCCCAATTACAAATCTTCCCGAAGGGTTAATAATGAAGTTCGTATCCGAATGCTCAATGTTGCTGCTTAGTAGAACAGGCCTTATGACTTTTTCAAGCACTAAGGATGCGAGTTCTTCCTGAGATAGGTCAGGGTGGTGCTGAGTCGAGAGAACCACAGTGTTTACAGCTACAGGTTGGCTTCCCTCGTAATCAATCGAAACCTGAGTTTTGCCATCAGGTCGCAATAACCCGTTACCAAGTTCCTTGCGAACTTCACTGAGCTGCTCGGCGAATTGGTGTGCAAGCAGGATTGGAAGTGGCATCAAGGCAGTTGACTCGTTTGTTGCGTAACCAAACATCATTCCCTGATCTCCGGCTCCGAGGGAGTTCTCACGGTCGGAGTCTCCCCTTCTAGCCTCTAAAGCGCGATTGACGCCGTCCGCTATGTCAGGTGATTGTGCACCAATAGATACTGAGACGCCGCAAGAATTCCCATCAAAACCTATTTCTGAACTGTTGTAGCCAATTTCAACAATTCGATCTCTAACCAATTGGGGAATCTCAACGTAACCAGAAGTTGTTACCTCACCGGCGATGTGAACCAAGCCAGTAGTTACAAGTGCCTCGACGGCAACTCGAGCTTCACTATCCTGCTCAAGAATTGCATCGAGAATGGTGTCAGAAAGTTGGTCGCAGACCTTGTCTGGATGGCCTTCTGTCACAGACTCAGAAGTAAATGTGCGTAGCGTCATGCCACTAGCCTATCCACCTACTGACGGAAGTGGTCGATAATCCTTTGCGTTATCAGCTCCGCGATGGCCCGCTTGCTGCCAGCCGCAGATTGGGAACCTTGTGAATCTACGAGGATTACATCGGTCACTTCGGAGCCTAGTGCTTTAGTTGAATTTCCAACAACCAACTGAACACCCTTATCGATGAGCTTGGTTTTTGCGATTTGTTCCAAGCTCTCGATGTTGGCAGCCAACGCAAACGCGATTGTGAAGACCCCAGGATGAGTGGATGAGTACTGAGCTATCAGGTCTTTAGTGGGAATCAATTTGAGTTCAATGCCTTCAGATCGGGACAGCTTTCCTGCAAATGGATCTTCAACGCGATAGTCGCTAACCGCGGCTGCCATTACAACTGCGTCTACCTCACGATTCATAGCCTGTTCCAACTCGTCAACGCTCGATACATGGATTACTTCCATTCCATTCGGTGTTGCGTCAAGATTGGCCGCAATCAAAAGCACTTGAGCCCCAGCGTCCCTCAGTGTCTTCGCAATCTCAATTCCCATGCGGCCGGATGAGTGATTACCTATGAATCTGACAGCATCTATCGGCTCTCTCGTTCCACCAGCCGTAACCATGACTGTTTTTCCATTGAGTTCGCCCATTAAGGCATAGCGAACAATGTCTTGTACTTCGGGCATTCTTCCTGCTCCAGAATCAGCACCAGTGAGTCTTCCAACCGCGGGAGACATCACTCGAATCCCTCTGTCTTGTAATACTCGAACATTGCTCTGAGTTGCTGAGTTCTCCCACATTTCAGTATGCATGGCAGGACAGACAACAACAGGGGCACGGCTGGCAAGGATTGCATTAGTGAGCAGATCATCGGCTAAACCAGTTGCAAGACGACTTAGGAACGAAGCTGTAGCAGGTGCAATCACAATCAAGTCTGCCTGCTGGCCAATTTCAACGTGTCTGACCTGTGCAACATCGCTATACATGTCGATGTCGATGTTCTTACCCGAAATTGCTTCTAACGTTGTCTTTCCAACAAAACGTAAAGCGTTTTCAGTAGGCAAAACTTCTACAGCATGTCCGAGGTCCTGAAAAGCTCTAATAAGTCCAGTTGCCTTATAGGCAGCAATGCCGCCAGTAATGCCGAGCAAAATACGCAAGGCTTAGGCTTACTACTTTTTCTCTAGTTTGCCCTGGTGAATCTCATGCAGGGCAATTGATAGCGGTTTGTCGTCAATAGTTGAGTCGACTAGTGGGCCAACGTAGTTGAAAAGGCTGCCCTCGTGTAGAGCTGAGTAATACTCGTTTATCTGTCGTGCTCGCTTAGATGCAAATATGACAAGCTCGTAATTTGATTCGACCTTGGCTAGTAGCTCGTCGATTGGCGGTGCAGTGATTCCCTTGTTGTCCATCAAAACTTCCTAATGTCTTCTTACCAAGCTAACAATTTCTTTCGCAGTCTCTGACAAAGAATCGTTCACTATCTGATAATCGAATTCGCTTGCCGCGGCCAATTCAGTCCGGGCAGTCTCTAGTCTAGTTTGAATTTGCGATTCTGTCTCCGTCCCTCTTCCCCGCAAACGAGCTTCTAATTCCTCTAAAGATGGGGGCAAAAGGAAGACGGATACTGCATTTTTAATTCTCCCTCGAATCTGCCTCGCCCCTTGCAGGTCGATCTCCAGAACGAGGTGCCTTCCCAAACGTTCGGCCTTCTCAAGCTCAGAAATCGGTGTGCCGTAGTAGTGATCCTGATGAACTTGAGCCCATTCCAAAAGCCTTCCGCTCTTTACTAAGCCTTCGAATTCGTCTTTTGAAATGAAGTAATAGTGGACACCCTCGGATTCCCCAGGTCTGGGGTCGCGAGTAGTTGCCGAGACGGAAAGCATGAAATCTATGTTTCGATCAAGAATCTCTTTGACAACGGAACCCTTGCCCACTCCCGCAGGTCCAACTAAGACTAAAAGGGTCATATCTGAGATCTCAAGCTGTCGATAACTTTGACGATAGCACTTGGACCGCCTTCGGTGGCGGCTCTGGAAACAGAGCAAATAACCCTTTTTGCGCTTGGTCCGAAGATGGAGCCCACGTCAGACAGTTTGGCACCCTGAACGCCAAAGCCAGGAGCGAGAATTGGAACTTCCGGAGAAGAATGCAAAACATCCGCTAGTCCAAATTCCTCAAGCGAGACAGTCGCTCCGATGACAACCCCGACATCTCCCCTAGAGAATTCCTGGGCGAACTGAACAATTCTCGCTGCCGTTGTGAGAGTGCCAGTCTTAGGCTTCTGTAATTCAAACGACTCTGGGTTTGATGTAGCAGCAAGAAGGAAAAGCGCTCCCTGGACATCTCTAGCAGTCTCAATCGTCTCAACCAGAGAGCTAGGGCCTAAATAAGGAGATACAGTCAGCGCATCCGATCGCAATGGAGAATCATCGCCGAACCAGGCCTGTGCATACCCCTGCATCGTTGAACCTATGTCACCGCGCTTCGCATCACTTATGACGAGCAAATTTGTCTCTCTGGCAGCTGATAGAACTTCCTCGAGAGCGAAGATTCCGCTTGAGCCAAACCTTTCGAAGAACGCTACCTGCGGCTTGATTATTCCAACTCTTCCTTCGCAGGCAGAAATGAGTGCATAACCAAAATCCCTGGCGCCTTCGGCAGTATCTGGAATACCCCAATCTGTGAGAGTGCTCTCCGAAGGATCAATGCCTACGCAAAGTTGACCGAACTGTTCAGTGGCGCGTTTAAGTTTCTCAGTAAAGCTATCCATCAGAAGACTTTCTAAACATGGCGTGCTCTTGAAGGGACTTCACCGAGAAACCAGATTCACGAATGATCTCAAAAGACCCGATTGCAGCGCTTAGTTGAGCGACTGTGGTAAAAATAGGTTTATCAGCAGCCGTAGTTGCCGCTCTGATTTCATACCCGTCACTCCTGGCGTCGGCGCCTGAAGGTGTGTTGACAACGACATCAACTTCACCGTCGGAAATCATTTCGACAATTGATCTATCTCCTCTGGCTTGTGAGAATTTCGCCACAGTCTCACTTGCAATACCATGCAGCTTTAGCAACTTTGAAGTGCCGGCCGTGGCTAAAATTCGATATCCCAGCTGAGAAAGACGTCGGACTGGCAGGACAATCTGTGGTTTGTCGCGATCTGCAACAGATATAAAAACGGTTCCTGACTTTGGCAACGAAGACCCAGCTGCGGCTTGAGATTTCGCAAAGGCAGCGGGGAAATTCATATCGATACCCATTACCTCTCCTGTTGAACGCATCTCAGGACCTAAGAGACTATCTACATACCTTCCGTCTTTAGTTGCAAAGCGCTTGAAGGGTAAAACAGCCTCCTTCACGGAGACAGGCGTGCTGGACGGAAGCCTCGAACCATCATGCTCTGGCAAATGACCCTCAGCCACCAGACGATCGATTGTCCAGCCAGTCATAACCAGAGCTGCTGCTTTTGCCAGAGTGATACCAAGTGCCTTTGATACAAATGGCACTGTCCTAGATGCCCGAGGGTTGGCCTCCAAGACGTAAAGCACATCAGACGCAAGGGCAAACTGAACATTCAATAAGCCTTTGACGCCAAGCCCTTCAGCGATCTTCCTAGTTGCAGTAACGACACGGCTAACTTGATTTTCACTGAGAGTGATCGGTGGCAAGGTGCAGCTTGAGTCTCCGGAATGAATTCCTGCTTCCTCGATGTGCTCCATAACTCCGCCGATGTAGAGGCGATTACCATCAAAAATTGCATCCACGTCGATTTCAATCGCATCGTCAAGAAAACGATCAACTAAAAGTGGGTGAGTTTCATCAACGAGGGCATGCTCTGCAATGCGATCGAAGTAACCGTGCAACGCCTGTTCGTCATAAACGATTTCCATTCCGCGTCCGCCGAGTACATAGCTGGGTCTAACTAGAATGGGGTACCCAATTCTCTTAGCAATCTCAACGGCTTGACTCTCAGTCGTGGCAGTTCCATTAGCAGGGGCCCTTAGCCCGGCCGAGTCCAAGATGGATTGGAACTGACCGCGTTCTTCGGCAAGGTCAATTGAATCAGGACTGGTTCCTAGAATAGGGATGCCGGCTGCTTCAATACTCCTTGCCAAACCTAATGCTGTTTGACCACCTAATTGAACCAGCACGCCAAGCAATTCGCCCGACTGGCTCTCTGCGTGCAGAACCTCTAGAGCGTCCTCGGTAGTAAGAGGTTCAAAATACAGACGATCAGAAGTGTCGTAATCCGTTGACACTGTCTCTGGATTGCAATTGATCATGATTGTTTCAAAACCGGCTTCCCGAAGCGCGAACGCAGCATGAACGCATGAATAATCAAACTCCACGCCCTGACCAATGCGATTGGGGCCGCTACCTAGAATTACAATTTTCTTACGATCAGAGGGAACAACTTCAGTTTCTTGATCATATGAGCTGTAGTGATAGGGCGTAAGGGCAGGAAACTCCCCCGCGCATGTATCGACAGTTTTGAATACTGGCCTGATCCCAAGTGATAGTCGCTGAGACCGCAACTGCTCTTCGCTTATACCTCGAAGGCTCGCGAGCTGCAAGTCGCTGAAGCCGTATTTCTTTGCTTTTCTCAATGCGTAGGCATCAACATCAGGCAACTTTGCGAACCAGTCAGCAATTTCATTTATAAGGACAATTTGGTCGATAAACCAAGGATCAATTTTGGTGGCTGCAAACACGTCCTCTGCGCTTGCTCCGAGTCGGAGAGCCTGCTGGACTTGCACGATTCGCTTGTCGGTGGGGGTCTTCATCAACTCTAGTAATTCATCCTTTGAGAAACTCACATCGTCCCAGTGAAAAGAAGATCCTCGTTTCTCTAATGAGCGCAGAGCCTTCTGAAGTGCTTGAGTGAATGTCCTTCCAATTGCCATTGCTTCGCCGACGCTCTTCATTGTGGTCGTAAGAGTTGGGTCCGCTGCAGGAAATTTCTCGAAAGCAAATCTTGGAACTTTAACAACGATGTAGTCCAGAGTGGGCTCAAAGCTAGCAGGAGTAACACCAGTGATGTCGTTGGGTATTTCATCCAGCGTGTAGCCGATGGCTAACTTGGCGGCAATCTTAGCTATTGGGAACCCTGTGGCTTTTGATGCAAGTGCCGAGGATCGACTGACTCTTGGGTTCATTTCAATGACGATTACACGACCGTCCTGCGGATCGACAGCAAATTGAATGTTGCAACCGCCAGTGTCGACGCCGACATCTCGAATAATCCTTATGCCAATGTCGCGAAGATTTTGGAACTCTCGATCTGTCAGCGTCAAAGCCGGAGCAACAGTGATGCTGTCTCCTGTGTGAACACCCACGGGGTCAAAGTTCTCAATGGAACAAACGACCACAGTGTTGTCATTCTTGTCACGCATTAATTCAAGTTCATATTCTTTCCAACCGAGAATGCTTTCTTCCAACAAGACTTCGTTGGTTGGTGAAGCCTGCAAACCAGCTCCGGCAATACGAACTAGGTCTGCATCGTTATAGGCGAATCCCGACCCGAGGCCCCCCATTGTGAATGATGGCCGTACAACAACGGGATATCCAAGCTTCTGGGCAATGACCTTGCACTCATCTAATGTGTGAGCAATTGCACTTTTTGCAACGTCCGCGCCAGCTTTCAATACCAGTTCCTTGAATTCCTGCCGGTTTTCGCCCGCTCGAATGGCATCAACATTCGCACCAATTAGTTCGACATTGTACTTTTTTAGGATTCCTAATTCATGCAGAGACATAGCTGCATTGAGTGCTGTTTGCCCCCCTAGCGTTGGCAGGATTGCGTCAGGACGTTCTTTTTGAATTATTGATTCAATTACCTCTGGGGTGATGGGTTCAACATAGGTTGCATCGGCAAAATCAGGATCAGTCATGATCGTCGCTGGGTTCGAATTAATCAGAATTACCCGAATCCCCTCTTCTTGTAGGACTCGACAAGCTTGTGTTCCCGAGTAATCAAACTCACAAGCTTGACCAATCACAATTGGACCCGACCCAATAACTAAAACAGATCTGATGTCGTCTCTCTTAGGCACGATTCTCCTGAATTGCTAGCACGAATTTGTCGAAAAGATAGTGAGAATCATGGGGGCCAGCCGCAGCTTCTGGATGGTACTGAACCGAAAAAGCGGGTAGGTCTAAGCATTCAAGACCTTCGACAACTCCGTCGTTCAAGCCTCTGTGCGAAACTCTGACCCGGCCAAATCCACTGGGGGAAATTGCTTCGTCCTCTTCCAATCGAACAGCAAATCCGTGATTGTGTGCTGTAACTTCTACGCGCGCATTAGCGGTATTCATTACAGGCTGATTGATACCACGATGCCCGAATCTGAGCTTGTAAGTTTCAAAACCAAGAGCTCTTCCAAGTAGCTGATTACCAAAGCAAATTCCAAAGAAGGGTATGCGATCTCTCAGGAGACGCTGCAACACATCCACTTGACGTTCACTCGCTTGAGGATCGCCAGGTCCGTTTGAATAAAAGATGCCGTCTGGATTCTGTTTGATGATTTCTTCATATGTTGCGTTCGCCGGATAAACAAGCACCTCTAAACCTCTTGAAACTAGATGCTGAAGCGTTGACTTTTTGACACCCAAGTCCAAGATTGCAACAGATCCAACTCTCTTTCCTTCTGCAGGAAGCTTGTAGAACTCGGTCGTTGAAACGACATCTGAAAGGAATTGACCTGTCATTTTCGGCGCCTCTTTGACCGTGGCAAGCATTTCACCTTGTGATAGATCGACTCCTGAGAAGATTCCAGCTCGCATGGCCCCGGCATCTCGGATTCTTATGGTCACGGCACGAGTGTCGATGTCAGCAATACCCACAACCCCGTTGTCGGACAGCTCTGTGTCTAGAGCAGATTCAGTACGCCAATTACTTTGAATTCGACTTGGTTCTTTTACAACATAGCCCGCCACCCATATTTGTGATGATTCTTCGTCCAATTCGTTCATCCCGGTTATTCCGATGTGTGGTGCGGTCTGCAAAACAATTTGACCAGCGTATGAGGGGTCTGTGATTGTCTCCTGGTACCCAGTCATGCCAGTAGCAAAAACCAATTCGCCAATAGTCTGCCCCGTTGCTCCAAAACTCTCACCCTCAAAAATGGAGCCATCCTCAAGAACTAAAAAAGCTCTACTTTTCATCATGATCTCCAACCAGTTCTTTCAGTTTCTTGTAGTTTTTTTCAGGTTCCGAAATGACCCTTAAACTTGTTATCAATTCAATCCCCCCAAGTTTCCAAAGAATCTGAATAAGCCCAGCCCGCTCAACTCCTCGGTCAATCGTTGCTCCACCACGAAACACCCTAATAACATCCATAAAAGGAATTGCTATTGAGGTTTCACCCGTTCGAGCAATGACTAGGTGATTGTCGCTGGTCCCAACTTGTGCCCTACCACGTCCGCCAAGACCATAGGCCCAGACCCTATCGAGCGGCCTGTCTGAAAACACAGTTGCCACATAGAGGCAACTGAACAAAGGATTTGTGATCGCATCCTGTTTTGGCCTTGCCAATTGATCTTCCTGAGACTTTCGTCTTTTGCGCACTGAATAGTAAATTCGCACTGCCACCAGAGCAACCAACAAGATTAAAGTTGCGCCAACAGTTTCCCTAACCAACTAATTCACCATCCTTTACAGTCAATCGCCCCTGAAACATGGTGTGAACGACGCGACCTGGCAGTTCAAGGCCCGCCCAAGGATTATTAGTCGACAAGGAATGTGTCTGCTTACTAATGACCCTGGAAGTGGTGGGATCAAAAAGCACAAGATCAGCAACACTGCCTTCCACTGGATTGCCGATCTTGGTGAGGCCACCTATCTCACTTGGCTTGATTGACATGATCCTTGCGAAGTCATTCCAGTCACCCTCGCCTTCCAAGATGAGCACTTTGAAAAGTACACTTGCAGCAATTTCAAAACCAACCATTCCAAAAGCCGCAGATTGCCATTCGCATTCTTTCCTCTCTTTCGAGTGTGGAGCGTGGTCTGTCGCTAGTACATCAATGGTTCCCTCAAGTAATCCACGCCTAAGTGCAGATGTGTCTTCTTCTGTGCGCAATGGCGGATTCACCTTGTAAACGGGATCATAGGATCGGACAAGTTCCTCATTTAGGAGCAAATGATGTGGGGTGACTTCTGCGGTAACCTTGGCTCCTTTAGCCTTTGCCCATCGAATTACTTCTACTCCCCCAGCTGTTGTGACATGACAGACATGCAAGCGGGAGTCTGTTTCAATCGCTAACTCAACATCACGGGCGATGATTTGCTCTTCTGCCGCTCTAGGCCAGCCAGTTAGACCGAGTTCTATGCTCAGTTTCCCATCGTTCATCTGCGCGCCAACTGTTTGTTGATGATCCTGCGCATGCTGAGCAATTACTCCCCCGAATTTCTTAACCTCTAACAAGGCCTCACGCATCAAATCAACGTTGACTAAGCAATTGCCGTCATCACTAAACACTTTCACCTGAGCAGAAGACGCTGCCATCGCTGCTAAAGGTGCAAGTTCTTTCCCTTGCAGGCCCTTTGTAATCGCCCCGATTGGTCTAACCCTGACTAGACCAACCTGTTCTCCCAGACAAGAAACGTACTGTACGGTTGCAGGCGAATCCTGGGTGGGTTCGGTATTCGCCATTGCAAAAACCGTGGTGTAACCACCCGCCGCAGCAGATTGAGATGCGGATAAAACTGTTTCGCTTTCCTCAAAACCCGGTTGTCGTAGATGGGCATGTAAATCGACGAAGCCGGGCAGTAAAACAAGTCCATCACAATCAAGTCCTGAACTGGTTGTTCTCTTGATGGAAGAAATGCAGCCAGATTCAATTTCAACATCAGTAACTTCACCATTTGGTAACGTGACGCCCTTGAGAATCATTGTTCCTCCGATAACAAACGATGTAGAACCGCCATTCTTACAGCCAGACCATTCTTGACTTGTTGAAGAATGACGCTTCGAGGATCCTCAGCTGCTTCCGGACTAATTTCCAAACCTCTATTTATTGGACCAGGGTGCATGATGAGGGTTCGCTTGGCCAACTTCTGTAAGCGTTCTCTAGATAAGGACCACTGATTGATATATTCCCGTTGTGAATCTTTAAAGTTTTCGAGCATTCTCTCGCGTTGAACACGCAGCATCATCACTACATCGGGTTTATTTGCAATCGATACATCAAAATCATTAGAGATACTGGCAGCTAGATTTTTTAGCTCGATTGGAACGAGACTATCCGGACCTGCAAACTCAACCCGGGCTCCAAGCATTCCTAGCAGGATCGCATTACTCCTCGCAACACGAGAATGCCTGATGTCTCCAACAATCAAGACTTTCATCTCAGAAAGGTCTTCACCTAGCTTTTGTTGAATAGTTAATGCGTCAAGCAATGCCTGAGTGGGGTGTTCATGTGTTCCGTCTCCTGCATTGATAACTGAACTGTTTATCCAGCCAAAATTCGCCAATTGATGAGCTGCCCCCGAAGTGGGGTGTCTCAGCACAATGCAATCCGCCCCTAATGCCTCCAGTGTCTGTGCGGTGTCCTTTAATGACTCGCCCTTTGTAACTGAGGAACTATCGGCCGAAACATTTATCACGTCAGCACTAAGTCTCTTGGCCGCAATCTCAAAGCTGATTCTGGTGCGAGTCGAGTTTTCGTAGAACAAGTTCACAACAGTTCGCCCACGCAGTGTTGGTAGCTTCTTGATTGACCGCTCGTTTACTTGAGACAATTCCTGAGCCGAGGAAAGCAGAGAGAGAGCATCCTGTCTCGAAAGATCTCTGATGCTGACTAAATGCTTCATGATTCAATCACCACTTCATCAACACCGTCGACTTCTACGATCCTGACGTGTACGCGCTCTTGCGAAGATGTGGGGAGATTCTTTCCAACGAAGTCAGGTCTAATCGGCAATTCCCTATGTCCACGATCAATAATGACTGCTAATTTCACCCGACTAGGACGGCCAAAATCTGTAACCGCATCTAGCGCTGCTCGAATAGTTCGACCCGAGTAGAGAACATCATCAACCAAAATGACAGTCTCGCCGTCAAGACCAGTAGCCGGAATTTGACTCTCGACCATAGCTCGCGTTGGTGATACTGAGTCATCCCTGTACATAGTCACATCGAGGACTCCAGCTTTGGCTGAAAAACCGGGCTTCAGGTCATTTAGAACATCTGCAAGTCGCTTAGCTAGATGTACGCCCCGCGTGGGAATACCCAAAACAACGACGGTTTTAGAATCGGAGACAGATTCAATGATTTCGTGAGCTATTCGCTTTAGCGAACGGGAGACGTCTTCGGCTGACAGCACGACGCGAGACATAGACCTCTCCTTCTCCGCCTCACGGGACGGACTTAAAGGATTTCCAAGGGAATGATAGCAGAGCTATAGGCCTTGCCGGTCCTTTGCCAAGCGAGCCAGAATTCCGTTTATAAACTTAGGTGACTCTTCGGTTGATAGCTCCGAAGCCAGTGCTACGGCTTCTGCGATGGCGACTTCTGATGGAATTTCCTCGTTGTATAGCAACTCCCACGCTGCAATTCTTAGAATTGCCCTATCTACGTTAGGCATCCGCTCTAGAGTCCAACCTTCGGCCAACCCCTGAAGCCGACTATCGATGCGGTCTTGGTTGCTGAGGTAACCATTGACGAGGGTCTCTGCGTAGTCAAAAATTGCAGCTTGACTCTCCCTTTCCCTTGATTCTGCCTCAGTTCGCTTGAGTGCATCAAGGGCCGTGTCTTTTGTCAGATCAGCCGCAAATAGTGCGTCCAACGCACGTTTCCTGGCTTTAGTTCTGGCGCTCACTAGTCAGTTACGCGGCCTAAGTAGTCACCAGTTCTTGTGTCAACTTTAACCTTGGTGTTGTTTTCGATAAACAGAGGTACTTGAATCTGAAAACCCGTCTCCAGCGTCGCAGGCTTAGTGCCGCCCGTTGAACGATCACCCTGCAACCCAGGCTCTGTGTAAGTGATTTCCAAGACAACCGATGCCGGCAGTTCAACGTAGAGAGGATTCCCGTCGTGTAATGCGACTACCGCATTCTGATTCTCCAGTAGGAAGTTCTTTGCCTCTGCGACAACTGAATCATCTAGGGAAATCTGATCGTAGGAGGTCAAGTCCATAAACACGAAACCAGAACCGTCATTGTAGAGATATTGCATGTCTCGACGATCAACATTCGCTGTCTCAATCTTCACACCGGCATTGAAAGTCTTGTCAACAACCTTGCCTGTTGTAACACTGCGAAGCTTTGTCCTTACGAATGCAGGACCCTTGCCGGGCTTCACATGCTGAAACTCAATGACACTCCAAAGCTGTCCGTCGATAAGCAGGACCATGCCATTGCGAAGATCGTTTGATGTAGCCATATTTCTCCTTGCTGAGCAGCCAGCAGTTTATCGTTGAGTGAGCGCCTTGAGAGCCAAAATGTAAGACGAGTGGCCGAAACCAGCAATTACACCGGTAGCCACCGATGAAATCACACTAGTTTGACGAAACTCCTCCCGAGCGTGAGGGTTAGAAATGTGAACCTCTATCAAGGGTATCCCCGCTGTCGTTAGCATCGAACAGGCGTCTCTGAGGGCATAGGAATAATGAGTGAATGCGGCCGGATTCAATATCACAGGCGTCTTGCTCTCAAAAGACTCTTGAATCCAGTCGATAAGTTCGGATTCGCTGTTGGTTTGGCGGACCGATACCACGACGTCTAATTCGTCCGCTGATTTAAAAATAAGTTGCTCTAAATCACTAAAGCTTTCCATTCCGTACACATCAGGCTCACGTCTACCGAGCAGATTCAGGTTCGGACCATTTAGGACGTTGATTTTCATGAAGACAACTATTCCACAACTGCTTGATAAGTAGTGAAAAGAAGCTCATTTGTCGGTGCATGCAAAATGGCAGGCTTGCCGATACGGTCCAAAACAATGAAACGTAAGACACCTGAGCGAGTCTTCTTATCGCGCTGCATCGTGGCAAGCAACATTTCCCACTTATCGGCCCGATACTTCATAGGTAAGCCTAGTTTGCTGAAAACCTCTCTATGCAAATCTACCTCTTCATTTGAGAGCCTCCCGCTTAGAGCCGATAACTCAGCAGCAAAAACCATTCCAATTGAGATGGCTGCCCCATGGCGCCACTTGTATCGTTCTGCGAGTTCGATCGCATGCCCAAGGGTGTGGCCGTAGTTCAGGAACTCCCGGCGACCGCTCTCTCTGAAATCCTCATTGGTTATCTCTTCTTTAATTCGGATTGACTTTTCTATAAGACCCGCAAAAACATCGCTCGTATGATCCGTTGCGGAATCATTCTCGAGGACCGTCTGTAGAATTTCTGCATCCTGAATAAAGCCATACTTTACAACTTCCGCCATACCCGCAAGAAGTTCATTCCTGGGCAAGGTCTCTAAAGTGTCTAGGTCAACAAACACTTTTCTTGGTAAGTGGAACGCACCGACCAGATTCTTGCCCTCAGCGGTGTTTACTCCAGTCTTTCCACCAATTGCCGCATCCACCATTCCAAGCAAAGTAGTAGGAATTAGAAAACAGTTCACTCCCCTAAGCCAAGTAGCAGCAACGAAACCCGCTAAGTCTGTTGTAGATCCCCCACCTAGTCCAATGACGCAGTCATCTCGGTTGAAATCTGCTTGGCCCATAATCTTCCAGCAGAACGCTGCAACTTCGATGCGTTTAGAATCTTCACCAGTTGGAACCTCAGCCAATAGCACCTCAATGCCAGAGTCCTGCAACACTTCCTTCAGCTTTTCAGCTGTCGCTGCCAAAGCCGCGGGTGCTATCAGTAAGGCCTTCTTGCTTCCCTCTAACTGAGGAGCTATGTCGAGAAGGAGGCCCCGCCCAATGATGCTAGTTTCCATGGTTTTTGACTTTAGTAGTTAGCTCATCGAGAAGAGTTTTGATTGGGCGATTTCCAGTAAAAATGGTTAGCTGGGAGAGCTCTCGATACAACGGCAGACGAGCATTGTAGATTTCTGACCAGCGTTCAGGGTTATCCCGGAGAAGGGGCCTCTTAAACGGGTTAATTCGCTTTAGTACTGATTCAGCATTGGTGTCCAAGAACACTACTAGGTGGTCCTTCAAGGCAATCCGGTTCGCCTCTCGCAAAACTACTCCGCCACCTGTGGCCACAACTCCGCCCTCGGCCAGCGCCTGACGGAGTGCGGCTTCTTCATAATTACGAAACACATCCTCGCCCGAAGTTTCGAAGATCCTAGAAATAGAACCATGACTAATCTCGACAATTTTGTCTGTATCCGTGAAGGAAGTGGCTAGATTCTTTGCAAGCTTTTTGCCTAAGGTTGTTTTTCCGGCGCCCATGGGTCCGATTAATACGACGCATCGCATCATTCAGGCTTTGCAATGCGCGACTGTAGCGTTGCAGGAATTGATGCGAGATAGCTTTCAAGATTGCGTTTTACTTCCGTAATTGAATCTCCGCCAAATTTCTCAAGGACAGCATCTGCTATTACTAGAGCAACCATGGCTTCAATAACAATTCCAGCCGCCGGCACCGCGCACACATCGCTACGTTGATGATGCGCGGTTGTCGCTTCACCGCTTGAAGTGTCTATTGTCTGCAAAGCCTTAGGTACTGTTGAAATGGGTTTCATCCCTGCTCTGACACGGATGACTTCACCATTACTCATGCCGCCCTCAATGCCCCCTGCTCGATCTGTCGATCTTTGAACTAGGTTTTCGGCACGAATAATTTCATCATGCGCCAAGCTACCGCGCCTACGAGTGGTCTCAATCCCATCGCCAATCTCAACCGACTTGATTGCTTGAACGCCCATCGCAACAGCAGCCAGACGTGAATCCAGACGACGATCCCAATGGACGTAAGAACCCAGACCTGGCGGGACTCCATAAACCAGAGTTTCAACAACACCGCCCAAGGTGTCGCCAGACGAGTGGCAATCATCAATTTCACTCACCATGGCCCTAGAAGCTTCGCTATCAAAGCAGCGAACAGGATCAGTGTCCAATTTTTCTAAGTCCGACGGCATTGGCAGCTTGTCGGAAGTGTTTTGAATTGGACCGATTGCAACTGTGTGAGTAACTAACTTGATTCCCAACTGCGCCAAGAAGTTCTGGGCCACTCTGCCCAATGCAACTCTGGTAGCAGTCTCGCGAGCACTAGCTCTCTCCAAGACTGGTCTCGCTTCGTCAAATCCATACTTCTGCATTCCCGTGAAGTCAGCGTGGCCAGGTCGTGGTCTTGTCAGCTTTGCGGCTCTGGCGCCGGTAAGTTCCTCTTCGTCAACGGGGGCAGCGCTCATTACGGTTTGCCATTTAGGCCACTCAGTATTGGCGATGCGAATCGCAATGGGTCCGCCTTGTGATAAGCCAAACCTCACGCCAGAGGAAATTGTTACTTCATCTTCTTCAAACTTCATCCTCGCCCCGCGGCCGTAACCAAGCCTTCTTCGAGCGAGAGCGGTTTGAATGTCTTCAACTAAAACAGGCACATCGGCAGGCAAGCCCTCCAGAACACCAATAAGTTCTGGTCCGTGCGATTCACCTGCTGTAAGCCAACGAAGCATTTGACTATTCTGCCAGCTCTAAGCTCGACTTCATCTGTTGATAGAGAACTTGTTCATTCTCAAAGGGTTGGAAGCTTCCGTTTACTAGCAATCGAAGCTGGCCGATCGCCTGCCAAATCAGCATTTCGATACCAGAGACATACCCTTCAAATCCGGCAGGACTTGGTCGGCTATAGACCGCATCTAATAGCACCCCTGGACGAGGTGTAGATACGAGTTCAGGCAGAATGTCTGCTGGCAAGGTTGAAATCACCAGGTCGCAGTCAAGAACCTTTTCTATGTCAGCTGAAATAGCAGAGTATTTGAAGGTTAGATCTCCTAACGCGGCTTGATTTCTCCCCCAGAGCTTTACTTCCATACCCTCAAGAGCTACCAGAGCACTTCGGGCAGTTGCGCCAGTCCCTAGAACACCTACAGTCTTGAATTGCAAATGCTTTATTGCCTGA